>ERZ1370068.9190-contig-7986_pt1 | contig 46620 bp, 69 predicted proteins | sample MGYA00561227_ERZ1370068 | MGnify/ENA primary metagenome ERZ1370068 (study PRJEB38410, sample SAMEA6850437) | metagenome | study: Metagenomic assessment of the ecological functions of the soil: analysis of the soil microbiota associated with the... | reverse complement strand
GTATGCTTCGTTCAGTTACGTATTGCTCTCCTCTTAGAAAATTTCGCCGGTCGAGGTTTTCGCCGAGCCATCGAGTACCTCTCAATCTGAGCGCAGCCTGTAAAGAGGCTGCCAAGTAGCTAGCCGGTGGTCAGGCAGAAGCGCAGATACCATTTTCGTCATCGACATTGCACCCTGAAGGGTGCGACCGCCTTCGAAATCCGCTAGAAATCTTTGCACCGCACTTTCAGAGGTGCTGACAATTAATCGTTGCTGTCCGGTGGTCTTCGACCACCAGCTATCCACCTAATGGCCCTTCAGGCTGCGATTCGTTCCAGCGAACTCATATGCGGGCGACGGATAATTCTTCTCTCATACTGATCCTCTCATTACGCCAGTTCCGCAGAGACCAAATTCCCGAAATCGCCGGACACACGCGGCTGCTTTCAAAATTCGCAATCGCGCAGCGAAGTTGTCAGCCGGTTGGGGCACCGCAGCAGTCGGCGGTACCTTAATGCAGGTACCAGGTGAGACTCCGTCCGACCATGACGCCAGACATCGACGGCAAACGCCTCTATAAGTACGATTGGCGGCCAGAATACTCGCGTGCTGGTTGGTGATTTCGTGCGCGAAACTCAAGCACCAGTTCGAAATCAGCACATTATCGTCGCTATTGTGGCTATCCCAGCATTCGTTATCGTCACATGCTGTGGCGAAGAAAGCGTCTGTCGCCATGCTTACGTTACTGGCGCTGATTCTCGCTCAGGCGTGAAGTTGTTTGCGAACGTGGCATCAAGAATGCAGGCGAAACTCATGAAGCGATCGCTGATCGCTTTTTCGTTAATCTTGCCGCGGCTTGATCTGGTGGCAGATTTAGCCAGCAACGACCTTCGCCTCTGCCAACCGAAGCGTAAGCCAGATATCAACCAGGTTCTGCGCTGTCCTCGTTCCACGTATCTTCCTGCGCATGATAAAACCAGCCAGGTCAGATCGCGGCGAGGACATCGCACTCAACAGGCGCCAATTCGCGCGGACGATCGCCACGTTCAAGCGAGCCTGATCAGCCCGGCCGGGAACGAAGTCATTTACATTGAGCGTAAGGCCCAAGCCGTTTTTCGCCGGCGATTCCGCGCTCGTTACCAACAGCGAACCATCGGGGCCGAGCATCGCTAAACAAGCAGGCGTCTGGTTGCAGTTCGCCGACCATCTGCCAGATTGCGGGCCAGTCGTAGTATGTCTCGCGATCCGTGCCGCCGCCTGTAACTCGCCGTAAACCATCGCCGCCATTCGCTCCATCAGCGCTAAAGATAACCGGTCCATAGTTAGTCAGCAACTCGCGCAGTTGATTGCGGAAGTAAGCCGAATACTCTGCCCAGTAGCCATACTCCGGACGATTTCGATCGGCGAGAGATGAATGCCGAACTTGATGCCGCTTTCGACATGCCTCAGAGATTTCTTCCTACATCGCCGCGCCCATTCTGCCATGGGCTTTGCTTCCAGATGCTCAGTATATTTCGATGCCAGAGACAGAAGCCGTCATGATGTTTGGCTGTGATATCAATCCCTTCATGCCCTTCTTTCGGCGGTTCCGAGGGGACGAGTACATTCAGCGTCGAAGTCTGTTGGATTGAATAACGCAGGATTTCGTCGCCGTATCCCCACTCTTTATCCGTGAGTATTAATCGTGAAATGCGAAAGCCATAAAACTCTAAATCGTGCCACTGAAGCTGTCGTGGTGAGAAGGCACTGGGCCATAGAGTTCTGGAGGACCCACTTTCTGGCCGATGAAAGCGCGAGCTGAGGGTGAATCAAACCGGCGAACAACAGCCCCACTGTTAACAGCACAAATAATCGCGAGTGTGGCTCATCGTTTGCTTCTCACTAGTTGTTCAGAACCTCGACTGCGAACGGGGCGGAGTTAAACCGCCGCCGCTTGTCCTCGCCATATGGCAACGTTTAGATAGCCCCGGCCTTGCCACAGGGCCGGGATCTGTTTAATTTCAAAGACATCGTCGCGTCAGCGGCGGCTGAGAATCAACTCAATCGTCGCTAATGCGACGCGACTCCATGCTCTTTCGATCCCGGCAGCAAAGGCCGGGCTAAGTCAACCGTCATGCGACGAAGCGTAACCTCAAGCGGAGGAGCCACAGACTCTCGCAGCAGGCCTGCCGCGCTCAAACCAGCCGCTTTCAGATTACCTTTAGCAGAGTGCCGTTGAGATTCTCTGCGCGTATCTTCCCATGAACCATCATCCGGAAAGCCGGGCGCGTGCCTGTTCGGTGCGTCACGCCACCCGCCTGCCATCATCGCGGAAATCGCGTAAAGTAATCCACCAATTTGCCCGGCAGATAACAAGGCAAGTTGGCTCGCTGCCAGTTGTGGCCATTCGGCAGGTAACGATTCTTCTCGGTGTTCATCAGCAGCAGCGCGCTCCATCGCGATGTTTGTCTCGCTGACGCCGCCGTCATGGCCGTCAGAGGATAATCCCATCCCAGGTTTTGTCCCATTGCCAATCTGTCATCGCTCACTTCAACGTGCGACGCGCATAGTTTCCCGATCGACGCCGTTTCGGAAGCATGCCCAGCGCGCCAAGCATTGACGGATGATCGTAGTTCCGTTCAGTGAAAGTTGGCGGACAGTTCTCATGCGCGAGATAGACGCCATCGCGAGTTGGCGCGCAGGGTTGGTTGATTACGCGCTCCCATTCCGCGTTTCTTTCATTCGAGACGTTCACGCCAGCGCTGCGCCGAGCGCAAACCAAATGACCAATGCCGTCAATTCAAACGTCGGATTCCCACGTTTCGCGGGCGGACGATGATTCTCCTGCGCAGGGATCACCGGTGGCCCCAAGTATGTATCGTTGCCTGGTTGCATCGAAGCTAAGCATAAGACGCCATGAACTCCGCTGATTCGAAAGCAATATCGCGATAACGCGAGAGCGTCGCGCGATTCGGATGCGATAGATAACAAAGCTCTGCATAGAAGAGAGAGGATGCGGCTGTTGCCAAGGTGATAACAGCGGCCGACAGGTGATGGACTGTCACGTCCATCCGGTCATCTTGGGCCAGCGGGCGCCGCGATAGCCCTGGGATTTCGCCAGGTCGCGAGCGCTAGGAAGGATTGCCTCATACCAGCCAGGCTTTCAAGTAGCGGCAGACGATTCCACAAAGCAAAATGCGCGGCATGCCACCAGTGCATCTCTAAATGGAATTTGCCATACCAGCTGTTGACTGTGAGTCCGGTTTCCTGTGGCGGCATCGAGCGAAGCATTGTTACGGTGGTACTGCAGAAGGACCGCACCCGCCGTTCGAGCTCTGGAGTGCACGCGAGTCACGGCTTTCTGACAAGTCAATTGCTCCGGCCTCACTCAAAATCGCCGCCAATGATCCGGCGCTGGCTGTGAAGGTCGCGGAAGCACTCGGCAATGAATTCTTGATCGGTTGACGAGAGAGTCGCGGCTACGAACGTCAACCTTGCTGCGTGCCTGAAGGATACAAAATGAACTAGTGATGATCATCTTCGTCGAACGACGCCCACCTTGCCATTCAATCGCGACGTGAAATTGCTCATCGTTATCCAATTGCCGATGAATTCAGACAGCGTGACTCGCCTTTCACGTGATGGTGACTTGTGCTGGGACTTGGCCAATCTGAGGCGCTCAGCTCAGGAGACCCGTACGGAAAACCAAAACGCTTTTGGCGAGACCGTGGGAGAAGATTCTTGTTTTTGGTTAGCGGCGTTAATCTCGACCGCCAGATCGTAAGAGTGGGGTGAACTGCAGTGCGAACGAGGATTGGCTCACCGAATCGGAAGCTGCTTTCCTAATGTTCCGCCCAAAGATCGAGTTTCTGATTGATCTCAGAGATGTTGGAGAGTGCGCCTCCTCGTCGCCCTTCGTGAGGTTCAGTCCGGTTAGCCCAAGATTCAAACGATGTGGGTTCTGACGCAGCCCGTTGGAAGAGTTCAGTCTGACCATCTGAACTTGTGTGGTAACCGACTTTGGCGTCCCGTGCGTATCGTATTGATTAGACGAGGAGAGAGTTGGGATCAAGACCAGCCAGCAAGGAGTCATTATTGCCAACCCCATTGCGACATTGTGCATGGCGGCATTGAGCCTTCGTATTCGCCTGGAAACGTTTGCAGTCCATTGACGTCGGCAGTGAACGCCAAATTCTCCGTTGCCGATCGATGAGGCGAGAGCAGATCGAGCTTTCGCAGCACCGGGTTGTGACGGGCTGCCAACGCCTTCCGATCAATCGACCCGCTGAGCCACGATGGGTTGTTCTTTGGGATGAGTTAACGCTTTAGCGCTCGACAAGGCAGCGCCGCGTTACGATCGAAGTCTCGGCGAGATAAGTCATTGAGTTAGAACGCGCGGGCAAGGATTCTCGCTTTCGGTTTTTATCGGTAGTCGCAAACAAAACCGGGAGCCTGAAGCAAACTCCCCGGGCTTTAAAAATCGACTCGGTTTAGAAGATAAACTTCGCCATCAACTGCGCGCGGCGCGCGCTAGTTTGCTGATTGGAAGCTGAAACCGTGCCGAATGCGGAGGAGGATGACGGGCTGACAATTGCCCCGCCTCCAGACAGCGTCGACAAGAGCGGATGATTAGAGAGCATTAACAAAACTCCATCCGCAATTGAACTTTCCTTACGTTCGTTGATATGGATGTCTTTCCGCAAACCCGGATCGACATTGTTAATTTTTGCATCCGGACATCGGCATAGTAAAGGGCAACGATGCGCAGGTGGTCAGCCGGAGCTGGCGCAGTTGGTCAGGCCGGTGGGGAACGCCTCGCAGGTCAGGAAGAGTTGCACCCAGAACGCGAGCAAAGGCACTCGTGTTAAACCAGCGGCTCAGGGTTCCTGTGGCCCTTCGGAAGGGGAAATCTGCGTGCCCAGATAGAACGCGTCTGGCAAGCCTCAGCGGGGAAGCCGGATTGAGAAGTATACGTTCCTCGATCTGCCCAGCCGCAACAATCGCGGCGAACCGACCCGCATGTGTTGGGAACCTGGTACCCTTGCCAGGCAGGAAGCTCGTAAAGCCACTTCATCGAAATCGATTAGGAGCGTCCTGAGCAGCAATTGCTCTGTTCGGCAGGGGTCGGCAGGATTCGAAGTATTCAATTGCCTCGATTCATTTTGATCGAGTGTAGGCAGAGCACATGAATCATCTTAGCCTTTCAGCGCTTGCTGAGAGTGGAGACTGGGCTGGGGATTGTACCAGGTCTTGCCGTCGTTGTTCGTGGTGTTGATGGTACCAAACTCGGGAAACGGAAGCAGTAATTGCCGTCGCGTGGTTGTGCCGCCTGCGTTTGGAAACAAAGCACCGCTCACACGCTCCCGTTGGGGTTCGTGCAGAACGGATTTCTGACCGAGCCACCCAGATTTGAGTTGTTGGTCTGCATCGCCGCGGTGCGCGAGGTATCCGCGTTCAAAGAAGTACTTATTAGGCAGGGCGTTGATGTTTTGCGTGATGTCTCTCTATGTTGTATGCGAAATTCGCCAACATAGGACGCGTCGAGAACCAGCCACCCCAAAGCTGACGCTGCACACCGAGAAGGAAAACCGTGCCTGTTTGGAGACTTTCGGGTTTGGTTAAAAGCTGATATACTCTGGCGAGCGCGGTTTGTCTACCAAGGGTGTTTGCCTGTTGGCTCGATTATTGTAGTGGTAAGAAATGCTGACGAGAGCGTCACCGGGCGGCGCACCATTCCGGGCCGGTCGTCAGAACGGTCGTGACGTTTGCGAGTAGCCGCTTTGGAATTACGTCGCCGCGGCGCTCACCGAGGAATCCTACGGTACAAACCAAAGCCGCCACGGATCACGGTCTTGGTATTCCATTGTGGTAGGCAATGCTCCCGCGGGCAAATCCATTCTTCGGTGTGTTGTAGAGTCCTCTGCCTGTGTCTACTGCAAACAACAGACCGCCCTTGGCACCCATGTCCGTCAGGCCGAGTGGTTTTCAGGATAGTGTCGCTTAAGGCGGCGTAATTCGCCCTGGCGGTGGCTTCCAGTGGCTGTGTATGCGAAGATCAAACCGGAGACGCTCTTATTCTGCCGTTCAATGAGTGGCGTTTCGAATTCCCAAGCTTGCAGCCCGAGGCCCAGCGTCAACTTCCTGCTGACTCTGATATCGTCGTTGACGCGAAGAAGCCGTATGTCTTTGAATACTCAGAGTAGTCGGCTGCCCGGGTGAGGTGACATCGTGGTTGGATACCCGGTAGAAAAGATGCAAGCGGCAGTCCTTCGACGTCAGCCGCGCTCGCGCTGCCGACCCGTGTGTAAGTGTTGTCAAAGCAGGTGTGCCGCTCTGATTGTTGCTTCCTAAAAAGTTGTCGTCTCGCGATAGATTCATCTCACCGCCAAGCTTCAAAGAATGCCTTCTACCGATTCAGAACCGCCGTTACAAAGTGGCTGTCGACCGGACGGTTCTCGTTGGTCATGTTCGTTGCCCAACAGGGCGCCTGTTGTGCAACTTGATGAGCAAGAGAAATCGAAGCGCGGGAAGCGACGAATAGCTGTCGGAATCAGATTATTGTACGAGCGCAAAACCGAGCGTGCTCAGATCCAGGAACCGCTCTGTCCACAGGTCCGTCCGTTGCGCGGATGAAACGGTTAGCCGTATCCTGAGATTCAATACGGTTTTGGCGTTGAAATTATGGACTTTCATCCAGCGCCGTCTGCTTCGGAGATAAACTTAAACCGGTCACCGATGTAATCAGTTCCAGTGTAGTTGTTGTAGAACTGTCGCGGTTGTACCAGCTATACCGGCCAGAAGAACCGGTCGTTCTTGATGTGCAAATTGTGATCGATCTTGGCGGTGAAGTTGTCGTACTTTCGCGTCTTCTCCCACAGTAAAGGTCAGATCAAAGAGATATTTCCATTGATCAGAATCCGTTCGCCGGCCCGCCCTTTGCCGCACCCAGGAAGGGAGAACTGCTGGCTACCGGGCTGATTCGATTGGCAGGAATAATGTTGTTAGTGAACGCCGTGCGATTTGATTGGTCACCGCTCCGGTAGTCGCGTTGGTGCCAGTCGGCCGGATCGAGATCTTGACCTGGATAGGTAGGCCGAAAAGTCTCCGCTCGCCAGCGCCGTAGTTGGTACCCAAACGTTCGTCGCGTCAAACCGCGGACGCGAGTCGCGAATGCCTTCATAAGAAAACAGGAAGAATGTCTTGTCCTTGCCGCTGTAGACGTGAGGAATCGTGATGGGACCACTGATGCTGAACCTACGGACTGATTCAGGGAGTCTTGAACGGGCGCGCCTGACGCGCCAATTTCAAAAATCGTTTGCTGCCCAACCGCCTGGTTCAATCCAGTAGTAAGCGGTCCCGTGGAGTTGGTTGGTGCGGACTTGATCGCAATGCTCATTGACACCGCCTTCAGTGTTGCAAATTGAGAATCATAGGTTGTCGTCTGCACCTTGAATTCCTGAGTGATGTCGGTCGGCGGAACGTACGAGAAGCGATCACCTCGTTGTAGCCGTTGCCGTGCTGGGAGCACCATCGATCAGTAGATCGCTGCGGATGCCGCGTGCGCCATTCATCGCGAAGCCCGCGCTAGCATAGCCACGTAGGTTCAAACGCGGCCTATGGGCGGGCTTGCCGATGTACGCCACTCCAGGCGCGAGGAATCCCATCAACGTATAAGGATCGCCGTGAATTGACGGCAATTCATCTGCCCTTGCGGTCGATCGTTGAACCCAGATTCGGCGTCTGCCGCGTTGGTTGCGCTGGTTCGGCAGTAACAAATCACGGTTCCGACGGTGTGCCTATATCCATCTTGATGTCGGGCTGCGGGTCTCGTTGATCGCGACCTCGACCGTTTGCTGGAGCGACTTCTTGAATCGGCCATCTCGGCAGCACCTGATGGGTGCCAGGCGAAATGAGCGCCTCAAAAGACCTTCCGAATTCGTGGTCAAGAATGTCGTCTTGTTCCACCAGCACGACGTCGTTGCCTTAACGTTCGCGCCCAGGCGCGGCGGCACCGTTCGGATCCATCCACTCGACCAGCGTCTTGCCGCGCAACTCTGAGCCTGTAACGTCGCGGGGATCATGAAAAGCGCGCACCTGGCAGCAAGGACCCAGCTGGCCATCGTAAGGCTGTTTTCATAACTAATAGGACTCCCTAACGTAAGCGAGACGAGCAGGCCGCCGGGCTTGCTGGTTAGTGATTTTTCGCGTCAGTCAGGCGGACTCCGCGCAGAAAAACTATGTTTCGGCGCGTACAGTATTCCCTAAAACCAGCCCATCGTCGAAAAATTTCACGTTATGAACAGATTTTTCAAGGGGAAGTGTAGCGATATACGTCACATCGGACAGACCTTCAGAAAATGGTTGAACTTTTTTCGAAGTCGGGAGTATGGTGAGCGGACAATTGGCTGGGAGTTTAGCGTCCATTTGAAATGGATTTTGAGGTTTATGGCTAACCAGACGAACAGTAAAGTAGCGAAAACAACGATTCAGGATGTGGCTTAAGCTACGCGGGAGTCAGCGTGGCGACCGTTTCTCTGCGGTCGCGACTATTGGCTGGAACAATTCTCAGTTGAACTTCGCGCCCGCGTAATGAAAGCTGCGTCGGAACTGAAGATTGAGCTGAACGGAAAAGGCAAAGCGAAGATCATCGCTTTCATTCTGGCCAACCAGGATCTTTTCAGCACTTTCCATGCGGGGATTATGGTTGGCGCGGAATCCTTGCGCGAGCACGGTGTAACTGCTGTTTCTGCCGCTGCGTTACGGCGGCAACGTGCCGTGGCAAACCTGCATCTGCCTTTATCCTCTGGCGACGGCCCGATCGCGGCCGCAATTCTCGCAGGCTAAGAACTCTCAAGAATCTTTTGGATCTGTTTGGCTCACAGAGGATTTCTGTGGTCGTGATGAGGTAACGTCGTTGGTGAATGGGATCAGGATAGATACGGCACGCTCTATTTGACGACATCAGAAGAGACTCGATGCGACCAGTACCTATCAGCGGAGCCATCGAGACATTTGGTACGTTGGGAATCGCCAGTTGACCTGGTTCGAGCGCCGTTACCGGGGTTATCGTCGCGCAATGCAGGTTGCGGGTTTGGCTCCGCGCATCCAACGAGTTCGATTCGGTGAGGGCGAAGATTTGGGATACCTGGCCACGAAATCGATTCTCAAAAGCGAAGTCGATGACTGCTTTGTTCGCGGGTGACGATGCCGTCGCGCGCGGTGCCTAAAAGCGATTCATGAAAGCGGAATGCCGCGAATTCCGAACATCAAGCGTGATGGGTTTCAACGACACGGAAGCGGGCTCTGCATCCGCCGCTCACATCGGTGCGCGTGTTCACGGAACAGATGGGCGCGAAATGGCCACGCTCGCGTTTGCGCGACGGGCCGGCCCGACGTTCCTCACGAGGCGATCGCGATTCCGACGCAACTGGTGAAGCGTGAGGTCACCGCGCGATTCAATCCCTTTCGAATACCACAGTTCGTCGGAGCATTGATGAATCGCCTGGAACCCCGGTTTTGCACGAAATGTCACCTGAGAAGCCTCTATCGCTTTCGTCGGTAGGGCCTGGCCAATCACATCCGTGCGAAACGGAGCCGCCGCCAGACGTCTCATTCGTCAAGTTCGGATGCTTCCGGATTGTTATTGAATGCATACCGCACCGCCAACGGTTGAGCATGTCAAACCAGACCTCAAGAAGGATGTTCCCTGCCGGTGATTTTCGCGTTAGCCCAAAACCATTTGTGATCGGTTCATGATGGCGAATCTCTTCGAGCTTGTCACCATCTTAATTCTTAAACCGGTCCCAGCTTCATCAGCAAGTTCAAGACGATTTTCGATCGGAGATCTTCGCATTGCGAAACATCGGACCGGACTTCGTCATCTTTTGCCCATAGACATCGACGAGCGCCCAACGCGCCGTACGCTGCCGACGTCGAGTTTGTTCTTAGGATGAATGTCGTGGGCCTCGCCAATGTCGATCGTCTGATCAGTCCAGTGTTACGGACATTAAGCGCGGTGAGGCGTTGAGCTTCGCGAATGTAACTCAGGGCTCGTCCGCCGGTTCGGGTTTTGAATCACGATAGTTTGGGAGCTGCACGATGCCGAAGAATTGCCTTCTCCCAACGCTCGCCACGCTCGAATCATCGTGGGTAAGAAGAATTCCATACTGTTGCGCGCAGACTTCATTCGATTCGCCCTGATACCAAATCGCGCCGCGAATATAGAACGGGATTAGCGGTGCCCGTCATTTAAATCATAAATGGTTGATGCGATGCGATATTCACGAGGGCACATCAGGACAGCGGGAGAAGGACTCGGTCAGCGCGCCGGCAGCCTTCGCCTTGTCCAGAGTCCGCCCGCCATTTCTTCAACGCTTCATATTCAGCGCGCACGCGCAGTTATGTGGGGGGCCCAAATCCTGGTGCGATCCACGGTGAGCCGCAGATCTTCGGAAGCGAGCAAATATTCACTGGTGTCCAGAGCTTCAGCTTGCGAGCCGCCGTATGAAGCATTAATTAATCCGATAGGTACGTGCAGCGCGTTTTCTAATTCAGGCCAGTAGTAGCCAGCTGCAGGAAAACTCTTTTTACGCTTTGGGCGAACAAGCGTACCAGGCCGCCAGCGGCGGCTTCATGTTTGAAAGCGACCTGGCGACTGACATTGAAGAGTCGAATCCAGCGGATGATCCGCAGCAGCGATAAGCCCGCATCGCCATTCGCGGTTTCGCTCGGCACAGACGCTGCATATTTGATTGGCTGCAGCGACCAGCCACACCTCACCGAGAACATATTTTCAATTCGATGGTGTTCTTTCCCGAAATCGTCATCGTTGCGGGGTTTGCGCTCGCGTGCATCAGGCAGTCTAATAAACCATTTGCCATCAGCCGAAGCGCGGTTGCAGTTTTGGTTGACCCGCAAACGTGACCGTGACGCTTTCAGGTCGACGCACAGATCAATTTTCCGCTGATTCTGCTGGAGAACCACTTGAAAATCGCTGACGATCACATCGGGCAGCGGGGGAACGTTTTGCGCCTGGTTGAGACCACGGTTAGCGTAACCCAGGACGAGAACTGTTTGATTAACTTCGAGAGTTTTTCTGTCTGATTTAAAGTGTCCACCGCGTTTCCGCTTTACGCCAAAGATATCCACCTGCGATCGATAAGCTTTTTAAGCATTCTCGATCAACATGGCGACCGCGACGCGTTGAGTTCTACTATGCAGCGCTTTGTTAATGTGTCATTGATCGAGCCCAGGCGGCGCCTTCAGCAGTTCCTGCTTCCCGCTGCTCGTGCCCATCTGCGTCAGTTTGGCGGCTGGCGTCTGATCGAACGAAACGCTACTCCAGACACACGCAACTTCCGCTGACCGTTCATAAGCGCACCGGGCCACTTTCCCCGACGTCATCTTTCAAATATTGCACGATCAGCGTTTATTTGAAATCATGAAGCGTGACCACTTTTTAAGCTTTCGCATCGGCAATGATCATCTTGCGCATGTCTCCCAACCAGAGCAATATGAACCGCCTCGTGCCTGGCAAGCCTGCCATTAAGCAGATTACCAGATATCTCTGCGATCTTTCTTCGCCGAGGGTGGAGCGAGCGCCAGGCGGCGCAGATCATGTGAAAACGGTTGATTATGTCCAAACTGGATCAGGGCGATCACGCACTGGCTATCCAGCTCAACTTTGTCCCCAGAGGCCTTCGGTGATGACGTCGACGCTGTCTGGCGCGCGATTCGGCTGCATTTACACTGTGGTGTAAACCCGCGTATTGAAGGTCCTTACCCAAAGGCCGCGTTACAAGCATAGTTTGTTGCGGGTCGAGGTGATGCCCGACAAGACCAGTTGCAGCTTCAGTTGAACATCTGTGATTTGCGGCGTCAATTGAAACTGCGAAGTGAGACTTTTGCACTCTTTTGTTCGGCTCAGTCATAGTTGAACAAAACGCTTCCTACGGTAGTGTTTAACAAGCGCCGAGTCTTAATTCTGTCTGCGCGTCTGAACCCAGTTGTTCATCTTTTCAGTCGGTGTTGCCCCAGATTACTCGAGACCATGGTGCCGTCTGTGGCTCAGATGACACGGCCTGCCGAATCACCCCCAGTAGATGAGCATGTACGCAGATACGATGTGATGAGCGATCTTCTTTAGCGCACCGATCGCCTTGCTCCGGATGGGTTTGTCGCGCAACGAAGAGGGCTTCGAGGTTGGCGATGGTGCCGCTGCTGGTCAGATGCCCCAGATGATCAGCAAGGCCGAACATGCGCGCCAGCTGGGTGACGACCTCCTTCTCCATCTGTGCCGTCGCGGGGCCACCGTCCAAGGCGTGGTTGTTCGGGTTGATCAGCATGGTCGACAGGTAGCCGATGACCGCGGCCGGGTGCGGCGGCTTCAGCATTTGGCCGACGTAGCTGGGGTGGAAGAAGGGATAGTTATTGCGCAATCGGTCCCGCAGTTCGGCGGTGCTCCGCACGACTGCCTCTTCACCCACGGCAAGGGAAGGATGCGGGAGTGAACTCACCAAACTCGTGCATCCACTTCGACATCTCCACGACTGCGGTCTGCAACTGTTCGGCCAGAACCGCAGCTCCCGCGGGACCGGCTTGAAGCCAACCGGTGGGGTCCTTAGCGGAGGCAGCTCTCGCGTCGTGATGTGGTCCGGACATGGCGGTCATTGGCAGGCTCCTCTTTTCTACAGACAAAGAAAACGTTGCGGACGATACCCGGACTGGCCGGGTGCTCGTCAAAATGCGCCGGCGAGCCTGCCCCGGCAGCGGCCGCCGCTGCTCCGCCGGGCTGACGCCGACTTCTTCCCTGCTGGCCAGGCGCGGTGCAGCCGGGACTCGCCACGGCTTGCCCAGCCGCCGGGCATGCGGTACGGGAGCGGTGCCGTAAGGGACCGGCTTGCGGACGCGCTGTGCCCGCCCCAATTCGCTGGCGCGACAGGCGATACCCTCGTCGCCCAACAGAACCGGACGCCTGGGTGAATTTCGATAAAGCCAGGAGGTGCCTTGTGGATCCGCCACAGGCCTGGGGGCGACCTGGTTTGAACTCTGCGCAGGAGTACCGGGGTACTCCCAGCCGGCCTGGACAAATGGCTGCGCTACCTCCGCTTCTACGTGTTGGCCTGCTAGCGCGCCCTTCTCGCCGCGACGCTGACCGGTCTACTCAAGCACAGCCGGGATCCGCGCGCATTGCTGCTTCTCACCGGACTGGTTAGCCTGCGCTCGTCTTGGCGGCGCCTTGGTTACCAAGCCGTTCTACGTGTTCTATCGCCGGTACGTTGAGGCGTGGGTGACCGAGATAAACCTGCAGGCGATGCGCGGAACTGAGACATGCGGGAGAACGCGATTCGATTGGTCTAACCTACTAGGTTCGGAGCCAATCGGGCGGATCGATCGCCGGGCCGAGCGAGCCGAGGTCAGAGAGGCGATCCGCTCGGCGGCCGACGCGGAGTCGGTGGGTCGACGAGGCTGACAAGGCTCGGTGTGATACGCGTAGCTGCACCGCAAGCACGTTTCTGTCTTCGTCGTGATTGCCATGCTGCTCGCGACGGTCTCCGTCGTGATTGTGAGCGGCTAGCGCCCCCGATGAGTTTCATCATTGCGTTGGACACGGCCGCCGCACGGTAATCGGGGCACCACCCGCGTCGCGAGCGAGCAAAGACAAGCAGAGGAGACGGATGAGTCAGAAGCCGAGGATGTCTCCACATGCACGGCCTGGTCGTGCCAACTTTGCCCCGGGCCTCACCTCCGGCTCCATGGTGTCACTGCGAGCTGACCTGTCGCGACCAACCTAACCGCACCGCCGCGGCAAGCCCGGCCCTATCTCGCGCTGCGGGCCGAACTCGCTAAAAGTCCGGTCGTTGGTTTTGGCTCAAAGAAGCTTACGGTCGATCGGTGCATATGCTGAGGCCGACTGGTCTGCGACCAGCCGCCGGAGCGAGTGGCCCAAAGGGGCGGCGTGCTCGGGAGAGGCGGATGCACTCACGGGTCACGCGGATGTCGCATCTGACCCCTGCGTGGTATTGGTTCCGTCGCCACCCAAAAAGCGATGTGCTCCAAAGACAGGTGGATCCACCTGACGTGAACAGCGCATGGTGTACAGCATCTAGACGGTCGGCGGGCGGCGCACCGTGCCGCCACGGGCTGCGCGGAAGCGGACCCTCCACCGGCACATGCAACAAGGCTGCAAGCAGCGCGTTGCGGGACTTGCAGCGGTAAGATGGCACGGCGTTTCCTCCGGGTCTTGACGCCTATCACCACCTCACGCCCACGGCACCAGGCGTGGACTGACGCAAGCGACCCTACGCTCACCACATGAGCGAAAACCTGTCCGAACACGTGGCCGAGAACCGCCGCTATTGGGATGCCATGGCCGACGAGTGGGTCAGCTTCGGCGAGCGGGCGTGGGAGTCCGAGGCGCGCTGGGGAGAATGGGGATCCCGAACACGGAGTTGCCTCTGCTCGCCGATGAGATGCATGGGCAGAGGGCGATCGAACTAGGGTGCGGACCGGTTATGTGTCGGCGTGGATGCGGCGTCGGGGCGCGTCGGTGTACGCCATCGACAACTCCGAGGCCCAGTTGGCCACGGCGCGGCGCCTGAGCGATCTCCACGGACTCGACGACATCGAATGGGTACATGGCAACGCCGAGACGGTCGCCCAGCCAGACGGCTCGTTCGACTTCGCGATCAGCGAGTACGGTGCGGCGATCTGGTGTGAACCGATGGCGCTGGATCGGCGAGGCGCACCGGCTGCTTCGTCCCGGCGGCGAGCTCGTGTTCCTCGGCAACCATCCGCTGGCGATGGTGTGCTCACCGATCGGACGGTTCGGCACCGGTGACCGAACGTTTGGAACGCGCCTACTTTGATCTGGGGCGACTGGACTGGCGCGACGCCATTGACGAGCCGGGCGGCATCGAGTTCAACCTGCCGATCTCGTCGTGGATTCGACTGTTCCACGACATCGGCTTTGACGTCATCGACTACATCGAGGTCAGAGCACCCGAGTCCGCGACCGGCATTCACGGCACGGTAGCCGCCGAATGGGCCAAACGCTTCCCATCCGAAGCAAGTCTGGCGGGTCCGAAAACGGCAGGGGTAGCAGATCGGGCAGTCCTCAGTCGGCGTCCGCGGTCCGATTTCCATTGAACCTCTGCGGACGGGTGGCACGAGCCGGCCATGTGGAGCCGTGAGGGGTTCAGCCGAGGTTGATCGACACCTTGCCCCAGCCGCTCGAAGGACGAGGTCGCGCCGCCGGCAGCTGCCCAGCGTTCATTGCAGTTACCGACCGCCTACCGCGACGCGCGTTCCAGCAGAACCTGTATCACGGCCTGGAAGCAGATGAGCAAGGCAAACTCACGGTGATCCGCAGGGGACCGTTGACCGGGCATTCAGGCGACGATCCTCTACCAGAAGGAGAGTCCTATCTGCTCCGTCGTCGCTTGTGATCGCTCTGCTCAGGCCGCCCGCCGCCAGACACCCGATCCACAAGCCCGGTCTAGCCGATCTGCTTACCGAGGATGGGCATGGCGACGCGCCGTTATTGAAGGTGACTTTTCATGGTGAGACCTTTGCTGGTCTCCCGCGCTCGTCAGGGGCGGCGTGGAGTCAGGCCAGCTGCAGCCGGCCGGAGCGCATCGCGGCGATGACGCCACCGTCGATCAAAGGTCACTGCCGGTGGATGAATCCGCCGTCGGGACCCATCAGGTAGGCAGCGGCTGCGCCGACACTCGTCGGGCGTGCCACCGACGTCCTGCGGCGGAGACCTTGATCATCTCCCGGTAGCGGCCAGCCACCAACCTCGGCGGTCCGAGGCGGGGCGTCAGGGGTGTGTGCGGCGGTCTTGCATGGGTCGGCTTTTCCCGTCTGTGGCTGGCGGTTGCATCCACAGCCAGGTGAGGGAGGCAGGCCGCGCTGTGACGGACGCTGGTGCGCTCGTACCGAACGCGCGCTACCTTGTCGGCGAGGCGAGGAGGACTCGCGTGGCGCAGTTGCTCGGACGGGACTCGGTGGTGGAGCGTATCGCCGCCGCGGTCGACCGCACTCGCGTGGCGGGCGGCGGGACGGTCGTCGTATGCGGCCCGGGCGGTGTGGGCACGAGCGCCGTGGTCGAGGAGGCACTGCGACCTTTCGGCAGGATGGTGTCGCGCGCGCACGGCGCCGTTCCGCCGGACGCCGACGCCGACGCGGCAGTCTGGTGGATCGACGACGCTCAGCGGATGCCGCCGGCCGATGCTGAGCGCCTGGGATCGGCCACGGTGGCCACTTCTCGGGTCGTGCTCCTGTCGGGACGTGCACCGCTCGGCACCTCTCTCGCTGCGGTGGTGCGCGACGCGGTGCCGGGCCGACCCCAGCCGCGTGGTGGACGTCGCGCCGCTGGGTCCGCAGGACGCGCTCGCCGTCGTCGCGGGCTTGTCGGGCCACGGGTGGCGCGGCGGTGAAGAAGGCGGCGCGGGCACTGCAGCTCTCCGCCGACTCGGGCGGCCGTGTGGGCCTCCTCGCGGCGGTGCTCGACGCCAGCGACGGCGTGGGCGGGACGGCGGTGCGCGTCACCGTCGACGATCTGCTGAGTGACCTGACGCCCGCTGCTCGACGGCTTCTCGACGTCGTCGCGGTCGGTCGCTCGGCGGCTCGCGCCGCGGCCGTCGAAGGCGTCTGGGCGAGGGATGCGGATGCCTCGAATGCGGGCTTCGACGTCGCCCTGGCCGAGCTGCTCGAGTCCGGGCTCGTGGTGGCGAGCAGCGACCGGTTGCGGATGGGCGTGCCGATCGTCGGCGAGGCTGTGGCCGCTCAGCTGGGCACCGGCCGTGCGGCCGCGCTGCACGTCGCGTTCGCCGAGATATTGGCAAGGCTCGAAGGCGTAGATCCTCGCGAGAGCGCAGACCACGTCCGCGTCGTGGCGGACCGCGTGCCCCGGGCGTTGTCGACCGGCGTGCTGATCGCGGCGGCCGAACGCCGAATCGACGCATCCGATCCGCTCGGGGCAGCCACGGACCTCGAAGTGGCGGCGAGCTTGCTCGCGGTCGCCGCTGACCGCGGGTCCGTCACCGACCATGCGGCGGCATTCGATGTGCTGCTCGCCCTCGGGACCGCCTACTACCACGGTGGGCGGATCGAACAGGCCGATGCGGCGTATCGTCGCGCCGAGCGGTTCCAGGATGCGGTGCCGGCAGCCAAGCTTGCCGAATTCGAGCTCAACAAGACGTATGTCCGGGCCGATCGAGGCCAGCCGGCAGCGTTCCCGCCGAGTATGTCGATCCGCGCGAGGGAGATCTCGAACGCCCTGCCGACATCGCAGTGATGCGGCTGTTCCTCGTCGACCGTGGCGACGACCCTGTATAACTCGAAGCCGCCTGTGCGCAGCTCGTGGCGCTCGACGGCGACGCGGCTACCCCGGCTGAGCGCGGCGCGGCCGCCTCGGCTCGTCGATCCGTGCCTCGATGGCCGGTGACCTCGTGATCGCCCGAGCCGCGGCCGACCGCGCCCTCCGGATCGCCGGCGACAGCTCGGCAATCGTGTATGGCGGGATCCAGCGCGAGCTCGTCCGCCTGTGCACTCTCGAAGGGGATCTGGTCGCCGCCCTCCGGCATGCTGACGGGGACTCGTTCGCCCTGGAGGGACGCCTACCGCGCATGGTGGAGCCGTCCGCGATCATCCACGGTGCCAGCGTCGCGCTCTTGCAGGGAAACGTCGTCGATGCCGCCTTGCGCGCGGAACGCGCGCTCACGGCGATCGGCTGGCACCCGTGCCGCGGGGAATCGTGCGGTGCGCCGGGTGGGTCGCCGTGGTCAGTGCCATGCGCGGAGATCTCCCGCGGGCGCGATCGCTCATCGCCGAGGCGGGCCGCCTCATCCCGCTGGAGGGCAATCTCCGCCTCTCCGCCATCGTTCACCTCGCGCGAGTGCAACTCGCGCTGCGCGAGGCGGGTCCGGTGCCGCCGTCGGTCGATCTTCGTCTCGAGCGGGTGGAGGGTCCGGCATCGTCTTCTCCTGCCGCTGCTGCTCGCGCGCCTCGCCGTCCTCAACGGCGACGCCGGTACCGTCGAGTCAGCCCTGGCCGAGCTCGACCGGCTCGAAGGCAGTCGGTGGCGGCCGCGTTGGCGCAGCGGCGTGCGGGCACTCATGCTCGTGCCCACACGTCGACGCCGCGAGGCGACGGATGCCCTCGACGACAGCGCCAGTACGCTCGAGCGCCTGCGGGTTTGCAGGTTTCGCGGCAGAGACCAGGCTGGAGTGGGCTGAGCTCGCGGCGGAGGGCGCCGATCCGGCGGCGCGTTCCGCCGTGGTCGGATGGTGCCGTACTTCGATGCCCAGGGACTCGACGACTGGTCCGACCGCTCACGGCGGCTGGCGCGCAGTCTCGGCGTGCGGATCGGTGGTCGCCGTGGCGGGGTCGGCGAGCTCACCCGACGCGAGGCGGAGGTCGTCGACCTCGTTGTGGCTGGGCTGTCGAACGCCGAGATCGCGCGCCGGCTCTTCCTGAGCGAGCGGACGGTCGAGACCCACCTCCAGCACGTGTACCGACGGCTCGGCGTCGACTCTCGCCTCGCGTTGATCACGAAGCTGGGCGCCGCGCCGTCGTCGGCAGCGGCCGACGGTGCATGAAACGCCGGGGAAGGTACGTACCACAACGGATGCCGCAGCGAGCGGTGCGGCGGGACGATGGCGCCATGAGAACCATCGAAGCTGTCCCGCTGGCCTCCGCGGCCGCACACCACGGCGGCAAGGCGGCCGGTCTGTCCGCGCTGCTGACCGCTGGGCTGCCTGTTCCACCCGGCGTGGTGTTCGACGCCGCGCCGAGCGCGTCGGCGGCGGGTATGTCGCGGCGGCGGCCGTCGAGGTGGCGCACGAGTACGGCTGGCGCTCCGTCGCCGTCAGATCTTCGGCGCGCGACGAAGACGGTGCGACCTCCTCCGGGGCGGGTGCATACGCAACGGTCCTCAATGTCTCCGGCGACGACGTCGACGCCATGGCGTCTGCCGTCGAGACCGTCCTTGCCTCGATCGGCGAGACCGGCGGAGTGATCGTGCAGCGGATGGTGGCCCCGGATGCGGCGGGCGTCGTCTTCACGATCGACCCGGTCACCGGAGCCGCCTTCCTCGTCGTCAACGCGGTGGCGGGCCTCGGTGAGACGCTTGTGTCCGGAGCCGAAACGCCGTGGGAGGCACGCATCCCACGAGAGGGCGACGGATCGGTCCGCGGTGCCGACATCGTTGCGGATGACGGACCGGTCGAGCTTGCCCGCTCCGCGAGCTCGTGGGCCTCGCGATCGAAGCCGAACGCGCGCGCGGCGGCCCGCAAGACATCGAGTGGGCCGTCGCCGGCGGTGTGGTCTGGCTCCTGCAATCGCGGCCCGTCACCGCGCTCGCAGCTCAGGTTCCCGTCGAGGTTGTGGTGCCACCGGGGTATTGGGTGCGCGACCCGACACACGGCCGGCTGCCGCGGACGCGCATGACGGCGAGTGTCGTCGACGAGGATCGTGCGGTGCGCCCCATGGTCGAGGAGTTCGGGATGCTCGCGACGTTCTCGGGCGCCCGCATCGGTGGTTGGCACTACGTGACGATCGTCCCGGTTGGCGCTCCGCCGCCTGCGCCCGGGAAGACGCCGCCGCGACTGCCGGGCTGGCTCGTGTCGCTCATGATCCGCAGTTCGAGTGCCGGACGGCGCCAGCTGCGCGCAGCACGGCGAGCCATGAAGACCGATGCCGCGCAGCGGCTCCTCGACGAGTGGAATGATCGCCGCCGCGAGGAACTGCGTGCCCGGATCCTCGCCTTCCAGGACGTTGACCTGGGCGGACTCGACGACGCTGGGCTTGCCGGTCAGCTGCGTCGCCGTGCGGAGATGCTCATCCGCGGCGCCGAACTCCATTTCCGACTCGCGATGCCGTACTCGCTCGGGATCTTCGAACTCGTCGACTTCTGCCGCTCGCAGATCGGATGGACGCCGCAAGAGACGCTCGATCTCCTGTCCGGGCTCGCCGACGTCGCCTCCGAGCCCGGCCGGGCCCTCGCTTCGCTGGCCGCAATGCCGCCGGAGAGCACGGAGCGCGCCGACGCTTTCGAGCGGTTCCAGCGCTACTTCGGCTGCCGCGCCCTCGACCTCGAAGTCGCCGAACCCACGCTCGCGGAATCGCCGCATCTGCTGAACGTGCTCATCGACGCGGCTCGCCAGGCCGGGTCTGTCGACGCGAAGAAAGCGCAAGCGGAGGAACGTGGGCGGGTAGCAGAGCGAGCCCGCGCGCAACTGCAACCCTCTCGGGTGGCGCAGTTCGATCGCCTGCTGACAACCGCGGAGCGTGTGTACGGGCTGCGCGATGACAATGTCTTCCTGACGCTCGACGCACCGCTCGCTCTGGTGCGCTACGCGGCGCTCGAGGCCGGGCGCCAGCTAGCGGCACGAGGCACACTCACATGCCCGAGGACGTGTTCCACCTGACCACCGAAGAAGCCGCCGCGGCGCTCGAGTCGCGGCATCCGCTCACCAACGTGCGGGACTCGGCCCTCCGCCAGCGTGGCGAACGGGCGTGGGCGATCGCGCACCCGGGGCCGATCAGCTACGGCACCGATCCCGGCGCACCTCCGCGGTTCACCGGTCTCACTCGCGCTGAGCGCACGCCAACCGAGGCGGAGATGCTCATGGGTGAACTCATCATGCCCAGCGTGACGGCCGCCGCCGAGGGCGAGGACGGCGTGCTGCGCGGCACACCGGCCTCGGCGGGACGCGTCACCGGCACCGCGCGCATCATCCACTCGGAGGCGGACTTCCACGTCCTCGAACCTGGCGACATCGTCGTCTGCCCAGGGACGCGCCCGTCGTGGTCGGTAATCTTCCCCATGATCGGAGGCATCGTCGCCGACGCGGGCGGAGCGCTCTCGCATCCCGCGATCATCGCGCGGGAGTACGGCATCCCAGCGGTCGTCGCCGCGGTCGGGGCGACCGATGCCATCCGAGACGGCGAGGTGGTCACGGTCGACGGGGCTGAAGGGACGGTGCGGCGGCACCGAGCGCCCTCTGCCGGAGGCAACCCCCACCGTCGCCCTACGCTGACCGGGGAGTATCGACGTCCTTCTGGGGCCCTAACGGTGTCGAACGGTACGCGTGGGTCGGCGGTGACCCCGAGTACCGGCGGTACCGCGTTGAGGAGTGGGGCGTGCCGCTGCACCGCGGCCGCGCACTGTTCGAGCGGGCTCATTGATGCCGGGGAGCCGTCGCGCGGGCCATTAAATGGGCGCTGGCGTCGACTATCTCTGCGAAGTTCTCGGTCAACTGGGCGCAGCGCAGTGCGCTGTCGAGGCGCGCGTCGGCGTCGTCACCGGGCGCGTCGACGATCGTCCACGCCGGCCCCTCAATCCCCAGGACCCGTACGTCGGCGAACCCGGCCTCCGCCACCTCCTGCTGCAGCTGAGCGGCGGTGTGGAAGAAGGCGTCGGTGAACCCGAGGGTGGGGTCGTGCACGCCACTAGACAACACTGGCACCAGCTTGGCCGCGACGTCGGCGGTGAGGCCACCGCGGTCACCAGCGCGTGCTCAGCTGCGGCTCGAACATGCTCCAGGACGACGTCGACCAGATGCACGCGGTAGCCCCGGCCCGCCAACCAGGCCGCGTGCACGCCCGTGCCGCCGCCCACATCGAGCACCACCGCCGGAGGCGAGGGCAGCCCACGCAGCAACAGCTCGCGCGTGCGCAACAGCTCAAGGCGGTTGTGCGCATACCGGAACAGGCGCTGTCCTTCGTCCCGCCCGCCGTAGTAGGCGAACAGGCCCTGACGCTCAGGCACCAAACGATCGTCGATGAACCAGGAAGCGCTTCGCAATAGCTTTCTTGGCGGCCTAACCCGCTCGTCACTCCTGTCTCACGAGGGCCAACCCTTGCGGGTGCCCGGAAATGGACCCTCCTGCGGGCGCCGGATTGAGTCAGAACCGGGAAGGTTTGTCGGAACGTTGGGCTACCGTAGAAACCTGTCCATGAAGGCCGACCAGCCCGCGATTGCACCATTGTCGACGGCGACGGGTACCCGACCGCCGGGCTTGCCGTCCACCACGCTCCTGCCGCTTCGTCATCCTCCGTTCGGAGGTTTGCTCAGCGATGATGTCAGCGCGATTCGTCAGCTTTGGCGCTCGGCGCCCAGCAGCGCGAGGGCGTTCTGGAGGCCTTGCTCGAGGACCGCATCGGCGAGCTGTCGGTCCGCCAGGGCGCGGGAGAGCTGCAGCGTCCCGACCATCATGGCGAAGACGCTGAGCGTCTTCACGCGTGCCGACTGCGGATCGTCGGGTGCCAGGCGGGCGGCGATGTCGTCGATGACGGCCAGCACGCCGTCGGTGTAGGCCCGCTTGGTTGCGTCGGTGCAGCGCCCGATCTCGTCGAGCAGGGCGGCGGAAGGGCAGCCGTCGCCGGGGTTGTCGCGGTGCTGAACCGAAAGGTATTTACGCACGTACTGCTCGACTCCGGCGCGGCCGGGCGCCAGCGCGCTGAAGCTCGCGCGCTGTTCGCGTAGCTGGTCGGCGACCGCGGTGGCGACCAGGTCTTCCTTGGATGCGAAGTGGGCGTAGAAGGCGCCGTTGGTCAGCCCGCGTCCGCCATGAGCGTGGCGATCCCCGAGCCGTCGATGCCGTCTCGCTTGAACCGACGGCCGGCCGTCTCGATGATCCGCTGCCTCGTCTCCTGCTTATGCCCCTGGCCGTACCGCACAACACACTCCTCCCATCTCCGGAAGCACCGCTTGCCATCTGACTCTCAGGCCATTATATTATGATCGTAATCCAATACCAAAGGAGTCATGATGTCAACAACTCTGCCGGTGGCACTCGTAACGGGTGCGTCCTCGGGTATCGGGAAGGCGGCTGCGCTCGCCGCTCGTCGAAGCGGGTTTCGAGGTGGTCGGAACGAGTCGGAACACCTCGAAAATCACCCATCGCGACGGAGTGATGTTCCTCGATCTCGACGTGGCCAGCGACGAGTCGGCCAACACAGTGGTCCAGCAGGTGATCGAGCGGTTCGGGCGAATCGACGTCTTGATCAACAACGCCGGGGTCGGCACAGCCGGTGCCGCCGAGGAAAGCTCCATCGCACAGGACCAGAGACTGTTCAACATCAATGTCTTCGGCGTCATCCGCATGACCAAGGCCGTCCTGCCGCAGATGCGCGCCCAGGGAAGTGGACGCATCATCAACATCTCATCCGTACTACGGGTTCATCCCCCAGCCCTACATGGCCGCCTACGTCGCGTCCAAGCACGCGGTCGAGGGCTACTCCGAATCCCTGGACCACGAAGTCCGCGAGCACGGCGTTCGAGTGCTGCTCGTCGAGCCCGCCAACACCAGCACCGGGTTCGATGCGAACATGGTGCGGGCCGACACCCCGCTGCCGGTCTACGCGGCAGCACCGCCACACCTTCGACGAGGTGATGGCGGGGTTGATCGAGGACGGCGACGAGCCCGCCACGGTCGCCAAGGTGATCGTCGCTGCGGCAACCGACCCGAAGCCGAAACTGCGGTATACCGCCGGCCCCAGGGCCGGACGCGTCAGCACGCTGCGCCGCATCGTCCCCGCCCGGGCCTTCGACAAACAGATCCGCAAACTCAACCAGCTAGCCAGCTGACCCTCGACGGTCGGACCCGTGCTCCCAGAGCTCGCCAACATCGGCAACGGAGCGCAAATGACACAACCCAGCACGATCAGCATGGGGCGACTGACAGACCAGATTCACAAGATCACATTCTCCTTCCCGGGCTCGAGCATTGCCTGGGCGGGCGCGTCGGGACAACGGCTCGTCGACGGTCGTAGTGACGCCGCGTGGCGCCAAAATAGGCGTCGTGGCTGCATCGGAGCTGGCGCGGGGCCGTCAGGCCTATGCGGAGAATGCCTGGGGCCAGGCATATGAGTCGCTGACGTGCGGCGATCGGGAGCAGACCCTCTCGGCGCAAGACCTTGAATTGCTGGCCCGGGCGGCGTACATGCTCGGCCGCGACGAGGAGTACGCACATTCCCTCGAGCGTGCGTACCATGCCTACCTCGACGCCGGTGACATCGCCGCAGCAGCGTGCTGTACCTGGTGGATCGGCCACGGCCAGCTCTTCCGTGGCGAGCCCGCACCGGCAAGAGGCTGGTTCGCGCGCGGACAACGGCTGCTCGAGCGAGCCGGCGACTGCGTTGCTCGCGGGTATTTGGCAATCCCAGTGGTGTTCGAACACTCATCTCCCGGGGCGACTACACCGCCGCGCACCGCCGGCGCGGTGGAGATTGCGGAGATTGCAGAGCGATTCGCGGATCCCGACCTGGTGACGATGGCCATGATGGAGCAGGCAAGTGCGCTTCTTCGGTTAGGGCGGCGCGACGAGGGGCTTCGGCTTGTGGACGAGACGATGGTCGCGGTATCTGCAGGCGAGCTTTCGCCGATCGTGGCCGGCATCGTCTACTGCAACACGATCGCTTTCTGCCGCCGACCTCTACGAGCTGCGGGCGGCGCGCGAGTGGACTTCTGCACTAAGAGAGTGGTGTGCGCGGCAGCCGGAGATGCTTGCTCATCAAGGCGTCTGTCTCGTGCATCGTGCGGAGCTAATGACGCTCGCTGGAGCGTGGCCGGCTGCACTTGATGAAGCACGTCGGGCCGCTGAGCGCTTCGTGCAGGGCGTTCTCAACCGAGAGCGCTGGGTGAGGCAGCCTATCGCGCGGGAGAGTTGCATCGACTGCGCGGAGAGGTTGCTGCGGCTGAGAAGTCCTACGCGGAGGCGATCGGGCGTGGTCGCGAGCCGCAGCCCGGCCTCGCGCTCCTGCCGTCTGGGCCAGGGAAAGAAGCCCGCCGCGGCGGCCTCGGCCAGGCGGGCTCTTTCCGAAACCGATGACTGGACTCGACGCGCATCGCTCCTTCCAGCACAGGTCGAGATCGAGCTGGCCGTCGGCGACCTCGAGCGGGCGCAGTGCCGCAGCGCGCGAGCTCGATGACATCGCTCGGGGATCATCGGAGCGAGGTGCTGTTCGCAATGGCTGCTAAGGCCGCGGGTGTCGTGGCAGCAGCGGTGGGCGACGCTCAGCGCGCGCTGCATGCACTGCGGCGCGCGCTGCACCTGTGGCGGGAGCTCGAGGCCCCGTATGAGGCGGCGCAAACACGCGTGCTCTTGTCCGAGGCGTGCCGAGCGCTCGGCGACGCGGAGACAGCCGATCTTGAGCTCGCCGCCGCTCGTGAGGCTTTCACCTGGCTCCGCGCAGCGGCCGGACATCGCCCGCGTCGAGGCGCTTGCAGGGCGTACTCGCCGCGATGCGCATGGTCTCACGGCCCGGGAACTGGAGGTGCTTCGCCTCGTGGCGGCTGGCAAGAGCAACCGCGAGATCGCCAGCGCGCTCATTATCAGCGAGCGCACGGTCGCACGACACCTCCAGAACATCTTCGCCAAGCTCGGCGTCTCCTCTCGTACCGCGGCGAGCGTGTTCGCCGTCGAGCAAAGAACTCCTCTGACGGCGTGAAATAACCACGCGGCTGAGGCCGCCAAAGTTGGTCAAGACGTCCGATGCGGCTGCCTGGGCGCCGGTCCTACGGTCAGAGCACAGACAACCCGAGCTCGCCAGGAGGTGGCTCATGTTCATCGTCCTCCAGCACCGCATCACGAACCCGCAGACGGCGTTCGCGCGTGGTCAGAACCTGCTGGACGGCAACGGCGCGCCACAAGGCACGCACGTTCTGCAGTTCTATCCGAGCAGAGACAGGAACTCCGTGTTCTGCCTGTGGGAGAGCAATTCAGTGGAGGAGCTCCGCGGTACGCGGACGCAGTCATGGGCGACTCGAGCGAGAATTCATACTTCGAGGTCGATGCCGAGATCGCCCGCGGGCTACCAAAGCTCGTCGGTTGAGCTGCCTCAATGTCGGCCGCGACAGCCACCTGGTGCCAGTCGCGCATCTCCGGTCCCTGGTCCCAGGTCAACGACCCGCTGCAGCGTCTCGGGCAGGGTTTGGATCTTCGCGGCGAGGGCGTCGCGGACCTGCTCAGGACGGTAGCCCTCAGGCAGGTGCAGCAGCATCGTGTAGCCGGTGGTCCGCTCCACCAGGGTGCCGATCGCGGTGAGGTTCCGCTTCCCGATGATCAAGTCGCCCTCCCAGTGGCCCGGCACCGCCCGGTCCGCCACCTCCGGCGGCCGCTGGCTGATGTTGATCATGTCCGGGATGCGGTTCTTGCGCTGCCCCGGCTTGCGGCTGGGTGAGCGCAACACCCGCCCGGTGCGCGCAGGTGCGCGGTCAGCTCCCGCCGCAGCGCGCCGCGGGACTGCACATACAGCGACTGGTAGATCGTCTCGGTCGACACCCACATCTCCGGCTGGTCAGGGAAGTCGGCGCGGAGCCGGCCCGCGATCTGTTCCGGGAGTACTTCTTGCTCGAGATCCTGCTCCACCCGCTACCGCAGCGCGACATTGACCGCCAGCTTCGCCGGCTTCGGCCGGCTGGCCCGCTCATAGGCCCACGCGTGCGCGGTGCTGGCCCGGTAGCGGCCCTGCCCGTCCCGGTTGCGGGCCACCTCCCGCGAGATCGTCGACACGTTCCGGCCCAGCCGCGCCGCCATCTGACCGCATCGACTCACCCCGGGCCAGCCCCAGCGCGATCTCCTCCCGCTCACCGAACGCCAGGTAGCGACCCTGCAGATCACGACCCCGGCGCGGGCGCACCCCGCCGGCCTCCCGCAGCCACGCCAGACCCCGATGCCGGTGGGTCTGCGCGACCGCCGCAGCATCAGTCAAGAACTCACCGGCCTGCAAGCGCCGCCCAAAACGGTTGGATCAGCTCCGCAACCAGCTTGTTCGAGAACCGGACCATCATCAACACCCACCCAGAATCCTCAGGTGTTGCAACGACCGCGAGAACCCGGGGACCGGCTGGCGGAACCGACGTGCCCGCGAGCCGGGCGTGCGGCAAGCGGAAGGGCAATGCAGCAGCCACCGGCAAGGGTCGATGGCCGACGGGACCTGGCACACTCAACGTTGCCCAACGCCTGGTGATTCTTGCTGTTCGCTCTCACCGTTTGGTTGTCTCAGCGGTCCGCGGATGTCTGATCGACTGAGCGCATCTCGCGGAGTTAGTCCAAATCGAACCTAATCGCGCACCTCACCGGCAAGATCGGTGTAGCTTCCCGGCCATGACTGCTCGGGGGCGGCGCTTCTTGGCGCGCTTGGCGACCACGCTTGTGGCCGGCTTGGCCGGAATCTTGACCGCCGGCGCGCTGCCGGCCACCGCAGCATGCTGTCGGCATTGGCCAATACGTTGCGCTGGGCGACTCCTATGCCGCGGGACAAGGTGGGAGCGCGCCCGAGGACTACCTCAACAACTGCCTGCAGAGCCCGAACGGCTATCCCGCCGTTGCTCGACGCCGAAAACCAGATCCATCTCCCGCGCCAACGCCGCCTGCACCGGGGCAACGACGTCCGATGATGGCCGACGAGCAGTTGCCGGCGCTGAAGCAAGGCACAAGGTTGGTGACTCTGACCGTTGGAGCGGCTGATTTGGGTCTCTCCCGAGTGCTAGCAGCTTGTACGGCCGTGCCCCCACCCCCAAAGAGTGCCAGACTGCAATCAATAGAGCACTTGCGCTGCTGGCAGTGCCGCCGGGGGCGAGAGGGTGCTCGGGGGCCGTCTCTACAGACCTGTACGCGGAGGTGGCAGACGCGGCGCCCAACGCGCTCATCGTGGTCACTGGCTATCCGCTTCTGTTTGAGCTTGTCCAAGGCGATCCGACCTCTGACCTCAAGGCCCAAATCAACAGCGCGACGGCTGCCTTGAATCTCACGATCAAGACAGCGGTGGAATCCGCCCAGAAGCAGCGGCGTCAACATCGTTCTACGTTGACGTCACCGCAGCTTTCGACGACCACGGTATTGGCGGCAGCGGAGCGCCCTTCATCAACCCACCTGCAAGCTGGAACAAACGCCTTCCATCCGACTCCTGCCGGTTACGTTGCCTATGCCGCGGCCATTTCAGCCGTACTACCGAGCTCCTGGGGGGCCAACCAGGAGCAGGTCGCCTAGCTCGTCGTATCGGGCGGGTTGGTCATGTCCTCGATGAGCAACCACGCTCGCCTTGGCGCCTGCGAATCGTCGGCGTTGGGCGGTTAGGAAGGTATCGGTACTCGCTCGTCGAGCAACCCTTCAGCGCAGAGGTCACTCCACAGTTGAGCGGGTACAGGCGTCGCAAAAGAGTTGACGTTCTGCCCGGACCTCCTCATCGGAGCGCATACCCAGGACAACGCCAGTGACCGCAAGGTGTGTCAGTGGAAATGCCATCGCTGGCTGGGGCAAGGTCACTCTATCCGCGGCGCACCCTCTGCGATGCGGTTGTCTCGATCCAGGACCCTTCAACGAACCGCCAGCTCACGATGAGCGAGCACAAGATGATTGAGGCGATGGTTGCTCAGGATCAACCATCCGTCGAAGAGGAGTTTCTAACGGCCATCGAGACCTGTTGTTGCCGAATAGCGCGTCCGCGTTCAAATCGCTAGGCGCTTAGCAAGTAACTTCTTTCCTTCCTCGGCACCTTTACGGCTTTCGTGTTGCGCTCGACGAAAGAAGCCGGCGAGTTCGTCATCTCCAGTAAGCGCGGCGTCCTCGATGTAGGTCTCCAATCGCAGCACATTGCTCAGGCAGGTTTCGGTGAACCAAATGATGTCAGTAGTCCTTGTCCTTCGTTCCGGTGACATTGCCAAACTCAGGGTTGCGGGTCATGGCTCTCCTTCCACTTCGCTCGGCTAGAACGGTCACATTAGGTGCCAGGCCGCGCGCATGATGCAGCGGGGACCCGAGGGATGGTTGGCCCAGATCCGTGACGCCTTCGGTGGCCAGGCCAACGTCTGATCCTGACGGCTCCAGGTCGGTTCGCCTACCGAGACCTGACCGCTCAGGGACGGTCGAAGTTTCGGAAGCCGACCGGCAACCGACGCAGCCGTTGGGCCTCGAGTTGCTCTCGCAAGTCTCCGCCGCCCGGCTCGATGACATGTACGGCCTGTCGGGGAAGCGGTGCCGACCGGTCCATCTCACGAACAGCTGCCGCAAATGCGGCGGACGGCGCTAGGTGCGGGGAAAGTTCCGCCGTCGCCGGCTGGGCAGAGGCCGCGACGATCGGTAAGTGGAGGATGGAGCAATGGCAACACTGTGGTCCTGCCCTAAGTCGGACTGCCCACCGACCGAGATCGCTCCGGTAGACGTGCCGGAATCCGGCGAAGCGGCCGGCGCTGAGTCGGAACGTCCCTTCACGACTGATGAGGTTGCGGCGCTGCTCAACGTTCCGCTTGACACCATCTACGAGTGGCACAAGGAAGGCACAGGGCCTCCGGGTTATCAGATGCACAAGGAGAGCCAATACCGAAGGAGCGACGTGGTCCGGTGGTTGGCGGAGCAAGGGGTAACACTGGCGGTTTGCCAGAGCGAATGCGGTAGGACCTACACGCGAACCGCGTTCAAGGCGATGCCAGGCCCGTAACCCGTTCGGCAGTAGACTTGGGAAGCTGGATGTCGCAGCCGGCCTAGGGGCCGAAGCCGCCGTTCACGTACATGCCGCGGCTCGACGAGCATCATGCTCCCGCCCAGGACACATCGGGATTATCCGCTTCGACTGGTTATCTCACCATGACCTCCGTCCTCACACGTCCCGCAAGTTTGGACCGCCCCGGTCCTGGCTCACCAGTCACCTCACAGCCGACTGCCGCGCCCCGTCGCCCAGCCGTGACAGGTCCGGTAGTTCCTTCACCGCGCTGACCCGCAGCATCCACGAGATGGGACTGATGCGCCGCCGCTACGGCTACTACTGGGCCAAGCTGATCGGTGCCGTTTTCATCCTGGCCGCCTGGGTGGTCGGTTTTATCTGCATCGGCGACAGCTGGTGGCAGCTCGCCAACGCCGGAACTCTTCGCGGTTCTGATGACCCAGATCGCGTTCTTAGGTCATGACGCCGCGCACCGTCAGATCTTCAAATCCGGCCGATGGAACGACTGGGTCAGCCTGATCATCGCGAACCTGCTGGTCGGGCATCAGCTACGGCTGGTGGCAACGTGAGCACAACCGCCACCACGCGAACCCGAACAAGGTGGGAGCCGACCCCGACATCGCATTGACTGCCCTCGCTCTCACGCCCGCACAAGCAACCAAGCAGCGCAGCCAGCTGATGAGGTGGTTGGTGGCCCATCAGGGCTGGTACTTCTTCCCGATCTTGCTGCTGCTCGGACTCTCGATGCACCACGAGGCGATCCGCCGGGTGATCAGTCCAGCCAAAATTCAGCGTCGCTGGGTCGAGATCAGCTTCATCACCTTCCGACTCGCAGGATTCGCTGCTCTGGTCTTCCTCGTGCTTCCCCCGGGAAAGCGGTCGCGTTCCTCGCTGTGCAGCTGGCCGTGTTCGGCCTGTACATGGGCTCCTCATTCGCGCCCAACCACATCGGCATGCCGCTGGTGTCGCCCAAGCTGAAGCTGGACTTCCTACGCCGCCAAGTCCTGATGAGCCGCAACATCAGCGGCGGACCGCCGATCTCGGTCTTCATGGGTGGGCTGAACTACCAGATCGAGCACCACCTGTTCCCCTCCATGGCGCGACCCTATCTGCGCAAAGCGCAGCCGCTCGTCGCCGCCTACTGCGCCGCCCAAGGCGTCCCTACACCCGCACCACGCTCTGGCAGTCCTACCGCATCGTCATCGGCTACCTCAACACCGTCGGACTACGCGGCAAAGACCCCTTCCTCTGCCCCCTGGTCGCTCAACGCCGCGCCCTCTAACCAGAGCCCGCACCCTTCAGGTCGAAGGCCAATGGCGTCGCCAAGCCCAGCAGGACACCATGGACTTCGGCCGGAATACCGCTGCCCGCGAGCCGACCGGCTTGCGGACACTCGGCTCCGGTCAGATGCGGAACCGTCAGCGACATACTTTTTACCGGTTGGGTCCGGCTTTCCTTCATCCCCTACCAGCGGCCGTGGGGCCATCCGCGAAGCGTGGGCGGTGGACAAGATCGGTTTGTGGTGGCCAGGATCGGTGGGCGACCACTCGCCAAGTGCGAATCCGCGTCTTTGTTTGCCGCTCAGTGCCGGGTCTCGACCGGCCCGCTGTCAGCGGCCGTTTCCTCCTCGCCCTGCCCAAGCCGGCGGTGGAACAGATCCAGCACGTGCCCGAGGCACTGGCGCGCGAGCTCGGGGTCGTAGCGAGGGCCCTCGTCGCGGCCGAACGCATGCTGGCCGTTCACCTCCAGCCACGAGAAGCGGGTTCCGGCGTCTTCGAGCGCGGCGTGGATGCGCTCACGGCCCTCACGCGGGATGTGCGGATCTTGGCGGCCCCAGATCATCAGCAACTCGCCGCGGATCTCCCCGACCCGGTCCAACGAGTCGTCATTCATACCCTGGCCGAGCCCGCGCTTGTGGATATCGGTGGCGTAGAAACAGGCCGCTGCGCGGACATCGGGATTGAAGGCCGCACGGAAGGAAAGATGACCGCCGATACAGATCCCGATCGACCCGGAGCTTGCCGGTGCACGAGGGATGGTCGGCGAGAAAGTCCAAGACGGCACGGGCGTCCGCGTCGTAGGAAGCAAGCTCCTTAGTGATCTTGTGGGAGTTGCCCCGGTCGGCGCCCGCCGTGTCGTAGGCGAGGACCACACCAGGACCCTCCTCCAGCTCGTGGAAGATCTCCGGCACGGCAACGGTGTAGCCGTGGCCGGCGAGAAAGGCGGCGGTCCGCCGGATCGGGACCGGTCACCTGGAAGATCTCGGAGAACAGCACGAGCCCGGGGTAGCGTCCCGCGGCCGCCGGACTGAGGACATAGGTGCGCATCGGGCCGTAGGGCGTCTCAAGGTCGACGTATTCCTCCGGACCGATGATCATTCGGCAACCATAATTGATGTACCGACTCCCGGCTCGCTGCAAGTGGTTTGCGGCGAACGGTCTGCGGGATGACGGGCGGCGCTCAGACCGTCTCGGTGAGTTGCACTCGTGGAACCACCACCACACCCGGCCGGTTCAATGCGGTGGCCGCCGAAGCCATGAAGATCTTGGCGTACGCCAGCACCCGCTACGCCCAGATCCGGGCTCAACGGCGATGCTGACTCGTTGGATGGCGGCCTTCGGCAAACTGACTAGCCTTGCATAGCAGCCATCCGGCGGGCCGCTTCCTCAATACCCTTCTTCACGTCCTCAAGGGTCATGCATGGAGTCAGCGTGAGCTTGACGTTCGCGCGCTGAAAAGAGGGGCTCACTAATCACCGGAATTTCCGACGGGTCCGCCAAGTCGAAGACCGCAAAGAACGCGCGCTGTCCGTCCTATCCTTCACAGGCACCAAGGATGGCGACCTGGTCTACTTTTTGGGCTGCACGGCCCACGACACCGGGCGCGGCGGCTGATGCGTGCGGCGTTACCGACCCGACATTGCAGCCTTCCGCGGAGGGCAGCGGGTACTACCTGCTGCAGCGAGACTGCGGTGGCCGAGCCGCGACCGCGAGAACCACGGGCCGTCAGTCTGGGATTTAGCTGCCCTCGTGGAAAGGCGGGCCACAAGCGGACCCTCTACCGGGCCATCGGCTCGGCGGCGGCACGCCCTCGCTGGGAACGGTCACTAGCCCATGCGGCACCGGCGGCTCCCGCACCGCCTCGCCGCGGGCTCTTTGATGCTAGGGAGCCGTCGCGAGGGCCATTAGGTGGGCGCTGGCGTCGACTATCTCTGCGAAGTTCTCAGTCAACTGGGCGCAGCGCAGGTGCGCTGTCGAGCCGCGCGTCGGCGTCGTCACCGGGCGCGTCGACGATGGTCCACGCCGGCCCCTCGATGCCCACCACGCGTACGTCGGCGAATCCGGCCTCTGCCACCTCCTGCTGCAGCTGAGCGGCGGTGTGGAAGAAGGCGTCGGTGAACCCGAGGGTGGGGTCGTGCACGCCGCTGGACAGCACCGGCACCAACTTGGCCGCGACGTCGGCGGTGAGGCCGCCGCTCTGCGCCCAGTCGAGGACCGCCATGAACCGTCCGATGGCCGCGGCGAGCAGGACCCCGCCGGGCCGCAGGACTCGCCGCGCCTCGACGAGCGCCGCGATCCGCTCAGCTCGACCCACGAGGTGGTAGAGCGGGCCGAGCAGCAGCACTGCATCGACCGACGCATCCGCCTGCGTGAGCCGGCGGGCGTCGCCGACTTCGGCGGTCACGGTGCCCGTGCTCAGCTGCGGCTCGAACATGCCCCGGGACGACGTCGACCAGATGCACCGGTAGCCCCGGCCCGCCAACCAGGCCGCGTGTACGCCGGTGCCGCCGCCGACGTCGAGCACCACGGCCGGAGGCGATGGCAGCTGACGCTGCAGCAGCTCGCGCGTGCGCAGCAACTCGAGGCGGTTATGGCGAAACCGGAACAGGCGCTGCACCCCTCGTCCTGCCCGGCATAGTAGGCGAACAGGTCCTCACGCTCAGGCGCAAACGATCCTCGACGAACCAGGAACCGCGCGTCGCAACAGCCTTTTGCCGGCCTCATCCCGCTCGTGACTCCTGTCTCGCTAGGGGCGAGCCCTTGCGAGGTGCCTGTCAATGAACCTGGCTGCGGCGTCAGCACGAAGAAGCTCTACAGAGAACGCTCACTTGACCTTGGAGCGTGCACCAAGGTTGAGCGTGGCCGATATGACGCGACCGATGACTGCGCGGCGAGGCTTGCGCGTCGCCGCGCCGGCCGCTGCGGTGGCGCTGCGGTGGCGTCAGTGCCGACACCATCCGGTACTACGAGGACGGGTCTACGCTGGCCCCCGGCTCGGACTCCGTCGGGTTACCGGGCCTAGGAGGCGTCCCGTAAAGACTCGTCCGGACAGTTGCCCGGTGAAGGTCCCCTTAACGCACCTCCATGTGTTGCCGAGGTGGAGCGGCCCGCAGAGCAGGAGACACGCGGAGCGGAGGCCCGGCGCGCGCATCGCCGCTTGAATACTGGTTAGGGGGTTCGCAACAGACCACCGAAAACCCATCTCGGGCGAGGTGATACGCGTCGGGGCTTTCAGCGGCTCGGGCCGAACGCGGGAGGCGGCGCCGAGCGCGGCACTGGGTGGCTGCTGGTCGATGCAGTGTCGTGGTCGTGCGCCTGGTCGCTGGGACGGCGTTGTGGGTTGCGGGTTCCTGGTTCGGCGTTTCCGGTAGCTGATCGAGGATGCGCCACCAGAGGGCTGCGGCGGGGTGGTCGTCGGGTAGGGGTCCTGCGGCGGCCGCCGACCGCACGAGGCGGGTGGCGTCGAAGCCGGCCCGGGTGAGGTTGTTCAACCTTTCCTCGAGTTCCGGCAGGAATGGGTCCGCGGTGGCGCTGAGGGACTTCTGTGGCGAGCAGTTGCCGCCATCGCCAGTCTGCGTGGGTATCCGCGGCGGCGAGTCGCTTGTCGAGTCGCTGTTGGAAGACTCGGGCGGCGTTGTCGAGCTGGGGTGGCCCGGTGGGTCGCAGGTCGCTGGGGTCGACCTGCGTGGCGGCGCGCCACACCTGCACGTCGGCGATCAACTCGGCCGGCAACGAGAGCGCGCCGGACTGGCCGCCCAGGCCGGCGCTTCACCTGCGGCGTTGCGGCGGACCTGGTCGGCGAGCTGAGCAACCAGGCGTGATCGGGCGTCCAGGTATGGTCCCCAGTTGGGGTCGGCGGCGATGCGATCCGGGAATGCCGGGCAGCCACGGCAGCGGCCCTCGCGCCGATGACCTTGTTGATGTCCTGGATCCGCGAGTCGATGACGGCAGCCTGATCACCGGCGCTCGATCAGGTCCCGCAGCGCGGCGGCGGTGAACAGTTCAGCGACCGGATCGGCGCCGGCGGCGGCCAGCAGCAGCAGGTGGCCGCGCAGGGTCGGCCACGCCGGCTGCCCGGTCAGCCCGTTGAGCAGACGCTCGGCGCTCCCGTCGAGGTTTGCAACCGCCTGTGGGCCGGCGAGGTGTTCGGCGGCGAGGTGGAGGGCGTCGAGGTAGCGGGCCGTGGCGGCGCCGAGCCGGACGGCGGGATCTTGCTGCTCACGCTGCAGGGTGGTGGCCGACTGCGGTGATGCGTCGCGGGCCAGGATCTGCTCAAGCAGCTCGGTCGCGGTCCGCGGGTGCAGGCTGTCGGGCTGGATCACGGCGTGCGGGTCCCCGTCCCCGACCACCGAAACGTAGAGGTGGTTGGCGGTGCGGCCGCGGGTCAGCATGGTGTACAGCTGCTGCCGGGACTCCTCACCGGTGACGACGCCGTGCATGGTGTCGGCGGTGACACCTTGCGCGGTGTGCACGGTCGTGGCGTAACCCAGTTCGGTGGCCGTGGAGACGTAGCCGGCGGGCAGGGTGACGGATGCGGCCGTTCCGTGCGTGCCGCACCCTCAAACCACCAGTCCTGGTCAGGTTGAGGATGGTCCACCGGTCGCCGTTTTTCACCCAGTCGGTTGCGGTGATACGAAGCCTCCGGTCGTTGCTGCGGGTGATGATCAGGTCGCCGACGCTGGCCTGGTTGCCGTCGGCCAACTCGACCTGCCGGCCCGGAGTGGCGCCGGCGAGGCGGTGGTCGCGGGCGCGTTGGTTGAGGCGCGCGGACCAGCTCGCGGGTCGGCGCCAGCATGATCGGCGTCCAGGCCGTGGCTGCGGTCGGCCTGCCAGGCGTTGAAGACGGCGTCGAGGGTGGTGGTGGGGTCGCCGACGTGGACGCGTCGCCGGTCGAGGTAGAAGCCGAGCGCTTCGGGTCGGCCGTCGCGGAGGGCGAGGGTGGCGGCCGCCTCGGCGGGGTCAGTGAACCGGTGCAGCTCGGTTAGCCGGACCGCGCCGTGGCTGGTCTCGATGTCGCGGAGCACGCCGCCGGCACCGATCGCGGCGAGTTGTTGATCATCACCGACCAGCCGGACACTGCCGCCGCGGCCGATGATGAACTGGACGGCGGTGTCCAGGGAGAGGGTGTCGGCCATCCCGGCTTCGTCGATGATCACCAAGCGTGGACCGGCCGATGCGTTCCGCCCATTCGGGCAGGTCACCATGGTGGATGGACCAGGTGAGCTTCGCCAGCGTTTCGGCCGGTGCGCCGGTGGCGTCGCGGAGCTGCGCAGCCGCGGCGGCCGACGGGGCCAGCCCGATTACCTGGCCGCCGCTGTCGCCCACGCCCGAGCCAGGGTGCGCATGGCGGTGGTTTTCCCGGCGCCGGCCGGGGCGATCGCCAGCTGCAGCCGCGCCCCGGAGGTGCACATGGAACGAACCAGAGCGGCCTGTCCGGCATCCAACGCGTTCCCGTTGGCGGCTGATTCCAGCAGCGCCAGCTCCACCGTGCCGGCGTCCAGGACCCGGCCGTCGGTGCGGGCTGGCGGCCGCGACGAGTCGCTGCTCGGCGGCCAGGATCCGGGCGGAGGTGAACAGGTCGGATCCGGCAACCGTGTACACACTCGAACCGTCGGCCCGACGCAAGGCCGCCGGCTCGGTGATGCCGTCGTCTGGGCGAGTCAACGGCCACCGACCGGGTCTGCAGCACCTCGGCGACGAGCAGCTCAACCAGCTGCTCGACCTTGTCGGTGGGAACCTGCGCGGCCCGGACGTGGCGTTGCGCTTCGGCGCGGACATGCCAGCTCTGCCAGGTCGAACGCCGCTCCTCCACCGCCGCCAGCACCTTCTCCGCGGTCGCTGCCACCCACTCCGCATCCACGGCCGGGCTCGGCGCCGAGGTCGGGGTTGAGGGCTGCGCTGATCATGGTCTGGACCGCATCGAGGTCCGCCGAGCGTTTCGGCGGCCTGGGCATGCCAGGCGGCGCGCTGCTCGGCCAGCCTGCGGGGTTCGTGCTTGGCCTCCCGGGTCTCCAAGGTGGCCTGCTGCGCCAGCTGCAACGCCTCCACCGGCGTCGGCGGCCGACCATGATCACGCTGAAACTGCCCCGCCAGCTACACCCTGCCGGTCCTTGATCAACATCCTGTCGCGTCGACCAACGCTGGTTCAGGGCCGGGTCAACACCGACGATCTCCCGCACCGGCAGCTTTCCGCGGATCAGTGTCAGGCCGATCCGCGAACCGCACCCCAGCCGGTCGCGGAGATGGTGTTCCAGGGCGGTGTTGTAGGTCTCCGAGGCAGCCACCGTCGCCTTGAACAGCACCCGGCCGTCGATCGACAGCCACCGCCCGCCGAAGGTTTGGACCTTGTTCGCCACCGCCACATGAGTGTGCAGATCCGGATCACCGGCGCGGCTGTCTCGATGCGTAAACGCGGTTGCGACCAGCCCGCGGACGTTCACCTGCCGGATCCCGCTGGGGCCCCTCCCGGGTGAACAGAGCATGCTGCTCCAGGAACCGGAGCGCGTCCTGTACAGCGGCCTGGTGGGCCCGCTCGATCTGCGCGGCGACCTGCGGGTCGGCGACCGCCCACAGGGTTGACACCGACTTCACCGGGGAGAATGTCAGGTCATAGCCGGCGACCGTCTGCGCGCGCCGGCCGGGAATGCTTCGCGATCGTCCCCGCCACCTCCCGGGCATCTGCTGGTGGCCGGCCATGCTCCGCGGCGAACAACTCCCGCGCCACCTCGGTCCGTATCCTGGCACGCTCGGTAGTCGAGACCGGCCAGTCTCCCGGCAGCCCGGCCTGCTCGTTGAACGCGGCGATCCGCCTCGCCACCTCAACCCGAAACCGGGCAGGTTCGGTGTCGGATATCTTGAACGGCACCCCCAGCCGGGTAGCCGCCTGGATGTTGGCGTCGGTCAGATCAGCATCGCCGAGCTGTTCCAGCCGCTGGGTCGCCAATGGGTGCATCCCCGCCCCGAACAGAGCCCGCATCTGCTCGGCGGTCACCCGATCCCCGGCCTCCAAGCCGTCGATGCCTGCCAGGCCGGAGCCGACCCAGACGCCCGGAGCTTTCGCCACGTTCGGTGTAGTAGGAGGCCAGCCCGACATGACCCTTCGCGGTGGCATCCAACGCCGCTACCTGCCGCGTCAGATAGTCGTACCCCGACCCGGCGGTGAGCTTGTGAATGCTCATCGTCACAGCCCCCAAAGGCATCAGCGGCGCTGCCGGCGGTCGCGTGACCCGAGGCCGCCGGGCCTCGTGCAAGAGGTGTATCGAAGTCGGGATCATCAGAATCGGTGGGGGTACGTGAAACACATTCCTGACCGTCAAGGTGACCGCCACACAACGTGGATGCGCCTTAGGTCTAGTAACACTGATGCGGCGAGATAGGTGGGTGTCGGATGGGTCAGCTGACAGCGCGACAAACGGCGCGAAGGGCGGCCCTGGAGGCTCGGGTACGCGACCACCATCCACTCGGCGCAGGCCTCACGGTCGACACGACGCACGTGGTCCTGTCCCGCCGCCGAGTCCCGACAGTCCCTGTATGTCGCTCTGACCCGTGGACGATCGGAGAAACCACATCTACCTCGCCGACGCTGCAGTTGAGCCAGACAGCCTCCCCGGCGTCGACAGCCTGAACCCCACGACCGCGCGAGGACATCCCGGCCGGCATCCTCCGGCGCGACGGCGCGCAGACCTCGGCCACCAGCCCCCGCCGCATCCTGGACGCGCCGGCGACCCAACGGCGCGACGCGGTGCTGCGCTACCAAGACGCCCTGGGCCGCGCGGCGGGACCACGTGCTCGGCCAGCCAAGCACAGCTCGCCGCCCTTCGACCACGTCGCCGAGCAGCTCCTCACCGGACTGCACCACCAACCCGCCTACCCCCTGCGCAGTCGTCTCGCGCTGCTGGCGCTCGACGGCCAGAACCCGACGCGTACTTCGCCGGTCCGCCGAATTGCATGAACTCGTCACAGCCGACGATCCCGCCGCAGTGCTCGATTGGCGCATCAGCCACAGCCCGACCCAGCCTGGCCCGCTCCCCGCCATACCCGAACGGCTGCGCGACCACCGCCGACTGGGGCGGCTACCTCACCGATCGCGCGCGTCGGGTGCCGTGATCTCGTCGAGGAGGTGCATGCGTCCGCCGCCGATCCAGCAGCGCGGCAGCGACTCCCGTGGGCCGAGGCGATAGCGGACGCCCCTGACGTGGCTCTGCCTGGCGACCTCGCCGTGTGGCGCCGCGCTCGGCATCCCCATGACGACCTCCGACCCACCTCAGCCTGCCGACGACGCGGCACGACATCAGTGCGGCCTCAAACGACGCCTGATACGAGCTATGCAACCGATGGGCGAGAGGCCGCGAGACTGGATAAGACTGCTGACGCCCACGGTCCGACGCGACCCAAGGGTCACTGTTCTCTGCGAACGACTCTCCACCCTTCACGATGTCGGCGCTGGCGTGGAACGCCTGCTGTGCACGGGGCGGCCGACCTCCCCCGTCCTCCTCCCGCCGAGCAGCCCCGCCGAGGCGCTCTGGTGGCGCATCGTCGTGGGGAGGAGGCGAGGCATCGATCGACGACACCGAAGGCGCCTCGGATGAGAGAGCCGGAGACCCCGCTCTCGCGGGAAGCGGAGCGGTGACGCCAAGTCCATAAGCAGGAGGAGGCGCACCGGATGCTGCAACGGCCTGATCGACCAGGCCCGCCCACTGGGGCGTTAGGAGGCGCCGCGCGCTCAGCTTCGCGCTGCGATGTCGAGACCGAGGGGCACGCCGCGGCATGTTTGCTCGATCTTCATTCGGTTTCGCTCACCTGAGCTCGCAAGTCTTCCGAACTCCTTTGCGTCCAAGTGACCACACAGGGCACCCACACGACCTTGTGGAAGTAGGCGGTTTCCCAATTCACACGCTGTGGGGTCGACGAGGAGGTCAGGAAGGTGGACAAGGACATGCCCGCGTTTGCGGCTTCTCCTGCACGGCCTCCAGCGGGCTGACAGCGGGCCTGCGGCTCACCAATTCCCTCACCATCTCGCTCACTGTGTGTCCACTCGCGTGCCAGTTGCGGCCTTGTTTGGGTGAGGAGGCGGAGACGCGATGACGGACGGCCCGAACCCGACGGCCGGACACTTGCTGACCATCGACGAGGCAGCGGCGTTTCTCAATGTGCCGGCGCGGTGGGTGTCGGAGGCTGTTCGCCAGCGGAGGGTGCGGTGCACCCGGATTGGCAAGCACGTCCGGTTTCGCCTGGAACATCTCGAGGAGCTTGTGACTGCCGGTGAGCAGCCGGTGGCGTCTCCAGCTCTAAGCGCCGTTAGCCAGTTGAGTCGGGACCGACGGCGGTCCAGACTGTGAGTCAGTCGATGATCGTCAGCTCGCCGTCACCGAAGTCGGCGACGATGCGTAGGAACCGCCGAGCGCCTCGACGTAACTACGGAGCGTTCCGAGTTCGGAATTGGCCAGTCGGCCGGACTCGATCTGCGAGACCCTGCCCTGGCTGACGTGCATGATCTTTGCGAGCTCGCTCTGGGTCGTGGACTGTTCCCTGCGGATCTCCGCGAGGGAGTGCGCGCGGACCTCAGCGATGGTGCGCTTCTTGTCCGCCTCGAGGCGTTCCTGGGCCATGGCACCCGGAGGCAACGGCGTCACGCTTCACGGCCGACCACGGTCGGGCCGTCGGCTTCTTCTCGCTCATTCGCCCTCCTGTTTCTTGATCCATTGGCCCGTAGCGATACTCGGCGATCGGATCTTCGTGTCGTACCAGGGCCCTCCAGTTCCCGGCCTTGTCGCCGGCCACCAGAAGCACCGCTTGGCGTTTCGCTCGAAGACGAACAGGATCCGGAAGTGGGTGGCGCCCCGCGTCGGTCTGAGTTCCTGAGGTGTGGAGCGTCGATCCCTTGATGTGATCCATGCGTCGGCCCGCTACCAGCGCCTCGATGGCCTCCGTGACCTTGTCGGCGAGACCCGGCTCCCGCTCGCAGAGTTCGAGATGCCAGTCCTCGACCTCCTGGAGTAGGAGCACTTCCCAATCAAACTCCCAACTAATATTACACAAGACCAATGCTGGGTCAGGATTGCGTCGCAGCGCTACCACCGGAGATGATGCGCATGGCTGGCCGGATCTCGCCGCCGCGGAGGGCGGTGTCGATGATGTCGGCGATCAGCTCGTCGCCGATGGGCAGTAGGTGGCCGTAGGTGTCGATTGTCGTGGTGATCGACTCATGGCCGAGACGGGCCTGGATGTGCGGTAGGGGAGCGCCACCCGCGACCAGCCAGGCTACGTGGGTGTGGCGGAGGTCGTGGAAGCGGAAGGGTGGAACGCCTGCCTCCGTGAGCTTCTTCATAAGGGGGTGCCAGACCCGCTCGTAGAAGTCGGCGTTGTGAATCGGCCGCCCGGTCGGGGTCACGAAGACGAAGTCGTCAGCAGCCTTGCCTTCGACCAGGCGCGACAGCAGCCAGGCGATTTCGGACGAGATCGTGACGGTCCGCCTTGACTTCGGGGTCTTCGGGTTGCCGAGGTGGTGCCCGCGCATCTCGTGCTTGGCTCGCAAGGACTTTCGCAGCCACGACGGGGTCTCCTGCACGTCGTTCTCCCCGTCGCGCTTCCACGCCTTGTTGATCCGGATCGTCCGGTGGACAAGGTCGACGTCGGAGACCCAGAGCGCGGTTACCTCGCCGAACCTAAGTCCAGTGCCGACGGCGACGGTGAGCAGATCACCGTCAGCGCCAGCCACGCGTGCGGCTGTCGCTAGCTCGGCCTCGGTGAGGAACCGCAGGTCGGCTTGCGACTGGCGGATCCGCGATCGCTTGGGTGCCGTACGAGCGCAGGGGTTGACCGTGAGGAAGCCTTGTTCGAGGGCGTAGTTGAAGACGCCGTACAGCAGGCCGTGGTAGTTGGCCTTGGTCTTCAATGAGCGGTCCCAGTCGATCAGCCACGCCTTCACGTCGGCTTCGTGGACGCTGGTGACGGGCTGGTCGAACGGCCGGTAGGCGCCACGGGTCGAGGGCACCTCGACAGAGGCGAGGATTCGCACCTGGTCGAGGTAGCGCTTCCGCTGGCCAGGAGAGAGGTCCACGATCTGGCGGACGTACTCCTCGCCGACCGCCGACACCGTCGGCGGCGGCTGCATCGGGTCGGCGTCCTCGCGTGGCCGGACGAAGCCCATGCCCTTGACCCAGCCATCGGGCCACTCGTGACCTCCTGCCTCCACCATCCGCCTGAAACCCTCGGCGCGCGCGAGGTTCTGGTCGTCGCTGCCCGCACTGAAGGTTTCGGTCTGCATCGGGCCGGATCTGGCCCTCCAAGACGCCACCGAACGGCCGCTGATGTGCCTCCGTCGGACCGCGCTTCTTCTGCTGGATCCAGGCCATGGTCACCCACCTCCCGAGCGGGGTTCGGTGCGCTCTTGGTGCGCTCCTGGCATCCATCGTAGGACTCGTGAATAGACAAAAGACCAGGTCAGAGACCTGGTCTGTCAGTGTCCGAGGGGGACTTGAACCCCCATGCCCTGTCAAGGGCACTAGCACCTCAAGCTAGCGCGTCTACCTATTCCGCCACCCGGACCTGCGGCTGCATCCTCGCGGGGCGCGCACGAACTATAGCAACTTCGTGCGGTCGATGCCGAAGGGTTCCACCAGGCCGAGCGGCGCCGGCAGATCGCCATAGGCAAAGATGAATCGGTGAGCGCGGATTACCTGCCGGAGGCCGAGGTTGTCGAGCTGTGCCAGAGCTGATCCGGATCGACACCTCCAACTTCGGCTCGACGACCGGCCCCGGTGAGCGGGAGGCCGCAGAGCGCGTCGCCGAGCTGCTCGACGAGGTGGGTATCGCGAGCGAGCTGTTGCGAGCCCGCAGCCACGAGTCGTACGTCCGTGGTGGCGCACTGGGAGCCCGACGGAGTCGACACGTCACTGTCGCCGCTGCTGGTGCACGGGCATCTCGACGTGGTGCCGGCGCGAAAGCGGACGGACTGGTCGGTGCCGCCGTTCTCCGGCGAGGTGGTCGACGGCTGCATCTGGGGTCGCGGCGCGGTGGACATGAAGGACTTCGACGCCATGGTGCTCAGCGTCGTACGCGCTCGGGCCCGCGCCGGTGCCGCCCCGCGCCGGCCGATCCGGTTGATCTTCACCGCCGACGAGGAGGCCGGAAGCGGACTCGGTGCGCAGTGGCTCGGTTGATGAACATCGCGAGGTCGTGGACGGCTGCCAGGGAGGCGATCGGCGAGGTCGGCGGCTTCTCGCTCACCGTGCGTGATGATCTTCGGCTCTATCTGATCCAGACCGCCGAGAAGGGCATGGCTTGGCTCGATCTGGATTGCCGACGGTCGGGCCGGGCACGGTTCGCTCGCGTAACGAGCAGAACGCGATCACCGAGCTCAGCGCGGCGGTTGCCCAGGATCGGCAGCTACGACTGGCCGCGGAAGATCACCGACCCACAGCGAGCGTTTCTCGAGGCGCTCGCCGAGGCGTCTCGAAGTTGATCTTGATCCCGATCAGGCTCGAGGAGACCCTGAGCTCGACTGGGCAGCATCGCGCGAATGGTCGGTGCCACCATGTCCGAACACGGCGAATCCGACGATGTTGTCGGCGGGCTACAAGCACAATGTGATCCCTGAGCCGGGCCACGGCTGGCATCGACTGGCCGGTTCGTGCCGGGTGGTCGAGGATGAGTTCTACGCCACCATCGCCGATCTGATCGGCGACAAGGTTCGCTACGAGGTCGTCACCCAGAACCCGTCGGTGGAGACCGAGTTCGCGGGGCGCCTGGTGGATGCCAATGCAGGCGTGTCTCCGCGGCGGAGGATCCCGGTGCTCGCGCGGTGCCGTCATCTGTTCAGCGGCGGTACTCGATGGCAAGGTTTGGCACCACGCTGGCATCAAGTGTTTCGGTTTTGCTCCGCTCCGCTTGCCTCCTGAGCTGGACTTCGTGGGGATGTTCCACGGCGTCGACGAACGAGTACCGACCGAGTCTCTGGAATTCGGCGCTCGCGTCCTGGATCGTTTCCTTGATCGGGCGTGAGCAGGCCTGAGCGCACACTATGCTGGCGCGCCTATGGCTGTTGGTCGAGTCGAGTACGAGGTGGAGCTGGTCCGGCTGGGCCGCCACCTCTCGCGCCATGACCGTTCGCCAGTTGCTCACCGAGCACGCCGAGTACGGCGGTTGGGATCTGCGCGGCTGCGATCGCTATCAGAGATGGCACCCGCGATGCATGGATCCGCCGCAAGATCATATCGCGTGCGCAGCTCGTCATCCCGCGGTAGTTCCGCTCGGACGCGTTCCTAACCCCGTGCAGCGTTCGGTCCGCCGGACACATCGTCGAGACGCCGCGGCGATCTCGGCCGGGAGCCTTTGATCCTCGACTGCAAGGGCGCGGAGCCAGCTGACCTGCGGTGCGAGCGCCGAGGAGGCGGCGCGGTGACGCCCGGTGCGTCTCGTACCCAGAGCAAGGCGACTTGAAGCGGGGTGAGCTCGAGCCCTTGGGCTGCCCGGACGACTGCCTCCACGACCCCACGGCTGCGGGATTCCAGAGATAAGGCTCGACGAACCAGGAGAAGTGATCGGTCGCTGCCCGGGAGCCCCGAGGGTGCCGTTGCGATACTGCCCGGTCAGCACTCCGCGTCCGAGTGGCGACCACGGGAAGAAGCCGCGTATCCCAAAGGCTCGAATGGCAGGAAGTACCTCGACCTCGGCCCGAGCGTGCAGAGCAAGGAGCATTCGAGCCTGAGCACTGATGAGTGGGTGCGACCCGGGAACGCCCGTTGCCACGTGGCGGCCTGAGCTGTCTGCCAGCCCACGAAGTTCGATGCCGCCGGCATAGCGCACTCCTGCCGGTCGAGACAGCGTGATCGATCGCCTCCAGCGACTCCTCCAGGGGAGCCTCGCCCCACGCATGGATCTACACACGTCGATGTGGTCGCCCTGCAGCCGCCCGCAGCGATCCGTCAAGATCACGAAGTAAGGCACGTCGGGACGTGTCTACGATCCGCTTGCCGTTCCTGATCACGAATCCGGCCTTCGTCGGCGATCACGACCTCGTCTCGATTCCAAGCTCGCGCACCAGGCGTACCGACGATGCGCTCTGGCGTCCATCCCGCGCCGTACGCCGCAGCCGTGTCGATCAACTGTCCCGCCGGCCTCGCAGAACATCTCGAGCAGGGCATGAGCGTTTACCTCGGCCGGTGTGTCGCGGCCCCGGGTCATGGTGCCCGAGCCCCGACCGCGCGACACCCGCAGCCCCGCTGCACCCGACCCGCCGAGTCTCCATGGGGAGACCCTAACGGCCTCGCGGATCGCGCGCCGCCGTGCTGAGGAGGAGCGGGGACAAGTTCTTCGTCGCGGGCGGCGACGAAGTAGGCGGCCATGAAGCGCGATCCACGCGCGCGATCGCGCCGCCGATGTGCAGGAAGGAGCCGACGAAAACAGATCGGCAGTGCATGTGCTCCGACGCAGCGGTTTAGTCGGACCCGACCTTGAAGACAGCGGCTTTGGGCGTTTTATCGCAGCGAGCGGAGCGAGCCATCAGACGCAACGAGCCTTGGCGAGCGAAGCAATCAGGCACGGATCAGCGCGCCGCTGTGCTGAGGAGGAAGGAGCCGACATGCTTTTCGTCGGCAGTGACGACGAGTAGGCGGCACCATGAAGCGCGATACGCGCGAAACGAGCCCTGGCGAGCGAAGCAATCGAACGGTGGCACTGGCGTCTGGCATGCGTCTTGGCCTCAACCTCCGGCTACATCGTCGGATCTGATCCGCATGGACAGCTGCGGTTGACTCCAGCATGTCTGCCGAAACGCCCCGGCTTTGCGGTCGTCTGGGCAGCCGGGCGTACCGGATCCGGACGGTCCCACTGTGCTGGCCTGGCTCGCGGCACGAACGTCAACGATCGATGTCGGTTCCTGGCGGTCATGCAGATCCGGCCCGGACACCGGCGATGACCGCGATGACCGCCGCCAGCCTCGATGTGTTACGACCGGAGGCCGTTTCGATTGGGCCTCGGCGTCTCCGGGCCATAGGTCTCCGAGGGCTGGCACGGCGTGCGATTTGACATGCCTTTGGGTCGTACACGCGAATACCTCACGATCGTCAGCACGGCGCTGTCGCGATCGACAGTGACCGCTGACGGCGAGCACTACCAGTCCCTCTCCCCGACGGGCCGGCAAGGCTTCAAACTGACCATCGCACCGATCAGCGCACACATTTCCGATCTACCTCGCGGCCGTGGACCCAAAACCTCGAGCTTGCCGGTGAACTCGCCGATGGCTGGCTCGCCATCTTCTACGCCCCGCCTTCGCTCTGAGCAATTGGCGCGAGTGCGATCGGGCCGGGCGCCAGGCCGGCAAAGGCCTTGAAGGCTTCGACATCGTCCCAGCATCCCGCTCGTGGTGGGCGCCGATCCGCCTGCGCTGATCAGGTCCACCTGGCTGCCGCCCTCTACCTGGGTGAATGGGGAGCCGCGAGCAGAACTACAACGCGCTTGCGAGCACGGATGGGGTTCGGCGGGAGAGACCGCGGCGATGGTGCAGGACCTTTACCTCAGCCACCGGTATCCGGGACGCCATGGCCGCTGTTCCCTTCGACTTCATTGATCGGAAGCGTCGCTGCTAGGCGATCGGGACCAGTTGTGCTGACGCGTTTCAGCTGCTCGCTGCGTCCCTTTGGGAAATTTGACTACGTGCGCGCTGGCGCCGCGCGGAACCTCAGTCGAGAGAAGAGATCGCTTTCACGGTGGCCGCCAGAGGCGGCGTTGGAACGCTCAGGAGTCTCTCCGTAGACGATCAGGAGCTGGCCAGCGCCGGCCTCCGGGGAAATGGGCTCCAGCCAGTATACGCCGGTGAGCAACAAGATGACCACCAGAACGGCCAGCGCGATTCGATAGATCACGGCGCAGCATGAAGATTATTGGGTGCTGACGTAACGCAGCAGCACGCGTCCTGCAGAGCAATACGTAA
>ERZ1370068.5557-contig-4579_pt1 | contig 46620 bp, 72 predicted proteins | sample MGYA00561227_ERZ1370068 | MGnify/ENA primary metagenome ERZ1370068 (study PRJEB38410, sample SAMEA6850437) | metagenome | study: Metagenomic assessment of the ecological functions of the soil: analysis of the soil microbiota associated with the... | reverse complement strand
GGATATGATCGAGGCCTTGAATTCGAACTTCCGCAAACCGTGCGTTTGAAAGCCTGCGCCTTTCACTGTGCGGGGCGTGACCTCCCAACTTGAAAGTGAAAACCAAGAAACCATGACCACCAAATTCAAACTGATCCTCGGCGGGATTCTGCTCCTGTTCGGCATCATTTTCGCGATGCAAAACTCGACGGTCGTCGAGGTCCGGTTCCTAGTCTGGTCGGTCCAGATGTCGCAGGCGCTGGTGATTTTCCTAACCGGCGCGGTCGGGACAATCATCGGGTTTCTCTTCGGCACCGCGTTCAAGATATCGCGGCAGTCTTGAGACCCATTCGGAGGGCGGTAAGGATTCTGGCACAAAACACACACATCGTCGAATCAACGTCGAACTCCTGGGAACGAACCCAAAAAGTGATGTTTGAATGCCTCCGGCATCGATTTGGACAATCAGATAATTGCCGAAAACGGGTTTACATGGTCGGTTCCATGACGCGCGATCTGCCGATCAAGGGATAGCGTGGGTTGTCGCCGCTCAAACCTCTCCATCGAGCGGACAGGCACCGGCAATCCTGTGTCTGCCACTTATGTCTAACGCTCCGGTTCAGCGGCGGCGCGGAGCACCCCAAGGCCGCAGACCCAAATCGATGGAGAACGGCGCGCGAACTTCGTAGGTTAGTCGATACGGATAGTAGTGAAAATCCCTGCACCATGAAAGCATTCCTCCCGCTCACACTCGCCATGCTGATAGGATTCAGCCTTCTTCATGCAGATACGGACAAGGAGGCGCTCGGCAAGCTCACCGCTCGGATCGGAGACAAATTTTGGTCGCCTCCCGAGAAGAGGCTGGTGCGGGCCACGATCTACAAAAAGAAAAAGGCGCGGACGACGGCGATTCCGCCAAGGGCAAGAGCGACGAGAAGATCGGCCTGCGTTACGCCACCGAGAAGGAAGCAGGCACGCTGGCGGTGCCGCAGTGGCTGCCACGTGGCAGCATGGTGAAAATCCACACCGAGCATGGCGTGCTCGCCTACATCGCTGCCGATGAGGGCCCTAGCGTGGAGGCGAGACACGCGGCAAAGGAATCGGGCAAGACCGAGGAGCAAAAGGCGGCATCCGTGCTGGACTTTTGTGCGGCTGAGCAACTGTGGCCCGATTTCGTGATCGTGGAGATTTACTATTACGCGGGTAAAGTCCCCTTCAACGAATTGAGCATTGACGAGCAGAGGACGCTGTTCGCTTATGCCATGGAATATGTTACCAAGCGGGAGTAGGTCGAGTGCCGCTATGGCTTAACGTCCAGGGCAGCTTTGCCAGAACCGTCCATGAGGAATGGCACGGATTCGTGGACGTGAGTGCAGCCCGTTCGTCGCCGAGGAAACTCGGGGCCAGCATTTAAAGGGCTGCTGCGCATGTGCTACAAGCTTACTGTAGCGTATTGTATGCGATGTTGACGTGCCCGTTAGTCACTGATTACTAGGCCTAAAGAAGCACGATTTAATCGCCAGCGTGACGTAAAAACTCGAAATGCCCTTAAATCGTTGGTCTAATGGCGGAGACCAAGGAAGTATCCGAAGTTTTGTGTTTAGGGCCGGTTTATTTTTCTTCATTCGGCTCCGATTTTGCCAGGGCGCGGTAGCGCCCAGCAGTTCCCCCGAGCCGCGGGGTTATGGGGGCGCGTAGCCCCCATTCCAAAGGCGTAAGCCTCATTTGTTAAATCTCTCCCCAAATTGGATGGCAAATTGGTTGGCTGCCATCCTCCAAGTCAGCGGTGGGTTTTTCCACGATTTGGTGATGTTTCGCAAGGCCAGATAAATGAGCTTAGTGGCCGCTTCGTCGCTCGGGAAGTGCCCCCGGTTCTTCAAGCACCTTGCGCAGCTGCATATGCAAACTCTCAATGGCATTGGTGGTATAGATGATTTTTCGCACCTCCGGCGGATATCCGTAAAAGGAATGATCTGTTGCCAATTTCGGCGCCAGCTCTCGGCGATCATCGGATATTTTTGCCCCAAGGGCCGGCTTCGAACTCGCTGAGCCGCTTGGCGGCGGCCTCCGCGGTTTCGGCCCGGTAGATGGCTTTGAGCTCGCGAGCCAGGGCCTGGCGCTCCTTCCAGCCGCAAAAGGACAGGCAATAGCGGCTCAAATGCACGATGCAGGTCTGCACGCTGGCCAAGGGGAAAACCGTCGTGATGGCCTCCGGAAAGCCCTTTAGCCCATCGACCACCGCGATCAGGATATCTTCCACTCCGCGGTTGCGCAGCTCGTTCATGACCTTTAGCCAGAATTTGGCTCCCTCGTTCTGCTCGATCCAAATGCCCAGCACGTCCTTGGTCCCGTCAGCCGCGATGCCCAGCGCCAGATACACCGCTTTGTTCCTCACACTTCCCTCATCGCGGATCTTCACCCGCAGCGCGTCGAAATAAACAACCGGATAGCTGCGCTCCAGAGGCCGATTCTGCCACTCCACCACCGCCTCCAGCACCGAATCGGTCACCGTGCTGATGAAGTCCGCGCTCACCTCCACCTTATAGTGGTCGAGCAGAAAGCCTGCGATCTCGCGCACCGTCATGCCCCGCGCATACATCGCGATAATCTTCTCATCGAAGCCTTCAAAGCGCTTCTGCCCTTTGGCGATCAATAGGGGATCGAAACTCCCGCTGCGATCCCGGGGAACCTCGATCTCCATCGCTCCGCTTTCCCCAACCACCGTCTTCTTGCTGTAGCCATTGCGATGGTTGTCGACCTCTTCGGGCGCCTCGCCTTTGGCGTAGCCAAGATGATGGGTTAACTCCCCCGCCAGGGCCCTCTCGACAACTCGTTTCTTTAGCTGCGCGATCAGCCCGTTTTCTCCAAGCACCGCTTCCGGGCTTATCCCATGCTTCTCCAAAAGCGCGTCGATCAAATCGTCGCACTTCGTATCCTTCTTCTCTTTGGTCATTTTCCTCTATCTCAAGGTTATGACCCCACACACAAACTTTCTGATACCCTCGAGACCAAGCCGCCGCAAAGCCACCCAAAGAGAGAAAGGCGATTTCGGTGTCTGTTGCGTTGTTCCTTCGATTTAAATCACGCGCCCTTAGGGAACTAGCCATGATTACGCTACTTATTATACTCGTGCTAATTCTCTTGCTTGTGAAGGCGGATTCTACCTGGCGGCCCACGCTACGGCGGCGGGAGATTGGTTTGATCTTGGTTATATGCCTGATTCTTTATTTGATGGGCGTTTTCCGATAAGCGGATAAGAGGGCAGATCTGCAAAGCAAGGAACGAAGATGTAGTCATCTTCTACAGCAACAACGCCGCGCCCCTGAGCGAAGACGCGGCGCATCAAACTCTCTCGAAGAAGCTATTTACCAAAGACTTTCTTGACGTCTCCCACCTTCCTTTGGACCTTCCCGCCGACTTTCTCGGCGGTTCCGCGATCGCGCATCCCGGGATCACCCATGGCTTCCCCAACCTTTTCCTTCAGCTTGCCCGTCGCCTCCTTGACAGCACCCCTCAACCTTGTCCTTTGTGCTGGATTTCATTTATGCTCACCTCCTTACTCAAATGGTTCGCAGTTCATCAGCTCCGCGCATCTAGGAGTAAGACCGGGAAATTGAAACTGCAACCTCGTTTCCCATCCCCTCATGGCCAACCCGCCTCCTTAGATCGGATGGGCGATTGAGACAATCGTCCCTATATGAGAGACCCATTTTCGGGTCTCGCGGGACTCCATCCTCACCGCCCTGGTGGGAATCGAAGGATTGTCGCCCGCGTCGCATGTGACATTTTCTACATGAAATGGGCATGGAGAATGCACCACACACATCCCAAAGAACATGCTCCCCATTGCTCCCGTGACAACCTCAGGGAACTCGACTGCCAAGCCCCCAGTAAACGCCATCCACTTCTCGCCGATCCCCTGGCGGAATTGGCGCGATTGGAAAAAAGCGAAGTCTTCACGCGAATGAAATCTTCGCCGGAGGGCCTGAGTGAAGCCGATGCCCAGAGGCGCCTAGCCGAAGCAGGACCAAATGTCATTGCCTCGGAAAAGCATCGGGGCTGGCTCCTGGGCGGTTGCTGACGGCGACGCGCAACCCTCTTCGTCATTTGCTGATCGTGCTGGCGATCATTTCATTTGCGACCGGCGATGCGCGCGCCGGCACGGTGATGTCGCTCGATGGTGATCCTCGGCGTGTCGCTGCGTTTTGTGCAGGAGGCGCGCGCAGACGCGGCGGCGGCGAAACTGAAAGCGATGATCACCCTGACCACGGCGGTGGTGCGCGCTGGCAAGGCTGAGGAAATCCCGCTCGAGAAGCTGGCGCCGGGCGACGTCGTGACGCTCTGCGCCGGGGACATGATCCCGGCCGACGTGCGGATCATTTCCGCGAAAGACCTGTTCGTCTCGCAGGCGACGCTCACCGGAGAATCTCTGCCCGTGGAGAAATTCGATTCGCGCGAGACGCGGGAGGAAGTCTCGCCGCTGGAGTTCGTCCAATATCTGCTTCCTTGGCACGAGCGTGGAGAGCGGCGCGGCGACAGCGGTCGTGCTCGCAACAGGCGCGCAGACTTACTTCGGGAGCATGGCGAGCAGCATTGTCGCCGGCAAGCATCATCGTGCGCTCGTCCCAGATTGATCGTTCCTTGATCGTCGATGGCTGCACCATCGAGAAGTCGACCATCGAGCACAGTATCATTGGCATCCGTTCCACTCATCGATGCGATTCAATCCTCAAAGATGCTATTTTGATGGGCGCCGACGAGTACGAGACAGACATGGTCATGGAAAGGCGGACCTTCCCCGCATCGGAATCGGTCGCGGCTGTAAAATCAAAGGGCCATCACATCGACAAGAATGTCAGGATCGGTGACTAACGTCGTCAATGAAATGGCGCTTGAAAACTACGCGACGGCTAATCTTGTCGCGCATAAGGCTGCCACCGCCCAAAACTCCACCTCGAGTCTGATCGCGGTCGGGCTTCTTTCGCCCTGCGGCTGTGCCAACGCGCTATTTTCGCCTCGTGAGTTTCAAGGCTCTGATAACCGTAGCCTACGGTCATTTGCCGCTGCTCAAAATTGCGTTCTTCGTCGATGATGACGCAAGCGCTGAGAATGGCATTCTGGCAGGTGCAGGCTGCAAAGGCTAGGGTTCTCGTACCTTCCTTTCTCTCTCGTATGAAGGTATTTCCGGATTTCCCGACGTCCCGAAGTATGGTAAAGAAAAGTGAGGTAAAGAAATTTGTGGAAAATCCCGACCGAAAATCGACCAAACAGCCTTCGAAACGCGTCAAAGAAGTTGCTTGTCAGGAGCCAAAACCGCTGCAAGCGGAAAGTTCGCTCAAAGAAGCCGGGGAAAAGATGAGATCGCTTGATACCAATCGATTACCGGTTGCATCAGGTGATCATCTGGTTGGGGCCGTGGAGGGCAAGTATCCTGAGCGGAAGGCTGCCAGCTTTGGCCATGATCCCGAGACCGCGCTTGTGCGCGGAATCATGGTAGAAAAAGCGTATTATTGCTTCGAAAATCAGTCGCTGGATGAGGCACGGGAAATTATGTGCGAGCATCATCTCGAATATCTGCCCGTTGTGGACGAAAATATGCGCGTCATGGGCATTGTGGCACTGAGAGATCTCGCGGCGAACAAAACGCCAGCGACGAAATCACGGAGGCACAGGAGTTTAAGAGCGAGCAAAGGAGACGAAGCCAAAAAAGAGTGAGCCGGCGCACCCACAAGCCATCGCGGAGCGCATCCTGCTGCCAGGCGGTGTCCCTAAGCAACGGCCCAAAGCCAAGAAACAAGCTGCATATCACCTTGAACGCCTCACCTGAGCCCGGACCGGAAGCTATTTACCGAAGACTTTCTTGACCTCTCCCACCTTCCTTTGGACCTTCCCGCCGACTTTCTCGGCAGTTCCATGATCGCGCATGCCGGGATCACCATGGCTTCCCCAACCTTTTCCTTTCAGCTTGCCCGTCGCCTCCTTGACAGCACCTTCAACCTTGTCCTTTGTGCTGGATTTCATTTATGCTCACCTCCTTACTCAAATGGTTCGCAGTTCATCAGCTCCGCGCATCTAGAGTAAGACCGGGAAATTGAAACTGCAACCTCGTTCCCATCCCCTTCAAAGAAACCTTGTAATCGGAATCTCACCGATCATTCGTCGTCGGTTGAACGCTGCTTTCAATAACTCCCGCGGCGATGGCGTAACGAGTAAGACCCGCAATGTCGTGGATGCTCAGCTTCTGCATGAGATGCTGACGATGCTTTTCCACGGTTTTGATACTAATCCCGAGTTCGGAGGCGATTTGTTTGTTGGCTTTGCCTTCGGCAATCAATTGAAGCACCTCTTCTTCGCGGGAAGTTAGGCACGCGCCTTTTCGCTTTCGCAGAACGGCTGTGTGAGGTGTGTTCTGATAGTGTTCGCGAAGATATTTGGAGATCGATGGGCTGAAAAAACTCTTTCCCTTGTGCACCTCGCGAATCGCTTCGACGAGAATGTCGGCTGAGGTTTGCTTAATCAGATACCCCGCTCGCGCCAAGCAAGACGACCTGCTCGACGTATTCGGGATCGGCATGTGCGGAAAGAATGAGCACCTTCGTTGCGGGAGCTATTCTGAGGATCTGCCGAGTCGCTTGAAGGCCATTCAGCAGCGGCATGGCGATGTCCATGACGACGACATTGGGATGAAGCTGCAACGTCATGTCGACTGCTTCACGTCCGGTCTTCGCCTCGCCGACAACTTCAATGTCCCCTTCGGTCTCCACCAGCATTCGCAAGCCTTCACGGACGACTATGTGATCATCGGCCAGGAGAACGGTAATTTTTTTCATATCATGGGAGTTTGAACTTGACAGAGGACAATTCGTTCCTTTGCGGTTTGCGCGCTCGATGGTGAGGGTCGCGCCGATCGTGTCAGCGCGATATTGCATGATGCGCAGGCCCATCCCTTGAACGGTGCGAACGTCTCGCGGGAAGCCAGTGCCATTGTCGGTGACGGCCAGAGTGGCGCTGCTCCGCGTACGGCTCAAGCTGACGACGATCGGAGCGGGCGTGCCCGTGCTTGACGGCATTCGTGATCGCCTCCTGGGCAATCCGATAGAGGTGCGTTGCAACCGCGTTGTTGGGGACGAGGACCGGCCGCGGACAATCAAACCGGCACGTGATTTGGAAGAGCTTGCCGGAGTTTGCCGTCAGTTCCCGGAGCGCAGACATGAGTCCGTGGGATTCGAGGGTGACCGGCGACAGCCCACGCGCAAGCATCCAGGCTTGACGCGCGCCATTTCGAATCAGTTCGACAATCGAGGCGGCGTGGCCGCCTTTCACCGGGTCGTGGGCGAGCTGCTTGGCCAGCGCCGCGGTCTTGAACTCGACGCCCGCGAGGTGCTGGCACAAGCCGTCGTGCAAATCCTGGCCGATGCGCCGCTGCTCGTTGCTGCTGATGTTGAGCAATTCTTCCTCCAACTCCCGGCGCTCGATCGCTGCCGCCAGCACGTTGGCGAGCGATTGCAGGAAGTGAACGTCGTCGTTCGTGAATCTCCGTCGTCGCGTCGTATGCGCGGCGAGCACTCCGTAGGGCTGCTGTCGGCCATGAATGATCACGCTCAAACCGCTCACGACATGGCGATCGAACAGGAGCGGCGGGCTACGAAAACGCTTCTCTGCGCGCAGGTCCTCGACGATCACGGGCGCGTTTGATAGCAAGGTGAATCCCTCCTGCGACTGCCGGCCGGTCGCGACCTGTACGAGAGCCGACAGACCCTTTCTTCCAGCCGGTTCCCGCCCTGAGCAAAAGGGCCTTGCCGGTGGGAAGCAGTTCCATGACTTTGCAAAATTCGCAGCCGAGAATTGCCGGCACGAGACGCACCGCATCATCCAACAGCGTTGCCAAGCACTGCGCCTTCCAGGGCGCGCTGACTCAGTCCGGCCAGGGCGGCCTGCTGGCGAGCACGGATTTCGAGCGCAACCACGGTGTTCGTGCGCTCCGCGGACAGCTCCGCAGTGCGCTCGGCGACGCGCGTTTCCAGCTCCTCGCGCGATTGGCTTAGTGCTTGCTCCACCCGTTTCCGCTGGGTGATGTCCCGCACGGTCGCAATCATGCCTTCAGCTCCCGCCAAACTCAGCGGGCTGAGCATGATTTCCACGGGAAACTTCGAGCCGTCCTTGCGTCGGGCCAGCAGCTCCAGTCCAACGGCGCGTGGCCATGGAGTCGGCGCGGCGTTTTCCGGGCGCCTTGGGAACTGCCCGGGCATCAGCTTTGCAACCGGCTTGCCAAGGAGTTCGCGACGGTCGTAGCCGAACATTTTTTCCGCCTGCCCATTGACCCGCTCGATCCGGCCAGCGGCGTTCACCGTCATTACCGCGTCAGGCGCGGATTCAAAAAGAGTCGCGAGCGTTTCGCTGAGTTCTTGCCGTTCTTTCTCGGCTTCCTTGATCTGATCGATGTTGACGAGAAAAATCACCGCTCCCTCCACTTCGCCGTTGTTCGTCAGATAAGGCCGGATGCGCAGCGAATAGTGGTGGCCGTCCGCCTGCACGATTTCCTTTTCAATCCCCTGCCGCCTCCGCATGACCTGCGCGGCCAGCTTCGGCAGCTCAGGCACCTCCGCACTGAGAATCCCGATCCGTTCGCCGACCTCGCCGTCTTCCAGCTTGAACATCTCCGCAGCCTGGGAACTAAACCGCCGCACGCGCAGGTTTTTATCGAGCATGATTACCGGCAGATCGACGCCGCTGGAAAGGTTGTTCAGGTCGTTGATAAGCCGCGTCAATTCAGTGTTCCGCACTCCCAGCTCATCGTTCAGCGTGGTCAGCTCCTCGTTGGCGCTTTGCAGCTCTTCCTTGGCAGTTTCGAGTTCTTCGTTCGTGCTCTGGAGCTCTTCGTTGGCCGACTGCATTTCCTCGTTGACGACCTGCATTTCCTCGTTCGTCGCCTCCCTGTCTTCCAGCATCGCTTGAAACGCTTCGCGCATGCTGACGAGCTGCTCGCGCAGAGCCGTCACGCGCTCTTCGGCAGCCTCGGCCTCCGAAACTTGCTGTGAAAGCTTTGTCGCAGTCCCGGCGTCCGCGCCATTCTCAGCGCGGAAGAGCACATGGAAAAACCATTCTTGCGACGGTGGCGCGCGGAAGGGAATCACTTCAATGGTTACACGCCCCGATCGTCCAGCGTCACCGAAGACCGTGCTCGCCGTTCCGCCGGCGCCTCGCTTTTCATCGCCTGCTGGAGCGCGGTGCGCACGTCGATGAGCAAGTCCTCGCGAATCATGCGCAGGAAATCGAGGCTGGCCGCGCCAGTGGGTTGTTCAAGATAGGGCTTGTCCGCCCACGAAATTCCAGCACGCGCAAGTCGGAGTCAATAGTTACCCCGCACGGACTCAAGCGCCGGAGCAAGACCCGGTCGCCGGACTTGCGCACGTCTGGCGGATTCGCCGGGAGCGCCGCCGCCGCATCGCTTCGGTGCTCGGGTGCAACCGAAGCGCACTGGCCGTTGAATGATCGAAGCCAGCCGCTGCGTGCTTTTCGTCACAAAGATTTTTCGCTTCGAGTCCACCGCTTCGAAGAGATCGCTGGAAAGGATTCGGGCCCTCCGACAAACCGAGCACCAGGTAACCGCCTGGATTCAGCGCGTAGTGCAACGTGGGCAGCACTTTCTTCTGCAACGCCGCATCGAAATAGATGAGCAGGTTGCGGCAACTGATCAGGTCGATCCGCGCGAAGGGCGGGTCGCTCGCCACGTTTTGCCGGGCAAAGATGCAGGCCTCGCGCAGCGCCTTGGCGACCTGGTAGCCGCCGGGGCACGGCGAAAAGAAGCGCCGGAGTCGCGCGGCAGATACCTCGCGGCTGATCGATTTCGGATACACTCCCGCGCGCGCCCGTGCGATGACCGCTTCGCTGATGTCGGTCGCGTAGATTTGGATCCGGGGCCGTTCGGCGTCCGACGGCAGGACTTCCAAGAGGCAAATCGCCAGCGAATAGACTTCCTCGCCCGTCGAGCACCCGGGCACCCAAAACCGAATCGGCTCACCGAGCGGCTTGTGTTTGACGATCGCCGGCAGCACCCTCTCCTGCAGGGTCTGAAACACCGCGGGATCGCGGAAAAAGCTCGTGACATGAATCAGCGCATCGCGAAAAAGCGCGTCCACTTCCATCGACTCCTTCTCCAGCAAGCGCAGGTAATGCACCTCGTCGTGAACGCCGCGCAGCACCATGCGGTGCGCGATTCGCCTGTGCAGCGTGGACTTCTTGTAATGCGTAAAATCCACGCCGACGCGGGCGCTGAGCAGCCGTAGAATCCTGGCTTGCATCGCCCCGCTTTCCTCAGTCCCGCGTTTCCTCCTCTATCGGAGCCAGCCGCTGCTGGAGCCCGGATGCCGAGCGATGCGGGCCAGTTCGATGCCGATCTTTTCGGGCGAAAGAACGAAGTCCACAAATCCGCTCGCGACGGCATTTTCCGGCATCGCCGGAAACCGCGCGCTGGTGGAATCCTCCGCGAAGGTAATGCCACCCGCAGTCTTCACGGCTTCGACACCGGCTGTTCCGTCCGCGCCCGTTCCAGACAAAATCACGCCCACCGCCAGTTCGCCGCGATCCGCCGCAAGCGAGCGCAGAAAGCAATCGATCGGCAGCGTCGCATTCCCGCGCGGCGCGAGGACCAACCGGCCAGAGGCGACGGTCATCAGCACGTTGGATGGCATGACGTGGACCCGATTCGGCCGCAAAATCAGCCCGTCCATCGCTTCGCACACCGGCATCTGCGTGGCCTTTCTCCAGCAAGCCTGCAAGCTGGCTATCATGCTTAGGATCGAGATGCTGCACGAGCACGAAGGCCATGCCCGTGTCTGGCGGCAGCCCTTTGAGCAATTGCACGAACGCCTCCAATCCCCCGCCGAGGCCCCGATCCCGGCGACCGGAAAGTTCGGCGCCGGTTCGCTCTCAAGCCGCTTGCGAGCGGGCTTCGCAGTCACGGCCTGTCGTTTTGGCACGGCCAGATCAGTTTTCGAGGCATCGCCGGCGGTGTGAACCTAGCGGGAACGGCGGCGTGAAGTTTCGCCGAAGCGCCAGACTAAATCGTAAAGAGAAAACGGGTGTGTTCAAGGCATCAATGTCAATGAAACATGCGGGGGCGGAGGTCAATATGGTCAGAGTGGCTGGTTCCAGACGGTCCAATGGCCCTGCTTCGCAATAATCCATTTCCGCCCGCAGCCCAAGTCGTTTTGCGAAGCGCTGAATGGCGTCCGAAAGGACACAAGCTTCCGGTCAAGCCTTTCACGGTCGGGAAGTCGTGGTCGAAGGGTCAGAGGCGCTGACGCGACGGAGTCCGGTTTCATCGTGTGTCGAAGGGCAGTTTGAAGGCGGTTTTCGAGCTCACTCCAAAGCGTCGCTGAGCGCCTCCGCCGTCTGCCGGGTCTGCTCATAGCCGACGTGGGTGTAGCGCACGGTGGTGCGGATATTCTTGTGGCGGAGCAACTCCTGGATTTCGCGCAAATCCTTTCCCACGTGGTTAAGCAGGATCGTCGCCGCGCTGTGGCGCAGCCCGTGGGCGGTGATCTGTCCCACCCCGAGGGCTCTGCAAGCGGACCGCAGCCGCAAGTTGAGCCCGGTTGGAAAACGGAGCGCCCGAATACCCTGCAAACACAAACTGCGAGGCCGCGAAGGCGATCCCGCCGGGGCCAAAATCCGGCGGCCTTTAAAGCTCTCCTGGACGTCCTTCCACTCGAGGAGCGCCGCACTCAAGCGCCCCGGGACGGGCACATCCTGGAAGACGCTCCCCTGATACCGTCTCCAAAGTTATTCATTGCCGGGGCAGGAGGGCCGCCGCAAAGCCCTCCTCAGCAGCCGCCCCGGCGGTGAATAACTTTGCCGAGAGTGCAGCGGAGCTTGTGAAGAACTTGCCCTTGGCCAACAATGGCCGGGTGCGCAAAGCGCCGAGGCCGGCACGGTTTTCTTTTCCTAACCCTTCGAGGGTTTGCAGTAGATCACCGGCCGGTTCTCGAGCGGCTGTCCAAAGGTCTGAGAGAACAACATCCCACGAAGATTCCTGTATCAGGTCGACCAGCGACGGGCCGCCTCCCTCACTACAACCTCAACATAACAGGGTCGTAAAAATGCAACCATGGAGCAAGATCACTCACTACGCGGGCTTCGACTGGGCACACCGATCACCATGACGTGGTCATCGTAAACCGCTTCGGGCAAGATCGTGGCGGACTTTCAGATCGAGCACACAGCAGAAGGCTGGCAGCGCTGGCGCGAGCAAGTCGCCGCTCTAGGCCCTGGGGTGGCTGCCTGTGTGGAGACCAGCCAGGGCTTTGTCGTCGAGCAACTACTGGAAAGCGGTGTCGCTGTTTACCCTATTTCGACAACGAGCGCCAAAGCCTATCGCCAACGCAAAGTTCCCAGCGGCAACAAAACCGACCATGTGGACGCTTGGAGTCTCGCCGATGCCTTGCGCGTCGATGGCCACGGCTGGAAAGCGCTGGCCAAAGAAGATCCTCTGGTGGCCGAGTTGCGCTTGCTCTGCCGCGACGAGGTCGCCCTGATCGAGGAGCGCACCGCGCTCATCAATCAGCTCCAGAGCGCCCTGCGCGAATATTACCCAGCGGCTCTGGAGGCCTTTGAAGACTGGACACTGCCGAGCGCATGGGCCTTCCTGGAAGCTTTCCCCACCCCGCAGGCTTTGGCATCGGCTGGCAAACGAAAGTGGGAGAAGTTCCTCCATACTGAGCGTCTGGCGCGACCGCAGACCTATGAAAAGCGGATGGAAATCTTTGCGCATGCCACCGGGTTCGTCTCCGGCCAAGCCCTTACCCGTGCCAAGAGTCGCTTAGCCTTAGCGCGCGCGAGAATGCTGCGCGTGCTCCAGAGCCAGATCGACTCCTACCGTGCCGAGATTGAGAAGCTCTTTGCACAGCATCCCGATCATGACCTCTTTGGCTCACTGCCCGGCGCGGGACCCAAGATCGCCCCGCGACTGCTGGGCGAGATCGGCTCGGACCGCTCGCGCTTTGAGGATCCAACCGCCCTGCAGTGTCTGGCGGGAACAGCTCCCGTCAGCTACCAGTCTGGAAAGATCCACAAGGTCTATCTCCGGCGACACTGCAACAAGCTGCTCCGCCACGCTGTGCATCTGTGGGCCAACCTGAGTCGGCAATCCTGTCCGTGGGCTGCCGTCTACTACGAGCAGCTGCGCACACGCGGCAAGAACCACGCCTGCGCTCTACGCAGCCTCGGTCAACGTTGGCTAAAAATCCTCTGGAAAATGTGGCAGACCGGCACGCGCTATGACGCGGAACTCCACGCCCGCAACCAGCTCAAGCATGGCTCCTGGGTCCTGAAAATCCAACACGCTTAGAGGGAGTGGCACCGAAAGGGTTATCAACATGCCCGGCGAACTCGAAGGGACCGCGAATCCATTTCAATGTCCACATAGTAGCAACCGCCATGTCAATAACTTGCATGCGAAAACACCAGTTGAAACCCAGAGAACCATCTTGCCCTTGATCCGGAGAGCGACGATTTCCTCCCCCACCCTCTGGCAATCTGACCAAGTGAGCTGGATCAACTCCTCGAACCGGCAGGCGGTCTGGAAGAGAGCGTTGGCCAGGTGGAACGCGAGGGCGGAGCCGTAGCCCTGCTGCCGGGACTTTGAGATAGTCGAGGAGCCGACGGATGTCGGAGAGGAGCGAGGTAGCGGATCTGGGGCTCCTTGTGGAGCGGGGGCTCGATCTTCGCAAACGGATTCTTCAGGTCCCAGTGCTTGTAGGCAAAGGAAAGCGCGGCCCGGATCTGTTTGAGGCTCGCGGCGTTCTTCCCGTCTCCCAGGAACCGATAGGCCTCCAAGGCGGTAGGAAAAGGAAGACTCCGCGGATCGAAGCTCGCAGCCGCCGCCCAGGCAAGAAACCGTGTCCAGGTGCGCTCATAGGCCGCGAGACTGTTAGCCGAAAGATTCCTACGCCTCGCGCGGCCTCGATCAGGTCGGCCGAAAGCCCTTGAATGTCACTCCCCTGGAGGCTGCCTTCTTCATTTTCCACAAGCACGGAGTGATATGCAAAGAACCCCGGAGTGGTTTTACGCAGTTGGGGTTCTTTGCATATCCCCGCGGAAAGGTTCAATCCAGAGATTTCGAGTCGACTCGAGAATGACCTCTACCACTTCACGAGTGCATTGATCTACAACATTGCATGTCGCTTGAGGTTCAAAATAGATGGCGCAGTGTGTGCCGAGGCGGTCCTTGCCAGGTAACATGGAGAATTCAGCTAAGCGCCTCTAAATCGTCCTTGAAGAGTTCGGCGAGCTAGAGCACGCTCTAAACGGACGCCACGAGTTCCGTAAACAGCCAGAGGTCCGTCAATGTGGACGAAATCCTTCGAGAATTGGCTGAAATCCAGATCAGAACCAGGCCGCTAAAAGCGGTGTGATCTGAATTGAACCTTTCCGCGGGGATATGCAAGAACCCCAAAATGCAAAACGAAGCAGACGAGGTTATCTGCGGAGTCACACCAGAACCATTCTATGGGGTAGGTCAATTCTACAAAGACTTTTCTCAGACGACCGATAAAGAGGTGCGGAATTTCCTCAGCCGCAGCGCGAAAGGCATGGGGCGATAAGAACACCCCGTCCGTACCTCGACTCGATCGGTTGCGTCTTGCAGTTCCTCCAGGTCGATCCGGCACGACTGCCATTTCTCAACACGCTTTGTGTGATTTCGGCCAGCACTGATAGTGCTCATTCACGGGGCCCTGGCTCATACCTTCAGTTTGGAATATTCAAGAGCCTGATAGAGACCGCCGCGCCCGGAAACTCGCCAAACAGATCTCGATAGAAAATAGGTGCAGTCGGAACCCTGTTCGGATTCGGATGCAGACTTTCGAAAATCTGTGGTAGCTGTATTCATGCCTTCAAATTTCAGCTCCTTCTCCCGCCGCGATCCCGGACAATGTCACTGAGGAGCTGGTGGCGGCCCTTTCGAACTCGAAATCCTATGAATTCAAAGCCCTTTTCAGCGTCATTCACGCGGCTCTCCGGGCTCGGAATGCCGCCAGCGGCGGCGAGGAAATGTTGCGGCTGCGCACTTACGAGAAGCTCCAGAACCTCGTGCGACAGGGCCAGGTCAAGAAAACCGGCAAAAAATACAAGGGCGTGATCAAGGCCCTGCTCCTTCTGAGCGAGAGTCTGAAGGAGTTCCGGAAGAACGGTCCGTCCTTTTCCGCCAGGCCGTCGCTCGCTCGCTAATGACCGCCGCCTCTCGACGAACCACGCGGTTTGTTTTGGCGGACTGTCGCACTTTGGCATCAAAAAGAAGAGCTGCTTCTTTCCAGTTGAGGCAGGTTCCAGCCGAAGCTTGCGGCGTTTGCCAGAATGTGGCGGGAGTTCTCTTCGAAGGCGACGAAGATGCCCGGCTCGCCGAATTGGCGCGCCCCATTGACCATTGTCTGCAGGGCGAACACGGTTTTCCGCTGCCGGGACCGCCGAAGATGAGAGACGTTCGATTTCGCGGCAGACCACCCCCGGTGATTGCATCAAATCCCTCGACGCCAGTTGGCGTCTTGTGCAAAGCCGCTACATCCTGGTTTCCGCAGCCGAGCTCGTAGCACGTTTCATCACCGAAGTCTCCTTTTTGCCTGTCGAACTCGAAGTTGGCTTCTCAATGACGAAAATGCACATTGTGGACACATCTCTTCCGGTACCGGTAGATGAAGACGGCGGCGTCAGCCGCATCGAGCAGGGTCAGCGCGTTGAGGATACCATGTGAGGGGCCGTAAAGCCCAAAACCGGCACCCGCGCGCTGGCAGGCGAGGCTTTTGCTGCGATGCGGGTGCCGGTTTGGGCTTACAACCCCGAACACTCGTTTGACTCCCTGGTGACACGAATGTTTTTACTGGGCCGTATGGGACCGACTCCAGAAACCACTGCTCACCAAACCACCGCGAGTTGCTCGAACGCTGCTTTCTGGCACTCTCAGCAAAGCCTGGTGGCGGCACCTTCGACTTCGCAGGATTCACTCGCGGCGCGGCGGGTGAATGATGGTCGGCTTGCCGATGTCGATATGCACGCCATGAGCCGGGTGTTTGCGTCCGATGGGGTCGCGATCAGCTGAAAACATCATCTCGGCATGGCGAACCTCCTCCCCGGGAGGGCGAGGCTCCTGCCGAGCCGTCGAATCCTCTCTATCACGCATGAATTAGTCGGGTGGAACCTCGCCCTCCCGTCTATTCTTGAACATAAAAAAGCCGCCCCGAGTCTCCTCGGGGCGGCTTAATCTGGTTAACGAACTATCCGCGCCTGGCGGCTAATCCCGAAGGGTCGGGATTAGTAGTCCATTCCGCCCATTCCGCCGCCCGGAGGCATCGAAGGCGTTTTTCCTTTTCCGGGATCTCGGTGACGAGAGCCTCGGTGGTCAGGAGCAGGCCACTGATGGACGCCGCATTTTGCAGCGCACTGCGGGCGACCTTTGTCGGGTCAACAACGCCTGCCTTAACGAGGTCTTCGTATTCGGCAGTGGACACATTGTAGCCTTCGTTGCCTTTGCGCTTCTTGACTTCTTGCACGATGATGGCGCCTTCCTTACCGGCGTTGTCGGCCAACGTGCGGAGGGCTGCTCGATCGCGCGGCGCACGATCTCGAGTCCGATCTTTTCGTCACCTTCGAGGGCGACCGAATCGAGCGCCTTCTGCGAACGGATGAAGGCAACGCCACCGCCGGGCACGATGCCTTCCTCTACGGCCGCACGGGTCGCGTGGAGCGCGTCTTCGACGCGGGCTTTCTTTTCCTTCATCTCCGTTTCGGTCGCGGCGCCGACATTGATGACGGCCACGCCGCCGGCGAGTTTCGCCAGGCGTTCCTGGAGCTTTTCGCGGTCGTAGTCGCTCGTCGTCTCCTCGATCTGACGGCGAATCTGAGTCACGCGGCCCTGGATATCGGCGTTCTTACCTTCGCCTTCGATGATGGTGGTGTTTTCCTTGTCAACGACAATGCGCTTGGCCCTTCCGAGATCATCAAGCGAGATGTTCTCCAGCTTGATGCCGAGGTCCTCGGTGATACAACGTGCGCCGCTGAGAACCGCGATGTCCTCAAGCATTGCTTTGCGGCGGTCGCCAAAGCCCGGAGCCTTGACGGCTGCGACCTGTAGCGTGCCGCGGAGCTTGTTGACAACAAGCGTCGCGAGCGCCTCACCCTCGACGTCTTCGGCGATGATGAGGAGCGGTTTACTGGCCTTTGCCACCTTTTCGAGAAGCGGCAGCATGTCCTTGAGGCTGCTGATTTTCTTCTCGTGGATCAGGATGTAGGCATTCTCAAGAACCACCTCGAGGCTTTCGGCATTCGTCACGAAGTAAGGCGAAAGGTAGCCCTTGTCGAACTGCATGCCTTCAACGACGTCGAGGGTCGTCTCGATGCTCTTGGCTTCTTCAACGGTGATTGTGCCGTCCTTGCCGACCTTGTCCATCGCATCGGCGATGATCTGGCCGATAGTGGTGTCCCAGTTCGCGGAAACGGTGGCGACCTGAGCGATCTCGTGAGCTGTCCTTGACCTTCTTGCTGATTTTGGCGAGTTCCGCGACGACGGCCTCAACCGCTTTGCTGATGCCGCGCTGGAGGCTGGTCGGGTTGGCGCCGGCGGTCACGTTCTTCAGGCCTTCACGATAGATCGCTTCGGCAAGCACGGTGGCCGTGGTGGTTCCATCACCGGCGATGTCGCTGGTCTTGCTGGCGACTTCGCGGACGAGCTGAGCGCCCATGTTTTCATAGGAATCTTCGAGCTCGATTTCTTTGGCGACGGTCACGCCGTCCTTGGTAATGGTGGGGCTGCCGAATTTTTGTCGAGGATGACGTTGCGACCGGCAGGCCCGAGAGTGGCCTTCACGGCTTTCGCCAGCTTCTCGATCGCCGCGGAGCAGAGAATGCCGCGCGGATTCGTCAAACGAGAGTTGTTTGGCTGCCATAGTATTTTTGATTATGAATAGTTAGTACTGGATGATGCGAAGAGCCTTATCCGATAATGCCGAGGATGTCGTCCTCGCGCATGATCAGATAACTCTCTCCGTCAATTTTCACTTCTGTGCCGCCGTATTTGGAGATGAGGACCTTGTCCCCCTTTTTCACGGTGAACTCGATGATTTTTCCGTCTTCATCGCGTTTGCCCGTTCCGAGAGCGACTACTTCCCCTTCCTGGGGCTTTTCCTTAGCGGTATCGGGAATGATGATACCGCCCTTTTTTACTTCCTTCTCTTCGAGCGGGTGCACGAGCACACGATCGCCGAGAGGCTTGATGTTCACAATGGCCATAGGGCTGTGGGTGTCTTTATTTGTGTTGGTTGGTTTTTAACGTTAATCCCGGCCTCCGCATAGGCGGCGCAGGGACGGTTGTTAAAGGGTTACGGTCAATTCTTCTTCTTATCTTCGTCGACCATCTCGAACTCCGCGTCTACGACATCTGAGTCCTTCTTCTCGCCTTCGGCTCCAGCGGTGGGACCTTCTGAGGGGCCGCGCTGGGGACCAGCCTGCGCGGAGGCCTTCTTGTAGAGCTCCGAACTGACCTCTTGGAATTTGGCCTGGAGGTCATCGAACGCACTCTTAACGGCATCGTTGTCATTGCCCTTGAGCGCTTCGCGCACCTTAGCAACGGCGTCTTCGACCGACTTTTTCGTTGCTTCGTCCAGCTTGTCGCCAAGATCCTCATGGTGATGCGCGTCGCAAGCCCGGTTGGTCGGCGGAGGCGGCGGTCGGCTGCACCACTCCGGCTTTGAGCAGGTAGGCTTCGACTTCGTCCCCGCTGACATCGGCCAGCATGTGCCCGTTGACCTCGACACAAGGCGAAAGGCTCTGCCCGCTCTTTTGGACCATCTCCGCATAGATTGACGGGTTGTTGATGACGTCGCGATCTTCGTAAGCCACAGTGTGTATTTAAGCTCTTGTAGGTGCTTCTGGTTCGACCGTTCGCTGCGTCGGTTTGGCTGGGCAGTTCATTGTCATGGTTCGATCACGCTCAGCCTTCGCCGTTGTTCCCGATCGCTTCGACCGGGCATCCTTCCATCGCCTGGCGGCAGAGGTCTTCTTCCTCCGGCGTGGTGGGTTGCTTGAAAACGTAGGAATAACCCCCGTCGTCGCTGCGCGTGAAGTTGGCCGGAGCAGTCTCACGGCACAAATCGCAGTCGATGCACTGGTCATCCACGTAGAACTTCCCCGGCACGTTCTCTGAATATTTATTCGCAATGTCGGCCATAGACTCTCTTTCGTTTCTTGTAATCGGGCTCACGCCAGCTCAGCGTCGCACGCCCGCCGGACAGGGCTATTTTTTTCGTTCCACTTATAAACCAGCCCCTCCATTACCCCTCCCATCTCAAGGAGTTTTTCCTTATTATTTACCATCTCTTTGCGGGTGTAACCCGTAATCGAGTATTCCTTCTTGAGGAAGATGGCCTGCTCGGGGCACACCTCTTCGCACAAGCCGCAGTAGATGCAGCGGATCATGTCGATCTCGAACTCTTTGGGGCGCTTCTCGACCTTTGCCCAGGGATCCGAGGGGGATTTCTTCGGGCACGATTGTGATTGCGCGTGGTGGACAGATGAATTCACAGAGCTGACAGGCTACGCAACGTTCCTTGCCGTGTTCATCCTTAACCAATGCCGGAGCGCCGCGAAACCATGGGGGAAGTTGGGAGTCCCAGCGCTGTTCGGGATACTGCATTGTCACCTTGGTCTTGCCCGAGACGAGCTTCCTGAGATGCTTCAAAGTGATCGCCAGGCCAGCGGCAATCGCGGGCAGGTAGAACTGTTCGGCGAGACTCAATTTTGGACGTTTGACGACCATTGCCATGCTTGCCGTAAAGATGATGGCTTTTTAACGACGAGTCAAAAAGTCATCGCCTATCTACCAGAATCGCAACCACTTCCTCCGAGCTCCAAACATGATCTGTAACCCCGGATTCTATAGCGTGCGTGACGCGTAAGCTCTGGTGAATCCTGCAAAGTTGTAGTGCATAACCGCCCGGCAAAGAGAGGTCGAACACCAAATAAATTCGGAGTAGCTTTAAAGGCGATGCAGGCGAGCACTTCGAGGGTCGCGGTTGTCAAATCAAGACTCCCGATCGCGCCGCTCTGCTGGCTCAAATATTGCGCCAGCGCCTTATTGTGGACCTCGGTAGTGAGGAGCGACACCACCCCGTTGAGAATCCGCAGCTGAAGGCCTACAAGGCCAAGCTGACGGTTACAGGAAATGAGCGCGGTGATTAACTCCACGTTGTTGAGCGACGCCACAGCGCGCAGTTCCGCGCGAACCTCCTGACGATAAAATTCCCGCAGCTTTTCGCGCAGGTTGAACGACCGCCTTTGCGGCGATCTCCCCACCCTTTCAGGCTTTTGTCGATCTTGGCTCATGGGAAAGAAAAAGAGGCTACGAGTGCAACCGGAGGTTTCCCACGACCGTGCGCAGCCGCTGGGAATCAACGTGCGTGTATCGTGCCGTGTTGCGATACTCTTCGGCAATACGCGGAAGGCGAGCCGGAGCGGATGAAGTCGAGAGGAGGATGGCAGTGATGAAACTGAAGGCCCGCTCTCTTCACTACACACACTTTTGAAAACTACCCCTTGTGTTTATGCGGCTTCCCGGGCCACAGACCCCCGAAAATAGACGAAAATCAAGCGAGTAGCGAAAGTCGGGCTAAAGGGGTAGCCGACTTTGGTCAGCGCAATAACGTCGCGCCCGATTCATCAAAACGGAAATGACGCGCGATTTGCCCGACGATGTCGTGAAACACGTCCTCGCGGAACTGCCCATGAGCCGCTGCGGCGACATCGACGACGTCGTTCAGACCACGTTATTCCTTTGCTCCGCCGACGCTCGTTACATCACCGGACGAGTGTTGAACGTCAACGGCGGGTTTCACATGTAGCGGTTCTACGCCGCCTTCTTGTGCGCTACTGTCGATTCCATCAGTCCCTGCGCCTGCGGCGGCGAGAAGCCTTTGAAACCGAAATGGCGTTCGGTCAGCTCCAGCACGGTGAACGGTTCGCCGTCGCGCTTTTCGGTTTGCGTGAATATCTGCCGCAACGCGCCGCTGTGGCGTCCCACGATTTCGCCGGTGAACGCGATGCCGTTTTCTTTCATCGCGGCGATGGCTTTGTCGATGTCATCGACGAGCACGGCAACGTGATGCAGATGCCGGTCGCCGAATTTTTCTACCCACGCGGGGATGATGCTGCCTTTGCCACGCTCGCCGGGGAACGCCTGGTCGATGAACAGCGCCGGATAGCCCTCGCGCCGATAGACCTTGGCGAACCAGTTCGTGTATTCGAGCGTCTCGGCGTGCTCGAAGCCGTAGCGGACAAACTCCTCCGCGCGGCGGTCGATGTTGTGGGTGCGGAAGGTGAGATGATCCATGATCGGCCTGATGCCGATGCCCGCCTTGCGCAACATTTCGTCGAGCATGCGCCCGGCGGTGTTGTTGGCAAGGAAATCAGCCACGTATTCGCGCAGCAGTTTTTCCAGGTCCTGGTCGGACTGATGAGATTTGAGTTCGTGAGTTTTCATTTTGTGGTTCTTTCTGTGTTGTGGTCTCGGTGTCGATCTGCGCGCGTTGCAGCCGCCCGCTGTAATCGACATAGACCGTTTTCCATTCGCTGAACGTGTCGAGCGCAGCCTGCCCAGCTTCGCGCGCGCCGTTGCCGGTGCCTCGCGTGCCGCCAAACGGAAGCTGCACTTCGCTGCCGATCGTGCCGGCGTTAACATAGACGATGCCGGTCGTCAGCTCGCGCATCGCGGCGAATGCGCGGTTGATGTTCTGCGTGTAAATGGAACTGACGAGGCCGTAGGGCACGTCGTTGTTGATGGCGACGGCTTCTTCGAGGCTGCCGGCTTCGATGATGCACACCACGGGGCCGAAGATTTCGTCGCGCGCGATGCGCATCGCAGGTGTGACATTGTCAAACACTGTTGGACGATAGAAACATCCGCGGCGGCAGTCGCCTTTGGAAAAACGTTCGCCGCCGATGAGCAGCCGCGCGCCTTCGTTGAGGCCGATGTGGACGTAACGGTCGAATTTTTCCAGCGCGGCGTGGTTGATCACCGGGCCGACGGTTGTTGGCGGGTCGAGGCCGTTGCCGATCTTGAGCTGCTTGATGCGCTCGAGCAGCAGCTCGGTGAGCGGCCCGCGCACGGTGTTGTGCACGATGATTCGGCTCGCGGCCGTGCAGCGCTGGCCGCTGGTGCCAAACGCGCTCCACACGATGCCATCGACCGCGAGCGCGAGGTCGGCGTCGTCGAGCACGATGATCGCGTTCTTGCCGCCCATCTCCAGCGCGCAGCGTTTGCCGGTTTCGGCGGCTGTGACGGATACGCGATGTCCGACCTCGTTCGAGCCGGTGAACGTGACCAACCGCACGTCGCGATGACGCACAAGCGCGTCGCCGATCTCCGCGCCCTTGCCGAGCACGAGATTCAGCACACCCGGCGGCAAACCCGCTTCAACAAAGGCTTCCACGAACTTCGCCGCGCACACGGGCGTGTCGCTCGACGGCTTCCACACGACCGTGTTGCCGAGCACGAACGCGGGCAGAATTTTCCAGCTCGGCACTGCAATCGGGAAATTCCACGGCGTGATGACAGCGACGACGCCGATCGGATCGCGCAAGCTCATGCAGAATTTGTCGGGCAGCTCGCTCGGCGCGGTGTGACCAAACATGCGCCGTCCCTCGCCGGCCATGTAGCGTGCCATGTCGATCGCTTCCTGCACGTCGCCGCGCGCTTCCATCGTGACTTTGCCCATCTCCAACGTGATCCATCGCGCGAGATCGTCTTTGCGCGCTTTGAGGAGTTCGGCGACTCGGAACAAAATTTCCGCGCGGCGCGGTGGCGGCGTTTTTCGCCAGGCAGGAAAAGCGTCGCACGCGGCGGCGACGGCGGCGTCGAGTTCCTGCTGCGAAGCCTCCGCGCATCGGCTCACCAGCTCGCCGGTCGCCGGATTGACGCTGTCGAAGGTCGAGCCGGTTGCGACCCATTTTCCGGCAATGAAGTTTTTCGTCTCCGCGCTCATGCGGCCCTCCTTTCGTTCAAAACTTCGTCGAGCGCGTTTTCAAATACTTCCAGCGCGATGCCGATTTCCTCGGCGGTGACGACCAGCGGCGGGCACATCCGCACGACGCTTTCGCCTCCGCCGAGCAACAACAATCCGTGCCGCAGCGCCGTTTCCAAAGCGCTTCGCGCTCCGCGATGGCAGGCTTGCCGTTGCGCGCCAGCTCAATGCCGATGAGCAATCCGCGTCCGCGCACTTCGTGGATGAGCGGCTTCCGCGCTGCGATGTCGCGCAGCCGTCGCAGGAGGAGTTTGCCCATCGCTGCGGCGTTTTCGATGAAACCGCCCTGGAGCACGTCGATCGTTGCCAGCGCCGCGGCGCATGAGAGCGGATTGCCGCCGAATGTCGATGTATGCTTGCTAGCCGGCCAATCCATCACGCCCGCCTTCGCGATGATCGCCCCGAGCGGCAGCCCCGAGGCGACGCCTTTTGCGACGCAGATGATGTCGGGCACGATGCCCCAATGCTCGCACGCAAACATTTTTCCCGTGCGTCCCATGCCGGTCTGCACTTCGTCGGCGACGAGCAGTATGCCGTGCCGGTCGCAGAGCCGGCGCAGCCCGCCGAGAAAACCATTTTCGGGCACGATTACGCCGTGTTCCCCTGAATCGGCTCGACGAAAATGCCCGCGACTACAGCTTTAAAAAGCGTCTGATCGAGGAACTGCAGCCCGCTCAGCGAATACGGCACGTGCGTGACGCCGGCAAGCAGCGGACCGAAGCCTTCTTTGTGAATCGGCTTGCTGTCGCTGAGCGCGAGCGCGCCGGTGGTGCGCCCGTGGAATGCGCCGTGAAACGCGACCAGTTGCGTGCGCTTCGTGTGCCAGCGCGCGAGTTTGATTGCCGCCTCGACGGCTTCCGCGCCGGAGTTGCACAAAAACACGCGCGCGTCGCCGCCACCAGGGAACAGCCCCGCGAGCCTCTGCGCAAGCTGGGCGCCGAGCGGATGGTAAAAATCGGCGAGCGAGAAATGCAGCAACCGATGCGCTTGTTTTTCGATCGCCTCCGTGATCTGCGGATGCAGACAGCCCGTCGCGTTGACAGCGATTCCCGCGGTGAAATCGAGGAAGAGATTGCCATCAACATCGCTGATCCAGCAGCCGCAGCCCTGCTCGGCGACAATCGGATAGAGCCGCGTCATGGACTGGCTCATGAATTTTCGATCGAGCGCCAAAATCTCTCGCGCCTTGGGGCCTGGAAACGGCGTGGAAACTCTCGGTTGATGCATCGCGCAATCCTCCAAATTTCTCCGCGTGAAAAGATAGCGCCGGATCGCCGTCTGCGCCAGTCGCTAAAACGCTTCCCAGACCACCACAACACTCGTCCTGACGCTGCCGCCGATGTTGCAGGTAAGAAAACGCTCTGCGCCGTCGATCTGGCGCGCGCCCGCTTTGCCGGTGAGCTGCGTGAACGCCTCAGCAACCTGCCGCACACCGGTCGCACCGACGGGATGGCCGTCGCCAATCAAACCGCCGCCAGCGTTGACGGGCAAACGGCCGGAAGGGAGAGACGTTGCGCCGCTTTCAATCAACTGCGCGCCCTCGCCTCGCTCGGCGAAGCCGAGGATTTCGTATTGCACGATTTCCGAGATTGAGAAGCAGTCGTTGCACTTCCGCGCCATCAATGTCGCCGGGCCGATGCCAGCCATCGCATAGGCTTGCTCGGCGGCTTTCCGAGCGATCGGAAAATCGGACGCGTCCTTTTTCAGCGACAAATAATGGGGTTTTTGCCTATCCCCGCAAAAGGTATAGTTGGTATCCGAGCTGAAGGTCTGACCGGGAATCACCGTCCCATGAAACGCTTTTTCCGAGAGGTTGAGGCGATATGGCGACGGACGCTCCACCGCCGCAGCCAGAAAGCGGGCATGTTCATGCCGCGATTCCTGAGGCTGTTACGGCGCTTTCCGCTGCCAGAACCGACCATACTAAACCCCTATCGGTCTGTCATTCAGGAGTTAACTAAAATCCCCATGAATCACGAGGCTCCCCTGGCGTCAAACTATACCTTTTTGCGGGGATAGGCAAAAACCCCATGGAGGAGTTTCCGATTCGGTGGTTCGGTCCGTTTGTCGCCATGCCGGAGTCGAGCGGACGTCACCAAAGCTTCCCGGCCTTCCCCAACCCGAGGGTGCGACAATCTTCTTACGGAAATCCACCAGCGGGCTCAGGCCATTCGACGCCGTTGAAAGCTCAGGAACGAAATTCGGCAAAGCCTCAATCTTCTGGCCCTCTATCAGCAGTCCCAAGCCCCTGCTGTCGACCCGCGAGGATGGGTCCTTAGCAGCGACGGCGCTCAAGAGGTTCAAGATCGAACTGTGCCTCTGCAAAACCTGCATCCCCGTCGAGACGCTTCATCGCTCGCCGATAAAGCCGCTGCCGCTCTCAACAGTCGGGAGGAGCCTGCGATTCGAGCCGCGCTCGAACTCCACAGCGTGGCGCTTTCCTCAGTCGATCACCGGTTGCGTCTCGTGAATTTGTGGTCCGCTATAGAGTGTCTCGCCTCGCTTGTGGAAGGCGAGACCATCATTTCCGTGTCCAAAAGCTCGTCGTGCCGATTCTCACATGGCGGAAAGTCGAGAAGGTTGTCCGCTACCTCGCGATTAGCATCCATTGTTGGCTTCAGAAAAACCCGGACATCGACCGCGCAACATGTCCGATTCGGCTTGGTCACAACGATTCTGTCCCGCCAGAACAATTGCTGACCCTGCTGGCCGAACCCGAGGATTCGAAGAACATTCTTCTTTTGCTGAACCTTGTGAGCGGGCACCCGCTCTTACTCTACCGAATCGATCGGGCATGGAGGACCTTCAACTCTCCCCTGGTACTGTATTCGAATCTGAAAGAGTCCTCTCAACGGCTCGAATGGCATCTATGGCGCATTTATCGTGCCCGGAATCTCCTCGTCCATCACGGCATGGAACCACGATTCATCCCGCAGCTCGCAAATCACCTTCAACAATATTTCTCCTGGACGCTTTCCCGAATCCTTCACGGATTAACATTTGGTCCCGAGTGGAGGGCGACAGACTCATGGACATTCTGGAAGTCCAAATCCGATCACGTCCTGAGATCTCTGAAAACCAATGCGAAGATGCTTGTTGTGGGGGATATGTTTCCCGAAGAACTTCCGGCCAGCCATTTTCCGGTTTGGGCTGATAGATAAGGAGAACTCTTTTACCAAGTGTCTGACACCGCGGCCAGGTTCACCGGAACAGCACCGCCTGCCGCTTTTACTCCAAAGCCATTGTTTCTGAAATTCATTTCACACTATTTCTCGCGGCGGTCGGATCGTGCTTCCATCCGGACTCGGTATGTTGGTCCATGCTTTGATCCGTACTCAACAGTTATCGAATTTGGCTCAACTTGTCACATTTCAAACTTCACCATGCGCTGTCTCGGTTCGGTAGAGGATCGCGTGCATCAACTGCTCTCGTCACGTTTTGGTTCCAATGATAGGGCAATCCCGTGTTCAGCGCGCGGTTAGCTGCAGCGGTTGCCGCAGTCGGATTTGGGTAATCGGGATCAATGGAACAGAAAACTCGCTTAAGCGGCTTACGTAGACGGGCAATGTTGTGGATGTCATGCGGCTAAGCGGCCTCTTCCAACGGATCTTCCGGGGTTTCGAAGGGGCCTGAGCTCACCTCTGCCGACCGATTCAGGAACGGAAAAGGCGTAACGTCCCAGCAGATTGATGTGGTCGAAAACCAGAGGGGAGAGCCGGGCTTCGTCCTCCGGGTTAATCCGGACGCCTTCGTGTCGTCGATGGCCACGGCTGGAAAGCGCTGGCCAAAGAAGATTCTCTGGTGGCCGAGTTGCGCTTGCTCGATAAGCGTAGTGCCACGCTGTCACAAATCCCCACAAAAGGCCTTAACGTGCTAGCTAAAATTGCCGTTTTGTGAGGTGAGCTCCTTATTCATCATCCGAGAAAGATTTCTCCCGCGAACATGGAAGCACTCACATGCCCAACGATTTCCCTTCATCTTGCCGTCCGTGGTTCTTCATGGGAGAATGATGCACCCCGATATGAATCAGCCGAAGGGCAGAAGTGCCGCCTTCGATCATGTCAACCCTTCATCTTCATCCGTCTGATGCCGCGCCCGCCAGCGAGCGGGTTCCAGTCTGGCGCAAAGCAGCGTATGGGGCCGGAGGTCTTACTGACTTCCTTTTTCCAAATACAGTCAACGCCCTTGCGATACCGATCTACAGCATTGCGTTGAAGATGGATCCTCTTTTATTGGCCGTTGCGCTGGCGGTGCCGAGGGTAGTGGGAGCAATCTTGGATCCGCTCGCCGGGGCAGCGTCGGATAACGCGCGGACTCGATGGGGAAGACGTCGGCCTTTCATCCTGTGCGGTGCAGTGATCGGCGCACTGTTACTTCCTTTGATCTGGATGCCTCCGGCTCCCACCCAGATCGGACGTTGCATCTATCTCATGGTGATTCTTTCGCTTTATGCAGCAGCCACTTCGGTCTTTTCTGTTCCTTACGGAGCGCTGGGCATCCAGCTCACCACTAATTACGACGAACGGACGCGTGTGATGGCATGGCGCGGCTACGTGCAAACAGCGGGAACGTTTGGATCCGCGTGGTTTTATTGGTTTTGTCTATTACCGGTCTTTGGCAATGAAGTCGTAGGCGCGCGCTGGCTTGGCATTATAGTAGGTGTCGTCATGCTGGCAGGAGCCGTGGCGACGGTAGTGGCTTGCAGGGAAAAGACTGAGACGATCGCAAGGCAACCTAAGATCGCCCTGGGCGCCGCATTGAGGTTTACGTTACGCAACAGGCCATTTCTCCTCTTGCAGTCAGTTACGGTCATCCTCATGTTGGGGTTGGGGTGCGAAACTGTGATCGGCAGTTACGTTCATATCTTCTACACCTGTCAGGGCAGTAAGACGTTCGCGTCCTACATTACAGGAATCGGTGGGACCCTGACGATTTTCTCGACTCTTGCAGCCTTGCCTTTTGGCTTATTGCTTTCCACTCACACCGGCAAGCGGCATGGCGCGCTTATCGGCTTACTCATTGCGCTAATAGGCGTATGTTTGATGCCCTTCTTGCTCGTGCCAGCGCAACCCTACTTGATCATGATCGAATGGGTTATCCTGGCCTTTGGAATACCATGCGCGAACTTGATGTTCAGCTCGATGATGGCCGATATTTGCGATGAGGATGAGCTGATCACTGGGCTGCGCCGCGAGGGCGCTCTACGTCGCCGTTGGCGGATTTTTGGAAAGATGGCTCAAGTAGCGACGTTGTTGCTCGCCGGCGCACTCCCAAGGATGGCGGGATACATCGACACAAGCTTGCCGCCGGCACTAAGCGAACTAAAAGTGATGCGAGCCATGCTGATCGGCATCCAATTCGTAGCGATCCTCGTCGCGATAATCATCATCTGGTTCTACCCGCTGACGCGCTCAAGATCCGAAGCGACACGACGACTCTTGGACGAACGCCAACGGCAAAGAGCGGACGACTAACAGGCGCTCCGTTAAGGACGGCCATTCTGAAGGCATTGCACTTTATATCTGCTCGAACGGGGCAAAGACGGTCTTCGCCGATACGAGTTTGTTCTTGGAAAAAGGTGGCGCCTCCATCCGAAGCTGCCGCCGGAGACGGCAAGGTGCCTTTGAGCGGCAAGGCTCGATGTGCGTGAGAAACTGCTCGCGAACGAAACTCTCCCAGGGACTTTCCAGCCGCGTAAAACAATCCTTAATCTTCGCACACAGGCATGAAAACCAGCCAAGTCATTGAAGTCGCCCAAAAACACTCAAATCCATATCGTGTGACGAATGGGAAGAAAATCCGGCTCACGGACGTAGATCCTGGCGACACCGGCGAACTCAAGTCCGAAGACAAGCCACGAGCGAAGGAGCGTTTTCGCCTCGCGATGCTGGCTCCGATCTCCTGGCGGGTTCCGCCCCGCCATTATGGACCGTGGGAACAGATTGTCTCGACGCTCACCGAGGGGCTCGTCCGGCGCGGGATCGACGTCACCCTTTTCGCCACGGCGGATTCGCTCACCTCCGCGCGTCTCGAGGCGGTCGTCGCGCGCGGCTACTCGGAGGATTCATCTGTCGATGCGAAGAGCGTCGCGTGCCTCCACATAGCGAACTGCTTTGAGCGCGCCGGCGAGTTCGACCTCATTCACAATCACTTCGACTTCCGCCCGCTCAGCTACAGCGGCCTTGTCGCGACGCCCGTCGTGACGACGATTCATGGCTTTTCTTCCGAACGCATTTTGCCCGTTTTCCAGCGATACAATGGGCGGGCGCATTACGTCGCCATCAGCGATGCCGACCGGGCGCCGACGCTCGATTACGTCGCAACGGTCCATCACGGGATCGAGATTGCGCGATTCCCTTTCCAGGCAAAGCACGCTGGCTATCTCCTCTTCTTTGGACGCATTCACCCCGATAAAGGCTGCGCCGAGGCGGTCGAACTCGCGCAGCGACTCCGGCGGCCCCTGGTCATCGCCGGAATCATCCAGGACGAACGCTATTTTTACGAAAAGGTGCAACCGCACCACGGCAGCGGGATCACCTACCTCGGCCCGATCGGCCCTGATCGCCGCGCCGAAGTGCTCGGCGGCGCGGCCGCGCTGTTGCACCTGATCAACTTCGACGAGCCATTCGGACTCAGCGTGATCGAGGCGATGGCTTGCGGCACGCCCGTCATCGCCCCGCCGCGCGGATCGATGCCCGAGCTGATTGAGCACGGCGTGAACGGTTATCTGGTCGGCTCGCCGGACGAAGCGGCCCGCGCAGTCGATCTCTGCTCGGACATCGATCGCCGCGTGGTCCGCGCAAGCGTGGACCAGCGCTTCAGTGCGGAGCGGATGGTCGATGACTATATCCGCGTGTACGAGAAGGTGCTCGGGTGCAGCGTGGGAGCAATGGACCTACGGTCCGCCGCGACGCCTGCGACGGATTGACCAAGCGTCGACGCGCAGCGGATGGCGAGTTGTGGGCCAGAATGCTTCTGGCGCGGGCCGTGACAGACCTACTTGGGGTGACGACACGGAATACATTGGGGGCGCCACATCTTTCCTAGAACCAACCCGGTCCATCCCACGATCCTCCATGACCCACTTGCTCACATTATTCCGCCACCAGAATGTGAAATAACTCTACTGTCATCGGATAACCAATATTTATCGCTAGGCGGTAGAACCAAGAACATCCTCAGGAGAAAAATCATGACGAAGACGAAACAGAACACAATGCAGGCCGCCGCCATCGACCGATTCGGTGGCATCGGAGACGATCACGCTCCGGCATGAACAAGAAGATCGGGCGCAACTTCGAGGTCTTCACCCTTGCGACTTTATCGCCGCGATCACCGAACACATTCCCGACAAGAGCTTCCAGCTCGTGCGCTATTACGGGTGGTATTCCAACAAGATGCGCGGCCGGCGGGCCAAGCAGGCGGACGAAGAAGTGCAGACCGAGGGCGACGCCGTGGAGGTGATCGACGTTTCTGCCCACGAGCCGCGCCGCATCCCTTCTAAGAAGTGGCGCGAGTTGATCAAGAAGGTGTGGGAGGCCGACCCGCTGCGGTGCCCGAAGTGCTCACGGGAAATGCGCATCGTTTCGCTCATCGACGAGGAGGATGTCATCGAGCGCATCCTGCGCCATCTCGGGCTCTGGCAAGAGGGGTGCGCGTGCATTCCGGCACCGACCCGCCGGGCGAAACGACCCTCGATCCGTGGCTCGACGACCCCTTCCCCGACTACGACACCGAACCGGTCGTGGCGTTCTCCGCCACCTGAAACGTCCGGCAGCGCCCGAGTGCGCCTCTCGCACCCCTTGTTCAGCGGCCCCCAGCCCTCCGGCGGCCTGTGTTTGACTTCCGGGCCCACTTTTGTCACTCTGCGCCCATGGAAACGCACGCTTTCGGCTTCAGACTCCGGGCCAACGCCCCGGAGGGCCAAAAGCGATTTCCTATCAGTCAGTTCCAGCAGCGCCCGCACCCGGGCGGGATCGCGCTCGCGCTTGAGCCGGAAGCCCACGGCCATGGAGGTCCCATGGGCGATGAAGAAGAGGAGGACCCCCACGACGTGGAGGAACACGATCCAGGGATAGAGATCCACGACGCACCACCCTCTGTCAGCGGGAAGTAGGTGATTATCCCGCCCATCCGTCAAGCGACCAGACTGCCGATTACACTGAGCCCATGGACCTTTGGGCGCCGCTGGAGATCGAGGACCCCGAGATCGCGCAGGTCGTGCGCGACGAGGAGGAGCGCACGCGCTCCACCTCGAGCTGATCGCATCCGAGAACTACCCGAGCCTCGCCGTCCTCCAGGCAATGGGGACGGTCCTCACCGGCAAGTATGCCGAGGGCTACCCGGGCAGGCGCTACTACGGAGGCTGCGAGGTGGTCGACGTGGCCGAGAACCTCGCTCGCGACCGCGCCAAGCAGCTCTTCGGCGCCGAGCACGCCAACGTGCAGCCGCATGCCGGTGCGCAGGCCAACATGGCCGTCTACCACGCCCTCCTTCAGCGCGGCGATACCGTGCTGGGCCTGTCCCTCGACCAGGGCGGGCACCTGACCCACGGTTCACCGGTCAACTTCTCGGGCCAGTACTACGACTTCGTCCCGTACCACGTCGACCGCACGACCCACCTGATCGACATGGACGAGGTCCGCTCGTTGGCCCGTGAGCGCCGGCCGAAGATGATCGTCACCGGCGCCACCGCCTACCCGCGCTTCTCGGACTTCGCCGCCTTCCGCGCGATCGCCGACGAGGTCGGCGCGCTGCTCTTCACCGACATGGCCCACTTCGCCGGGCCTCGTGGCCGCCGGCGTCCACCCGTCGCCCGTGCCGCACGCCGACATCGTGACGACCACGACCCACAAGACCCTGCGCGGGCCGCGCGGCGGCATGATCCTGTGCCGCGAGGAATATGCCAAGGCGATCGACAAGTCGGTGTTCCCCGGCATCCAGGGCGGCCCGCTGATGCACGTCATCGCCGCCAAGGCGGTCGCCTTCCGCGAGGCGATGTCGCCGGAGTTCCGCGCCGATCAGCAGGCGACGGTCGACAACGCCCGCGTCCTGGCTGCCTCGCTCGCCGATGCCGGCGCCTCGATCATCTCGGGCGGCACCGACAACCACCTGATGCTGGTCGATGTTCGGCCCCTGGGCGTGAACGGCAAGGAGGCCGATGCGGCCCTCGGCGAGGTTCGCATCACGGTGAACAAGAACACCATCCCGTACGACCCCGAGAAGCCGATGATCGGCTCCGGCATCCGGGTCGGAACGCCCGCCGTCACCTCCCGTGGCATGCGCGAGGCCGAGATGCGAGACATCGCATCACTGATCGTGGATGGAATCGCCGCCCGAGGCGACGAGGCCGCGCAGGCGGAGATCCGGCGCCGTGTTGCGACCATCACCGACCGGTTCCCCGTCCCTGGGCTGCCCGGCACTCGCGCCGCCGTCGACGTCCCGGCCTAGGGCCCAGAGCGGGGACCGGCAGGAACGGGGGACCTCCGGTATACTCCCGGCGTCCGACCGCTGTGAGTCGAACTCGTATGGACAGCGGCAAGGATTCGAGTCAAAAACACCGTTCGCGCGCAGGCACCTCAGGAATTCCCTTTCTCCTCCCGCCTCAACTCTTGAATTCGTCTCCTAAAGCGTTCCAAGGTATGATCCTGGGCATAATATGGGATTAGGAACCAAAAACCGGCAGAAACAAACGGCGGACATTTGCAAACAGCATCTCCGGGAAAAATACCGGGACAAGCTGGGGTTGGTGGAGGAATTCATTGTGGAGTTTGAGGGCGCCCGCAAAGACTGCGATATCACTCGTTGGGGCCAGTTCACAGATATCAAAGACATTAAAGAAGAGATGCTTACGCGTCTCGAGGCGCACTTCAAGAAGTGGCTTAATCCGTGAGCTCAATGAGACGAGAGCCGAGCATTTACGGATTACACTGGCGTGAAATACCGCTCATGAAGAGGTCTACGAGGTTTTTGTCCAGCATCCTTGCCGCTGTCCTTTTAGTCCGAGGAACCTCGATTACTCCTGCGCCCAAATCAATTGGTTCAGATCCGGGAGGTCCAGCGCGTAACGGAATGACTTCACAGAAGGGCGGTCATTACCAGCCACGTAGCAATCGCCAGAATTAGGGGTAAACTGCAGTAGGTTGTTCGGATGAGCGATCCGACACGATTTTCCATTTACCAGCTCCGGGCAGTTTGCGCGCTTGCTCATCGCTGGTCAGCTCATGCCACTCGAAAGGCACCGCGCTGCGCTAGCCGAACCTTCGCATTTTTTGCGGTTTGAAAATTTTTTGAGCGGTTGTTCTCTGAAGCTCAGGGCGAAAAGGGCAAGATTGGCGCGTGTGACAACCTACCCCGTAGACAGCATGAAGTGATGGTTGAGAAGATGCCGAGGTGTTTTTAAAGACGCACCGAATATTCAAAGATGGCAAGGCGCACATTTACTATTCGCTCTGTGAAAGCCTGCGGGTAGGTCGCAAGCGGGTCTTGCAGCGCCGTGTGCTGCATTTGGGGGAACTGAACACCACGCAGCTTGAGCGCTGGCAGCGCACGATCGAAGTGGTCGAAGAAGACGGACGGCGTCACCAGATGCGGCTCTTTACCGACCGGCACGGAGAGCGGAAGGCCGCGGCGGCGCCCGAGGATGTAGCCGAGGTGCTGCTCTCCAGCCTGGTGGTGCGGAGGCCGCGGCAGTTTGGAGCGTGCTGGGTAGGGTGCAAGTTATGGGAAGAACTCGAACTCGGAGAGTTCTGGGGGCGGGCGCTGGGCGAGCAAGCCGGTGGGGTGGCTTGGGAGAAAGTGGTCGAACTGCTCGTGGTCAACAGACTCATTGCGCCGCGCAGCGAGTTCTCCATTCACGAAAAATGGTTTCCGCAGACAGCCATGTCGGCACTGCTGGACACCGACGAGCGGGTGGCAGAAAAGGATCGGCTCTATCGTGCCCTGGACCGCATGGTCGAGCACAAGGAAGCCTTGGAAGAGCATCTGGCACTAAGATGGAAAGATCTCTTCGGGGCCACTTTCGATGTGCTGCTTTACGATCTGACGAGCACTTACTTTGAAGGGGAGGCCGAGGAAGTCGACAAAGCCCAGCGCGGCTACTCGCGCGATCACCGGCCGGACTGCAAGCAGATCATTATCGCGCTGGTTGTCACCCCGGAAGGTTTTCCGCTCTCCTACGAAGTCTTTGCGGGCAACCGGGCTGAAGTGACGACCCTTGAGGAGGTGCTTGAGGCCGTGGAGCGTAAACACGGCCGTGCCCGTCGGGTGTGGGTCTTTGATCGTGGCATTGTAAGCGAAGAAAATCTCCAAAGTTTGCGCCGAGCTGGAGCCAGTTACCTGGTGGGCACGCCCCGCGCGCAACTCAAAGCTTACGAGCGCCGATTGCTGGAAGGCGACTGGCAAAGAGTCTCAGGTGAAGTCGAGGTCCAACTCATTGCCCAGGATAAGGAGACCTACGTGCTGGCCCGCAGCCAGGCGCGGGCGCAGAAAGAAAGCGCGATGCGTTTGCGGGTTGTCCGCGGACTAATGCGCGATCTGATCCGGCTGCGGCGGCTGCTTCGCCATGGCCGGCTTATAGACCCGGACAAAGTTCTTCTCCATCTGGGCCGACTCAAGGAGCGTTACCAGCAAGCCTGGCGATACGTGAAAATCAACCTCGAGGACTTACGCTTAAGCTGGCGGTGGAATCGCTACGAACTGCGCTTGGCTGCCAGCCGCGACGGAGCCTATTTGTTGCGCACCAATTTGGTGGAGAGTGATCCGGAAAAACTCTGGAGCCAATACATTCAACTTACCGAGGTTGAAGCCGTCATCCGTGTACTCAAAAGCGATCTGGCCATCCGTCCGATCTGGCACTTCACCCCCAAGCGAGTCGAAGCCCATGTCATGGTCGCCTTCCTGGGATACTGCTTGTGGGTGTGTCTTAAGCACAAACTCAAAGCCAGCGCCCCTCTTTGACCCCCTGGCAGTTGCTCGATCAATTTGCCCGCATTCAAATGGTGGAAGTCTGGTTCAAGCTTCGCGCTGGGGGCTGCATCTGCCTGGAACGCATCACTCAGCCCGAAGCCACTCAGGCCGCCCTCATCCATCAACTCGACTGGCACTTGCCCCAGCAGCCCCCGCCCAGAATCTACAAGACCACCATCCAAAATGTGTGGACAACCTAAGGCCCCTTAACCGGGAGTCTACAGAGAGAAAATCTTCCGAACGGCAAAAAATGCGAAAGTCAGGCTAGAGGAAGCTGCGCAAGTCGAAGGGAATCTTTGCAGCCGGGGCGGCCGTGGATGCGGATCGGATTCATGGCTCGATTTAGGAGAATTGCGAGCGGTTGCCGAGCATTTGTCCGTGGGCTTCGAGACGGCGTCCGAGTGCGAGTTGGTCCGGCTCCCACTCGGCGAGCGCGCGTTCGAGATCGCTGGGATGCGCGACGACGGCTTCGCCGAGGGCGATGGCATTTGCAGCAGCTTTCGACGTGCTGGCCGCGGTGTGCGGACGCGGAATGAAAGCGGCATCGCCGACAAGCGCGACACGACCACTGACCATGCGCGGCACGCCCAGATCGAGGATGGGCTGGAGAAACGGCTCCTGCGTCGCCTGCCAAAGCTCGAAGAATTGCGGACAGAGCACCCGGCTCGCGATGTCTTGCTGCGCCGTGACGACTTCGGGGCAAAGGTGGCCGGGCGGGATGGAATACTTGTGGAGCCGGTTGTCGTGCCCGGTCATCAGCCGCGGCAGTTCCGTTTCGGAGAAGTTCCAATACCAGACCCAATTTAGCCGTCGCTCGCCGGGCTGCGTCTCTCCATTCGCGCCGGGAATAAGGTAGCAAAGAATGTGGCTGTGGTGCATTTGCTGAAAGGTGAAGTAATCGCCAAAGGTCGAGAGCAGCGCCGCGCCAGCGACGCGCTCATGCACCACGCCACGCCACGCGACGTAGCCGGCGTAGCGCGGCTGCACTTCGGGAAAGAGCTGCTGGCGAATCGTCGAGCGCGAGCCATCCGCACCGATGAGCAAATTGCCGCACACTTCACTGCCATCGGCGAAGCGCGCGGAGACCGTGCCGCCGGCGTCGGTGAATTCGAGAAGCTCGCATCCGGCGTGATAGCGCTCCTCGGGAAATGTCTCGCGCAATGCACGCTGGAGCAGCCCCCATGAAGTCGTCAGTTGCGGCATGTATTGCTGCGACTCCGGCTTGCCGTCGTGGCCCAAATACTGCCGCTGACGAAGCCGCACGCCCGTCTCATCTTCGGCCAGTCCGCAGCGATGCGTGAGCATGTGGAGCGTTTCGGACTGCATGACGATGCCCGCGCCGCGGTCGTCGAGCACGCGCGGCGAACGCTCGAAAACTTCCACGTCACAACCGGCGTGGAGCGACTCGATACCGGCCATCAACCCGCCGAGCGAGCCGCCGATGACCAATGCGCGAGGCTTACTCTTTTCTGCGCTCATGGAAGACCATCTGGAATTGGTTTGAGTGAATTGGCGCTTCTTTGGCGCTCACTGAGCGCACACCCCGCCATCGACCGGAAGAGTATGGCCGGTGACATACCGGGCGTCCTCGGAAAGCAACCACAACACAGCATCGGCGATCTCGTCCGGCTGGCCGATGCGGCCCATCGGAACGAACGCCGCGTAGCTGTTCGGGTCGCCACCGGTGCCCTTGACCAGTAGCGGCGTCTCGACCGGGCCGGGGCCAACTGCGTTCACCCGGATGTTCCGCTTGGCGTAGTCTAAGCGCCGCCGCCTTCGTCATGCCGGCGTCGAGGTGGGACTGATGCCGAAAGACATCGCGGAGGCGCCTCCTGCCGGAAAAATTCCCGCAGCTTTTCGCGCAGCCCGTCTACCGTGAAACTCTTTCCCGTCGTGAAGAGGAGTTGAAACGACCGCCTTGGCGGCGATCTCCCCACCCTTTCAGGGGTACAAGTCCGATATCTTCTGGGGATAAACATTCACCTTTTGATTCTGAGCCAATCAATTCATGCTTCGCTCTTGCATCTCCTCACCCAATCACGGGATAGTAACGATTATGGGTGATTCGAATCCAAAAAATACTCAGAAGAAAAAAGCTCAGCAAAGCGCAAAGAAAGTCAGTGGCCAGAAGAAACCTGTAGCGCCGTCCGTGCCTGCTTCTGGGAAGAGAAAATAGCTGCAAGCCTGCCGTCATCGAGGGAGGTGGGTAATCGGGAGCAGCAGACGGCATTGCGAGCGGAGCTGGGACTACCGCCACAGTAAGGAAAGAGACTGTGTGTTCAGAAAACTGAACGCCTTAGCGCTATTCTCGGTTCCATTGCTCCCGATTACCCAAGCTCCGACCCATTCGGCGCTGCCAGAGCTTACCGTACGTTTTGGTTCCAAGTGATAGTGGGACCCCAGTCACGGCGCTCGTGAATCCCGAGGATATCCGCCGCCGGTTACATCGGCAACTCGCCGCATTGAAAGACTCAGTGTTCTTGAGTTACTCGACTAAGGATCGCTACTTCGCGGTTTGGTTGAAGGATGAGTTTCGTAAAGACAACCTGGCTGTGTGGCGCGACGGCGACAAACTCGAACCGGGATCTCTTTGGATGGATGAGATCAGGAAAGCTCTCGAAGCCTGCCGCGCAATGGTTCTTCTGTTATCACCAGATTCAGTGGAGTCGCAGTATGTGACCTTGGAGCCTCGACGCGTTCCAATCTAGAGGAAAGTCTCGATTTTCCCAGTGCTCGTTCGGCCTTGCAATATTCCAGGCGGGCTTGACACAGGTTCATGTCGTTGACGCTACGGCCACAAAGGAGACCGCGTATTTTCGCCTCAAGCGCGCTGTCGTAGACGGTCCTCCCCCTTCTTTTCCACTGGCTTGAAATCTCACCCGATCGCCGGAGGCGACCTCTAAAGAGGCCGCAACAGGGTAAAGGTCGGCTATTTGCCCATTACCGGAGGCGGTTTATCAGAGTTGGGCACGGAGTGCAATAATACTCATCATTGTAACAATCTAGTTCCCGCGGTTGAACATCTCGATCTAGAGCCGCCATTCGATCCGTGCGGATTCGTCCGAATCCGTTCTCGTCGGTCAAAAGCAGCCAGAAAAGCAGGAAGTGCCCTTTAGCCGGCCATGAAAGCTCAAAGCTCAGTCAGAGAATGGCCGGTCGCTTCCCCCTGCCCCACAAACCTCCTGCCCACGCTCACTGGCTCACAGCGTCTTCAACGATCGTCGCCGCCGTCGACGACCAGACAGGCGCCAGTAATGTAGCTGCCCGCCTCGCTGGCCAATAGGAGCACCGGCCCGGCCAGCTCCTCGGGGTCACCCCAGCGGCCCAACGCCGTCCGGTCGGCAAATTTCTGGCGCGCTTCTTCCGTGAAATTCCTCAGTGTCAGCTCGGTTAAGAAGGGTCCGGGTGCGATGCAATTGACCGTGATGCCAAACTTGCCCAGATCCAGAGCGCTCGCGCGGGCCAGGCCCAAGAGGGCGCTTTTGGTTGCAGAGTAACGCTGCGCTCTGGGATCGAAGTGAAGCCCATGATTGACGAAATGTGAATGACGCGACCCCACTTCCGGTCTTTCATCTGCGGAACCAGGGCCCGCGTGAGCGCCATGCAGCTCGATAGATTCAGCTCGACGAAGTGATCCCAAACCTCGTCGGTGATCTGATCGATCGGCTGTGGCATGTTCCCTCCCGCGTTATTGATGAGGATATCGACCTTGCCGAGCGCCGCAATCGCCCGCTCGGCCAGCCCTTTCACTTCGCCGCGGTGCGTCATGTCGGCCGCGAGCGGCACAACTTTGGCGTGTGATTCTTGGCCAATTTCGGCGGCGGCGGATTTCAGTTCGTCCTCGTGCCGGCTCGAGATCGCTACGCTCGCGCCCGCTTTGGCCAGCGCCCGGGCCATGGCCTTGCCTAGCCCCTTGCTGCCACCGGTCACAAGGGCCGTGCGGCTAGAAAGATCAAAAAGTGTGGTCGACACTGAATATGCCCCAAGCTCGTTCGCTTCAATGTCGAAGAGTAACGGGTAAGCAGGAGCAATGAGAAGGAAGAATAGCGGTAAGGCGCATCATATCGGGCAGTTGGCCTTAAGGAGGTTTTCCAGATCTGACTGACTCGACTTTCGTCTCGAATCACTCCAAAGCCTCGACTGAGCGCCTCCGCCGTCTGCCGTGTCTGTTCGTAGCCGACGTGGGTATAGCGGACCGTGGTGCGGATATTCTTGTGGCGGAGCAGCTCCTGGATTTCCCGCAAATCCTTTCCCACCTGGTTGAGGAGGATCGTGGCCGCGGAGTGGCGCAACCCATGGGCGGTGATCTCCCCACCCCGAGGGCTCTGCAGGCGGCCCGCAGCCGCAGGTTGAACGCGCGGTTGGAAAACGGCGCGCCCGAATATCCTGCAAACACAAACTGCGACCCCGCGAAGGCGATCCCGCCGGGAGCCATGATCCGGCGGCCTTTAAATTTCTCCTGGAGGCCCTTCCACTCGAGGAGCGCTGCACTCAAGCGTCCGGGGACGGGCACATCCTGGAAGACGCTCCCTTGCCCTTGATCCGGAGAGCGACGATCTCCTCCCCACCCTCTGGCAATCTGCCCAAGTGAGCTGGATCAACTCCTCGAACCGGCAGGCGGTCTGGAAGAGGGCGTTGGCCAAGTGGAACGCGAGGGCGGAGCCGTAGCCCTGCTGCCGGACTTTGAGATAGTCGAGGAGCCGACGGATGTCGGAGAGGAGGAGATAGCGGATCTGGGGCTCCTTGTGGAGCGGGGGCTCGATTTTCGCAAACGGGTTTTCAGGTCCCAGTGCTTGTAGGCAAAGGAAAGCGCGGCCCGGATCTGCTTGAGGCTCGCCGCGTTCTTCCCGTCTCCCAGGAACCGATAGGCCTCCAAGGCGGTAGGAAAAGGAAGACTCCGCGGATCGAAGCTCCGCAGCCGCCGCCCAGGCCAGAAACCGTGTCCAGGTGCGCTCATAGGCCGTCGAGGCTGTTAGCCGAAAGGTTCCGGCGCCGCGCGGCTCTCGAGCAGGTCGGCCGAAAGCCCTTGAATGTCACTCCCCTGGAGGCTGTCTTCTATATTTTCCACAAGCACGGAGGCATTCTACACAGTTGGAGCTCTTTTGCAATAACCGGGGTTATCCGAGCTTATAAAGGCTTCTAACGGGCAGAGCTTGTTAGCTCTTAAGCACGTAACATACTCTACCCAAGTTGCTTATAGTGCAAGACACTCTTGCTGTCAATACCGAGAGCAAAAAAGTGGGTGAATCGATCTTTAATTAAACCTGCGTGGCCACGCGGTTATTTACGTTCAGGACTCTTGGTTGGACTCCCAATGTTCCATAAGCAACCGAAAAGCCTCTTGCGCCGCGTCTTGAAGGGTTTCTCCGCGAGCAATTACTGCATCGCGCCACGCCTTTGGCAGCCAGATTTCTGCTGGGACCATACCGGCGTTCCGCTTGCTTTCTCGATGACGCTGACGACGTACGCGGGCTTGTTCGATGGGATCAAGCGGTGAACTCCGCGGACGCCCCGGCCGGCGTTTTTCTGCCGGCGCGGTTTTGGTTTTCGGATGTTTCGCCATTTACGTGACTAGAGACTAACGTCCTCGCGCCGACAAGCAGCTTCCTGGATATCGGCGATGGGGTCGACCTCCAGGAATTGGTCAATCTCTTGGAGGCGGCCCGCGGTAGAGGCGCCGCGGCGCCGGACTGAGGTCGCTATTTTTTGACACAAATTGACTTTTCGCGGTTTTAGTCAAAAACACCCTATAAGCGTGATGGGTGCCAATCGACACAATCAACGCGCCTGCTTTTCAGAGGCCTCGCACCTTTCCCAATTTCTGTCTATCTCGAGCGCCGGAGGTTTTACTCACAAAACTTTTTCAAGTTTTCGCCGCATTTCTTCCGCTTTCCGACGTAGGGACACCCGCCCCGACATCGCGTCCGTGTGAGATTACTCCGTCCGCTGAGTAGCTGCACGTGCCGTCCGCATCTTTCCCCTTCACAATCTGGTGAGGGTCAATGTGGATCGAACTCTCACCGGGGACTTTGCGCTGGTCGGCCGTGTCGTCGATAGGAATACAAATGTGCAAGCCTGCCGTTCCGTCAACGATTTCCCGCCAGCATTGGTTGGTCCCGCTGCCTGATGATCGGACATCATTAGAGGTATATCACGGCAGAAAGAGTTAGACGCGTCCAAGAACGCACGGAGGCGCCCTTTGTCACTACAGCTAAAGGCAAAACCATGAGAATCGCCGGACCACAGATTATGAATGAACGATATGAATGGCCAAAGGCCAGGAATTGCGGCCGCACGGGTATGCACCCATTTTAATGCGTTGGTTTGGACTGCTCCGCCAAGGCGGTTGAGAGCTTCCTCAAAGCTAGCCGGCTCGCCCGCCCAGAACGCGTTATCCAAATATCGGTTACTAGTAGAATGCGCTTTGAACGATCGGCAAAGCGTCTCCAGCAGATCTGGCGGCCAAGTCGAGAACATAGAAGATAGTGGCAAGTCGCTTACGATCGCGTGGCTCCGGTTGGAGACGTTCCTCCAGAAGCCGTAGATGTTGCAGATGGCAGCCTCGCCCCCTTATCAGGGATGACGATTACATCGCCAGGATAAATCAAACCCGGATTTGGCCGCTTTGCCTTGAAAATCGCGTTAGCAGGATGGTCATAGATTTCGCGATAGTCTTTGAACCCGTGCTTACCGGCGATCTTGCCAAGCGTATCGCCAGACCGGACGGTGTAGGTTATTGGCATGCCAGAGATTTTAACATTCTACCGATCAACGAGACTAGCCGAAAGTTTCGCACTTTGGCGTTCAGTTTTCTCGGGGGCGAACTTTGGCGCAAGACACCCGGCGAAGGGATTTGGTGACCGGAACGTGATAGAGGAGAGCGAGCGCAGCTTTGACCTGGAGGTGATGCGAGACGCTCGGCCGCGGGTCGCCTCCTCATAGAACTCCCTACCCTTTCTACTGGGAAGGTTTCGAGGACGAGGCCTTCGGCCGCCGCCCATGCGATTATTTTGAGCCAGGTGCGCCGGTAGGCGATGAGTGAATTGTCGCGAAAGCTGGCGCTCTTCGGCGGCTGCGGTGACCCGCTCAAGAAGCGAATCCTCCCCTGCCCTTCTTTTCCTGCCTGCGGCCAACGATCGTCGTTCTCATCCCGCAAAGAGCCCAGCAACATGGTAAAAAGGTCGCCTTTCTGCACATTGGTGGAGGCTTTTATCAGAGCTCCGCTATCGCGGTAGGGATGCCCATTACTGGGCACCCCCGCACAGATCCCGGCGGGCGTAATTCACGCACCGGGCTCCCACCTCGGGTGATGAACGACGAAGCCCACGAGCAGCTCCGCGTACCCAGTCGAGCCTCTGGGACACGCTTTCCCGGCTCTGAGTCCGGCACGTGTGTTGCTCTCCTGTGTTCCCCTCGGTCCTCTTCCTTGGCTCCACCGACTCCGCGCCCGGTCGCCCAGGTTTGTTCGCCAGTTTCATCGCTACTATGAAGAGGTCTGACTTCTCCTGCTCGTTCGTCATCGGCTTCGACTCCTCGTCTTCCCGATGCGGACCGCTCTGAAAATAGCTCAGGCGGCCAAGCAGGAGATCTCCCGGTTCTCGTGCAAAGAGCGTACCTACATGCCAGGGTCTCAGACCACGCAGGGTCGAACAGGCACTCGCACTATCGCGCCTGTCCGTGTTGCCTTCCGCTACGCTAACAGCGTCGGCACCCTGAACTAATTTATTGCTTTCGCGGCTTCCATGAGAAGGTAGTCAAATTGTTTCTGAAATTCATTTCACACTTTTCTCGGCAGGCGGTGGGATCGTGCTTCCATCCGGACTCGGTATGTTGGTCCATGTTTTGATCCGTTGTTTGCCGCAAAGGGTGGAACGTTGCTATCTCAATGTCGAAGTCTCATGTTGAGCTTCCGGCCGCGAAAGCGCAATCGTTCCGAATCGTCCGTCCTCAGTTGGGGTCAAGAGTTCCCCCGAACGCCTGCCGCGGCGAGCGGTGCGGGGTTTGGGGCGCACAGCCCCAATCAGACCGGTTCAAGCCATGGTGGGGAAGGATTCATAAGGTTCACGGGATTTCCAGAGCGTGAGGAGCAATACGGCGAGCTTTCGTGCGACAGCGACGACGGCCCGCTTCTTGGCCTTGGCTGTTCCCTCCTGGGCGAGACGTAGTCCGTGCTCGCGCAGCGCACTGTCGGCCCCGAAGGGTCCCAGAATATACTGCGCGGCGCTCACCAGCAGGCGTCGCAGGTATCGGTCTCCGCATTTGGAAATGCGTAATTCCTTGTCAGTCTCTCCGCTTTGATCCCGCTTCGGACATAAGCCCAGGAAGGCTCCAATGTCGCGCGTTCGCTGGAAGCGGCCGGGATTGCCCACTTTGAGCACGAAGTAGAGCGAGGTAATAGGCCCCACACCACTGACCTGCTGGAGATAGATTGTCTGCTGGATAGCGCTCGGCGGCCAGGCGGCTGATCGAGGTATCCAGCGCCTTGATCCGTTCAGTCAACTCGGCAATCGCGGCCACGTTGTGGGCGATCATCTCACCGATCGACTCGGGCACCTCGTTAAGCACCAGCTTATGGAAGCGCGCGCTCGAAGGGTTGCTCACCGGGTATCCCAAGCTTTTCAAGGTGAAGCGCACTGCATTGATCAAGGCCACTCGGGCACGCACCAGACTGTCGCGCAACTTGAGCTGGAGCATATCCTGCTGGGCCTCCTGGCTGCCATGCTCAATGGGGTGAAGCAATGTGGGATCCATCCGCGCGAGGCGGGCCAGCATCATGGCATCACGCCGGTCGCTCTTCCTTTCATTCTCGTAGATTGCCCGTGTCTTTCTTGGATTGGCCACGATCACTCGAAGACCCAACTCCTGCAGAAAGCGGCTCACCCACGGACTGTGCGTGCCGGCTTCCATCACCGCAGTGGCGCCGGGATAACTTCGTGCCATGGCTGCGAGTTGCTCGCGCGTATTGCACAGACTTCCCTCTCTGGCCATCTTCCCGGCTTCGTCCAACACGCAATACGTGTGCCGACGGTCACCAAGGTCCAATCCGATCGTGATCTGTTTCTTATTCCTAGCGGCTGCGTTGTTCATAAGGCATCGAGTTTACCAACACGCTCAATGGCGCGGCGGGCCTCCTCTGCCTTCTCATCTAATCTCAATGGCTGGCCTGCAGGCTCCCCTGTCAACGCTTCGTCTCGCACCTCGCGATGCGCTACGCATGACTCGGGGCCAGTTTGGTTTGCTATTCCTTTCCTGTTAGAGACTTTCACTCTTTGTTCCTTGCCGATCTCCCGGCGCACCAGGATTACAATAATACGCTAGGGTCTTTCCTAGATTAGACAGCGAGGAGCTGTATAAGCAATTGGAAAGCAGTGAGAAACAGATATTTGAAGCATGCGCACCTTTCGGAGCGGGAATTTCGGCAGGTTTTGAAGATGTATTGCGCGGATGTCGGAGCACTGACAGCAAGTAAATTGACGAGCCTAAACAAGAACACCACGCATCGTCTTTACGGGTTGCTGCGGGCTCGCGTGGTGGAAATGGCCAAAGGCGAAGCCGCTCCTTTTACGGGAAGCGTCGAGGTGGATGAGAGCTACTTCGGGCCGCGCCGAGTGCGCGGCGCGCCGAGGCCGTGGATCGGGCCGAAAAGTTGCTGTCATCGGTCTGCTCAAGAGGAAGGGAAAGGTCTTCTGCTCTCCGGTCATGAACTGCTCGAAGGCTGAATTGATCGAGGTGATCCGCGGCCAGGTGCTTCCCCGCAAGAGCACGATCTACACCGATGGCTGGCGCGCCTACGACGGATTGGTGATGGAAGGCTATAAGCACCATCGCATCCACCATCACGACAATGAATTTGCCAGAGACCGTCGTCATATCAACGGCATTGAGTCCTTCTGGAGCTACGCCAAACTGCGCCTGGCAAAACTTCGCGGCGTTCGCTGGGAGCACTTCTATGACCACCTCAAAGAAACCGAATGGCGCTTCAATCATCGCCGTGATAACCTCTTCAACCTCCTTATCATTAACCTCGGCTCTTCACCCTTAATCTAGGAAAGACCCTACCCTATTATTGTAATCTATTCGAGCGCTCGCCCCAGAGCAGCGACCGTTCGTCAAAGAGGAAACTCTTCGATCCGACTAAGCCAGAATGCCGAGTCAGTCGCCTTGGCAACGAGTTCCAAGTCGCCGACCATCTCGCGAAACTCACCTTCCCCTGATGGGCGAAAACTAATCCGGCGAACGTGCGGCCTGCGCGCTGCGAGTCTTCAGCCAGCACGCGGAAATGGATGTCCCATTGGGGTTCTGACGGATTGCTAGCGCCAACTTCGCCAAAAAATCGCACGTCGATGTCCTGTGCGTCTCCGGCCGTTCGTCATGTCTTTGAACTGGACGAACCGGCGAAACCATTAATAAGAACGGAAAAATATGAGCACTGTTACAGAAGAACCACCCACCCAGAATACGTCCGCCTGCAAGGAAATGCCCGGACCTGTCAAAGAACACGAACTGCTTCAAAAGTTTGTCGGCGAATGGGAGTCGGAAGGCGAGGCATTCATGGCCCCGGGACAGCCACCGACGAAACTCAAGGGAGTCGAAAGCTCCCGCTTGATCGGCGGGTTCTGGTTCGTCGCGCAAATCAAAAGCACCGTCCCTGATTTTCCCTACGAGCAAATCCTGACCATCGGCTACGACCCCGCGAAGAAAAATACATCGGAACGGTGATCGATAGCATGACCAGCCACATCTGGCAGTTTGAGGGCACGTTCGATGTCACGGGAAATATTCTAACATGGGAAACGGAAGGCCCCGTTCCCAGTCCGCAAACGCCTTCCAAATTCAGAGAAGTGACGGAGTTGAAAAGCCCCGACCACAAAGTCTTTACATCCTCGATCCTGGGACCGGATGGCTCGTGGAACACCATCATGACCATCAATATCCGGCGAAAGAAGTAGTAGCACGCTATCGCAATTCAGGGCGGCCGGAAAGAATATCCGCCGCCGATCGGCTACCTCAAAAGCTATTTGGGGTCGTTTGACGAAAGGGGAAATAAAGTGCGGTAAGGACGGGTAACAGAATGCTGTCCAACCGCCTTCGCCCTTCTGGAGCGCCTCCGCGGCCGGGCAGCAGGCGCCTCTTCGTGCAGAGGCATTCAAAACAATGAAACAAATGGAGCGGAGAGAGGGTAAAATTCCGAGGGATGGGATAGCGGATGAGTCGCGAAATGCCCTAAAAATGGCATTTAACGACATTGTCACTCAATGAGCGGTCGCCGGAGGCTGCTTATCGTACTTTATTTCCCCTTTCGCCAAACGACCCCTTTGCGGAACCGAATCCATGCTTAGAGGCGTGGACGTTGCTCTGGCCCGCCCGCTCATGACAAGGGAAAAGCTTTGCTCGGATATAGTACCATCGCGGCAGAACGGGAACGGGCAGCCTGCCGCCCGCGGCCACAATCGTCTCATACCCTTGCGCAACCGCCCGCGAGGCCTGGGCCCCAGCGTCGCCGGGAGAACTGGTGCTTCGCACGATCATCGTGGTGCGAGAGCAATGCAATCTTGTCGCGCAATCCCTTGGCGCGTTCGAGAAAGCAATACGTAACTGAACGAAGCAATAC
>ERZ1370068.8838-contig-7660_pt1 | contig 46623 bp, 62 predicted proteins | sample MGYA00561227_ERZ1370068 | MGnify/ENA primary metagenome ERZ1370068 (study PRJEB38410, sample SAMEA6850437) | metagenome | study: Metagenomic assessment of the ecological functions of the soil: analysis of the soil microbiota associated with the... | reverse complement strand
GTATGCTGATTCAGTTACGTAATTGCTCACCAGGATCCCCGCCGCCGGCGGCAGGCGCAGCGTGCGGCGGCGCCGGCGGCTGCGCCGCAGGCGCTCGTCCTGGCTGCGGCGCAGGAACGGGAGGAGGGCTCGTCGCCGTAGGTCGGCATGCCACCCGCCCCGCGCGTGGATCGTCAGGCCGCGCAGCGCGCCGGCGCTCTGCGCTCCGGGCGGCGGCCGCGGCCGCCCCCTGGTTCAGGTCCACAGCACCACCTCCGGCTCGAGAGTCACACCGGTCCGCTGCCGCACCGCCTCGCGCACCTGGTCCGGAGCGCCCGCACGTCGCGGCAGGTGGCGCCGCCGCGGGTTGATGAAGAAGTTGGCGTGCACCTCCGACACCTGCGCCCGCCCGACGGCGATCCCCTTGAGGCCCGCGGCGTCGATGAGACGCCCGGCGTGGTCGCCCGCCGGGTTCTTGAACATGCAGCCGGCGTTGCGCTCGCCCGTGGGCTGCGTGCGCACGCGGTGATCGCGGAAGGAGCGCATGGTCTCGGCGATGCGCGCCGGGTCTTCCGGCTGCGAGGCTCAGGGTCGCTTCGACCACGCACCGATCGCCCAGCCCGGGGCTGGTCGCGGTAGGCGAACGGTCTCCGGACCGGCCTCCTGGGTCTCGATCCGGCCGTCGCGGGTCACGGCGGTGAACGACGCGACCCTTTCGCCAATCGCCTTGCTCGTGCCAGCCGGCGTTCATCCGCACCGCGCCCCCGACGCTGCCGGGGATCCCCTCCGCGAACTCAGAGACCGGCCAGACCCGCCTTCTGCAGCCGCTGCGCCAGGCGCGCGGCAGCCCCAGCCAGCGCCGACGCGCGCCGCCGCGCCGGCGAGCAGCGTCTCGCCCGCCAGCCGCTCGCACGACGACGACGGCGAACGACGGCCCGTCGTCCGGCCACCAGAAGGTTGGAGCCGGCGCCGAGATAGTCGAAGCGGCACGCCGGCGGCGTGCAGGCGGCCGAGGGCCGCCGCCAGCGCCTCGGCGTCGCGCGGCGCGAAGAAGACACGCGCCGGCCCGCCGACGCCGATGTAGGTCCGCGAGGAGAGCGGCACGTCGCGCTCCCACCCGAGCCGCTCGCGGCCGGACAGATCCACCGCCGCGGCGTTCGAGCGCCGCCTCCGCCTCCTCGATCAGGTGCGCGTCATGGTCGCCGCCTTCATCCTGTGAGCGCTTTCAGGAATTCCTCGCCCGGCTTCCAGACGCTGCCGGCGCCGAGCGTGATCACCATGTCCCCCTCGCGCGCGCGAGGCCAGCCAAGCCGGAATCTCCTTGAGATCGCGGACCAGGGGTCACGTCCTTGTGCCCGTGCTCCTTGATGGCGCGCGTCACCGCCTCGGCGCTCACCCCTGCGATCGGCGCCTCGCCGGCGGGATAGATGTCGGTCACCGCCAGCACGTCGCGCGTCGTAGAAGGCGCGCGCGAACTCGTTGAGGAGCGCCTGCACGCGCGAGTAGCGGTGCGGCTGGAAGACCACGACGGTGCGCCGCGTCCAGCCCTTCCTGGCGGCGGCCAGCGTGGCGAGGATCTCGACCGGGTGGTGGCCGTAGTCGTCGATCACCATGATGATCGAGCACGGCGGCGGGCTGCCGCTCGTCGTCAGCGGCGATCGCGCCACCTGGCCGCAGGGCGAAGCGGAACTGCTGCCGGGCCGTTTCGGCGCGACCGTCGATCGCACGACGGGGCGCAGCGGATCGCTCGGCTACCTGACTACAGCCACCCGGTGTTCGCAGGTGTTCAGGCGCCGCGCAGCGGCGACTTCTCCGCCGCGCACGTGTTCCGCTATCGCGCGCTGCAAACCACGCCGACCGACCGCGTCATGGCCCGCTACGACGATGGCGCGGTGGCGGCGGCGGAGAAGAAGATCGGCGGCGGCCGCTCGATCGTCTGGACCACCACGCTGGACGATTCCTGACCGACATCGCGGTGAAGCCGGTGTTCCTGCCGCTCGTGCATCAGCTCGGTGCGCTACCTGGCGCACTACGTAGCTCGCCGACCTCCTGGCTCCACGGTCGGCCAGGTGCTCGACCTGACCGCACGCGCCAAGGGCCGCGGCGAGTCGCTCGGACCGCGATCGTCGTGGACGCCGAACAAGGCGAGCGCATCACGCAGTCGAGCGCCGGCGAAGGGAAACGAAGGGCCGCTCGATGCTCAACGAACAGGGCATTTACGAGATTCAGGTCCACGAGGAGCCGCCAGCGGGCGTCCCGAGGCGATCGCGGGTCAACCTCGACCCGGCTGAGTCGGACTTGAGCGCGATCGACCGCGCGTGAGAACTGGCGGCCGCGGTCACCGGACACGCTGACCAACCGCCGCCCAGCCGGCGCAGTCTCAAGAGATGACGCGCTGAGGAATCGGAGCGGCGGCATAGAGCCCTCTGGTGGTATCTCCCGATGGCGGGCTTTGCTGCTGCTCACGGCGGAAACGAACGGCATCGCGAATCACCTGTCGCGCAAGGAAAAGTTCCTGTAGGCGTCGAAAGTGACCGCCCTGTATCGGGACACTAGTAGGGCGGGTCCCTTTGACCGCCCGACGCAGCGTGACTTCCTTTAGGGAGAATCGGCGCATGGACCCACGCACGGAGCGTGGTCGTACGTCAATCAATCGGTGGCGCTGGCGCCTCGGCCCTCAGGGGCGCGGTCGTCGTCGCGGGCCGGCCACGGTGCTGGCGCTGCTGCTCTCGGCCTCCGGCCTCGAGTCGTTCCGCTTCAGCGCCCCGCGATCATCACCTTCCGCATCGTCACGTCGTCGCGGTGTTCGTCGGGCCTGCTGTGCTACGGTCTGGTCTGGCCGCTGCGGCGCCGGCGTCACCGACGCGCAGGTCGCGATGACCTCGAGGAGTGCGACCCGACGCTCGAGGCGGCGATCATCAGCGCCAGGTGGAAGCGACGGCAGGGCGGCGGGTCGGCGTGCCCACTCGCCGCGCCTCGTCGAGAAGCTGGTCGAGCAGGCGATTGAACCAATGCCGGACGCTCGACCACGGACCGCGCCATCGAGCGGACGTCGGTCAGCGGCACGCAGGCGCGCTGGCCGCCGTGGCCGCGATTCGTCGCGCTGGCCATCGCGTTCGGCCCCAGCGTATCTCCGGCATCGGCCCGTCCGCGCTGCTGACTCTTCCAGAGCGCGGCCAGCGTCCAGCCCGTATAGCATCGAAGTCACGCCCGGCAACACCAAGGTGCCAGCGCGGCGCCGACCAAAGCCGTGAAGGCGAAGCTCGTCGGCTTCACGTCGAGCTGACGTCAGCGTGATGATGCGGATCGCACCGAACGGGATCGTTCGATCGCGTGCCGCTCATCGCCTCGGCGCAGCCCGGCGCGTTCGAGGGCATGCTCTTCCACCTCGAGAAGCCGACGGAGTACTACGTCGAGTCGAACGGCGTGCGCTCGGGCAAGTTCATCGCTCGAAGTCGTCGACCTGCCGACCGTCCAGCAGCTCGACCTCGAGTACCGCTTCCCCGCCTACACCGGCCTCGCGCCGCGCAAGGCGGAAGGCGGCGACGTCGCGGCCATCCGCGGCACCGACGTCGTGCTGCACGTCGCGCCGACGATGACCACGCCGGACGGCAAGATCCTGCTGAGCGACGGCGGCGCTTGCCGCTGACCCGGCAGGCCGACGGCATCGCTGACCGGCAGCTTCACGATCGAGGGCCAGGGCTTCTACCGCATCGAGCTCACGGGCCCGCACGGCGAGAAGGTCGAAGCGTCGCCGCAGTACACGATCGACGTCATCGACGATCAGCCGCCGTCGGTGCGCTTCACCAAGCCGGGACGCGACTCGCAGGCGAGCCCGGTCGAAGAGCTCTTCGCTCGAGGCGCGCGCCGACGACGACTTCGGCGTCAAGCAGCTGCAGCTGTTCTACTCGGTCAACGGCGGCGCGGCGAAGACGGTCAACCTGTTCGGCGGCGGCGAAGCCGCTGACCGAGATCAGCGCCGGCCACACGATCTACCTCGAGGAGCTCGGGCTGAAGCCCGGCGACTTCGTCTCGTACTACGCGAAGGCGACCGACAACGACGGCAGTCGCAGGGCGCGAAGACCACGACGAGCGACATCTACTTCGTGCAGATCCGGCCGTTCCAGCAAGGACTACAAGCCGGCGCAGTCGCAGGCGGGCGGCGGCGGCGGCGGCGGCGGCGGCGCAGCAGGTCGGCAGCTGTCGCAGCAGCAGCGCGAGATCGTCGCGGCGACGTTCAACATCGTCCGCGACAAGGCGAAGATGAACGCCGGAGAAGTTCCGCGAGAACGTCGTGTTCCTCAACCTGGCGCAGGCGAAGCTGCGCGAGCAGGTCGAAGAGCTCGTGCGGCAAGCTGAAGGCGCGCCTCGGCGACGGTCGATCCCGGCCTTCAACAAGATCGCCGAGGCGCTGCCGAAGGCGGCGGCCGAAATGAAGACGGCCGAGTCGAGACCTCGAAGGCGATGAAGGCCGACGGACGCGCTGTCGCCGGAGCAGCGCGCGCTGAAGCTGCTGCAGGACGCCGAGCAGGAGTACGAGCTGCAGGTCGCGCAGCAGCAGGGCGGCGGTGGCGGTGGCGGCGGCGGCAGCAGAGCGCGCTCGCCGAGGACCTCGCCGACCTGTTCGAGCTCGAGCTGGACAAGCTCGCCAACCAGTACGAGATGCAGCAGCGCGCCGAGCAGCAGGGCGGCGATCAGCAGGTCGATCGAGCTCGTCGAGAAGCTGAAGGAGCTCGCGCGGCGGCAGCAGCAGGAGATGGAGCGGCAGCGGCGGATGGCGCAGTCGGGCCAGCAGCGGCAGTCCGGCGGCTGCGCGCGCCGCAGCAGCGCGCTCGCCGACGAAGCGGAGAAAGCGGCGCGGCAGCTCGAGCAGCTGACGCGCGACCAGCAGCAGCGCGCAGCGAACTCGAGCGACGCGATGCAGCAGCTGCAGGACGCGGCCGATGCGATGCGGCGCGCGGCGGCGAACGGATCGAAGGACGGCGGCGCGCAGGCCAACCACGGCGCTCGACCGGCTGCGCGAGGCGCAGCAGAAGCTCGAACGGAACCAGGGTGGACGCGGCGAGCGGGACCTGCAGCGAGCGCAGCGCCAGGCCGAGGAGCTCGCCAGCGAGCAGAAGGCCGTCGCGTCCGACGTCAACGCGCCTCGAGCAGGCGGAAGCGGAGCAGGACGTCAGGCCAAGGCGCAGGCGCTCGGCCAGCGCAAGGACGCGATGGACGCCAAGGTCGCCGATCTGCAGCAGCAGCTCGAGAAGATCGCCAACGAGATGCGGCGCGACGAGAAGGATGCGGCGCGCAAGCTCGACGAGGCCGCCGGCAGCATCCGCGACAGCGCATCCGCGAGAAGATCCGCTACACGAAGGGTGCGCTGCAGAGCGCCGGTTCGCAGTACGCGCGCGGCATGGAAGACGACATCACCGCGAACCTCGACGGGCGCTGCACAAGAAGGTCGGCGACGCGGCCGGCGCGGTCGGTAGGGACAACTCCAAGCAGGACGCGGTCGCGCGCGGCGCCGACAAGGCGCGCGATCTCGTGCGCGGATGGAATCCTTACGAGTCAGATTGCAGGAAGGCAAGGGCAAGAAGGAAAGGGCAAGACGGCAAGGGCCAAGACGGGGACAGCAAGGCAAGCCGGGACAACAGGGCCAGCAGGGGCAACAGTCGGCAGTCATAGGGACAGCAGGGTCAACAGGCCAGAGGCGACAGCCAGGGCGGCGGTCAACAGGCGCAGCAGGGCGGCAGAACGGCGGCGGCTGCCAGCAACGGCTGCGACGGCGGCGACCCGCGCAACGGCGTCTGTGACCGGCGGCTACGGCCGATGGATCCCGACGACATCCGCCAGTTCCGTGGCCAGTTCCGGGCAATGGGCCAACGACGCCGGAGGTCGCGGCGCGCAGCTGCAGCAGGCCGGCGTCAACCCGCGCGATCTCGACGAGGTCCTGCGCGACCTGCGCGCCTTCGACAACGATCGCGTTCATGCTGATCCGAGAGGCTCGGGCAGCCCAGGCGGCCGCGATCGACAAGCTGAAGAAGGTCGAGTTCGCGCTGCGGCGCAAGGCTGACGCCGGCAACGACTCGCTGTCGCTGTCGGGCTCGGACCAGGTGCCCGAGAGATTCCGCCAGGCGATCGAGGATACATTACCGCTCGCCTGGCGAAGAAGAATCACGCCGCAGCAGCATAGGCGGTGCAGTGCGCGCGCATGCGTGCTGACGGCCGCCAGCCTCGTCCTGCTGACGGCCGTAGCCGCGCTCGCGCAGTTCGGCGGACCGCGCCGGTCCCGTCTCAATGATCCCCAACATCCTCTACGACCTGGCCAGTTCACGCTTCGTCCGCCTGAAATACACACGTGGCCGGGCGGCGACTGGTACGGCGGCTGGCCGGCGTGGGGCCACGGCTATCCCGCTCGCGGAGCAGAACCTCATGCGCATCATGCAGGAGGTCAGCTTCATCAACGCCGCACGTCGACGAGATCAACGCGCTCACGCTCGACGATCCCGGCGCTGTTCCGCTATCCGCATCGCGTACATCATCGAGGTCGACTGGTGGGCGATGACCGACGCCGAGGCGCGGCGCTGCGCGCCTACCTGCAGAAGGGCGGGTTCGTGATCGTCGACGACTTCAAGCCGCGAGGCGCGGCGGCTTCGGCGGTGGGCTTGGCGGCGATCGCGGCGGCGGCTACGGCAGCGGCTGGAGGTGTTCGAAGCATGAGCGCGTGCTGCCGCAGGCGCAGGTTCGTCCGACCTCGACGCCTCGCACCCGATCTTCCACTCGTTCTTCGAAGATCGATCGGCTCGACATCATCCCGCAGGCCTACATCGGCGGGCAGCCGATCTTCCGCGGGCTGTTCGAGGACAACGATCCGCGACAAGCGCCTGCAGATGATCGTCAACTACAACACCGACGTCTCGCAGTTCTGGGAGTGGTCGGGGACGGGGCTGCGGCCGATCGACGAGACCAACGAGGCCTACAAGCTCGGGGTGAACTACATCATCTACGGGCTGACACACTGGACCGTTTATCGATCACGTGCAGTGCGGACCTTCAGGTCCGCCGTGTCAGCGAGCCTAAAGGCCTGCACTACATCGGAATGGAAAACGGTCTAGGCGACCGCGCAGCCAAGTGCGCGGGCGTTGCTGGCGATCGCGCTGGTCGCGCGTGACGACCGTGACGAGCTGCGGCGCCCTCGCCCAGCGCCTCGATTGTCGCGAGGTGCACGCCATCCAGCGTCGGACTGGCTCGACGGGGAACTGCCGACCCGCGCGCAGCCGGTGATCGCGTCACTCACCGATACGATGGTGCAGTTGCGCTCGAGCCGACGAAGATCGCGCATGCCCGGCGCGTTCTGCCTCGGTGTGCGATGCGCCGTGCAGCACGGGCGCGAAGTAGCGCCCGCGTCGCTTCGGCAAAGGTGAGCGCTGAGGTGACGCGCCGGCCGAGTCTCGTGCAGCGCCGCCAGCGCCTCGGCGTCTGCTCCAGGAGCGCCGCCACCAGCGCGCTCGACTCGATGTAGCGCAGCGACGACGAGGCGGCGGGAAGATCGTCGTCCGTCGCGCGTCAGCGCCGATAGTCTTCCTCACGAGTCGTGCATCGATCAGCGCGGCCGCCGTCGACGCTTCGGCAGACGAACCTTCATTTCCGGCCAGCCCTCAGAGGATCGTCATCTTCGACTGGCGGCCGCGCCGGTGCCGTCGGCGATCATTTGTTCGAGCCGCGTGAGTCTTCGGCCCCGCGCCCGCGCGTCAGCCGGACCAGAAGTTCGGCAACGGATGCGTCCGTGCGAGGTCACCGCAATGCGTTCGCCGGCCTCGGCCCGCCGCACGTATTCACTGAGGTTGTCCTTGCACGCTCGCGGATCCCTTTGCCATGGCCACTGTGGGCAATTGTAGCCACATATAGCCTCATTTACCAGCGTCGCTCAGCGCAGCAGTCATGCGCGCATCGTCTTCGTCACCAGATCCGCGGCGTCGGCCTGGACGAAATGTCCGGCGCCGGGGACCGTGGTGAGCGTCAGATCCTTGTCGATCCAGTCCCACGTTCCGTTCAACGCCGAAGCGACAGCAGCGCGGTGTCGCCGGAGGCCGTGAAACATCAGCACCGGGCACTGGACCTTCCGCACCGGCGAAGTGTCTTCGGTGTACGGTTCGCGCGGGTAGTTCCGCTTGTAGTAGTTCAACGCATCGCGCCGAAGTCCGAGCAGTCCGAACGCCTCGACATACTTCTTCTTCGCGTCAGGGTCCTTCACCCATTCCGCGAGCCACTTCCGCCGATCAGCGACATTCTCCGCGCCCTCCCGTGCTGGAAGCGCCGCGCGTAGGCGCTGTTCTTCTGCTGCTCAGGTTGTGCGCGAGCTCGCGCGACAGCCCGCGCGGATGCGGCAGGTTCAGGATGATGAGACCGGTCGACGACCTGCGGCACGTTGATCGCCAGCTGCCAGGCGACCACGCCGCCCCAGTCGTGGCCGACGATGATCGCCTTCTGCTGGCCGAGATGCTTGATCACGGCCATGACGTCGCCGACCATGAGGCGGACATCGTAGTTCTCGACGCACGGCCGGCTTGTCGCTGAGGTTATAGCCGCGCTGATCGATCGCGACGCACTTGAAACTTGTCCGCCAGCCCTTCCATCTGCCGCGCCAGGTGTCGCAGTAGTCGGGGAAGCCGTGGATCATCACCACCAGCGGCCCCGATCCCATCGTCGCGTAGTGGATCTTCACGCCGTTCGAGTCGGCGTAGCCGTGCGGTGACGCGATCGTCGATGTCCGCGCGCGCCAGGGCCAACCGCCGCCACGGCGCTGCAGAGCATGGCGCGCAGCGCCAAAGGCCTTCGAGTATGCTCGATCATCATGGCTCTCCTGTAGGGACGGCCGAAGTCCATCCCGGCTCGGGCTCAGTGTATGCCAAGCCTGCCGGGAACCGGCGATCCTTCGTGGAACTGCCCTGAGCGGCGAAGCGAGTCGGGGTAAACGATAAACCTTCCCCGTCTAATCGGGCGGAGGAAGCCATGCTTCGCACTGCTCTGATGACGACCGCGGTCGCCGCGACCGCTCGTGTCGGGGATCTGGCTCAATCGCGCATGCAGTACCACGGCCGTGATTCGGCGCGCACCGGCCGCGATGACCTGCGGCCGATCCGCAATAACAATGAGGATCGCGCGAGGCACTGCGAAATGCGCGAGGACACCATCGGCGGCGCGAACCCACTGGACATCGACGCTGGACGCAACGGCGGCATCCGCGTGCGTGGCTGGGATCGCAGGCGACGTCATCGTCCGGACGCCGCATCGAGATGATCCGCGGACACCGACGCCGATGCGCGGCGGCTGGTCGCGGGCGTGCGGGTCGACACTGCAGGCGGGCGCGTGCGCGTCGACGGGCCCGGACACCGGGAACCGCGACGAGAGCTGGAGCGTGAGCTTCGAGATCAGCGTGCCGCGCAACGCCATGCTCACCCTGAACACCAACAACGGTGGGATTTCGATCGACGACTTCCGCGGCTCGGCGAAGTTCCACGCCAGAACGGCGGGCTGGTCGCGCACCAGCGTCGGCGGCGATCTGCGGCGAGACGACCAACGGCGGCGTCACCGCGGTCGGCGGCGATCATTGGGACGGCGTCGGGCCTCGACGTCAGACCACAACGGCGGCATCCGGCCTCACCCTCCCGAAGGGGCTTCTCAGCGGAGCTCGAAGCCGGCACCACGCACGGCGGCATCAGCATCGACTTCCCCATTACCGCAGGGACGCATCGGCCGTCACCTCGAGACCACGCTCGGCGCAGGCGCGCCGAAGCTGCGGGCGATGACGACCAACGGCGGGGTCACCATCCGTCAGAGGTAACGACACCCCACCGACGTTAGAATCGAGGGGTCGGGGCGTAGCGAAGCCTGGTATCGCGTCCGCTTTGGGAGCGGAAGATCGCTGGTTCGAATCCAGTCGCCCCCGGCCAGCCTCGCCCTCTAGCTGAACCCGTCATATGTCGATTATTGAATGATAAAAATCGACACGTTACGGTAACATGTCGACGGTATCGGCATGGGCGCCGCCGCTCAACCGTTCGATCCCCGCAAGCCCTATAACGATCTTCGCCCCCTCCCGCCCGATGCAGACATCGACACCCGCGACATTCTGAGAGCGTGCATCGAGGCTGCGCGCGCGCCGTCGCCGAGCTGAAGCAGGCCGGCCACCTGCTCCCCGAAACAGGCCATTCTCATCAACATCCTCCCGATCCTCGAGGCCCGCGCAGCTCCGCCGTCGAGAACATCGTCACCACACGGACCGACTCTTCCAGTGCGCGCAGGACGAGACGCAGCCGGCGGACGCGGCGACCAAGCGAAGCGCTGCGCTACCGGACCGCGTGCAGCGCGGCTTCGAGTCGTTGGCGCACCGTCCTTGACGACCGCGACGGCGGTGGAGAGTCTGCCGGACGCTCCGCGGCATCGACACCGACATTCGCTCGGTGCCGGGCACCGTCACTCACCAACGCCGCGACCGGCACGATGGTCGTACACTCCGCCGGACGGACGGGATCGGCTGCGCGGCCTGCTCGCCAAACTGGGAGCGATACCTCCACGACAACATCACCGTCGACGCGATGATCCGGATGGCCGTCAGGCCACTACCAGTTCGAAGCGATCCACCCGTTCACCGACGGCAACGGCCGCACCGGCCGGATTCTGAACCTGCTCTATCTGCGTCGATCAGAAGCCTGCTCGATCAGCCGGTGCTGTATCTGAGCCGCGCGATCATCCGCAACAAGATCGACTACTACCGCTGCTCAATGCGGTGACCTCCGACGCGCGCGTGGGAGCCGTGGTGCGCTACATGCTGGAGGCGGTGGCCGAAACCGCGCGCTGGACCACGGCCAAGATTCACGCGATTCGTGACCTGCTGCGCGACAGACGGCGTTCGTCCAGCGGCGGGCGCCGGCCGTCTACACCCGGGAGCTCGTCGAGGCTGATCTTCGCCCAGCCCTATTGCCGGATCGCGAACGTGGTCGAAGCCGGCCTTGCCCAGCGCCAGACGGCGTCAGATGCTTCAAGCAGCTGCGGGACATCGGCGTCCTCGACGGAGAGTGAAAGTCGGCCGTGAGAAACTGTTCATTCACCCGGAGGCTCATGACCCTGCTCACGTCCGAGGAGCGTCGTGCCTCAGTACGAGTCGGGATCGAGGACACTCATGCAGGGAAGCCCGTGGCCATCCGGCGTGTCGATAAGGCCGTCAACATCGCGGACCTTCGGCGCCTGGCGCAACGCCGGCTGCCCCGCATCGTGTTCGATTACTGCGACGGCGGCGCCGAGGACGAGGTCACGCTGCGCGGCAACTGCCGCGTCTTCGACACCATCACGCTCCGCCCGCGCAGCGCCGTCGCTCACGCCGCGTCGCCGATCTTCGGACCACGGTGCTCGGGCACCACCTACGATCTGCCGTTCCTGCTCGCGCCCGATCGGCAGCAGCGCGCATGTTCCATCCTCACGGCGAGGCGCTGGCCGCGGCCGCGGCTGGCGCCAGCCGGCGCCGGCTACATCCCTGTCGACGCTGTGCGGCTCGCCGCTCGAGGAGGTGAAGGCAGCCGCGACACGGCCGGTCTGGTACCCAGCTGTACCTGGTCGGCGGACACGACGTCGCGCGCGCCGGCATCGAGCGGGCCCGCAGGGCCGGCTTCTCGCGCGCTGGTCGTCACCATCGACACGCCGGTCGCCGGGATGCGCGAGCGCGACCATCGCAACGGCACCGGCGATCTGCTGACGCGCAAGATCGGATCGATGCTGCCGTACTGCATCCGGCAGTTGCTCGCCAAGCCGCGCTGGCTGGCGCAGTTCTTCGCGCGACGGCGGCCTGATGAGCTTTCCCAACGTGATGCTGCCCGGCGGCCCGATGGCCTACGCCGACGTCGGCGCGCGCGCTCGGAGCAGTCGCGCCGTCGGCTGGGCGGATCTCCAGTGGATCCGCGACGTCTGGGGCGGGCCGATCGTCGTCAAGGGCGTGCACACCGCGGACGACGCGAGGCGCGCCGTGGACGCAGGCGCGGACGGCGATCGTCGTGTCCAACCACGGCGGCCGGCAGCTGGACGGCGTGGCGGCGACGATCCGCGTGCTGCCGGAAGTGGTCGCCGGCGGTCGGCGACCGGACCGAGGTGCTGCTTCGACGGCGGCATCCGCCGCGGCAGCGACATCGTCAAGGCGCTCGTGCCTCGGCGCGCGCGCCGTGCTGATCGGACGCGCGTCGTACTACGGGCTCGCGCCGCGGGCGGCCCGGGCGTCACGCGCGCGATCGACATCCTGCGCGCCGATCTGCTGCGAACCTTGACGCTACTTGGCTGTGGGTCGGCCGCCGCACTCGATCGGTCGTTTATCGACGTGCCTATCGGATGGCCGATCCGCAGCGCCGTGATCTGCTCGACGCGATCGTGAAAGACGTGGCGGCGGCCGCGCGCCGGCGATCAGGCAGGCCGCGAGCACGACCACGGCCATCGTGACCGTCACGCGCGTCTCCGGAGCCGCGGATTGAACGGTGGGCGCCTGCGCGGCGCGATCGATCGGTGGCCGTTCGTGATGCGGCGCGGCGATCGTCGCACCTGAGTTCACCGGCAGTCCACTCTCGAGGGCGGCGAACGCATCGGCGTGCGTGGCGTACGTGTGCGCGTCAATCCTGGAGTCCGAGGACCGCTCGGCGACGTGGCTGAACCGCTCCAGTTCCGCGAAGAACTGGGCATCCGTCGATCAGGGGCCGTTGCCGGGACGGAGTCGGCGGCATGAACCGGCGGGATGCCGATTTCGTGCCGCGACCGACCGCCAGGAGACCGTCTGAATGGGCCTGTTTCAGGGAAATGTAACGGGCCGTGCGCTGCCCCGCCGGCGGCAACGCGCACGATGAGGGCACGCCGGCCCACAAGACTGTAAGCCCGCCCTACCCGACCTACCTGCCCCACCAGACCTACCAGCCCTACTTCCCCGGCTTCAGCGTCAGCTTCTGCACGCGCCAGTTGCCGCAGCTCGCCGACCAACAGCTCGTTCTCGCTGCGGCAATCGATCGCGTTGACGATGCTGAACTCCTTCGGCAGCCGGCCGGCGCGGCCGAACTTGCCGACGATCTTGCCGTCGAGCTCCAGCTTGTAGATCTCGCCGTTGTCGAGCGTCTCGGCGTCGTTCGAGTTCGAGACGTGCAAGTATCTGATGCGGCCCCGGGCGTGATGCAGATCGCCGGCGGGCGTGCCGACCGTCGGCGATCTGACGCCTTCGGGTTGCCGTCGCCGTCGAACACCTGGATGCGCTTGTTGCCGCGCGTCGGCCACGTAGACGCAGCCCCTTGGCGTCGATCGCGATGCCGCGCAGCGAGTTGAACTGTCCCGGCTCGGTTCCGCGCAGCCCCACGACTTGATGAAGTGCGCCGTCCTTGTCGAACTTGGCCACGCGCGCGTTGCCGATGCCGTCGCCCTGCGCCGTCGGCGACGTAGATGTTGCCTGCGCGATCCCACGCGACGCCCGCGGTGCGCGTGAAGCTGTCGCCGGGAATGCCGCTGCCGGCCGGCCCCGCCGGACCGCGGCCGCCACCAGGCCGCAGCGCCGCCGGCGCGCCTCCGGGACGCGGCGGCGCTGGAACACCGCGCCCTTCCGGCGGCGGGCCGCCACGTCCTTCGGGCGCCGCGCCGCGTCCCGCACCGCCCAGTGCGCCCGCGCGCACGGCGATCGCTTCCGGTTTCGCGGCTCAGCACCGAGCTGAATGCGACCGTCGGGATCGAACTTGATCACCTGCGTGGATCCGCTGATCGACCACCCAGATGTTGTCCTGCGGATCGATGCGGACGGCCTGCGCGTTGTTGAAGCCGTACACGCCGACGCCGATCTCGCGCACGAACTTGCCGGTCTGGTCGAACTCGAACAGACGCGAGCCCGCCTTGTAGAAGGTGCGCGAGGTGCCGAGCGTCGCATTCGCGGCGCCGGTGCGCGGTAGACGAAGATGTGGCCCTTTCGAATTCGTGGCGACGCCGGCGGCTTCACCCATGTGGATGTTCTCGGGAAGCTTCAGCAGATCGGCGTTGGCGTCGTAGGCAATCTCGGGAGCGTTCTGGGCGGCGAGCGACGCGCCGAGCGCGAGCGCGGCGCCGCCGCCAACAGTCGGAATGCAGCGTCTCGATGCTCAGTCGTCTCCTATCGCCCGCCCGAGCTTTTCATCGGCTGCGGCACGGCAGAATCTTCTGCACCCGCCAGTCGGTGATCTCCGAGACGAACAGCTCGTTCGGGTTGCGGCAGTCGATCTCGTGGACGCGTGCTGAACTCCTTCAGCGCCTTGCCGGCCTTGCCGAACTTGCCGACGATCGTGCCGTCGAGCTCCATCTTGTAGATCTCGCCGGTGATGCGCCGCGGCGCGCGAGTCGCCGTTGTCGGGCACCGAGTTGGACACGAACAGATACTGGTGCGGCCCGGGCGAGATGCAGACCGCCCACGGGCTGCCCGACCGTGTCGTAGATCGTCTTGAAGTTCAGGTCGTTGTCCCACACCTGCACGCGCGCGTTGCTGCGGTCGCCGACGTAGACGTTGCCGGCGGCGTCCATCGCCAGCGTGTGCGGCAGGTTCAGCTGGCCCGGGCCGTTGCCGCGCGTGCCCGCCGACTTGATGAAGCGGCCGTTCTTGTCGTAACTTCACGACGCGCGATCGTCGCCGTAGCCGTCGGTCACGAAGATGTTGCCCTGCGCGTCCCAGCCGACGTCGGTCGGACGGCTGAACGAGTACGGCTTGTTGCGACTGCGGCGCGCGCCCTGGCCGGTCATCGCGACGAGCTCGTCGACCGCGTCGGGCCGCCGGCCGATCACCATCACGACCCGGCCCGCCGGGTTGAACTTGATGACCATGTTCGACCCTTCGTCGACGGTCCAGATGTTGTCGTCCTTGTCGACGCGCACCGCGTGCGCGAAGTCGAAGCCGTAGCAGCCCTGCGCCGATCTCGCGGACGTAACGCGCCGTTCTGGTCGAACTCGAACAGGCGCGTGTCGCCGCTCCGCGTGTAGACGAACACGTGCCCCTTCGAATTGGTCGCGACGCCGATGCCCTCGCCGAGGTAGATGTTCGGCGGCAACTTCAAGAAGTTCGGCACCGAGTCGTAGGCAATCTCGGGCACGTTCTGCGCCTTGGCCTTGGCCTGCGCGAAGACAGGGCTCGAACAAGAACAGCCCGGCGATGAACGCCGCTCGCGATGATGAAATCGCTACTCATGGAAGCCTCCGAAGGTGTGGAGCACGCAATCTATACGACCGGACCGATTGGTTCAAGCGACGCGTCAGCCGAGCGTGACCGTCCCGCCGGCGGCGCGGAAGGCGGCGAGCACCGTGTCGAGCGCGGTCTTCAACTCCTCGCGCGCCAGCCACGCTCGTCTCCGGTCAGCCGCACCGCGGTCACCTTGCGGAGATCGGCCGCGAGGTTCTCGAACAGCTGATCCGTGGACGCCGTCGGTCTGCGAGTCGAGGAACCGCATGAAGAGCGGTTCGCACGACAGCACCGCCGGCTGCCCGGCGCGCAGAAACAGGAAGTCGCGGCGCTCGACCTTCATTGCCACAATCTCAATCCGCAATCCGCGATCCGCGATCCACAAGTCGCCGAGCGTGCGCGCGACCAGCGCACGCGTCAGCGGAACCTTGTAGCCGTTCTTCGCGAGCGGCCGCGCGCCGCTGACCGCCGCTTCGCCGAGCCTTCGCGGCCAGGTCCGGAGTCAGACGCTGACCGACCAGCAGCGTCTCGACCTCGGGCAGCCGCCACGGAACCGGCGCGACGCCGCCGAGCACCATCGCGCGCGCTACGGCAGACTGTCCTTGTCCATCTCCAGCACGATCGCCGCGCTGACGACCGCGTGCGTCCAGGCTTCGCGATCGAGGACCTTGTGATACGTGCTGCGGACGGTCTGCGCGGCGGCCGGCAGCGCGATCGCCGCGAGCATCTCGCCGTCGCGTCAGCACGTTCTCGCGCGCGGCATTCGCCGTCGGCAGCGTGAAGAACTCGGCGGCCGGCACCGTCCGCTCGCCCGACGGGCCGACGATCCGGAACGTCGCGTCGAGCGCGACGAGCGCCGGCGCGGTGTCCGACGGGTGGACGATGTAGCTCGGCCCGCCGCCGAAGATCGCGTGGAACTCGTTCTCGCCGGCGACGGAGTAGCAGGTCGTGCCGCCGTTCTTCAGGCACTTGAAGCCGTTGCGGTAGTACCAGCACCACGGGCCGCTGGCAGATGTTGCCGGCGAGCGTGCGCGACGTTGCGAATCTGCGGCGTCGCGACGCTCTCGGCCGCCTCGGCCAGGACCGCGTAGCTGACTCGCGGATCGGCTGCGGCGTGCGCCAGCGCGTCGAGCGTGATCAGGCCGCCGATCGGTCGCGCCGCCGCCCGCGCGCGGCTTCACCTGATCCGAGCCCCTTGATCGCCTTGAGGCTGACCAGCACGTCCGGCGTGACGAGCCGTTCCTTCATCATCCCGAGCAGGTCGCTGCCGCCGCCGGCGAGCGCCACGCGTCCGGCTCGTCGCTGCGCGCCTGCGTGATGCATGCGTCACGGCGTGCGACACGTCGCGCGGGTTGGCGTTGGTGAAGGCCTTCATGCCCGCACCTCTCCGTCCGCGCGAGCGCGCCGACGATTTTCTCGCGCGTGATCGGCAGGTCCTTCATCCGGACGCCGATCGCGTTGAACACGGCGTTGGCGACCGCGGCCGGCGACGGGACCTTGCTCGACTCGCCCATGCTCTTCGCGCCGAACGGTCCGAGGCCGTCGTCGCGACTCGATGAAGATGACCTCGATGTCCGGCGCGTCGCGATGCGTCGCGACCCGCGCGCCGTAGTAGCCGGCCGACAGCGGCGGTGCCGCTGCGCCGGTCGTAGATCAGGTCCTCGTGCAGCGCCATCCCGATCCCCATCGATCGCGCCGCCTTGATCTGGCTGCGCGCGGTCAGCGGGTTCATGATCCGCCCGCAGTCGTGCACGGCGAGGTACTTGGTGACGCGGGCGCGCCCGAGCTCGGTGTCGACCTCGACCTCGACGAAATGCGCGCCGAACGTGCTGCGCACCTTCCCGGCACCGTCGGGTTGGGACGTCGCCGACGCGATCAACACCTCGTCGCCCGTCGGCAGGCCCTTGTCGGCGATCTGCTTCTTCAGGTCGCGCGCAGCCTCGACGACGGCGTAGCCGGTCATGATCGTCGTGCGGCTCCCCGATTCGCCGACCGAATAGCGGGCAGCGATCGGTATCGCCCCAGACCACGTCGAGCTGCGACAGCGGCACGCCCAGCTCCTCCGCCGCGATCAGCCCCATCGTCGGTCTTCGCGCCGCCGCCGACGTCGGTGACGCCGACGTGCACCGCGTACTGCCCTTTCGCGTCGACGCGGATCGACGGCGCTGCTGCGGCCGAGGCCGGCGCGGAACGCCATGAACGACACGCCGGCGCCGCGCTTGATCGGGCCGCGGATCCGATCCCGGCTGCGGCGCCAGCGCTTCTTCCACTCGAATGCCTCGGCGCCGCGGCGGATGCACTCGTCGAGCGAGTAGCTCAGTGTACGGCGTCTGATCGCCGGCTTTCCGCGTCATGTTCTTCAGGATGAACTCGACCGGATCCATCTTCAGCTTGGCGGCGACGTCGTCCATCATCGACTGGATGCCGAAGAAGCCCTGCGGGAACTCGGGCCCGCGGAAGTTCGCCGACACCGTCCTGTTGGTGTAGACCGGCGAGATCGACGTCTCGATGTTCGCGCACTGATAGATCTCGACGCCGGCGATGTTGCCGGTGTTCTTGCGATACGGCCCCATGCCGCTGTAGCCGCGCATCTGGATCGGCCTGCAGCGTGCCGTCGTTCTTGACGCCGACCTTGTAGTGCTGCGCCGTCGGCCAGCGGCCGTGCACGCCGATCCAGTCTTCCTTGCGCGACAGCTCGAGCTTCACCGGCGCGCCGGCGTTCCTTCGCCAGCATCGCGGCGATCAGATCGGCGTCCTGGTTCTGGTTCTTGTTGCCGAAGTTGCCGCCCATGTAGCGGCAGACGACGCGGACCTTTTCCGGCGGGATGCCGAGATCGCGCGCCATGTCGGTGCGGCAGTTGGCGACGCCGCCGGTCGGCGTGTAGACGGTGAGCTTGTCGGCCTCCCAGGCCGCGACGCACGACGCGCGGCTCCATCTGCGCGTTGTGCACGAACGAGGTCGAGTAGCGATCCTCGAAGACGTGATCGGCGGCCGCGAAGCCTTCCTCGACGTTGCCGCGCTTGGCGCCGATCGGCATCGTCTCGTTGCGCGCGTTGGGCGACAGGTTGCCTTCGGGCCAGATCTGCGGGCGCCGGGCTTGAGCGCCTCCTCGGGATCGAGGACGAACGGCAGCGGCTCGTAGTCGACCGCGATCAGCTGCAGCGCCTCTTCGGCCGTGTGACGATCGACCGCTGCGACGGCGGCCACCGGCTCGCCGGCGAACCGCACGGGGTTGTTGAACGCGTAGCGGCGGTGCTTTGGTGATCTTCTTGATCTCGTCGTTGTACTGCGCGCCGCCGGAAATGGACCCGGCGCCCCAGAGGACCGTGCAGTTGTCGTGCGAGATGACCGCCTTCACGCCGGGCAGCGCCAGCGCCTTCGACGCGTCGATCCGGACGGATGCGTGCGTGCGGATGCGGGCTTCGCAGGACACGCGCGCGTAGAGCATGCCGGGCAGCTTGACGTCGCCGGTGTAGGTCGCCTTGCCGGTCGTCCGCTCGACCGCGTCGATGCGATGCGTGGCGTGGCCGACGTGTCGTCGAGAGGCGCCGATGCGCAGGGCGGCATCGCCGCGGCACGCCTGATCGGCGGCTCTGCCGGCGCGCGACGACCGCGTCGATGTAGTGGTTGTCAGCCGGAGCAGCGGCAGATGTTGCCGGTCATCGCGGCCGCGTGCCTGTTCGGCGGTGGGGTGCGGCGTGGTGTTCAGGAGCGCCTTTGCGCTCATCAACTGACCCGACGTGCAGTAGCCGCACTGCGGCGCATCGTGGTCGACGAATTGCCCGCTGCAGCGCGATCGTTCAGCAGTCCTTCAACGGTCTGGATCGGCCCGGCCGTCGGCCCACAGCCGCCAGCTGGCTGCACGAATAGACCGGCTTGCCGTCGAGCAGGACCGTGCACGCGCCGCACTCGCCGCGGTCGCAGCCAATCTTGGTGCCCGTCAGCTCGAGATGGTCGCGCAGCGCCTCGACGAGCGTCCATCGATCTTCGACCAGGAGCGGTGCGCTTCGCGCCGTTCACGGTCAGCGTGATGGAGGTGCGCGTCGGCGGGGGCGGACGGCGACGGCTGCGCTCGAAGCGCCGGCGCCACGGCGGCCACCGTCAGCGCGGTGCCGGTGCCCTCGAGAAACTGACGACGTGAGACTCTTCGCGTAGCCATGACACCTCGAAGCGACCGGATGCGCGGATTATACTGACGGCCGGAGAGCCGTCTGGAGGCGTGAGAGGCACCTCTGAGGGCGGGACCTCTGCGCACGTCCGGAAGACGGCCTCTGATACGGAAGCGACATGGACCGCGCGTTTCTCGTCGGAACTGCGGCGGATTGTCGGCGACGCAGGCGTCCTCGAGGACGCACTCGAGCTGCTGACGTGCGAATGCGACGCGCTGCCCCATCTCCGCGAGACGCCGGCCGCCGTCGTCCTGCCGTCCTCGGCCGCGGAGGTGCAGGCGATCGTGCAGGCTGTGCGCGCGGGCGCGGCGTTCCGTTCGTCGCCGCGCGGACACGGCACCGGCCTGTCGGGCGGCGCGCTGCCGGTCGCGGGCGGCGCTGGTCATCGCGCTCGCGCGCCTCAACCGCGTGCTCGACGTCGACATCCCGAACCAGCGCGTGACGGTCGAGCCGGGCGTCACCAACCTCGACATCACGCGACAGGTGGCGCCGTTCGGCTACTACTACGCGCCCGGATCCGTCGAGCCAGCAGGTCTGCTCGATCGGCGGCAACGTCGCCGAGAACTCCGGCGGCGCGCACTGCCTGAAATACGGCTTCACGGTGCATCACGTGCTCGGCGTCGAGGCCGTGCTGCCCAACGGCGAGCTCGTGCATCTCGGCGGCACGCTCGCTCGACACGCCCGGACCCGATCTGCTCGGCGCTGCTCGTCGGCTCGGAAGGGCACGCTCGCGGTCGTGACCAAGCGTCACCGTCCGGATTCTGCGGCGGCCCGAAGACGGTGCAGACGCTGCTCGCCGCGTTCGACACGATCGACGCGCGGCGGCGCCGTCGTGTCGGACATCATCGGCGCCGGCATCATCCCGGCGGCGGTCGGAGATGATGGACGCGCTCGCGATCCGCGCCGCCGAAGCCGCGGTCCATCCGAACTTTCCCGACGCCGACACCGTGCTCATCGTCGAGCTCGACGGCCCGGCGTCGGAAGTCGCGGCGCTCTTCGACACGCGTCGAGGAGATGTGCCGGCGCGCACGGCGCGACGACGATCGAGGTCGCGCAGACCGACGAGCAGCGCGCGCGCATCTGGCGCGGGCGCAAGGCGGCGTTCGCCGCGATGGGCCGCGTGTCGCCGAACTACTACGTGCAGGACGGCGTCGTGCCGCGCACGCAGCTGCCGGAGGTGCTGAACCGCATCCGCGCGCTCGAAGCGCGATCGGGCCTGCGCATCGGCAACGTCTTCCATGCCGGCGACGGCAACCTGCACCCGCTGATCTGCTACGACGAGCGGGTCGCCGGGACAGTCCGGACGCGGCCGCCGAGGTGGCCGCGGAAATCCTGTCCTACTGCATCGAAGCGGGCGGCTCGCTCACCGGCGAGCACGGGATCGGCGCCGACAAGTCGCGGTCATGCCGACGATGTTCACGGCCGAGGATCTGGCGCTGATGCAGCGCGGTGCGGGCGGCGTTCGATCCGAAGCGGCTCTGGCAATCCGGGCAAGTGTTTCCGACGCCGCGGCTGTGCGGCGAAGTCCGGGCCTATCGGCGGCATCCTGTAGAAGCCGCAGGCCTGGCCGGGCGCATGTGGAGCGACTGGCTGTGACTGCAGCCGGCGCGATGCCACGGCCGGAACCGCCGCGAAGTCGCGGCGGCGCTGCGACAGCGCGTCCGACGCGAAGCAGTCGCTGGTCATCCGCGGCGCGGGTACCAAGGAAGGCTACGGGCCGCACTGCCTCCCGCATCGACGTGATCCTCGACATGCAGCGGCTGAACCGCATTCTTGCGCACGAGCACGGCGACATGACGGCGACCATCGAGGCCGGCGCGAGTTTGCGCGACGTCAACGTGGCACTGGCGCTCCATGGACAGATGCTGCCGCTGGATCCGCCGTTTGCCGATCGGGCGACCATCGGCGGACTCCTGGCCACGAACGACAGCGGCCCGCTGCGCCATCGCTATGGGACGCCGCGCGATCTCGTGATCGGCGTGCAGCTCGCGACGACCGATGGGGCGCTCGCCAAAGCCGGCGGCCAGGTGGTGAAGAACGTCGCCGGTTACGACCTGTCGAAGCTGATGACCGGATCGTTCGGCAGCCTCGCCGCGATCGTCAGCGCGACCTTCAAGCTCGCGCCGCGGCCGGCGGCGTCAAAGACGATGAGATTCGGCGTGCGCGATGGCGAAGCGCTCTCCGCCACTCGTTCGCACGATGATGGCGAGCCAGCTGGAGCCGGTGGCGTTTGAGGTGCGCGCGGAATCGGCGCCAGATGCGGCGCAGGCATTCAGGCTTTCCGTCCTCGTCCGCTTCGCGTCGCTTCCGGAGGTAGTGAACGCGCAGGTCGAGCAGGCACGAGGCAGGCCTGAAGGCCTGGACGGCTTCCATGGAGCTGCTCGACGGCGACGCGGAGCGCTCGCTGTGGAGCGGCCATACAACCGCAGTTGTGGGACGAGCCTGGCGCGATCGTGCGCGCGAGCTGGCTGCCGGCCAGCATCGGCTCCGCGTTGAATGCGCTCGAGCGAGCTGGCGACGGACGCGAGCGCGGCGATGTCGCTCGTCGGCCGCGCCGCTGTCGGCGCACGGGCCACATTCGCATCGATGCCGATGCCGCGGCACAGGCGGCGATCGTCGAACAGCTGCGCGCCTCGCGCGTGTTCGGCAACGTCGTGCATCGTCCGCGGATCGCCGGAGCTGAAGGCGATCGTCGACGTCTGGGGATCGCACGGCGACCGTCAACCGCTGTTCGAGTCGCTGAAGCGCGCGTTCGATCCCAACGGCACGCTGAACGCCGGACGTGGTCCGCTGTGACCCGCCTTCACCTCGCCCGACGCCGCGGGCTCCGGCGCGGCAGGCCCGTCAGCGTTCGATGCGACCATCCACCCGATCCGGCGCTGATCGACAAGTGCGTGCACTGCGGCTTCTGCCTGCCGTCCTGCCCGCACGTATGTGCTCTGGGGCGAAGAGATGGATTCGCCGCGCGGCCGGATCTACCTGATGAAGGCGGGCCTCGAGGGCGCGCGGAGATGACGCCGGCGTTCGTGAACCACTTCGACGCGTGCCTCGGCTGCATGGCGTGCGTCACGTCGTGTCCGTCCGGCGTGCAGTACGCGCCGCTCATCGAGGCGACGCGCGCGCAGATCGACCGGCGGTATCCGCGGTCATGGCAGCGATCGCCTGTTCCGCGGCGCGATCTTCGCGCTCTTTCCGTATCCCGGCAGCGCTTGCGCATCGCGCTGATGCCTCTGGCGATCTGCGCGCAACGATCGGAAGGAACCGCGGAGACCGCAAAGAGCGCAGAGAACAACCAAAGGTTCTTCTCCGCGGTCTTCGCGATCTCCGCGGTTCCATCCGATCGTGGCTCGCGCTGTGGAGCGATGCTGTCGCTCGCTCCTGACGTGACGTGGCGCCTCGCTGTCTTCGTCGATCCCGGCGCGGACGCCGGCCGTCGGGCACGCGCCGGCTCACGGTCGGCCTGCTGACCGGCTGCGTCCAGCGCCTCGTGTTCCCGCGCGTGAATGCGGCGACCGTCGAACGTGCTCGCGGCCGAAGGCTGCGACGTGATCGCGCCGGCTGACCAGGGCTGCTGTGGCGCGCTCGCGCTGCACGCCGGCCGCGTCGACGAAGCGCGCGCCTTCGCGCGCCGGACGATCGACGTGTTCGAGCGCGCTGGAGTCGGAGCGGATCGCCGTCAACGCCGCGGGATGCGGGTCGTCGATGAAGGAATACGGTCAGCTGCTCGCCGGCGACCCGGCGTGGGCGGAGCGGGCGCGGGCGTTTTCGGCGCGCGTTCGCGACGTGACCGAAATCGTCTCCGAGCTCGGCGCCCCGAGGGCGCCGCGCGCATGCGCTCGCGATTCGCGTCGCGTACCACGATGCCTGCCATCTCGCGCACGCTCAGGGAGTCCGCCAGCCGCCGCGCGATCTCCTGCGGTCGATCCCGGCGTCGAGATCCTGCCGTTTGCCGAGCAGGAGATCTGCTGCGGGAGCGCGGGCATCTACAACCTGGTCGAGCCCGAGACCGCTCGTGAACTGGGCGACCGGAAGGTCGCGCACATCGAGGCCGTCAGTCCGGACGTGATTGCGACCGCGAATCCGGGTTGCACGCTCCAGATGACGGCGGCCGCACGGCGATTGGGACAGGTCCGGCCGATTTGCCATCCGATCGAGATCCTCGACGCCTCAATCCGCGGCGTCCGCCTGCAGCAGATGACTGACGACTGAGACTGCCGACTGAGACTGCCGACGAGACTGCCGACTGTTTTAGACCGCGTTGCGGAATTGGCGTTGTAGGGGCGGACCCGCGTGTCCGCCCCGGGGCTGAGACTGTCGACTGACACTGCCGACTGTTTTAGTGTCCTAACGTTCAGACACGCTGTCGTCGCACGACGACGACGCGAACACGCCGCGATCGGCTCAGAGCTCGCTTGAAGTCGCCTGTAATCGTGAGAGATAGCGTCCGAGCACCGTGCGGATGCTGTGGCATCGCGCTTGCTCCGTTACAAAGGAGCCAACGCCCATCTTGCTCGAGGATGTTCCGTGCGCCCATATAAACATTTCGTAATGTCCGCCGCGATCGCGGGAGTGATCTTCGTGGCATCTCCTGCCACCAGCGAGGCGCAGGGACATGTCAGCGTGGTGGTCGGAGGCGGCTTACTGCGCGCCGCGATCCGTTCTACCCCCGGCTGGTGCGGCGGCTATCGAGTACCCGGTTTATCCCTACGGCTACGGATATTCGTGGGTCCCGGAAGCGTCGCTCCGAATCGAGGTCGAAGCCGAAAGAGGCCGAAGTCTTCGTCGACGGCTTCTACGCGGGCATCGTCGACGACTTCGACGGCACGTTCCAGCGGTTGAACGTTCCTCCGGGCGAGCACGAGATCGAGTTGTGGCTCGAAGGCTACCGGACGGTGCGGCAGAAGGTCTATCTCACGCGCGACAACACCTTCAAGGTCAAGTATCAGATGGAGCATCTGCCCGCCGGCGAGGCTCAGGAGCCGAAGCCGCAGCCGCTGGCGCCGCCGCCGGGGCGCGGATGCAGCCGCCGCAGCAGCCGATGGGACGCGGACCGTCGACGTATCGAATGCCGCCTCCACCGCCGCCGCAGGAGCAGCCGATGCCGGACGATCCGCGCGGCGGTATCGAGGCTCAGCGCGGCCCGCGGACAGAGCGGCTTTTGGCACGCTGGCGGTGAAGGTGCAGCCTGGCGACGCCGAGATTTCGATCGACGGTGAAGCATGGCGTGGTCCCGGCGGCCAGGATCGCCTGACGGTCGAAGTTCCCGAAGGCTCGCACACCGTCGAGATCCGCAAGTCCGGCTATCGCACCTATGTCACGCAAGTCGATGTTCGCCGCGGCCAGACGACCCCGCTGAACGTCAGCTTGCGTGGTGAACAGCAATGAGAGCCGCAGTAGTGCGCTGGCGCTCTGCCTGCTGCCGGTCGCGGCGTCCGCGCAGATTGCCGCCACCGCGCCCGATCTGGCGACCGCGGAGCAGATGACGCAGGGCCCGATGAACGTCGAGTCGGATCCACAACGGTTTCCTCGCCGCGCCGGACTTCAAGTTCACCGACTTCGACCACAAGACGTCGGGGCTCATGGGCGAAGTACGCCGGCGTCGTGTTCGCGCTGACGCGTTCTTCATTGGCGGCGGCGGCTACGGCCTGGTCACCGACACCAACAACCGGTCGCTGAGGTACGGCGGCTTTCTCATGCAGTGGTTCGGGCGCACGAGCGAGACCTTCGGCTTCAGCGGGAAGATGCTGATCGGCTGGGGCGAGGCTGAGTCGACCGAGGCCGTTCAGGTCTACGACAACCGCGGGCGTGCCAGCCTGCAGGCGGTCCGAGTGCACCAGAACTTCTACGTCTTCGAGCCCGAGGTCAACGGGCTCGTCCGTTTGTCGAGAAACGTGCGCCTGACTGGCGGCGCCGGCTACCGTTTCACCGGGAACGGCTGGTACAGCAACTACTACTACTCCTACGGCTATCCCAACAGCCTGAACCCGAGCGGCTGGACCGCCAGCGTCGGGGGTTCAATTCGGCTCCGGCTTTCAGCAGCGTCGCAAGGGACGGCCCTTCAGCAGCAGCTTCGTAGGGGACGGCCTTCAGGCCGTCCCACAATCCGGTATCATGGGGCCGCGTGAGCCCTATGAGCTGCCTCCGGCTCGTCATTGGTCTCGTCTCCGCGACAGCGCTCTCGGTTGCCACCGCGCGGCGCTCGCCGAACTCGGACAGGGCAGGAGCAGGGACCGCGTCCGCGCATCTGGGTCGGCGGCGAGCGGATACGGCCGCATGAGCCGCGAGCGCGCCGAAATGGGCGACGCGCGACGACTTCGACGGCCGCTTCAACTTCTGCCGCGGCTTCTACACGCAGCAATCGCTTCGAAGAACGGCGGCCATGGGCTGGCGGACCGACTATCCCGGCGCCGACAACAACTTCTCCGTCCGCCTCGGCGAGTTGTCGTACGTGCGCGTCAAGATGAAGCCGGACGGCCAACCCGACAACGTCGTCATCCGCCTGACCGATCCGCTGCTCTTCCACTGCCCGTTCCTCTACATGGAGGACGTCGGCACCGTCGCGCTTCAGCGACGAGGAGGTCGAAGCCTGCGCGACGTATCTGCTGAAGGGCGGCTTCCTCGAGGTCGACGACTTCTGGGGCACGCTAGCGTGGGATCAGTGGGTGGAAGAGATCGGACGCGTGCTGCCGCCCGACAGGTATCCCGATCTTCGACATCCCGCCCGATCATGCGATCCTGCATACGCTCTACGACGTGAAGGAGGTCGAGCAGGTCCCGTCGAACATCCGCTTGGTATCGCAGACCGGCAGCGTGTCGGAGCGCGGCTTCAGAACGACAGCCCGCACGTCGAACTTCCGCGGGATCCAGGACGAACACGGCCGCCTGATGGTCGTGATGGCGCACAACACCGACATCCCCGACACGTGGGAGCGCGAAGGCGAGAGCAAGGAATACTTCGACCGCTTCTCGCCGAACGGCTACGCCGGTCGGCGTCAACATCATGATCTACGCGATGACTCACTGAGGGATCCGGCAAGGAGATGAAGCCATAGCGGACGCCGTCAACACCGAGGTGGTCGAGGCCGAAGGCCACCTCATCGACTCCCAGCTCATGAACGCGATGTTCGACACCGTCGTGCGCCACGACGCGGCGTTCGACGTGCCTCGAGTTCCGCATCGGCCGCACCGAACGACGAGCCGTCGTTCGTGTCCGATGCGCGTGACGTCGAAGACGCCCGGCGGCGCTGACCGAGGTGCTCGAGGAACTGCGTGTCGCTCGGGTGCCGCGTCGCCGACGCCGAAGACGCGCACCTCGTGGCCGGCCGATCGCGACGGCTGCGCGCCGGAGGATTTCTACTCGACGACCAACCATCAGACGTCGGTCCGGCTCGACGGCCAGTGGGTGCCGGTCGAGCATCAGCGCATGGACGCCGCGATCGTGGTCGACGGATCGCCGCGCGATGCTGCCGGAAGCTCGCGCGAGATCCGCGCGGGCGACTCGATTGTCTGCGGCATCCACGGCATCAAGATCGTGCCGGAGTTCCAGGAGCGCGATCGGCACGGCTTCGCGTTCATGACGAACGAGATCTCGTCCGAGCGCCGCGTCGAAGTCGGCGTGTCGCGCATCGCCGCGATGATGCGGGCGGCCAGACAGGCCGGCGACCGCATCGCCTTCGTCGCCGGCCCGGTCGTCGTCCACACCGGCGGCGGGCAGCTATTTCTGCGATCTCATCCGCCACGGCTACGTGGACGTGCTGCTCGCCGGCAACGCGCTCGCCGTGCACGACGTGGAGCAGGCGCTCTACGGCACGTCGCTCGGCGTCGACATGGAGAGCGGCCGCGCGATCGAGGGCGGCCACCGCCACCACATGCGCGCCATCAACGCCATCTACCGCGCCGGCGGCCTGCGCGCGGCGGTCGAGCGCAGGCGTGCTGACGTCGGGCGTGATGTTCGAGTGCATCCGCCGCAACGTCGACTTCGTGCTGGCCGGCAGCATTCGCGACGACGGTCCGCTGCCGGACACGGTGATGAACCTCGTCGAGGCGCAGGATCGCTACGCGGCCGTCGCTGCGAGGGCGTGAAGCTCGTGCTCGTGCTGTCGACGATGCTGCACGGCATCGGCGTCGGGAACATGCTGCCGGCGTGGGTGCGGCCTGGTGTGCGTGGACATCAACCCGGCGGTCGTCACCAAGCTCGCCGACCGCGGATCGTCGCAGACCATCGGCATCGTCACCGACGTCGGCCTGTTTCTTCGGCAGCTGGCTTCCGCACTTCGCACGAGTAGTGCAGGCCTTCAGGCCTGCACACGGGAGCGGTCCGGCTAAAGGCCGGACACTACGGACGATTGGGAATACGACTTCAGAACTGAGAACCGATCATGCGACGCATTCACAACCGCTGTCGTCGCATCGTGGTCGGCACAGGAATCCTCGCCGGCCAGCAGGCGCCAGCGCCGGCGTACGACGACACGCCGATGCAGCCGAACGGCAAGTGGCACATCCACGACGGCAACGCGGCCGCAGCCGACGGTCGTCGACGCCGGGCTCGCGCTGCGACGCCGGCTGCCGCCGCCTGCAGGACGCGACCGTGCTGATCGGCATCGAGCGCCGATCTCGGCGCGTGGCAGATGATGGACGGCGTCGGCGGTGACGTGGCCGATGAGCAACGGCGTGCTCGCAGACCGGCAAGGGCATGATCCGCACGAAGCGCCGAGTTCACCGACTTCCAGCTGCACGTCGAGTTCGCCACGCCGAAGGACGTCAAGGGCGACAGCCAGGGCCGCGGCAACAGCGGCGTGTTCCTGCTCGGCAAGTTCGAAATCCAGGTGCTGGACAGCTACCAGAACATCACGTACCCCGACGGCCAGGCCGCGCGCGATGTACGGGCAGTATCCGCCGCTCGTGAACGCCTCGCGGCCGCCGGGCGAGTGGCAGGCCTACGACATCGTCTTCACGTCGCCCGCGTTTCGAGCCGGCAGGAAGCTCGAGAAGCCGGCCGTCGTCACGGTCCTCCACAACGGCATCGTCGTCCACAGCGGCCACGCCGTTCTGGGGACCGACGGCACACAAGAAGATCGACCCGTATACGCCCGACAACGCCAAAGGCCCCATCGCCCTGCAGGATCACGGCAACCCGGTCCGCTACCGCAACATCTGGATCAGGCCGCTCAAAGACGGCGAGTAACTCGACATGAGAAACACAACGCATTCGCGGCGCGTCACGGCAACCTGGAAGAAGCTCGCGATCGCCGCGCTTCACGGCGATCGCGTGCTCCGCCGTTCACGCCGCGGCCGACGATCCGAAGGCCATCGTCGCGGCGCTCGACACGCAATATCAGGCGGCGGTGAAAGCCAACGACGCGGCGGCGATGGACCGCATTCTGGCCGACGACTTCGTGCTGGTGACGGGCTGGAGGACAAGCCTTCAGGAAGGCCGACCTGCTCAAGGACGCGCGCGACAAGACGACGATCTACGAGCACCAGGAGGAAGAGGCCGGCACCCAGACTGTCCGCGTCTGGGGCGACACCGCCGTCGTCACCGCCCTGCTGTGGATCAAGAGGGACGCGCGCCGGGACCGCGATCGACTACAAGCTGTGGTTCAGCGACACCTACGTTCGCACGAAGACCGGTTGGCGCTATGCCTTCGGCCAGGCGTCGATCGCGCTGCCGAAGACGCCGTAGACGTTTGTTCCGGCGCAGCCGGACCAGAGATCGCCGATGAGCGTGAACCGCAGACGATTCCTCGCGGCGGCCGGACTGCCGGCGCTCGCCTTCGGAACGATTCGGACCGAGGCGATCGGCGCGGCCGCCCCGGCTGACGATCGCACGGTGCGCCTTGGCGGCGACGGCCTCGGCCTGACGCCCGCGCAATACGCCGCGCCTGCTCGATGCGTCTGCTCGACGAGCAAGGCGATGACGCCGGACTCCTACTCGCTCGGCGGCATCGTCGAGCAGCTGGAGAACGCAGTTCGCGCGGGTGCTGGGCAAGGAGCGCGCGATCTTCATGCCGACCGGCACGCTTGCGAACCACATGGCGGTGCGCGCGCTCGCCGGAGGGTCGAGCCGCGTGATCGTCCAGGAGCAGAGCCACTTCTATCAGGACGAGGGCGACTGCGCGCAGACGCTGAGCAACCTCACGCTGATGCCGCTCGCGCCCGGGCCGCGCGACCTTCACCGCCGACGAGGTGCAGCACGTGCTCGATCAGACGAAGGCCGGCGCGCGTCGTCTCGCGCGTGTCGGTCATCGCCGTCGAAACGCCGGTGCGGCGAAAGCAGGGCGAGCAGTTCGACGCCGGACCGAGCTGGCAGAAGATCGTCGCGCTCGCGCAGCGCGAAGGCATCCGCCTTCACCTGGATGGCGCGCGGCTGTTCCTGCAGGCCGCCTACACCGGCGAGGACGTCGCCGCCTACGCGAAGCCGTTCGACACGGTCTACGTCTCGCTCTACAAGTATTTCAACGCCGCCTCGGGCGCGATTCTGGCCGGGCCGCGCGACGTGCATCGACGGGATGTACCACGGCCGGCGGATGTTCGGCGGCGGGCTCAACACGGTGTGGCCATTCGCGGTCGTCGCGCGCGCACTATCTGGACGGCTTCAGCGATCGCTACACATCAGCCGTGCGGATGTCCGGAAGACTGGATTCGCGGCCTGCAGCGGCACGATGCGTTCGCGATCGAGCGCATCCCGTCCGGCACGAACCTGTTCCGCTTGAGGGTCCGCGGCACGGATCCGGCCGCACTTCAGAAACGTCTCGCGGCGCGCGGCATCATGCTGACGGCGCCGCAGGGCGACGCGTTTCTGGTTGGCGTGAACGAGACGCTGAACCGCACGACGGCGTCGGAGCTCACCGACGCGTTCACGCGCGCGCTTTGCAGGACGTACAGTGAGAAAAACCGCCGCGGTTTTTTCCTTCGGTTACTTCTTCGTGCCGACGCCCGTCATCACTGAACTGTCCGTCCATGACGTCGAAGTTGACGCCCAGCTTGTCGTCGGCCGGCGTCAGCGTGATCTTCGCGGCGAAGGCCTGTCCCTGAAAATCGCCCTGGTAGTTCGAGGACCAGATCGTCGCCGGACTTCGAGATGTCGGTGACCTTCTGCGCGGGCATGATATCGGACGTCAACTCGGCGGCGGCGTTGCCTGCGTTGTCGGACACCGTCAGCGTCAGCTGGAGAACGGCCCTTGCGGGCTCTCGAGCGTGATGACCCAGGCGCCCATGAACTTGGCGGCCTCGGACGTCGGCAGGGGGCCGGCGCCTGCGCGCGAACCGCGGATCCCGTCAGCGCGAAAGAGAGCAACGACGACGGCGGCACGCATGGATCGACGCATGTTCAGCTCCTTTTGAGTTCGTCGGCGCCGCCGGCCATCAGGGCCCGTTCGAGCGCCGCCAGTGTGGCCGCCGAGGGGTTTCGACGCCGACGAGGATCTTCCCATTGGTCACTTCGAGGTCGTACAGCTTCGGCAACCTTCCAGGCAGCTTCGCGGTGACGAACAGCGTCAGCACGGTCGCGAGGATCGCGCCGAGCATCGTCAGCTCGAAGATGACGATCAGATTCGGCCACCAGGCGACGATCGGCATGTTACCGGTCTGCAGCGGCCAGGCCAGCTCGGTCATGCGCGTGAGCCAGCTCGAGAACACGAGGCCGACGAAGCCGCCCAGGCACGCGATATACCACAGCCAGGTGGCGCTGTCGCGGTGAGCGAACGGCTGAGCCTCGAACGGCTCACCGGACATGACGACGACATCGGCCTGCGCAATCCCGGCGGCGTACAGCCCGTCCACCGCGCGCTGCGCCGCATCGGGACTTGAATACAACGCGTAGACGGCGCTCATGGACGCGCCTCCCCGAGCACGCGCGCGGAGCGTTCGTGCGCGGTCTCGTTCGGCTCCTGCTCGCCGACCTTCAACTCCCAGATCGAGATGATTGGCACGAACTTGGCGAACAGCGTGTAGAGCAGGCACATCGCCGCGAAGGTGGACGTCGGTGATCAGGAGCTCGACCGGCCGCGGCCGGTAGGTGCCCCATGAGTGCGGGAGATACTTGTGGCCCAACGACGGGACCACGATGAGGAAGCGCTCGAGGCCACATCCCGACCAGGACGCCGAACGACGCGACGACACAGCCGGCAATCGTCCGCAGCCGTTTGATCGAGAGGATCGACACCGGAATCACGAAGTTGACGACGACCATCGTCCAGTAGAGCGGCGCGAACGAGCCTTCTGGGTCACCCGCAGCACGGCGATCTCCGCGGATTCGTTGCCGTGCCCAGACGGTGAGGCGCTCGGCGAAGACGAAGTAGCCCCACAGCAGGCTCATCATCAGCAGCAGCTTGCCGAGGTTCTGGAAGTGCAGCGGGTGCAGATACTCCTCGAGGTGCAGGAACTTGCGGAGCGCGGCCATCGCGATGATCAGGCCCGGCGATGCCGCTGAAGATCGCGCCCGCCACGAAGTACGGCCCGAACATCGTCGAGTGCCACATCGGCACCGGCGCCATCGAGAAGTCGAACGACACGATGGTGTGCACCGAGACGGCCACCGGAATGATCGCGATCGCCATGATCGACATCGCCGACTCGAGGCGATGCCACTGCTTCGGCGTCCCCTGCCAGCCGAGCGCGAGCGCGCCGTAGATCTTCGCGGCGCATTCCGGTCGTGCGGTCGCGGACGAGCGCGAAGTCGGGAATCATCGGCAGGACGAGGAACAGCACGCTGCCGGTGAGGTAGGTGGTGATCGCGAAGAAGTCCCACACCAGCGGCGATCGGAAGTTCGGCCAGATCAGCCGGCTGCTCGGATACGGCACCAGCCAGAAGAACAGCCATGGCCGCCCGAGGTGGATGATCGGGAACATCGCGCCGATCATCAGCGCGAACGCGGTGATCACCTCGGCGCAGCGCGTCACCGGTCGCCGCCAGCCCGCGTTCACCAGACGAAGGATCGCCGAGATCAGCGTGCCGGCGTGGCTGATGCCGATCCAGAAGACGAAGTTGGTGATGTAGAAGGCCCAGAAGATCGGGTTGTTGATCCCGGTCATGCCGAAGCCCATGCGCTATCTGATAGGCCCAGGTGCCGAGGCCCATGAGCACGATGCTGCCGAGGAAGGCGACGAGGGCGTAGAAACGCCACGAGGTCTCCAGCAGCGGGCGCAGGAGATCGTCGCTCAGCTTGCGCGAAGAGGCTTCGCTCATACCTGCGTCTGCCGCTCGAGATAGGTGACCTTGGGAAGCGTGCCGAGATCGTCGAGCAGCTTGCCGCCGCGCGGCGATCTGCGAGAGCCTGGAGACCTCGCTCTCGGATCGTTCAGGTCGCCGAAGACCATCGCGCGCGCCGAACACGACTGCACGCAGGCGGGCTGCACGTCCCCGTCCTTCATCTCGCGCTTCTCGGCCTTGGCGGCAATCGACGCCGCGCTGGATCCGCTGGACGCAGAACGTGCACTTCTCCATCACGCCGACCTCGCGGACCGAGACGTCCGGGTTCAGCTGGAGGTGCAGCGGCTTGGGCCACTGCGGGTTGAAGAAGTCGAAGAAGCGGACGTTGTACGGGCAGGCGTTGGCGCAGTAGCGCGGTGCCGATGCAGCGGTTATAGACCTGCGCGTTCAGTCCGTCCTCGGTGTGATGGCTCGCGTAGGTCGGACAGACCGGCTCGCATGGGGCGGCGTCGCACTGCTGGCACATCACGGGCCGGAACTTCAGCTGACGTCCGGGAAATCGCCTTCCCAGTGCCCGTTCGACGCGCAGCCAGTGCATCGCGCGCCCGCGCGCGGCCTGCTCGGGACCAACCGTTGGAATGTTGTTCTCGGCATGACACGCGGTGACGCACGCACCGCATCCGGTGCACTTGTCGAGATCCACCGCCATACCCCATCGATGCGCCATCGTATTCCTAGCCCCTAGCTCCCGAAGTTCCCAAGCTCTAGCGAGTCTCGCCCTCGCGCGGATGTTCCCGCAACTCACCCGCGAACATGATCAGGCGGCGATCGCCGTCGCCGGCGCGCGCAATCTTGACGCGGGTCGCGGCCCATGCCGGCGCGCCGGTATCGGTCTCGGTCGCGGCGGCGAGGATCCCGATCAGGTTCACTCCCCGCCCGCTCGCATACCGCGTGAACGCTTCGTGTCCCTGTCCGACCGGCATCGCCACGATATCGGGCGCGATGCCCGGAAAATCATGACCGGTACGCGCACCGTGCCTTGAGATGAGGTGAGGTCCGCCAGATCGCCCTGCGCGAGTTGAAGACGCTCGGCCGTCTGCGGATTGATCTCCACCCAGCTGCTCCACATCGCCGAGGTGAGCGGGTCAGGCATTTCCTGCAGCCGGGGAGATGCGCGCTCGATCCCGTCCCCCAAACTGCAGCGACGCGTGGCAGCAGGTGAAATGGATACGTCGCCGCATCGCCGTCGAAGACCGGCTCGAGATGGCTTACATTGCAGATTGCGGATTGCGGATTGCGGATTGAGACTGCGACTGAGACCGCGACTGCGACTGAGACTGAGACTGTTGACTGCCGACTGACTTGCTAACTTCTTCCGCCGTCTTCCACGGCAGCGACTACCGCGCGTCTTCAGCTTCCCGGCGACCTCGATCAGCACGTCGGCGGTCGCGCGCGTGGAATAGAGCGGCTTCATCACCGGGCCCGCGGAGGTCGTGACCGCCTCGATCGATCCCGACTCCGGCGCGCTATCGACCCACGACTCGAGAAGCGAGTGATCCGGGAGAATCAGGTCGGCCAGGATGCTCGTGTCGTCGAGGAAGCTCCCGAAGCTCGCAATGAACGGAATCGCCGCGAGCGCCTCCATGCGCCTTCCACGCCTTCGGCGCGCCGAATGCGGGTTCAGGCCGTCAAGCAGCAGGACCTTCGCTGATGCGCGGTCCTGGGATTTCAGAATTCTGATTTCAGATTTCCGGATTTCCAGGCGTGAAGAAGACGCCGCCTGGCTGACCGACACCGCCGAGCAGCGCGTTCAGCGCGTTGACGGCAAGCGCGTGGAACAGCCCGTTCGTGTGCGCGAGCGGCGGGCCGCCGATGAACGCGACCGACGGCTGCAGTTCCACGAGCGTGTGCGCGAGACGCTCGACCTTTTTCGCGGCGACGCCCGTGATCTGCTCGACCCGGGCGGGCGTGTAATCCGGCAGCCCGGCCGACCAGCCCGTCGATCGCGGCTCCCGGCGCGCCCGGCATCCGCCGGCCGCTTGCCCGCGAGAATGACATGCGCGATCCCGAGCGCGAGCACGCCCTCGGTCCCCGGCTTCACGCGGACCCATTCGTCGGCGTTGGCGCCGGTCAGCGACATCCGCGATTCCACCTGACACGAACGCGCCGCGCAGAACCCGGGCGTCCCTGCCGCATCGTCGCCGTAGGCGCGCTCTGCGCCACGGGAGAGTTCCACGATCCGAGGAAGTCGGCGCCGAAGCTGATGGCGAAGCGCGATCGCGCGAGATCCGATCGTCGGCAGCTGCTCGTGCCCGAAGCTGATCCCGTTCGCCCTCCGCAGCACGTCGTTCGAGAAGACTCGTAGGTGAGCGGTGCCGCCGGCGCCAAACGCCTTCAGGAATTCGCGCGGCCAGCGCCGGTCCGGCGCCGCTCCGTGCGGCCTGGCGAGGAACGCCAGCGACTGCTGACTCTTCGCGGCGGCGAGCGCGTCGAGCTGCGCGCTCAACTCCGCGATGGCCTCGTCCCAGCCGACCTCCTTGAATCCTCCGCTGCCGCGCGCCCGTTGCGCTTCATCGGGTGCGTCAGGCGGTCGGGGTGATACGTCACCTGTATCGAGGCCTGTCCCCTCGCGCAGAGACCGCCGCGGCTGATGGGATCCTTGGCGTTGCCCTCGAGCTTCTTCGCCACGGGCATCGCGACACACCGGCCTGACCGTTGCGGGTGGTCTCGACGTCCGGCGTCCATCACGCGCACGTTCATCCCGCAGCCGCCCGCGCACATCGGGCAGATGCTCGGCTTCCACTCCGCGACGCCGGGGACGATGTCCTCGTCGGGCACGAAGCGAATCAGCTGGTGCTCCGGGTTCCCGCAGCTCGCGAGCGTGGCGCTGGTGCCCGTGATGGCCGTCAGCTTGATGAAGTCTCTGCGATCCATGTTCTCGATCTATGTAGGGGCCGACCCAAGTGTCGGCCGCTGGCGCGACTACGCAGGTCCGCCCCTGCAGACGTCCGTTCAGAGGTGACGTCAGGCAGTCGTTCGGCGCGTTCTTCTGCTTGTGGCCAGTTCACGCAGAAACCCATGCTGTGATTCACGGCCCGCTCGGCGACCGTCTGGTTGGCGACGTCGCCGTGGCAGGTCGAGCAGTCGACGCTCGCGCGAACGTGCGGCGCGTGGTTGAAGCGCACGCGGGCCTCATGGGTGAACCCGTACGCGCTGCCACGGGATCTCGAGACCCTTGCTCGGAATAGCTCGTCACCTGTTGATCAGCGGCCGGTCGGTCGCGATCTGGCTGTGGCCGAGATCATTGCAGGTCTTCACGCTCGGGATGCCCGCGACGGTCGACTTGTCGGCGCTCTCCGTGACAGTCGGCGCAGACGGCCTTCTTCGCGATGTGCGTCTTGTGCGGAAAGGGAATCGGCTGAACGGCGCGCCCGGACGGATCGCGAAGAAATCGCGCGCCGCCCGCGCTCATCGTCCGATGCGCCGGCGTGAACACCGACGGATCCTGGGAGGGCTGCGGCCCGCACGCGGCGGCGGCCAGCAGCCACGATCAGCGCAGTGGACGACCGGAGACATGGTAACAAATATCACGACATGGTAACGTTGATTGGTTTCATCGTTGTCTCTTGTCGCAGGCGCGGGCCAGCGAAGCTGGCGGCCTGCGGGGTGAGGGTGACGTCGAACGCAGAGTGCAATGAGTCCAGCCTCCGACTTCTTCAAGCACGCTCCCGGCGGCGCACGAACGACCGCGCCCCACAACGTTGCCTGAGACGCGGCGGATCTCGAATGCCCGGATAGTCCAGCGGCGGCAGGCGCGGCAGGACGCGCGGAGAGGCGATAACCATCGCCGGCGTTGGTCGAGGGCTCGTGCGGCCGCTCGTGGTTATGCTCGGCACAAAAGGCGTGAAGCGCCGCTGCTGGGCGCGGCGGTCGCGGCCGGGGCGCGTCGTGTCCGCCTTCAGCACGCGGTGAAATTGCTCGTGCGATCCATTCTGCTCGGATGCCCCGGGGCGATCCGCTCCGGACATCCCAAATCACCAGACCGCAGCGCGACAACCGCCCGAGGCCCGGCCGGCAAACGGGTCCGTTGTCGCTGCGCGGCGCGCGGGCAACCCGTATCGCAAACGCCCGCTCGAACCGGGCGCGTCCTCGAAAACGGAGGGCATCGCAGCGCAACACGAAGCGACTGAAGCCGTCGCGCCTCAGCGGATGGAAGACCCGTCGCCGTGCGGAACTGCCCCTTGAATCGTCGTCCAACCTCATTCCGTGGTGATGGCGTCGGGGCATCCCGGGGGCGGCGTTGCCACTGCGGCGAAACCGCTGTTGAGCGCGCACGTCGCCGGCTCGGCAGCGGCGCGGACGGCGCCAGCACGGCCAGTTTCTCGCGCCAGCGGGATGGCGTGCGCTGGGCGACCAGCGCGTCGACCAGGTCGCTCGGCCTGCGGACTGTGTGCGGACGACGCGAGCGCTCGAGCAACCGCGACGCCCTCGCGTCGTACGCCCGACCATTGTAGCCGTCTTTCGCGTAATCGCGTATTGCTCGCGAGTTCGGTCATCGTGAACAGCCCGCTTACTCCGTCACGAATGCATCGTGTCCAGGCACATCTCGCGCCACGGCATGCGGCACCTCCGGCTTGGAGCTCCCGGCTGGCGAAAAGTGTTACCTGTCGCTGGACTAAGTGTTACCGATGTCCCTGGACTGAACCCGGTCCGCACTACACCAGCCGGAGTAGTGCAGGCACCTGAGGCCTGCCTTCGGAGAGCCGTTGCTTGGCCTGGATACTCCGAGGTAGTTCACGATGTTCCACATGTCGGGCGCGGTCATCTTGCTCTTGTAGCCCTTCATGTCGAACTTCGGCCCGGCGCCGTCGCGAATGACGAGGAAGATCTCGCCGTCGGTCGACCCGCGATCCCACTTGTCGTCCGTGAGGTTGGAGGGTGCGTGCCTTCCGGCGCCATCGGGCCGTTGCCCTTGGCGCGTCGGCGCCGTGGCAGAACCGGCAGTTCTTCTGGAACGCCGCGCCTGCCCCGCCTTGATCGAATCGGGCGACGAGGCGACCGGGTTCTTCATCTTCTTACCGTCCGGGCTTCCACCCGGATTCTGCGCGCCGGCGATCACGGTCGCAAGCGCGATGAAGGACAGCGCGAGCGCGGGAACAAGAGCAGTCGATACGCGACGCATGATTCGATTCATCTCCTTTATCACGATGCTAGGTGCTTGGCCGGCAGGCAGGTCGGTGGCTGATTCTCACACACCTATTGGGCGACTGCAAACGGTTCCCTTTCGACCTGCGACGAGCGAGCGGAACCGATCGGGGACGCCGGCGTTAGCCGAGCCCGGCCTCAGCGAACGACGACGATCGTCACTTCGTCGTCGCGCCACGAGCGCGCCGTCGTCGGCGCGGCAGCGGAGCACGTAGGTGCCGGGCTCCGAGAATGTCACCTTCACCGGCTGCAATCCATCGTCGGGGATCTTCGGTGCGGCCCAGACCGGCGCCCACGGCGAGTTCGCGCCCGCACGCGTGTCCTCCCAGGCCTTGATCTGCGGCGGATCGAAGGTGACCTTCGCATTCGCAGGCCGCGGTACACGAACCACGACACGTGCAGGCCGACGTTCTTGCCGACCGTGATGCGCGACGGCGGCGCCATCGCCAGGTTTCGTGACTTGCAGCCGGCGCAGCAGCGGGATCCGCGGCGAGACGCGCCTGCGCGCGCCTGCAAGCGTCGCCAGCGACGGTGTGCCGCCGCTTCGGAACGCCGTCGTCCTTGACGTCGCTGACGACGGTCAGCGGTTCACCGACCTTGACGGTGCGCGACTTGATCTCCTGGATGTGCACCGTCGGCGGCTGGTTGGCCGCGCACTTCAGGACTGCTCGTGCCGGCGCCGAGCGCGCCGGTCTCCGACGCCTTCACGACATCGTCGACCACGTAGTCGGGCCGCAGCGTCGCGTAGGCCTTCTCGGTCTTGCCGTGCGTGGTGAGCGTCCAGATCAAGCTCGTCCTTCTCGGTGAAGTTGGCGGGAACCTTGACGCTGAACACGAAGCGGTTGCGGCGCGGCAGGAAGTGCGTCGGCTGCCCCTGATCGGCGCCGCCGAGGTTGAACCCGTTCTCGGGCCCGACCGGTACGTCGATCTCTTCCTCCCAGTTCCGGTTCATGTAACCGAACAGGAAGTAGCTTCGAGCCGTCGCTCGCCTGCTCCCACCCTTCGTATGCGGGCGAGATGTTCTCGCCCTTCGTATACGACAAGCGATTGTGCAGGGCGCCGAGTCGGCGACGATCGCGAGCGCGACGCAATCGACGATATCCAACCGCAGATCGTCGTTCTTCACTGCTGTGGCGCTCCTGCTGTTTTCATCGCCGCCGGCGGCATCCGTGTGCACAGCGGGCAGCCGATGACGTTGTCGTTCTTGCGTCACGCTGCAGATGCTCGCGGCGCTTGGCCATCTCCTCCTGGAACTGCTCGTCGGTGAGCGCGACGCGCATGCCGAGGTCGATGAACATGTTCGCCACCGAGCGGTTGCCCGGAGCCCTGCCAGTTGCGCGGGTCGGGCACGTTCTTGTTCGTCGGCGAGTTGTCCATGAACCCGATGATGTGGAGGATGGTGCCCTTGGGCAGCAGCGGCGCGGAGTCGTCCGTGTAGTCGTAGCCGCGCGACCCAGTTGTGGTCGTAGCCGACGCAGTTCAGCGTCTGGATGTTGTAGCCCCAGATCGCCTCGAGGCACATCCGCTGGCCCGGCGCGTGCAGATGCGGCTCGAACGAGATGATCTTGGTGTGCTGCTGCAGCACGGTGTAGGCGTTGCAGCTGCTGGTTCGCTTCCATGCCGCGGATGTCGATGTCGACGCCGTTGCCGAGGCCGAACACCGCGCGCTTGTAGCGTCGGCTTGTAATCCTTCGGCATCAGCTTGAAGCCGATCTCGAGGTGCGACTTGGTGTCGCGGCCGTTCGAGTGCAGGTGGATCGAGTCCGGACACGATGCTCGAGCCGGCCTTCAGCAGGCGCGCCGACTTCGGATCGAAGAAGTCGGCGTTGCGGCCGACCTCGTGCACCGGCCAGTTGACCGTCTCCTCGTCGAGGATGAACGACAGCGGATCGGCCTGCTCCGACGTCTTGTTGACGTCGAGCACCTGCGTGCGCCAGATCATGTGGTGGAACACGAAGCGTCCGCCGACGGTCGGCGCTTGTTCGTGCGAGCTGCGACGAGGCACGTCGTTGACTTCCTTGATCTCGAGCGCGGCGACGTAGCGATCCTCGGTCAGGCCGGTCGGGACGCTCGGGAATCTCGCCCCACCAGTCAGGCGCGCCGCCCTTGACGGTGAGCTCCTTGGTCTTGACGATCAGGTCCGGCGTCCCGATCGCCCACGACTGGCGGTCGGCGTAGACCTTGGCCGGGCGGCATGTCGGCCGGGTTGCCGCGCGGCGCGCCGCTGTCGGCCCACTTGGCGAGCGTGGCGATCTCGTCGTCGCTCAGCGACGGGTCGTTGTGGAACTGCTGGATGCCGATGTTCTTCTCGACGTACCACGGCGGCATGACGCCGGCCTTCGGGCCGATGCCGGTGCGCTGCTTGATGGCGCGCGCCCACGGCCGCGCGTCCTCGTAGGTCGACAGCGACATCGGCGCGACGCCGTCGGCGCGATGGCAGTTCTCGCAGCTGACGCTGCAGAATGGGCGCGACGTCTTTGGTGAAAGTGACCTCACCGGGCACGGCGGCGGGCGCGGCTTTGAGCGCGTGCGGCGCCGCCAGCCCGACGATCGCGGCGAAAACCAGGCCGACTCCCAAGGTCAACTCCAACGACCCGTCATTCGACGTTCCATCGCGTACCTCCTTCACCAGTAACTACCGCGTGGTCACCATGATGCAAGCTACTATACCTGCCGTCTCAACCGTTGACAACCAGAATCTGGATCGAGCGGCCCAGCCCCCATCAGGAGTGCGAGGACGGAGAGCGAGAACGTCAGCGAACCGGATCAGATTGCCGGGGTCGCTCACCTGCACGCGGCAGCTCCCCGCAGCTTCATCGACTGAAATCTGCGCGGTGGACGAGGCGACCGCCGAGGTCTGTGAAATGCGTGAGCGCGCACGTCTGGTTGTGCCGTTGGAGTCCCCAGGCCCAATCCGATTCCGGACGATGTCGGCGGGTTGACAGTCGTGAGTGTCGCGGCCGGCCACGGCGCCGGCTGGCCGTGAACGTGAAGAAGACAGGCGCGCCCTGCGGGCTGAGACGAGCCTGAAAACGTGGCCGTCGTCGTCGAGTCGCTGGGAGGACGTCGATCCCGGCGGCAGATTGTACCCGCAGGCGCCCAAGGCTGCGACGATCAGCAGCCACCTCGTGCACGTTCGCACGCTCGTTCACCCCGTGTCAGCGCCGTCCATTGCGGCAGGCGACCAGGACCTCATCGCTGGCGGAATGACCGCGCATCGCGCGCGCCAGCGCAGGCCGCTCGACGCAGAGCGCGCAGGGTCGCGCAGGCGCGCTGCCGCGCCGCAGCACGCCTCGCCGGCCAGGGATTCTCGCGGGCGAGTTGGCGTGCTCGCGCGTCGATGGCGCGCGCGCCATCGCCATGCGCGTCGGCTCGTCGGCGCGGGCGATCTCGGAGAGCACGGCCGGAAACGGACAGCCGTGGCCGCGGGTCGTCGCGGTGTGCGGCGGAAAGATAGCGGTCGACCGACCACGGGATCGATGAATCGCCGAGGGTGGCCTGGACCACCTCGGCGTCCATCGCCTGCTTGGAGCAAATGCGCGTAGAACCCGCCGATGGTCGAGCCCGGCGCCATGCATGACTGCGGCTGACGCTGGCGGCGGCCAGACCGTTCTTTCGAACGATGCGGCCGGCGGAGGCAATGATGCGATCGTGGGTCCGGCGCTTCTGCGAGCGTTTGCCGAGACGTCGTGTTCGCCATGGAGCGCCGATGCTAATACATCGGCCACCCGCCCGCGGTGTTATTTCGCGCCCTGGACATGCTGGTTGTAGGCCTTGACCCAGTCCTTCTTGACGGCGTCCTGGGCCGCCTTCAGGGTGATGGTCTTGTCGCACACCATCTGGTGAAGCTTGAGGTCGAGCTCACGCTTCTGGTCCGGACCCATCGTCTTGTTGGCGGGCAGCGGCCAGAGGTTGTCGGGGTCGTTGGAGCCGCCGAGCGAGATGGGAATGAGGTGATCCAGCTCGCCGGTGAAGTCCTCGGGGCGCTTGCCGTACGCGCTCGAGCGCCTGGTCGCGCTGCCGCTTGGCGACCGGTTTGGCCGATGCCTCGAAATCCGCCGCGCACACCTGCGCCTCGTTCGCCTTCCCCTTCGCGCCAGGCGTCTGGAACGAGCTGGGAGTTGCGCGCTCGCCAATGCGGGCACGCCGATCATTGCCGTTGCCGCCACGAATGAGAGCCACGCCGTTCTGACCGATCATGAAGCCTCCTGCAAAAAGATGATGACCATAATATTAGTGTTACGAACGAGGGGCGCCAATCGTTTACGTCACGGAATTGTCTCTGCTCTGCTACCGCGGCGTCAGTGTTTCGCTTTTGAAACAGCGCCACCGAATTTCGTCAGCGGGACGAGGCCCGGCGCATGCCTCCACACGCGAGGAAACAAGCGCCTTTCCGGCCGTGTAAGCCGTGACGTAGCTGCGGTATTCGTTGATGTAGCTTCACCAGCGCCTCGGCGTGCGGCACCAGCGCCTCTCTTCCAGCACGGTCACCGCTCGTGCAAACTCCAGCCCGCCGTCGAGATACCGGCGCGTCGACGTCGGCTTGCACCATCTGCAGATCACCCGTTAGACGCTCGACCTCAACGTGCCGGTCCGCGTCGGCGCCGGTCCAGGCCGGCCAGCCGGAAAGAGCTGCTCGCCGACGAAGCGGACCCGCTCCTCCGCCGGGAACGCCACATCGGCCGCAAGCATCGCCGCCCCCTCGGACTCGAGCGCCTCGGGCGCGAACATCAGCTGAATCGACCGCTCGGGCGGATCGTCTGGCGTGTCCCGGCGCGGCGCCCTCAGCGTGTTCCTGGTGTGGTGCCCCGGGTAGCCCTCGTGACACGCGATCTGGAGGACCTGATCGACGGTGAACCGGAAATCAGTGTTGATCTGAATCGTGCTGCGCGCGTCGCCGGAGATAGCGCGAGAACGCGCCCCACGGCTTGTCGCGCACGAACTCGAGCGTCACCTGCTCGTCCGGCGGCAGCGCGACATGCGCGAGCGTACGGCGCCTGCATTCGCCGACGGCGGCTCGCATCACGTTGGCCAATCGATCCGGCGACACGGTGTATCGCGCGGCGAACGCGGTGTACCGATCGACGAGCCGCCCTCCATGTCCGATCAGATCGGCGATCCGCGAGCGGATCCCGGTGAGCCGGGCCTCATCGGCCGGCGGCGGCACGAGGCCGAAGAGACCGCGCTCTCCCGATCAGAATGGCAGCCGGAGTGCCGGTCAGGAGATCGACGCGAGCCGCGATCGCCGCGAGATCCGCGGACAGGGCATGAGCGCGAATCAGCATCGGCCGGCCCGAACGTGTCCGCCGACAGACGCCGCGCCAATTCGCGGGCCTCGAGCTTGATCGCCGGCAGCGGCGGCGGATCGCGCCGCACGTCGGCGACGGCGCCCTCGGGTCCGGCGTAGAAGTCGAGTGAGTCAGGATCGCGCTCGCCCAGCGCGACGGCAGAGCCGCGTAACGCCCTTCCGCGCCTCGTCGTCGATGGACGGTCCGCGACGGCAAGCGGCAAGCAGCAAAAGAAGAATGTAGTGCAGGCCTTCAGGCCTGCCCGGTGTCCGCTACCGCGGGAACGGCACATCGATGAAGTATGGCTTGCCTCTCGCGACGTGTAGGCGATGCGAAGGGTCGCGGCGGGATCCTCGACGGGACGCCCGCGGCCAATCCAGCTCTCGCCGCTGTCGTCGATGTGCAGCGCGACCACGTCGGGCGACTGCCCCTTCTGCGAGAACGGTCACGGTCACCTCGGACGCGGTGGCCGCCGGCAACTCCGCGCGCGTCGCGTCGCTGAAGTACGCGGCAGACACCGTTCTTTCCGGCCACGACCTCGAAATGCAGATCGCCGTTCATCAGGACGATGCCGCCGTAGTGAGGATTGCGATCGCCGTGAGGCACGGTGGCGTCGTCGGCGGCGGTCGCGGCAGCGGCTGGCGGTTGCGCCGCCAGCGTTGGCGTTGCGTCGGCACCGCGGCCGCAGGATGCGGCAAGACACGAGCACGCAATCACGCACGCGCGTGCTCCGCGCCCCCACCCTTCCGCGCCTTCGCCGCTTTGCCGGGCCAGTCATTCGCACCCGAGCGCGTCAATCGGATCGAGACGCGAGGCGCGGCGCGCCGGATAGAACCCGAAAAAGACGCCGACGGCGGCCGCGATGCCGAACGCCAGCGCCACCGACGCAGGCGAGACCGACGCCGGCCACTCGAGCACCACAGCGTCACGACCGCCGCCGCCGCGAAGCCGAAGGCGATGCCGACAAGACCGCCCGCAGCAGCTGAGCGCGACCGCCTCCACCGAGGAACTGCAGCAGCATCGCGACTGGCGGGCGCCGACGGCCCGCCGCAGGCCGATCTCGCGCGTTCGCTCGCTCACCGACACGAGCATGACGTTCACTGATCCCGATGCCGCCGACGACGAGCGAGATCGCCGCGATCGCGGCGAGCAATGCCGTCATCGTCGTGCCGGCGCGCTGCAGCGTGCCGCTCATCTCTTCCAGATTGACCTGATCGACCTTCGGCATGTTCGCCAGAACGAAGGCGGCCACCGACGTGTAGAGGCCTTTGGTCAGCGCTTCGGCCGCCTGCGTCTTCACCGTGAAGTCGTCCGGGCACGCCGAAGCTCGAGCTAGGGCGCCTGGTTCCCGAGCAGGCCGCCCTGCCGCAGTGCCGCGCCAGCGCGGCGTCGGTGTCGAGATGATGCCGCTTGCGCAGCAGCGGCTGATGTCGTCGGCGAGCCGCGTGGCATCGCTCGCCTGCGCCGCCGCCACGACGACGCTGTGAATGTGCTGAATGCCGACGACGCGCCTGCAGCGTGGTGAAGGGCACGAACACCATGTCCATCTGATCGTCGTCTCCGCCCGAGACGACGCCCAGCGATGCGAACGGTGGCGTCAGCGTATCAGCAGGTCGCGGCCGACCGGATTTGGCACGTCGCCGAACAGCTTGTCGCGCGCACCGGTAGCCGAGGGACCGCAACCGGATCCGTGCACCGGTGACATCGGCGGGTCGATCATGAATCGCGCCGCGCGCTCAGCCGCCAGCCGTACAGCTGCGGGTAGGACGCCTCAGTGCCGAGCACCTGCAGGATACTCGCGCGTCGCGCCGTTCACCACCCAGCCGCGCAGCTTGACCACGCTCGACGCGACATCTTGACGCCGTCCAGCGCGGCAATCGCGTGCGCATCGTCGGGACGTGAGCGTGGATGCGCAAGGAGCCGAGCCCGGTGGCGATCTTCGATTCCTCGCCGCCGCGCGTGAAGTTGCCGGCGTCCACGCGAATCAGGTTCGATGCCGGCCGATCGCACGTCGTCGGCGACCGTTTCCTGCGCGCCGGTGCCAAGGGCCACCATCGTGATGACCGCAGCCACGCCAATCGTCATCCCCAGAGTGGTGAGGGCGGTGCGGAGCTTATGGCGGCCGAGCGCGCGCAGCGCATGTCGCGAAGCGTGTGAGGCATCACTCGTAGCGGAGCGAGTCGATGGGATCGAGCCGCGATGCCTGCCGCGCCGGGTAATAGCCGAAGAAGACGCCGACCGCCGCGGCGACGGCGAACGACGAACGCGATCGATGCGGGAGAGCACCGTGGTGGACCAGCTGCAGCGATCTGCGCGATGACGCCAGAGGCGACAGCGCCGAGCGCGATGCCGCGACGCCGCCGATCACGCTGAGCGCGATCGCTTCGACGAGGAACTGCACGCAGGACGTCGCCCGCGCGCGCCGACCGCCCGGCGGATGCCGATCTCGCGCGTCCGCTCCGTCACCGAGACCAGCATGATGTTCATGATGCCGATGCCGCCGACAATCAGCGACACCGCCGCGATGCTGCCGAGGAGCGCCGTCATGGTCTTCGTCGCGCGATCGAGCGTGCGGCCGAGCTGCTCGGAGCGTCACCTTCTCGAGCCCTCCCACGTTGCCGACCACGGCGCGCGCGACATCGGGCCGCAGACCGCCGCGCGCCAGCGACTGACCGCGCCTGCGCTGGCGACGGTGAAGTCGTCGGGATCCTTCATCGCGATCCCGGTGACGCGCGCGCAGCAGTTCGGTCACGTCGCTTCGAGACCCGCGACACTTCGCCGGTGGAGGCGGCCGTGATGCTGATGTCGTTCAGCTTCGACAGGTTCAGCAGCTTGATGAATGGTCGTGAACGGCACGTAGACCGCGTCGAACTGATCGTCGCCGGCCGATGGCGCGACCATCCAGCTGCCGCTGCCGATGACGCCGACGACCTGGAACGGCTGCTTCCAGAGCAGAATCTGCTGGCCTACCGGGTTGGCGCTCGCCGAACAGCTTCTCGCGCGGCGAAGGCAACTGAGCACGACGACCGGCGGCGCGGCGAGACTGCTCGCGCGCGGTGAAAAAATCGTCCGGCCGTGAACGTCCACGACCGGCGGATCGACGCGCAAGCTCCGTATCGCCGCCGTGGAGCCGGGTGAACCAGCGCTTGTCGCCGGCGGCGCATGGACGTTCTCGTGAATACCCTTCGGACACGAACTGCACGCCGCGCAGATCTGGCGAATCGCGTCGGCGTCGGCGGGCGTGAGCGTCGCCGCCGATCCGAGCCCGGCCTCGACGTCGCCGAGGCGCTGGCGCGACGTCGGGTGGTCGTGCTTTTTCCATGGGATCGTCTTCGGGGTGGAAGCCCGCAAGCGGTACGTCAGGATTAGGGGCTGGGGGCTGGTGGCTAGGCGCGCCTGGTGATCGACGACGCCGCCGCCGTCGTCCTCGGTCTTGGTCTTGTAATTTCCCGCGGTGACGACGATGAGGTTCATCCCGGCCGCGCGGACCTGCTGCCCGATTGCCGCTCGGCCCCGGTGCCGAGGCGATCATCGTCAGCACGGTGGCGACGCCGGATCGTCATGCCGATGCGTGGTCAGCGCCGTCTGCAGCTTGTTACGCAGGCGCGCGGAGGGCAATAGCAATACGTAACTGA
>ERZ1370068.1869-contig-1182_pt1 | contig 46630 bp, 77 predicted proteins | sample MGYA00561227_ERZ1370068 | MGnify/ENA primary metagenome ERZ1370068 (study PRJEB38410, sample SAMEA6850437) | metagenome | study: Metagenomic assessment of the ecological functions of the soil: analysis of the soil microbiota associated with the... | reverse complement strand
CCAGTTCGTGTCGACGCTCTTTGCGATCTGCTCGATATTGGTCCGAAGCCGGTTGACGGGCGTCGGCAACTGGCCCTGTGGGGCCTGCGCGTGCAACGTGTTCAGGGCCACTATCAGCGCTGCTGGGAGAATGAGTGAAGGTTTCATCAACGCCCCTTCGAAAAACGTCGTCCGTGTTCGTCGAGAACTACAAGCCTCATGAATCGTAGACGATCGGCATGGCCGGTTCGAACCTCTTTGGTGAATCGCTCACGAACCGTCGTTGACATCGGACGAGGCAATCATTGACACCGGCCCGCTGCGGATCGGACCGCGCGGATTCAGGAGGAAACATGCGTTGGACTGGCTGTGCGATTCTCGCATTCGTCCTGTTCGTGCCGGTCATCGCGCAGAACAAAGGATTACCGGCCGGAAAGCCCGAAACGGTGGGCTTCTCCGCGAGCGGCTGGGCAGGCTGAACCGCGAGATGCGGAAGCTGGTCGACGATCAGGAGTTTGCGGGGATCGTGACCATGGTCGCGCGGCACGGCAAGCTTGTCAGCGTCGACACCTACGGCCATCAGGACCTCGCCGCGCGCACGCCTCTCCAGCGCGACACCATCTTCCGCATCTATTCGATGACGAAACCGATCACCGGCGTCGCCATGATGATGCTCCATGAAGAGGGCAAGTGGCACCCCGACGATCCGCTCTCGAAGCAACATTCCGGAATTCGCCGCGCTCAAAGTCTACGCGGGCACGGGTTCCGACGGCACGCCGGCGCTCAAAGCGCCCGGGCACGCGCCCACGGTTGGCGAGCTGATGTCTCACACCGCGGGCTTCACCTACGGTTTCTTCGGTGGGGCACCGGTCGACAAGATGTATCAGGCCGACAACCCGCTCGCAGCGCCCAATCTTCGCGAGTTCATCGCCAAGCCTCGCCAAGCTTCCGCTGGCCTACGAGCCTGGCGAGCAGTGGGTCTAGCAGCGTGTCGGTTCGACATCCAGGGCTATCTGGTCGAGAAGCTATCGGGTCAGTCGCTGCCCGAATTCATGCGGACGAAGATCTTCGAGCCACTGGGCATGACGGACACGGGTTTCTACGTTCCCCAAAACAAGCTGTCTCGTCTGGCCACTGGTACTGATGGATACCCAAGCCCATCGCCTGAATCCAGTGGCGCGCGATCCGAATGTCACCTCCATGCCAGGCCTGCCGTCAGGCGGCGGACTGTATTCCACTGCGGACGATTACCTGCGATTCGCGCAGATGCTCGCCAACGGCGGCGAGCTCGATGGCATCCGGCTCCTCGCTCCCGGCACGGTCGCGCTCATGCGCGACAATCATCTCTCCCGCGCGCCTCATGGACGGCCGGCTCGGCATCGGACTTCAGCGATTCGGCCTGGCTTCGGATTCGGTTACGACGTCGCCGTCTTCGACGATCCTCACAAGGCGGGCAGCACGACCGGAAAGGGCACGTATCTCTGGGATGGCGCGGCGGGGCACTTGGTTCTGGGTCGATCCAACCAACGACATCGTGTTCATCGGCATGATCCAGCGCATGGCCGCGGCAGGGATACCGAACGCCCAGAATCTCTCTCGGGCGCTCGTGCAGCAGGCGCTCGTCGATCCATCCAAATAGACGCAGCTTGTTTATTCGGTTTTCATTTCCGCGTAGACGGCAGTCGCCAGAAGGCAGTTAGCCACGGAGTCACAAGTCACAGAAAACTTGCCTTGACGCGGACGCACTGCGGAGCAGGCTGGTCTCTGGCATGACAACCCGCCAGATGAACGATTCTCAGAGCTGGTTACCGTTCATCTGACGGTTTCGTACCGGAGTCAGCACGCGGCGTCGCGCGCCTCCGTGACTCAGTGCCTCTGGCTAATATGCCTGAGTCCCGTTCGATTCACAGCTCACCCAAGCAACTCGCGGACTCTAGGCACGACCTTCGTTCCGTAAAGCTCGATGCTCGTCATGAGTTTGTCGTGCGGCAGTGTCCCGTTGGCATACTTCAGATCGAACCGCGAGAGACCGAGGCCTTTCATGGTGGCGGCGATTTTCTTTGCGACCGTTTCCGGAGAGCCGACGAAAACAGCGCCATTCGGTCCAGCCTCCTGCTCGAAGTGGGCGCGTGTAATGGGCGGCCATCCACGCTCGGCGCCGATGCGATTCATCAACCCGGCATGATGCGGCCACAACTCTTCCTTCGCCTGTTCGTCGGTCGCTGCAACGTGACCCGGGGAATGCGCGCCGATCGGCTGAACGGGCTTCTCGAACCGCTCGAGCGACTGGAGGTAGAGCTGTAACAGGGGCGAATCGAAGCGGTTCCCGCCGATGATGGCCAGAATCAGCGGAAGCCCGTAGTGAGCGGCACGCACGACCGATTCCGACTTCCGCCGACGCCCACCCACGTGCGCAGCGTCCCCGTCTCGATCGGCGGATACACGATCTGGCCGCTGAGCGGCGCGCGCAATTCGGCCTTCCACGTGACCGGCTGGTTCTTGAGCAGCTCAGCGAAGAGGTTGAGCTTCTCCTCGAACAGATCCTCGTAGTGTGCGAGGTCGTAGCCGAACAGCGGATACGACTCGGTGAACGAGCCGCGGCCGACAATCACGTCCGCCCGTCCGCTCGAAATGGCGTTGAGCGTCGAAAACCGCTCGAAGACGCGAACCGGATCGTCCGTGCTCAGCACCGTCACCGCCGTGCCGAGGCGAATGCGCCTGGACCTCGCCGCAATAGCCGCCAGCATCACCTCCGGGCGCGGAGATGGAAAAAGTCCTTCCGGTGATGCTCGCCGACACCGAAGAAGTCGAGCCCGACCTGGTCCGCCAGCTCCCCTTCGACGACGACCTGTCGAAGCGTCTCGGCCTGCGAGAGCAGCCGCCCGCCAGCGTCGACGGTGACATCTCCGGAACGTGTTCACACCCAGTTCAATCGCGGCTGCCATGTTCCTCCAGTTGTCCAGCAGGTTTCACAGTGATGCGGCATCACGACGGAGACGCCACGCCGTTTTCACAAGCGCGGGACCAGAGATGGTGCATTCGCGTTTCCAGGAGGGATTTGGGATCGGACTGACCGGAGGCTCAGTTCGGAAGACACGCGGCGGACGAACGCCACTCGGACATTCCACCGGCCCGCTTTGACGACAACGACTTCGCCGACGCTTCTCAGGAGTTTTCGTAACTCGCGACGTTGTCCGGCAGCAGATGACCGATGAATCGGCGATATCCGCGCTGCTCGGCCGCCTGAAGCACTCGGTTGGCGAGCGCCGTGCCGACGCGCTGTCGCTGCCAGTCGTCGCGGACGACGAGCGCCACCTCCACGCTCGTGGCGTCGACGGCGCCGAAGCTTCCCAGGCCGACGATTTCGCGGACATTCCCGATCTCGTGGCTCGGCGACCAGCGCCAGCTGGTGACGGTAGTCGACGCGAGCAAGTTGCCGAATCACCGAGTCGGGCACGGTCGACGGAAGAACCGGAGGTATCGCGTGCGCGGGCTCAAGCCCGCGTAGAGCTCGCGGATGGGGGCATCCTCCGTCGCGGCGCAGCGCTCGAATGTGAACGCGCCTGTGATTCGGCAGGATCACGACGTCGTCGAGCTCGCGCTGGGGTAGCCAGGCGGCTCGATGATCAGCGAAGGGAGCACCGGTGCCATTCGTCCTCATCCAATCGCAGCCCCGGGGCAGGCTGCGCCTACGATGCAGCTGGCGGCGCAGGGCTTTAGCCCTGCGGATCATCACCAAGTTCTTTACTGAGCGGAGGCCTGCAACGAGGCAGTCATCGCCCACGCCAGCCGTTTTTCATCGTCGGCCGACAAGAAGAAGGTCTGACGATCTCGACCAATCAAATCTGGTGATGGACGGCTTCGCGCGCATCAACCCGACCGCGGAATGGTTACGCGAGCGCAAGAGAAATGCCCCGATCTCGTGCGCCAGGGCACGGCCCAGCACGCGACCCGGACGACTTTGCGAAGATCCGCCGCCCATTCGGAAGCGTGGAGACCGAGCAACGTGCCGTCGGAGAACACATCGCCGCGATCGTGTTGGGATACGCGATCGATCGGCCGGGGCAGATCATCGAGGAACAGAGATCGACGCGAGCACATTGCCCGCAACATGTCGCTTCTGGTGATCGGCGAGATCGGGATCGTCCGCGAGGCACGACCGTGAGGCGCCTCGCAGCATCCCACCCCGCGTCGGTGGGATTCGGCGCGACGCACGTCCACGCCATGTGGAGCCGCCCAAATGCGAGTCACTTCCTCCATCGCCGCCGCTTCGCGCTCGGTCGCATCCGCGTTCCTTCGAAGACGATGTCGACGGCAGCGCGGCCACGGAGAGGCCGCGCAGTCCGAGCAAACACAGCAGAAGCGTTGAGGCGATGGTTGGCATACGACACTCGTCGACATCTCTGATCCCGCCGAACGAATGCGCGTTCGCGTCATGGGAGTCGCCAGGCGTCTCTGATCTCTCGTAGGACCGTGAACCGGCAAGATCTCTGGCCGACTTACTCTACGAGGGTCTCGCTGTGTGGAGGGTTCGTTGTTGTTCTTTTTGAGGTTAGCGCTGGCCGTCGAGACTGGCCCACTCACCCGACTGGATGAAACTGGCCCAGTAGAACGGGTGGGGCTTTCGCATACCGTGCATTGCGATCTTTGCATGGCGCAGCGCGTCGCCACGCCCGAGACCGGCCCGAGGCCTCCGTGCAAGTCACGCCACCATCGTTTCCCGGGTGATGTAGTCGCTGACTGGCCAGAGACTCATCACCACGGTTTCGGTGCCCCGCCAGGACGAACGCGCGACAGGAGCCCGTAGACGCCCTCACCGTTTCTGACCTGGCCGATTCCGGTGTCGCAGGCCGAGAGCGTCACCAATTTCGTTCCCCACAAGTTCAAGCCCGCCGCTTCGAGCGCCGTCAGAATCCCATCGTCGTGCGAGTCGCGCGTCAGGTTCGCGCCGGCTAGTGCCAGGCTCCGAGACCGCAGGAGCGGATTCTGCATGGCGACGGGCGTCTCCAGAAAGAATCCATGCGAGGCGATGTGCAGCATCCGGCGGCGTCCATCGACCCGCTGCAGCGCGATGCCAGCGCCGCGCGTCGACCGGCGGCGAGCAGCGTCGCGTCCGGGAAAGAGTGCCATGATGGCGCGGGCCTCTCCGCCGTATTCATGACGGCCAGCCGGAGCGAGCGGCGGCTCGGCGCAAGGTCCTCGCCGGCCGTCGCGCGGCGCCGCGTGTGACGCGGGCCGATGACCGGCGTCTCGGCTTTCGGGGCTCGACGTCCGGTCGATCGCCAGGCTCGCCGAACGCGAGGATCGGCGACGACCGCCGGCTGGCTCCGGCTCGCGCTGCGTCGCCTGCATCCGCAGCAGATCGCGCGGCCGCTCGCTGAGATAGCTCATCGCGTAGCGCTCGATCAGGTAGCGGCCCTGGTCGTCGACGAGCGCCTCCGAACGGCGCCAGATTGAGCTCGCCGTCCGGAGCGAGAGCAGCCGCGCGGCGCCGCCGACCGACACGCGCAGCGGCCGCAACACCGCTCGTCCACCGCGCGCGCGCGCGCTCCTTCAGGTCGCCGCGCGTCGGGATCGCGCAACGCCCGGCGGCACGCGCGTCGATCAGCCCGGTCGATCGCCGCGGCCGGGCCGAGGTCCATGACCGACTCGCTGCCGCGCGTGCTTGCGGACGACGTACGCCGCGTAGTGCCAGGCGTGCCCGTAGGCGTCGCGCTGTTCCGCTCCTGGCCCTGGGATCGAGGTGGACGGAAGACCGACGATATTCCAGCAGCGCCGCATCTTCTGGCAGCGCGGCTGCACGGCCTGCCTCGAAGCGTGACCGGCTGCATCCGTGCCCGGAATCCGCGCTGTGTTCGGCGAGTTTGCCTGAGCGTCTTCGCTTCCAGCGCCTGATGGCGCTCAGGCGCACCTCCGAGCGTGCGGCTTCTGGAGCTTCAACGCCAGACGAGCCACCGGCGGTGGTGGCGTTCAGCTGATCGAGCAGGCCCTGGCTCACCAGGTTCGTGATCAGCCGGCGCACGGCCGCCGACGTGTCGACTGCGGCGTCCAGCATGCGCGCCCTTTGCGCTGCAGCAAGACGAGTGCAGCCAGGCTTTGGCGGTGGCGCCCGCATCGCCTGGCGCCTCCCGAAGATGCAACGAGATCGGAGCCGGTCCGTGCGCGCTCCGCCACGCTCCTGGCGAATGCGTTTACGTTCGAACCTGGACCACGATGTTCAATGCCAGCTCTTTCTCGAGAATCGTGTCAGCGCGTCCTCGGTACGCAATCGCGCGGTAGATCTCCCCAGCAGCGGCATACGCCCGGCGATGTTGCTGACCGACAACAGAGTGGCCTCTTTGATACGGACCTGCAGCGTTCTCCAGATATGGAAGTGCCGAAAATGCTCTGCGAGCGCCCGGTGTCGCCGGTCGCGCGGTAGATATTGGCAAGATTGGTCAGAATGTGGGCGACGTCGGGATGATCGGATCCACGGTCCGTTCCCGGATCGACAGCGCGCGCGTTGCACGCCACGGTCGTCGTATAGTCCCGGCGTTCGCAGCGACGATTCCGAGGTTCTGCAGTGCGGTAGCGACCGAGTAGTTGTCCGATCCCAGCAGCTCTTCACTCAAGGCGAGCGAGCGCTGGAACAGATCTTCGGCACGTCCGTAGTCCTGCTTCGACGATAAACGCCTCGATCTACGGATTGTTCGAATAACGCGGCGTCGCCGGACGCCTGTGCGGTGCAGCGTCGTCAGGATCTGCTTCTCGACGATCGCCAGTGCGCGCGCTTGATGGTCTCTTCCTCCTTGTCGAGATCGCCGGCTGACTGTCACGGGGGTTGCCAGGGTTGCTGTGGTACTCGGCTCGACGACCATGGGTGATCGGCACCCAATGTCTCGCTTCGAAATCATTCGGCGATTGCCTGCCGCAGCGAGGGCCCGCTGGCCTTCAGACGCTCTCCCTCCCGGTGATAGAGCAACGCCAGCTGGGATCGGGCCCAGGGCCGTCGTCGGGCGCCCCTCTCCCAGAGTCCGATCCACCATGATCGAGATCGCGCGCTTGAGCTTACAGCTCCGACTTTGCGCTGTCCGGCAGCCGGTATACGACCGCGAGCTGGGCCGCCACCGAAGCGACCTGCGCGTCATCCAGGCCCCGCACGGCTTCGGTGAAAGTCAGCGCCTCTGCTCCAGCGAGACGACGCGTCCTCGAACTCGGCCCTCGGTTTCAAATCGAGCGGCCGTCGTTCGCAGCTTCCCGCGATTCCTGCATCGACCAGTCGGCGCCCGCTGCGACACGACGGTCGGCGATCTGAACGGTGTAAGAACCCGGAACGGTGGTGCCCGGCGCCGCCTTGATTGCAACCGTGAACGCCATCGACGTCGGCCGCCAGTTCGACCACAGCTCCCTGCCCGCGACGTCGAGGCTCCTCGTCGAAGTCAGCGATGGGATCGTCAGAGGGATCGCGAACTTGAACGATGCGCTGATCCCGCTGCCTCGACGACCAGCTCTGCGTACTCACCCGCATGCAGCGCGACCTGATACTGGTGTTCTCCGCCACGGCCAAGTAACCGTTCGGCCGTTTGGTCCGATCCGACCGCGCCGAACTGCGGGGCGCGGCGTGGCGCAGTGCGCTTCGAGACCGCACCGGGCTGGCGGCCGTCGCTAGCCAGGAGCGCGGCAGACAGCGCACCCAGAGCTAACGTGTTCCTGACAATCGTCATTCGTGTCATGCGAGACTTCCAAGCGCCGGATGGGACGCCGTCAGCGGCGTACGACTTGGAAGGTATAGCTGCCGACCACCTCCGACTTGCTTGCACCGAGTCCCGCGAGTGCCAACGAATAGTGGTGCGGCTTCCAGCCCGCGAGCGGGGACGATCACGGAAATCGATGGCACCAAACCGGTCGATGGAGCCGCGATGGGATCGCTGCGCCATTCGACACGATTTGTGGCGGATCGGCCAGGGCAACCTGATATCGTGGAAAATCGTTCGATTCGAGTTGCAGCTCGAACGCCACGCTGTCGACGCCCGGCGACACGGCAACAGCTGGAACAGGACCAATCGCCCGGGTTTGAGGCGGCAGAACGAGGGCGGTCATGTGTACTCGCGGACGGCTGAAACGAGCGCGATATGGATGCAGCGTCCGAGTCGCCTGCGCCCTCCAATCTCCCGGCGGTTTTCGCCGGTCGCAGTCTGCGTGCTGAGTTGCTGCTCGAGATCGCTACACGTTGGCCCTGCGCGATGCTTCGGTCTCGAGACACCCGCAGGCCGCTTCGGAGCCGTGCGACCTCGAACACAAGAATCCCACACGCCACCACCAACACTGCGGCAGCGGCCACGAGCCCGATCGCGATCTTCGAGCGAGGTGCTCAGGAGCGACGGGCCGCGAGGACGACCTGCGCGGGTCCCCGGTCGATCGGGAACACCCAGCAGCCTCGGCTGCCCGGGCGGTGTGCGGCTGGAGCGCCCGCCGCCCGCGTCTCGACCGCACTCAAGAAGCTCGTTGCGAACATGACGTTCTCGCGCCGGCGCGGTGAGGCCAGGTAGTGCGATTCGAATCGCCCCAGCTGCTCGCCCGCCAGGCTGCCGGTGACGTAATGGCGTCCACCAGATCGTGTTCCACGACGCGCAAGTGCGACACAAACTCGTCGTCGGCGATCGCTCGGCTTCGTCCATATGCGCTGGGCCTCCTCGTCGGGAAGCTGCCCCAGCAAGTAGCCCACGAGCTGTCCATCCGTTCGCGTTGCGAGACTATTTACGAGTGACATTCCTCAGCGTTCTCAGGCGGCCTATACAGGGCTCTGTTCGTGGACTAGGCCGCCTTTCCGGTAGGATTTCAAAAAGCCCGATCAAACCTTTCGTGGCTCCTTGCCGCACGCCTCCACGCAGGTCTGAGCGCGTCACGGATGCGGCAGGCACGAATGCCGAGCGCGTTCATTGTGATGCCAGCCGCGCTGCGAGGTCGCGGCGGCGTTCGATCCGCTCCCGCCGTTGCTCGCGGTAGTGCATCGATGGCCAGATCGCGCTGGTCCGCCGGCAGGCGATGCAGGCAACGGTCGAACACGCGAGCCGTAGCTCCCGACGCATGAGGCTGCTATCTGGCACGACATGGCTCACCAAGACTGGCCGGGCTTTCGGGACCGATGGCGCGCGCGCGCAGGGCGTCGGCCTTTCGCGGCTCGTCGAGGGGAATATGCCTTCGGTCGCGCCGGAAGTCTTCAAGCGGACAAATCTCGCGACCACATAGCATGCGGGCTGGTGGTCGGGTGACGATTACGCCGGTCTGCTCGAGCGTTCGGCCGATACGATTGAGCGTCTCATCCGCCAGCTCATCAGCAGTCGGCCGATCGCGACCGATCCATGCGACACGAGTCTCCGGCGCATCTCGAGATACTCTCTCCGTGCGAGTCGACTGCCATCGTCCAGCCACTCGAGTAGTCGGGTGAATGCGAGTTGCGTAAGTGCTGGTTCTTCTCGTAAGACTTCCCGTAAGCACGTGCACACTGCTCTCTGTTGATGTCGCGGAGCGACGTGATTATTCCAGTGAGAAACGTCACAAGTCACGAAAGCGAACAGGCCTGAGACGGGAACGAACGAGACGGCCTCTTGCAACATTGCCGCCGCGCTTAAGCTGCCTTAGACGCGAAGGTGGGAAACTGGTTTCCGAGTTCACTGGGCATTTGCATATTCTTTACGCCTGAAAGACTTTCACTCTTGCGACCTATGTAGGGATCGGCTCGAGATCGCGGGCCGCTTTCATCGCTCGGATGCGGCGGCTGGACTATCTCACATCGAGCTCCGACGATACGGCTGGAAGGTGGTATCGCGTGGGGGCGTCCGACAGCACCATTATCGAGCGGCCCTGACGGTAATCTGCTTTCCGGCCTCGACCCGGCTGTTCGTGGGCGGTTGCGTGGTCGACGTATCTGACACGGACGCACCACGACCGATTTCCGCCTTCCCGTCGAGCAAGAAATCGACCGGATCCGCGTGGGCATTGAACAGCAACACAAAGCTTTCGTCCACGATTCGTTCGCCTCTGGGCCCTCGTCCCGCAATGGCCGAACCGTTCAGGAACACCATGAGACTCTTGGCGAAGCCAGCCGACCAGTCTTCATCGGTCATTGGCGTTCCACCGGGCGTGAGCCACGCGATGTCCTCGATTCCGGCCCCGTGCAGCGGCTGGCCCTGGAACCATCCCCGGCGTGTGAATGAAGGATGGTTCTTACGCAGAGCGATCAGCCGTCGTGTGAATTCGAGCAGAGCCGTATCCACGTTCTGCCAGTCGAACCAGGTCAGCTGGTTGTCCTCGACAATAGCGCATTGTTGTTGCCCATCTGGGGTTCGGCCCAACTCGTCTCCCCGAGCAGCATCGGAACACCCTGCGAGAGGAAGAGCGTCGCAATGAAATTGCGCCTCCCTGCTGCGCGCGTAGCGCCTCGATCGCGGCGTCATCGATCGGCCCCTTCCACTCCACAATTCCAGGATCGGTTGTGCGACTCCCCGTCCCGGTTGTCCTCGCCGTTGGCTTCATTGTGTTTGTCGTTGTATGCAGAGACGAGATCCCGAAAGCGTGAAGCCGTCGTGTGCCGTCACGAAATTGATGCTCGCGTGAGAGGGCGCCGCCCGTTGCCCGCATACAGGTCCGAGCTGCCGGTGAGTCTGGACGCCAATTCGGCGAGCGTCCCATCGGTCCCGCGCCAGTAGTCGCGAATGGAGTCCCGATACTCGCCGTTCCATTCGGCTCCCACTGTGGCGGGAAATTGCCGACCTTGATAGCCCCCTTCGCCGACATCCCAAGGCTCGGCAATCAGCTTGACCCTGCTCAATATCGAGTCCTGCTGGATCAAATCGAAAATGCCGACAGTCGATCGACGTCGTGGAGCTCAAGCGCGCCAAAGTCGCCGCCAGATCGAAGCGAAACCCATCCACGTCATGTCGAGGACCCAATAACGCAGCGAGTCCATGATCAGTTGCAACACGTGGGGGTGCCGCATGTTCAAACTGTTGCCGGTCCCCGTGCAGTCGGTGTAGTAGGCGGGGCTGTCAGGACTCAGCCGATGGTAGGCCCGGTTGTCAGAGGCCGCGGAAGCAGGAAGCGTCGGACCGCGTTCGTTTCCTTCGGCCGTGTGGTTGTATACGACGTCGAGAATCACCTCGAGGCCGGCGCGATGCAGCGCCTTGACCATCTCACGAAATTCCGCGATCTGCGTCGATCGGAGACGGCTGCACACGTATCGCGCGTGAGGAGCAAAGTAGCCGATCGAGGTTGTAGCCCCAGTAATTCCGCAGCCCGCCGATCGAGCAGCACGCCGTCCTGCACGAAGTGATGAATCGGCCTGAGCTCGACGGCGGTCACACCAAGCTGTTGCAGATGGCCAATTGCATGCGGATGCGCCAGCCCGGCATAGGTCCCGCGAATCTCAGGCGGCAACGCCTCGCGCACTGCTTCGTGAAGCCTTTGATGTGCAGCTCGTAAATGATCGTTTCGTGCAAGGGAATTTTGGGCGGCGAGATCTCCGCTCCAATCGAAGGCCGGATCGACGACGACGCTGCGCGGCACGAGATGGCGCGCTGTCGCCCTCATTGGCCACGTCGGTCGGCGATCCGTCGGCCCCGATCACATGCCCGAAGATGGCGGGCTCGTGTTTCGACGTCACCTTGAATGGCGAGCGCGCATGGATCCAGGAGCAGCTTCGCGTGGTTGCAGCGCAGGCCTTCGTCGGGGCGCCAGGGCCCATTCACGCGAAAACCGTAGCGCTGTCCCGGGCGGAGACCCGGAACGTAGCCGTGCCAGCACAACGCCGTCGTTTCGGGAAGCCGGACGATGCTCTACATCCCTGGTCGTCGGAAAAGACAGAGATCGACGCTCTCCGCGGCCTCGGAGAAGACCGAAAAGTTCACGCCGCTCCCGTCGAAGGTTGCTCCAAGCGGAAACGGCTGCCCCGGCCAAACGTCGTATGTCATCGGGAGACCGCATCCCTGCTGTGAGCCTCGAGCAGCCACGCGCAGCGCGCCTGCAGGAGCCACCGCCCAGGCCCGAACGACTCTTCGTTCCCTTGGCCGCCGTGGCTGAGGCGTTCGCTGGACCACACAACCTCCCAGCCGCTTCCACGAGGCGGGGCCAAGAGCGGATCGTTCATCAGCAGTTCCTCCCGTTCGCCGAAGTTGAAGAGCAGCAAACGCTCCCCTGCCGCGGCCTCGTATCGCAGGACGAGCAGCGTTGCCGTCGAAGCCGAACTGTGCACCTGTACTCCGATGTGCCGAGGCGTGACAGGACCGGGTCGGTTCGGCGGAGCGCCAACAGATCTGCGTGGAGACTCCAGGCATGGGCGCCGTCCTCGGTCTGCGTGCCATCCAAGCTGGCACGCCCGAAAGGCCGACTCGTCCTCAGGACTGGGAATCCGATCGCGGGCGTCTGGATCGCGCAAGCTCGGGAACTGTGCCAGGAACTTCAAGCGGCCAGTTCGAACCGCATCAGCAAGCGCTTCATCATGGTCGGCGAAGTAGGTGAACGGCTCACTCGCGGCGCGCTCCACGCCTTGAAACAGCAGCGGCGTCGCAGGTCCGAGCAGCAACAACGCAGACATTGTGCGCCAAAGCGCTCGATCGACGCTGTTGTAAAGGCGAGTACCAAATCCGGTGTTGGCGACTTGATCGTGATTTTCCAGGAAGCACACGAACGCGGATCGGGAAAGATGGCGCACGTCGAGTACTCCCGTCCTTTCTTCTGCCACGAATACCACTGCCTTGATAGAGCAGATTCCATCGCGCGATCGCGGCAAACTCGTGAGCCGTTCCCGTATAGTCGGTGAAGTACGCTTCCCGCCGCCCGGTCAGTGCGACGAACGACGAGTGGTGCCAATCTTCGTTCCAGAGACTGTCGACGCCATGACCGTCCGCCTCGTCCGTCATCAACCTCGCGACATCCTGGGACTCCGTTCTCCGCGACCATGTAGACGCGCCGTGGCGCGCGAGCGTCGCGGCCACATCGCGCGAGCTCGTCGATGATGTGCCGGGGTGAACGATCGACAATCGCGTGAGTGGCGTCGAAGCGAAGTCCGTCGAAGTGCGTATTCTGCAGCCAGTGGCGGACATTGGCCTGCATATATTGACGGACGGGCGCGGCGTCCGTCCCATCCAGATTGAACCCGAGTCCCCAGTCGGTCTCGTGATCCGCGAAATATGTCTCGCTGAACTCCGGCAGGATGTTTCCAACCGGTCCAAGGTGGCTTGTACACGACGTCCAGAATCACCCCGAGGCCGTGCGAGTGCGCCGCATCGACGAATCGTCTCGCGTCGTCCGGCTCGCCGTAGCCGTGAAACGGCGCGAAGAGCTGGACGCCGTCGTAGCCCCATCCGAATCGGCCGGCGAACTCCGCGATCGGCATGATTTCAAGCGTGGTGACTCCGAGGTCGGCCAATTGCGGTAATCGTTCTTGCGCAGCCGCCCATGTTCCCGCTTTCGTGAACGTGCCGACATGGAGCTCATACACCACCTGTCGATGCGGCGGGACCGTGCCGGGCCAGTCGTGATCGGTCCAGATGAATGCCCGCGGATCGACGACCATCGACGACCCAAGTGGACCATCCGGCTGAAATCTCGAGACTGGATCGGGCCTCAAACCGTGGGGAAGCTTGAACCAGTAGCGCTGGCCGGCGATGGCGTCCGGCACCTTGCACTTGAAGTACCCCGGGCAGGCGCTCCATCACAAACTCGCCACTCGAATCGAGCACGACACTGAGACTGTGGTGCCGCGGAGCCCAGACAGTGAATATCACTCCACCATCGACGACGACTGCCCCGAGCTCACGTTCGAGTGCAGTCTCGTGGGCGGCTGCTTTCGGAGACGCCATCAGCGTTTTGTAGCAGCAACCAGGCCGCCTGAAGCCTGCCTTGCCTTGGCGGCTGCGGGTTCAAGTTGCTTCAGGCATCGGAGCACCTCCGCGACGCTCCATGCCTGGGCGACGCATCCCCGCGGCGTGTGGGGCTCAGAGCGCGTCGAAGATCTCGCTGATGCTGCCGACGCTGTGTTCGCTCAAGTGGGTGCCGAGGCCGGACAGAAGTTTGAGCGCGTCTTCGTGCTTGTCCGGATGCACCGAAGCCACGCATTGACGTACGGGCCGATCAACCACGCCCACACGGTGCCCTGGTGATACGCGGCGTCGCAGTGCGCAAATCACCGAGCATTACCGCGCTTTGAAGTCCGGATGACCAGGATCGAGGGTCCGCAGGCCGTATCGCGTCAGCAGGCGAGTACTCGACAGTGTCGACGACCGACGCCCAACGCGCTTCGTCGAGGACCGGATGGCCGGAGCGCAAGAGAGAAGGATCTGGTTGGGACGGCAAGAAGAATCGTCGCCCGCCTCACCATCGACGATGTCGCTACAGATATCCGCCGTCGTCAAACCAGAAGCGTCGATTGAATGACGTTCGGGCCCGCCGTGCAATTTCTCGTCGAGATCGTCGCGAGGCTGGTCGAATTGACGATGCCAGGCTGCCAGCAGCTGCGACCGCATTGAACCACAGCGCGTTGATCTCAACGGTCCTTTCCGCGCCTGGGCGTGACGATCCAGTCGCCCACCTTCGCGTCCATCCACGTCAATGGCAGCCTGGGATCGCCTTGCGTCAGGAGGCCGTCGCCGAATCCATGTGAACGCCGAATCGCGTGCCCTTCACATGGAACCGGACGACCTCGTCGAGACTCGGCAACAGCGTTCGAAGGGTATCCACATCGTCACTGACGGTGACGTAACGGTCGATGGCGTGAAAAAACCAGAGCGTCGCGTCGGCGGTGTGGTAGAGACCGTCTTCAGCACCTTCCGGAAAGAGATTTGGTAGAAGGCCATCGCGCGAAATAGCGAGTGAAGGTCAGCAGCGTTCCACGGGCTTCTCCGATCCGTCCCGTCGACAGCGTCAGTCCTTCGAGGCTGATCATCGTGTCGCGGCCCCAGTCCGTGAACCAGTGATAGCCGGCGATGATGCTTCGAGCGTCTTCTCCAGCTGCCCGCGCGCTCGAGTCGAGTCGGCCGTGCGACTCGCCGGCGTGAATGATGAATTGATCGGCTGCGAGTGACGAGCTCCGCGACCTGGCTCGACGCCGGGGATTGCCAGCCGCCACGAGCAGACGTGTCCGCCGTCCGAGCTCGGTCGTCCAGGCATCCTCCGGCGTCAACGCTTCGAGGTCCGCGAGCGGCTCGGCTCGACGCGACGAACGTTACATGGTCTCCTCCGTAAGATCGAGCTTGTAGTATCCAGGGCTCCACGCGCGGCCCTCGTGACGCATAGCCACGTTCTTCTTCCATTGCGTATTTCACGTCGTCGGTCATTTGCGGCTCGAAGGTAAACGTCGCCGGACGGTTCTGACGGCGAGACGGAGAGGAGGAACGGCCGGATCGAACGTGACTTCGAGATATCGTGGATGCGCCACAATCACCGGCTCGGCGGGAAGCGGCGTATCGACGGGCGCTTCATGCTGGCGTGCATGGAGCAGCGGCCGGAAGCCGAGACGAACCGGCCCACCCGCACGCGTCAGCGTGTAGGTGACGATGACGGTGTTCTGGTGATGCGGCATGAACAGCCGCCGTTCGATCGTGATCCCGTCCAACTCGTAGCGCCAATGGGGCAGGCCGGCGACAAGGAGAACTCAGTCAGCGGGCTCGACGCATCGTCGTCGCAGCCGGCTGAGCTTCATTCGGTCCGCTGACCCGGCGAAGCGAACCCGCTCGTCCAGTCGTGCCACCAGCACCATTCGTCCCAGAGGCGCCGGCAAAGCTGGCGACAAGCCACGCGTGATAGCGCAGCGTCGCGTGCGGCCCTGCCAGCGTCCCCGATGCATACTCCACCCAGCCCGTTCGTGACAAGCCACTCGCGGACGCGCCCGCGTTCCAGTCCGCGCCCGACAACGGAATCTGCCGGACGACGTCCTGGCTTCGACCGATCCGCGCGGCCCGACGAAGTGGATGGAGCAGGCATGGCTGGATAACGGCTCAGCCTTCCGCAAAGATGATGCCGTCAAGTGGCATCGCGAATGCGTGAGCTCACTCTGATTGCATGGACGACGCCTCCGGCGAGCACATATCGAGTCCAGCTGTCGTCCGCCTTCACATTGATGATGGTTGGCGAATCAGGTGCCGTATTTGGCCGAGCTGGGTGTAACGGACATCTATCTTTCGCCCATCTACACCGCGCGCGGCCCGGCAGCACTCATGGGGCACGACATCGTCGACCACACGACAATTGATCCCCAGCTCGGCGGTTTGTGACGGATGGCATCGGCTGAGTAGCGCGTTAAGCATAGTCGGACAGTCGGAGTGATTCTGGATGTCGTCCCGAATCGCATGGCGGCGGATCCGGCACACAACGTCCTGTGGCGGCAGTTACTTCGTGACGGACCCTCCAGCCCGACCGCTCGATATTTCGACGTGGACTGGCATCCGCTGACCGGTCTGATTCGCGACAAGGTGATTCTTCCGGTCCTGAGGAACCGCACGGAAAGGCTCTGCTGCACGGGAAGGTCGCCCTTGGACGATCGGGCGGCCAATTGCTGGTTCGATACGGGCGATTCATTTCTCCTCGCGCCGAGTTCCCTGACCAGATTCTGTCCGGATCGTCGGTGAGCTCGAATATCGACCTGGAGCGAGATCTCGATCGAGCGGTCGACGACATCAACGGTCACCCTCAACGGCTCCACGACGTGCTCGAAGCGCAGCACTACCGGCTCTGCGCACTGGCGCTCGGCGAGTGACGAAATCAACTACCGGAGATTCTTCGACGTCAACGATCTGATCGCGATTCGCGCGGAAGACGACGGATCTTCGATCGCAGTCACCGATTGATTCTGGACCTCTCGCGGGAAGCGGTCGTCCACGGCCTTCGCGTCGATCACGTCGACGGCCTGATGGATCCCCTGCGATATCTGCAACGGCTCCGTCATGCGGCAGATGACGCGTCGAAACAATCGATGTGGGATAGTCACGTCGAGAAAATTCTCGATCGTTTTGAACCGGTCGATCCCGAGTGGCCCATCAATGGAACAACGGGCTACGATGCCTTTGAACGTCCTGAATCGGCTGTTCGTGAGCGTGGCGTGGCGTTCGCACGCTACGCCGCTTCTATCAAACGCTCGTCGACGATCGAACGCCATTCCGTGAAGTCGCCTATCGCAGTAAGCGACTGGTCATGGAAAGCACATTGCGAAGCGGCCAAGACGATACTTGCACACGCATTGCGAACATGTCGCCGATGCGTCATGGGCAACCCGTGATATCTCCCTGAATGCTCTGTCGACGGCGGCATTGGTCGAGTTCATTTGCTTCACTGCCGGTGTATCGAACCTATCTCCGGTAACGGAGTCGAGCGAGATTTCGACAGGATGGCAGTCGAGCACAGTTTCACCCGGGCTGTTCGACGCAATCCTTTAATGGATTCTTCGGCTCTCGACTTCCTGGAAATCGATTGCTGCTCGATTCGACGGCGGACGAACTGTCATTGCAGGAAGCGAAAAGACAAGTCGTCAAGCGTCTCCAGCAATACACGAGCAGCGTTCACGCCAAGGGCGTCGAAGATACGGCCTACTATCGCGACAACACCCTCATCGCGCTCAACGAGGTCGGCGGCAACCGGGCGGCCCCTTCCGGCCGCCTGAGCGAATTCCACCAGTTCAACGAGCGCCGATCGCGGATTTGGCCCGACACGCTCAACACAACCTCGACGCACGACACGAAGCTCGGCGAGGACACACGGATCCGAATAGCCGCTCTCAGTGTGCACGCAGGAGTGGATCTCGGCGGTGCAGTCCTGGCGAACGGTCAACGCTCGCATCGCCGTGAGATGGACAACCGTCCAAGTCCAAGCCTCAACTGACGAGCACCGCTTTATCAGATCCTGCTCGGTATCTGGCCGCCTGATGACTGCCTCGGTTCGGGCTCCGGCGTCGCCCGCACTCGTCGAACGGGTCAGGGCTTGCATACGCAGAAGGCCGTTCGTGAGGCGGGAGTCGATTCCAGCTGGGTGCGGCCTGATGAAGCGTACGAAGCGGCGCTCGACTGCTTCGTGCGACGCGTCCTCGAGGACGAAAGCGCGGCGGAGTTTCGAAGCGCGATGCGTGATCTGGTTCGGCTCGTGCTGCCCCTAAGCGTGTGTCATTCGATTAGCCAGCTCGTTCTGAAGTGTCTGATGCCCGGCTTGCCCGACATCTACCAGGGTGGCGAATCGTGGCTGCTCACGGTCACCGATCCGGACAATCGTCAGCCGGTCGACTTCGCCGGACGTGCCGACGCGCTGCGCCGTTTGTCAGCGAAGGCGCCTTCAACGAGCTCCGGCTCCATTTCGCCGGATGTGGCACTTGCGCCAGACTTCAAGCTGGACGTTACGGCAAAACTCTTACGGTTTCGCCGGGATCACCGATCGATGATGTCTCGTGGAGACTATGGACGGCTGCGCACAAAAGGACCCCGCGCCTCGTCTGTCGTCGCATTCGAGCGGACCGAACGCCAGTGTCACCTGGTTGTCGCGGTCCCGCGACTCGTTGAGCGGACCGCCGGCAAGTCTGGCTGGCCGGCAGGATCTGCCTTTGGGGAAGACACGGCGGTAAGACTTCCCTCCAGGATCAGCAACTGGACGCACATATTGAGCGGCGAGATGGTTACTGGATACCGGGCGTGGGCACCGCTATCCGAAATCGCGCAAGGCTGGCCCTGGGTGGTGCTCTACGGACGCGAATGAGTCTTCAGGGTTCAGGGTGTGTGGCTTCCGGTCCAGGGCGTGCTGGCTTCCGCCTTAGGCGGAAGCAGAGCTGAGATTGTTGGCACGCTGAGTCGGTCTAAGCTGTGGCTGACGGCTTCCGGGGGATCCGAGACGAAGAAGCTCGTGCCAATTCCCACGGTCGACTCGACGCGAATGGACCCGCCGACGGCTTCAGCGCACTCGGCGGCAATAGCGAGCCCCAGACCGGATCCGCGAACGCCTGAGGTCTCCATCGAGGTCGGGATGTGCCCTCACGAACCTGCTGAAGATCGTCGTCAAACTGCCTTCCGGGATGCCCAGGCCGTTATCGTGAACCGACGATACATGCGAAGTCCTCATCCGTTGCGAGGGCAGTGTCGACGCGCACGAAGCGCTGCGGCTTCTCGGGATCGCTGTAGCTTGATCGCGTTCGAGACCAGGTTCATGAGAATCAGCTCGAGCCGGGCCGTGTCGATGACGATTACTGGCGAGGCCTCGCCGATGTAGACCTTCACGTCGCGAGCCGTCAGCCATCTCGCGCGCAACTGTCGCGAGACTTCCCACGCGACGGTCGAGACGTCGACCTGTTGCACGTCCGGTGCATCCGGCTGCTTCGTCTGCAGGCGCGACAGTGCTTCCAGCTGCTCCATCTGCTGCACCAGTCTCAGAACGTTACGCTCCATGACGCCGAGAAAATGTTCGAACCTTTCAGTGTCGCCGCGGCCGACCTCGGCCGGACGAGCGGCAGCGCGCGACATCAATGTTCCCAGGCGGCTGTCGCAACTCGTGGCTGACCATGCGGTTGAAACTCCTCGAGCCGCGCGCTGTGATTCCCGATGGTCGCGGTGTATCGGCCACGAACGTGTCGACGGTGGTTTGTGTGAGGATCCAGATGGCCTCATTCAGCCGGCGTAACTACCTCCAACGGCCTCTGCCGCTGTCGGCGACCAGACCCAGTCGTCGCGAGCTCTTCCCTGAACGAAAGGTCGTGAGAATCCCACCGAGCAGACGGTATTCGGCGATCAGCTGATGAACGTGAAGCCTGCTGAGGAGTGTCTCAACTCCCCCAGTTCCTGCGCTTTCGCGATGATCGCGGTATTCGCGCCAATGGCTTCGTCCGCCGGTGTCAGGACATAGCGGCCGCTTGCAGAATGAGCATGGGAACATGATCGAGCAGATGGTCGGTCGGGAAGACATCGTTCGCATTCACAGGCAGCAGGGCGAGCAATCGCTCGAGCCACCGCCCAGACAGGGAGACGTGCTCGGCCAAGATGCGGTCGGCGATGAGTTCCGCAAAGTCCGCAGCGGTGATATCGGCCAGAGCAATTCTCCTGAAGGAAGTCGATCTTAACTCAGGAGCGGGCTGATGCACGCCCGCCTGCAGCGCCGCGGACGCCATGGGCTGTTTTCAAGGCCTCGCAGTAAACTCGTGGAATCGAAGGGGGACCGCATGGCCCGTCGCTGCACGAACGTCACGTCACAACAGCTCATCGACCGCGCCGCAGCGCTCGTACCCCATGCTGCGTGAAAAAGCTGCAAGCGCGGAGCGAGCGCAGCGTGTGGCTTCCGGAAACGTTCGATGCCTTGAGCGAAGCCGGCGTCTTCAGGATGACCGCACCAGCGCGTTACGGCGGCTACGAAGCCGATTTTCAAACCCAATGCGACGTGCTGGCCGAAATCGCGCGCGGCTGTCCGTCGACGTCCTGGGTCGCCACGATTTTGAGCGCCATGTCCTGGCTCGCCGGCGTGTTCCCGGATGAGGCGCAGGACGAAATCTTCCGCGATGGCGACCCACGCATCAGTGGCGTCTTCTCTCCACGGGAACGGGATCGCCGAAGTCCGGCGGGCTCGTTGTCAACGGACGATGGGGATACAACACCGGCGGGCACGGCAGCACGTGGACCGTGCTCAACGCGGTCGTTCCAACCGACGGCGGGGTCGGAATGCCGACGTGCGTGATTGTCCCGAGCCGTGAGTTGGAAGCTGGCTGGACGACTCAGCACGCCAGCGGGATGGCGGCAACCGGCAGTAATACGATCCTGGCAGAGAATCTCTTCGTCCCGGCGCACCGGACGATGCCGTTGCCCGTACATGATCGAGGCGAAATGCCCCGCGCGCCACAACTCGACGAATGCCTACTTCAACTACCCGCTGGCGGCCGTCCTGACCGTGAACGCCGGCGGCACGCCGCTCGGCGCTGCGCGCGGGGCGTTGGAGGCTTTTCACCAGTGGCTGCCGGGGCGCGGCATCACATACACCAACTACACGAACAAGGCGGAAGCCGCGGTCACGCATCTGCAGATTGCTGAAGCGACGCTCAAACTGGATTCGACCGACGCCCACATCCGACGCGCCTGCGCGCTTCTCGACGACGCCCCGGACGCCAAGATGTCGGTCCTCGATCGCATCAAGGCCCGCGCCCACATCAGCTATGCTACGGGGCTTGCACGTGAAGCCGTCGATATCCTTTTCTATGCAAGCGGCGCCTCAGCGATCCAATCCCACGTGCCCATTCAGAGGTTTCAGCGGGACATTCAGGCACTCGCCAATCACGCGATCTTGCATCCGCAGACCACGATCGAGTTATACGGCCGCGTGCTCTGTGGATTGGAGCCGAACACGCTTCTGTACTGGAGCTTTCTTTGTGATCTTCGTGTCCTTTGTGGTTCATTTATGAAGGGAGCACCTCCGATGAAGATCTCGACATGGATGTCGTCGGCAATGGCCACGGTCTTGGCGATCGCGGCCGGCGCGCTTCCCCAGCGCGGGCAGATGTGCTCGAGAAGTCAGCGAAGGTGAGCGGCGTCACCGTCCAGTACAAGGTCGTGCTCCCGAACGGATACGACTCGACGAAGGCGTATCCGGGAATCATCGCGCTCGGCGGCGGCCCGCAGACGATGAACACCGTCGACGGCGTCCTGAATCGAAATTTTCGAGCGGAAGCGGAGAAGCGCGGCTACATCGTCGTTGCGCCTGCGGCGCCGAACGGGCAGCTGTTCTTCGAGAGCGGCGCGCGGATTTTTCCGGAGTTCCTGAAGATGATCCTGGCCGACTACAAGATCCAGGACGGCAAGTTTCACATCGCCGGCCCCTCGAACGGCGGCATCGCCGCGTTTCACGTGGCGGCGGCCAATCCCGCACTACTTCCTGTCGGTGACGGCCTTTCCGGGATACATGTGGGAACCGAATCGCCGCCAAGCTGCAAGCGATTTCGAAGATGTGCGTGTTCATGTACGTCGGCGAAACCGACGAGTACATGTGGCACGGCGAGATGAAGCGCGGAAGCCGAGTTCCTTCGCTCGAAAGGCACCGTCGCGCACTACACGGTCGAGAAGGGCCAGCCGCACCGGCTGGAGACGCTGCGCCGGCGCCAACGCCGGCCGGCTGTTCGACGGGTTCGAAGAAACCAAGAAGGGTTGCAGCAAATAGCCATGCGTTACTTGTTGGTTCTCACGCTCGTATCCTATACCAGAGCCGCCGTCGCGCAGAATGCGCCGCAAACGCCCGCCGCTTGCGAGAAGCTGGCCTCGCTGTCGCTGCCGAACACCAGCGATCGCGCTGGCACAGGTGGTGAGCGCGGGCGGGTTCACCGTGCCCGCGAATCCGGCGGCACGAGGCGGAGGCGGATCGTCTGCACTGGCGGGCACGATCGGTCCTGTGCCGGACGTGCCTGGAAGAGTGACGGGCAACACGGCCGGCTTGGGCCTTGGCTACAACGGCGGGCGAGGCATCCCGCCTTTCAGTGCGCTTCCAGCCTTCTGCCGCGTCGTAGCGACCTTGAAGCCCTCGGCGTCCTCCGAGATTCGCATGGAAATGTGGATGCCGATCACCGGTTGGAATGGCCACTTTCGTGGCACCAGCCCCAACGGTCTGGGCGGGTCATCAACTACAACGCGATGGGCGTCGGCCTGAGCGATGGCTTCGCTATCGCCAGCAGCGACATGGGACATCAAGGGGGCGACACGGCGTGGATGCAGGTTCCAGATAAGGTGACCGACTTCGCCGGCCGCGCCATGCACGAGACGACGGTCGCCGGGAAGGCGCTCGACGACCGCCTACTACGGGACCGCGACCACAGTACTCCACATGATCGAGTGCGGCGGCGGCTCGGCCGCGGCCCTGCACGAAGTTCAGAAAGTACCCCGCCGATTACAACGGCGTCGTCGTTGGCGGCCACGCTGCTCATCTGACGCGTCAGATCTTCGGACAGATGTGGCTCTGGCAGGCGACGCATCCGAACGGCGTCGCCATTCTGCCGGCGGCGAAGCTGCCGGTCATTCACGATGCTGTTCTGGCCAGGTGCGACATGCTCGACGGGGTGAAGGACGGGCTGCTCGAGAATCCGACTTCGCTGCACGTTCGACCCGAAGGAAATCGAGTGCAAGACCGGTGACCCTTCGGCAAGCTCAGGGTCACCCCGAGCGGAGTCGAGGGTGACGGACCGAATTGTCTGACGAGCGCCCAGGTCGAGGCGGTTCGGAAGATCTACGCCGGACCGACCAATCCTCGAACGAACGAGAAGATCTGGTCACCACTTTATCGCGGCAGCGAGCTGGACTGGAATTTCTTCGTCGAAACACCTGGCCCCATCGGCATCGCAACGAACACGCTGCGCGATGCGATTCTGAAGGATCCGACCTGGGACTATCGGACGACGCCGGTCGATTTCGATCGCCATGTCGCGCTTGCCGATCGGTCGGACATCGCACGCGTCAACGCATCGAACCCCGACCTCACGGAATACGTGCGGAACGGCGGGAAACTGATTCTGTCCGGGGTTGGAACAACGCCCTCGTGCCGGCCGGAGCAGTCCTGGACTACTACAAGAACGTGGAGGGCAAGATCGGTCCGGAGAACACGCGGCGCGCCGTTCGCCTTTACATGGTGCCGGGGATGATTGAATGCAACGGCGGACCGGAGCACGGACACCTTCGATCTGCTCGGTGTCATGCGGCGCTGGGTCGAACAGAGACCAGACGCCGAACGGAAGTCGATGGCCTCGCGTGTCGAGTACGGGAAAGTGGTCCGAACGCGGCCGCTCTGTCCCTATCCGCAGGTCGCGACGTACAAAGGCTCTGGCAGCACGGACGAGGCAGAGCAACTTCGTCTGCAGATAAGTCAGAGGTCTGAAGGCAGAAGTCCTGGCCCTATCGATGGCTCGGCAGTGCTGGCGGGAATCGCTGGATCGGGACCGGTAACACCGCTTAGCTCTCGAAGAGCCGTCAGCGCCTCCGGCAGAAGCTGCCGCCTGCTGCGATCCTTTCGCAAGACGGCAACTTGGAACGGCGTCTTTCCTTCTTTGTTTTTGGCATCGAGCTTCGCGCCGTTGTCGACGAGGTAGCGCACGATAGCGTCGCTCACGGCGACGTGGAGCGCCGTCTCGCCGGCCTCGTTCGCGGCGTTGACATCGAGACCGAGCTCGACGCACAGCTTGACCGCCCTGCAACAGGTCGTCCTGTGTCCCGTGCTCGTATCTCTTGCGCGTCGGCGTTCTGATCGAACCGCCTCCCGAATCCGCCGCCAATATCAGCAGCGTGTTTTGGTTCTTCTGGCGCAGTTTTGGATCCGCTCCGTGGTCCAGCAGCAGACGCATGAGGACGACGTCGCCGGACTTGGCCGCGCGCATGAGCGGCGTCGTGCCTCGCCCAGCGTCTGGAGCGGCGCATTGTTGTGGCGCTGCAAGACCGGTCCTTTGAGCGCGGCGTTCGGGTCGGCTCCGCGATTGAGCAGAAGCCTGGCGAGGTCAACAGCGCCAAGCTGCCCGGACGGCCTCACCGAAGGACGGCCGTGCATGAACTGCAGCGTGTTCATGTCGACTGCGGCATACAGCGGCGTCATCCCAGTCGAGTCGGCGACGTTCGGATCCGCGCCACGTTCTGATCAGCAGCGCGGCGACGTCGTAGTGCGCGTTGATGACGGCCAGGATCAGAGCGGTCACCCGTCCGGGTCTCCTCGATTGAGATCGACGCCGCCGTCAGCCAGGGCGCGGACGGCGTCGAGCGCGCCCTTCGCGGGCGGCATACATCACGGCGGTGAAGCCGCCGCGCGGTGAGACCGTCTGTCCTCCGACTTTTCGCTTGAAGGTCGTCGGGGTCGATTGCAAGTTGGGATCGGCGCCGCCGGCACGAGCAGCACCTTGACCGCGTCGCCATGCGATTCTCGGCGGCCGCCCGCATCAGCGCGGTCTCGCCGAGCCACGCTTCGTGTGCATTCACGTCAGCGCCGTGCGCGACCAGCGCCTGCAGCGCTTCGGGCCGACCGCGTGCGCGCCGCCGTCATCAGGACGCGTTTGCCCCTCGGGCAGCGCGGCGTTGACGTTGGCTCCAGCCTTCACCAGCCGCTCAATCATGCCGGCGCTGCCGTTGGTCGCGGCCAGCATCAAGGGTGTGACGCCATAGCGATCGGCGGCGTTGGCGTCCGCGCCGGCACGCAGCAGAAGGTCGGCAATCGCCGCGTGATCGCCGATCGTGCCGCCCAGTGCAGCGGCACGGTCCCGTCGGCCTCGCGGGCATTCACTTGCCCGGGCTGTTTCAGCTGCGCGCGGACGCCGCTCCTGGTCGCCCGCCCTCACGGCGTCTGCGAGGCGCGATGTGGCGGCCGCCGCGCCGACGACGTCGCCGCCAACCGACAGCAGCAACGCACACGCTACGGTGCAGCGTCTCCAGGTTCAGCTCGTCACTCCGCTCGTCCGAAGATCTCGCCACGTCCGGATCCTCGGTCCTGCGGCTCTCGGCAGCGCGGCGTCGTTCTCAACCTATCCAAGATCGTTCAAGACTCCCGTGCTCTCACCAAACTGAAGGTCCGGACAGCCGAAGATGTTCGGCGACCGACGTCCATATATTGCCCAGCGGCGTGTGCGCCGGCGCCACGACGTGACGATGGCCCTTCCCAACCCACCGCCGACCGCCACGAGCGGCAATGGATACGGCCCGTGCACGTTCGCATCGCTCATCCCGCTGCCGTAGAAGATCAGCGAGTGATCGAGCAGCGAGCCGTCGCCGTCAGGGTGTTGCGCCCAGCTTCTCGGCAAACTTCGCGAAGAGCGAGAGGTGCCAGGTATTGAGCGATCGCGTGCGTCACCTTCACGTCCGGCTTCTCGCGATGGTGCGAGATCGTGTGATGCGGCTCGGTGATGCCGATATCCGGGATAGCGTCTTCATGCTGGCCTCGCGCGCCATCATGAACGTGAACGACGCGAGTGAGGTCGGCCTGGTAGGCCACCGCGAGAAGGTCGAACAGCTGGCCGACGTGCTCGCGCGTATTTCTGCGGCACGCCGATCGGCGCATCCGGCACGACCACGTCGGCCGCGTGTCTGCGTCTCGGTGCGTTGAATTCGCCGCTCGATCTCACGGATGTTGTCGAGATAGCCGCTGAGCCTGGATACGGTCGCTCAGGACCAAGATTGCGTTCGAGGTCGCCGAGATCGTCTTTGATCGAGTCGAGGACGCTCGCTTGCTGCTGCACGCGCTGGCACGCTGGGCCGCTGGTGCCGGGCGGCCGAACAGCCGCTCGAACACGACGCGCGGGTTGATTTCCATCGGCACCGGCTGCGTGGGCGATGCCCACGGCAATCGTGTTCATGTACGCGCAGGCATACGCCTGGGCTGCAGCCGCCCACGTATCCCGGTGAAGTCCTCGGTGGCCACTTCGATCGACGCGAAACGGCGTGTCCTGACCGATCTGCTTCGGCGATGACCTGATCGATCGTCGTGCCGAGGCGGAAGTCCTGTCCTTCCGTCTTCTTGGCCACCGCGCCGCTCAGCCACGCCGCCGAGGCGGTTGCGTGGCTATCGTCGTTGCCGGGGCGGTCGAGGATTGCTCACGACCACGACGATGTTCCTTGACCGACTCGAGCGGCTGAGAATCGGCGGAAACTCGAAGCCGACGCCCTCGCGACGCGGGCGTGTAGCGATCCATGATCGCCCCGTGCGGAATGTAGACCGCTCCAAACCTGCAGGCGTCCGGCGGCCGCCGTCTTGGCCGTCGCCGTGAGGGCAGGCACCATCGCCTCGAGCAGCGGAAGGGCGACGGTGGCACCGACTCCCGCAGGAACGTTCGCCGTGGCAACGACAACTTGGAGATGAACATGACGCGAACTCCTGCTGGCTTAACGAGGCACTCGACTCAGACCTCTACCGAGCGGCCGTCCTGATTGACGGGCTGGCCGGCGTCCTTTCCCGTTGTCAGCCTCATTTCAAACGGCGTCGCTCGTAACGATAGCCGTGATCACCGACGTCGAAAGCGATAGTTGTCCGGGCCGACTCCCGGACAATCTGCCGCACGGCGGGCATGTCGCGGGCCCCGAGCCCGCGCCCGAGTCCGTAGGTCAGCAGCTTCTCCGTCATCGTCCCGACAAAGACGTTCGGGCGATCGAGCAGGGCCTGCCGCAGCGACACGCACGCCGTCCAACCGCGAGCCGTCGATGAAGACGACCCGATGCATCGATCGGGGCTGCCCGCTTCGTCGGTCCGCCACGACCCCACCGCGTCGAAGTTCTCGAGTGCGAAGCCGAGCGGATCCATGATCTTGTGGCAGCTCGCGCACACGGCGTTCTGGCGGTGCTCCTCCATCGCTTCGCGCATCGTGAGCGGCTTGCGTGCGCTCGCTGTTCTCTTTCAGCGGCGGCACGTTGGCCGGCGGCGGCGGCGGCGGCGCGCCGAGCAGCGTTGCGAGCATCCACTTTCCGCGCGACAACGGGCGACGTGCGGTTCGGATTCGACGTGATCGTCAGGATGCTGCCGTGCCCCAGGATGCCCCTCCGCGCCTCGTCGGTGACCGGAACGCGCCGGAACTGGCTGCCGTAGACGAACGGAATCTTGTAATGCTTGGCGAGGCGCTCGTTGACGAACGTGTAGTCGGCCGTCAGCAGATCGAGCACGCTGCGGTCCTCGCGCATGATGCTCTCGAACAACAGCTCGGTTTCGCGCGCGAACGACTGCCGCAGGTTGTCGTCGAACTCGGGAACAGATCGTTGTCGGGCACCGCGTTCTTGAGGTTCCGCAGCTGCAGCCACTGGCCGGCGAAGTTGCTCACGAGCGCCTCGGACCTCGGGTCCGCCAGCATGCGCCGCACCTGCTGCGCGAGCACGGCGCGATCGTGCAGCCGGCCGCGCGCCGCCAGGTCGAGCAGCTGGTCGTCGGGAATGCTGCTCCAGAGGAAGAACGACAGGCGCGAGGCCAGGTCGTAGTCCCCGAGCCGGTAAGCGGCACCGGAGGGCACACCGGGTGGATCGGTTTCGACTCGCACGACGAACTTCGGACTCGCCAGGATGCGATACAGCGCGTGCTGAATGCCGGTCGTCGAACGAGCCTTCGCGCCGACCTGCTTTGATAGAATTCCATCAAGCGGTTCATATCGGCCTCGCCGGCCGGCTGCCGGTGCGCGCGGCGGGCGAGGGTCGAGATGATGCGCGTCGCACACGCCGACTCGGACGCCGGCGTGGTTGGACGGCAGATGAAGATTCTGCGGCGGCTCGGCGTGTCGCCCGGGCCCTCGAGTATTGAACGGTCCCGTGACGCTCAGCGTCCGAATGTGCGGGAGACCGGTCGCGTCGAACGGGTCGAACGAGCTTCGGTAGGGCTGCATCCTCCGGGTGTTCTGGCACGAGCGCCTCGGAGCACGAAGGCCACGCCTACCATGTGCGCGCCCAGCCGTGACCGGGACGCGCGCCTTCAGCTGCGAGTCGTATTGATCCGACCTCGAGAGCCGCGCGTCGACGCGTTGTCGGTCGAGGTATCACCCGCGGCATCGCCGCCAAGGCGGATGATCGCCACGCGCTCGCCGTCGATTGTGAACTCGACCTCGTGTGGGTATTCGAGGCCGCGCGTCTGGTCGACGTTGGTCCGCACGAGCGATGCGCGAAGACTCGTATTCGGCGTCCACCGGAAACGTGTGGCGCACGACCGTGCCGCCGATGGTGCCGAGCGGCTGCCCCTCCACGTGCTGATCCTGCGAATAGTCCTGGCGGAGGCGTGAACGTATCGGAACCGGGTGCGATCTCGGTGTCACCAACGGCGAGCGCGCTCAGCCGTTCGGCGCGCGCCGACGTAGCGCTCGAGCAGCACGGACGAAAACCCGAGCACGTCGGCGATGTTGTCGAAGCCGAAGCTCGAATCGTCCGGCGGAAGCAGCGACGCCACATCGCCGAGATCGAGCGCGAGCAGATCGCGGATCGCGTTGGCGATGCTCGGCGCGGTTCATCCGGTGCGGCGCGGGACGGCCCGGATTTGGATGCGCGTCGGCGGCTCGATCGAGCGCCGCCTCGAGCGACGCGGCAAGACCGTCGTAACTCGCCGCGTCCGGTCGCCGCGCACCGGCCGGCGGCATCGCGCCGGTCCGGAGCTTGCGGACGACTTTTCCCCAAACATCGTTGTGCTCGGCGATGGCTGTCGAGATCCGCACTCTCGAGCACGAGTCCGCCGGTTTTCAGACGGCTGCTGTGGCAGGTCACGCAGTGCACTGATTGATGAGGCTGCTGGACTGGGAGACGTCGAGAGAGCGTCGCGCCACGCGCGTCGGCCGGGCGGGACCGTCCGCTTCAAGCGCACACCATTAGCGACTCCAGCGGCGATCCCGCCGATAACCGCGATCGCCAAGAAAGCGCGTCTCACTGTTACAAGGCTTGCTCTTTTACTGAGTCGCGTAAATTCTTATCTATCAGTCACGTGCGCCGATTTCTCACGCGGGTCGCGCACTGACCATGCTACGCGTCAGCACTCGACTGTCAACGATTCGGCGTCGCGGCAGCCTGAGTCCCCGGCGCGGCCACTCGGCAGCTGACACTATGCCGGCGGGACTTGAAACGCCACCATTTGCCGTCTTCTCGTAGACATCCTCATAGACACCGCCGTCGTTCTTGAGGGAAGCACGGCCGGTCGCTCCTTCCGGCGATGGCGCTATAACGACGCCGGCCGAGCGAAACTGCTTTCCTTGAGGTGTCGTCGAGTATACATCTTCGAACTGCCGGTGTCGTTCCCGCGCAAGGCGCCGGATTTCGTCGAAATCGACCGATGTCAACTTCGCCGCTTCTTCTTCCTTGGAAATGTAGGTGCGACCCTTGGAAACGCCAGCCCTGGCTGGTTTTTACATATGTGTCTTCATAGTGCCCGGGGGCGTTGGTCAAGACGACTCGCCCCTTGGCTCCCTCAGGCGTTGCTTCGATTGTGTTGGTCGCAGGCGGGTTTCGCGGCCGCCTCTCGCTGCCGTCGTTGCAGTGGCGTTCGCTTCGCACGAGTGCGATCAGGCGGTCGCGACCGACCACCTGGCCACGCGGGCCGCTGGCAAAGTAGCCGTCGGGCGCCGCAAACAACGCCGCGCATCTCCGCCGTGCAGCAGGCCGAGCGCGCGGCCATAACTCGTGGCCAATTCCTCGATCTCCTTGCGATCCTTCTCGGTCAACTGGACGGCTCGCTGCTCTGCCCGGGCGGGCAGCCACATGAGCAAACCAGCAGCCAGAGCCATCCCTGCCATCGCGAGACATTTCGACATGGCGACTCCTTTGTTTCTAGTTCCGCGCGCTCGGCTGAAAGCCTTCGCTCTCCAGCCTGTTCGGGTTACTGCGCACAGCCCGCTGCAACCATTTCGAGAGCGGCGACGTTAATTCGATCGCCTCCGGCCTCGCGAACGAGAAAGCCTTTGGCCTCCATCTTGTGGCCTTTGTGCGTCCTCGAGCGAGCCGTACACGCCAAGAAGCCCCACATCGAGCGCGTCCCGAGCGGTGCTGCCTCGAGCGCTGCACGAAGCTCGCCTTTCGACGCGTCCGGATCATCGGTCCGAAGCGGCGCGGTCGCATTGGTCAGCAACCAGTCCGCACCTTCTTGTGAAAGGCACCCGACCACCTGGACCAGCGAGCCCGTCGACAGCTCGGCGGGCTGGCGCGCCCTTCTCCTTTTGAATCATGAGGCCCGACAGCACGGCCGAATCCCGCGTGGCAATGCTTCGGTCCCTGGCGGAAACGCGTTCGCTTGCAGAATGTATGTGACGAGATCGAGGTAGCGTCTCGTCGCCAAGCGTTGCCGGATTGTTACGAGGCATCCGGGTTTTGATTTCCGTGAACAGCTGGTTCACGGTCTGAAAGTCCCACTCTGGTCCGGAACCGATCGCCGGCGAGCTCCGGTCCCGACAACCCAGCGAGGTCGACGCCGTGGCACCCGACGCAGGTGGCTTCGAAGACGGTCTTGCCGCGCGTAGCCTGGTCTGAGCGCATACACGCCATCCCAGACCGACCTCCGTGTTTGCGCGACAGTCAGGCCCCAGAACGTCCCGGATGCGAGGACGCCGATCGCTGACCAGCGCCGAACGCGACCACGCCTCGCCGCCGCTTTCCAGACGAAATGGCACATGTGCATAGCGAGCGCCTGAATTCCGAGCTCCGATGTTGCGCCGGCCGCTCGCGGAGCGTCAACCATGAATCGCGCGAGAACCTTGCCCCTCTGCACGAGGTGCGGAATAATCGCCGGCGCGCGCTCCAGCGCATGCGGTCGGAAGCTCGCCGGGACGGGATCGTCGCTGCAGGGACGCGGCAATGGCTAGCGCTACCGTAGCCGCGCGCACCGTGACAGCGAGGTGCAAACCATGGACATGACCAGGAGACGCTTCATCAGAAACGGCCGGCATCGCGGCCGCAGTCCCGACGTTGGCGACCGGCGCCGCGGCTGCGCCTCGCAGGGAGCCACGCGGGCGACTGCCCCGAGACAGACTTCGCGCGCACGGGATCTCGACCGACGCCGAGCTGGAAGCGATGTTCCACCGCTGCTCGAATACCGGGCGCTGGGGACCCAATGACGAACTGGGGACGCTCAACTACATCACTCCTCAAAACGCATCGCGGCAGCGGCATTGGTCAAACTGGGCGAGGTCGTGTCGGCGGGCCGGGACCTCTCCACGAAGCAGAGCAAGACCAACGGACAGCCCGTCGTGCACATGATGATCTACGGCGAAGCCAGAGCCCGAGCTGCAGCGACTACTTCACCATCGCACCACGCACGGGATGGTGGTCACACACATGGACGCGCTGTGTCATTTCTCGTGGAACGACGAGTTTTACAACGGCCGCAAGCGCTCTGAATCGCTGACCGCCAGCGGATCGAAGTGGGGCTCCATTTACGCTCAGCGTCAAGGAATCTTCACCCGTGGCGTCCTGCTGGATGTCGCCGCGGCACGTGGGATGCCGTGCAGTACAGCCCGACGAGTATGTGACGGCAGGCGGATTTCGAAGCGGCCGAACGGCGGCAGCGCGTGAAGGTCGAGTCGGGGATGCGATCTTCGTCCGGACCGGCATGGAACGCATGGAAGCCGAGCTGGGCGAGCAGGACATCTACCCGCGCGCGGGGCTTCATGCCGAGGTGCGTCGAGTGGATGCACGACCGCCAGGCGTCCGTCTACGGCGGCGACTGCATCAGCTGCCGTATCCGAGCGAGAGCTTCACTTCGGCCATGCACATGATCGTTCTGGCTTCAATGGGTCTGCCGATCCTGGATTGGCCGGCGCTGACCGAGTTGGCAAGGACCTGCGAGCGGCTGAACCGATGGGATTATCTGTTGACGACGGCGCCGCTCCGACTGCCTGGCGGAACATCGTCGCCCATCAACCCGCTGTGCGTCTTTTAGAAGCTCGCCCCAGGCGGGATCGTCGCGCCAAGTGCGCGGCATCGGCTTCTGCCGTTCGAACAGTCGAAGGTTTTCGGTCGTGGCCACGGCGAGATCGTTGCCGAGCCGCCTTGTTCGGCGCCGGCGATGGCTTCCGCTTGCCATGTCACCGCCTGCTCATGCTGGCCCGACTCGGCGAGCGCCATCGCCATCGTTTCGCGCAGATCGATCGACGGCGGTCCCCCTTCTCCCTGACGATCTGCTGGGCCAACGCCACCGCGCTGACCGTCGCGGACGCGATCGGCAGGCGCTGCGCCAGCAAACGTGCCAGCGCGTGTGGGAACTCGCTGCGATCAGTGTAGGTCCATATCTTCAGGAGCGAATCCCGCGCCGCCTCGTAGCGCTTCAACCGGACGAGCGCGAGCGCGTATCCGAATCGTGCCTCCGATGCGGGGATCCATTTTGATCATCTCGGCGCATCTCTCACCGATTCGTCAAGTCGTCCGCGCCGTCGCAAGGCATTGGCCAGCTGCACCCGGGCTTCGAGGTAGAGTCGGGTCACTGCGCAGCGGCGGCGGAGCCGCTCGATGGCTAGAGTCGAGTTGACCGTTCGATAGAAGCAGGACGGCGAGACTGTAATGGGCGCCCGCAAAGTCGGGTGAACGGCGCAGGACTTCTGGGAACTGGAGCACTGCGCCGCGGACGTCTCCCGTCGGGGATAGCGCTGTGGCCATCTTGTGCCTGATCCGACAGGTTATCGGGCGCCAGTTCAACGCCTCTTTGGAACGCACGGCGGAGCGCGCTGCTGAAGTCGCCGGCAGCCAACGCACGATCGCCGCGCGCCTCGAACATCGACGCGCTGTGCAACGATTCGGCGAGGTCGCGCATCAACGGATCGGGCGGTCCGATCTCGATCTCCCCGCTGACGCAAGTGCACTTCGGCTTCGTCCACCTTGCCGAGACCACGATAGGCCAGTGCCAGCGGGTAATGCACGATAGAGGCACGCGGTCAATGCCAGGGCGGCCTCGAACTGCTCGACAGCCCTGCGTAGTCGCGGCGGGCAAGGGCGGCGCGGCCGAGGCCCACTCGTGCAGCGACGAGACGCGGCTGCAACGAGAGTGCTTTCGAAAACGCCGAAGTGGCGTCGTCAAGACGGCTTTGATCGCAGAAGGTCTCCCAGCCAGATCAGCGCGGGGACGTCGTCGGACCGCAGCTGCAGTGTTCGCTGGAAAGGCGGCCGCCTTGGCTGTATCGCCCCGAGCGCGGTACAGTGGCCCGAGATAGCGCGACCAGCGCGGATCGCCGGCGGCCAGCGCCTGCGCGTTCAAATGGCAACGGCCTCGGCTTCGGCAGGGGAATTCGGCTGCCATGAGCAGCTTCCTATCTCGCCGTAGGCGGCGCCCAGTTCGGCATCCGGCACGATCGTTTTCTCGATCGCTGCCGTGAGCGCGACATACCGTTCGGTCAACTGCTGCCGCACGGATGGCGGACACACGCGAGAGATCGGGAAGCTGTCACCGGGCGCAACGCCTGACGGTCCGTTGCGGCCGACTCCGGCGACTGCCGGGGAGTGTTGGCGCACGCTGGTTCGTGGAGGAACAGCTCAGGACCAGGGGGCGGCCATGCGCTATCGACGCCATCTGTTAACGCATTGGCAGACGTGCAAGGTGCAACGTGCGCGAAGGTGCATCGTGCGCGGTGCAGGGTGGCTGTCGTGCGCGGTGCAGGGTGCATCGTGCGCGGTGCCAGGGTGCATCGTGCGCGGTTCGCGGTGCCGCGTGTTCGCCGGCATGTTGCACGGTGCACCGAGCACGTTGCACACCGCACGCTGCACGATCTCGTCTCATCTGGCCGTTCCTTCAACGAGCGTCGTGTAACGGTCAATCGCGATGTCTTTCCATTCTTCGGTGGTGCCATCGGGCCAGACCACTCGCACGAGAACCGGGCCACTCGATCCGCCAAGGCCGACCAGCACGCGCGGATCGTTAGCCGGATGCGTGCTTCCATCCGCTCTGGCGCGCCGCCACAGCGCAGACCGGCCGGCCCGGCTGATCGCCACGCGGGCACCCAGCATGTCGCGGGGAGCGTCCTTTCCGCGAAGCCTCAACCCCAGCCAGTGATTTCGATTGCCGATCTGGTTCAACAGCAGCGTTGGCGCTCCATTGTTATTGCCGATGAGGACATCGGTGTCTCCGTCGTTGTCGATATCACCGAACGCGGCTCCCTGCCCCGCCAGCATTTCGAAGGCCGGACCAGCACAGGGCGGTCGCGTCCTCGAATCTCACACCACCAGATTGTGAAACAACTGCCTGCGTTGACGGAGGGAGCACGGATCGTCCTTCAGCGCCGGCGAGTCGATGATCTGCACGGCGCCGTTGACGATGAGGGAAGGTCCAGCCGCGCCGTCGTTGTCGAGATCGAACCACGCGGTGCGAAGCCCGTGTATGGCAGGGCTGACCGCGCCCAGGCCGGATCGAGCGCTCTGGTTCTCGAATACGCCGGAACCGTCATTGATGCTGCAGGTCGAGACCCTCGCCGGTGAGATTAGCCACAACAGGGATCTTCATCCCCGTCATCGTCGATGTCGCCGGCGTCGACACCCATTCCCGCTTTGGCTTTGCCGCGAGGATTGAGCGCCACCCCTGCCAGAAGCGCTGTGTTCTTGAACGTGCCATTGTGCTGGTTGATCCAGAGTTCGATTGGCGTCGCCATCATTCGCGACGTAGAGGTCGATCCAGCCATCACCGTTGAAGTCGGCGCGTGCGTCACGCCAGGGCCGGCCCGAACTGCGTCGCCATTCCAGCAGCACGCCGTCACATCAGTGAAGGTCCCATCGCGGTTGTTGTGAGTATAGCACTTGCTCGGCTGCGCCCGATATACGCGTGGCGCGCAGTAGGCGCGTTTGCCCGAGCATCCGAAGCATGGCGTGTTCGTTCCGACGTCCCGGTTGAGATAGTGGCCCACGTACAGGTCGAGCCAGCCGTCGCGATCGAAGTCAGGAACGCGGCAGACACGCTGCCAGCCGATGTCACCGACGCCGCTCTGTTTACGACACGTCAGCGAAGCCGCCCCGCAATCGTTTCGAAAGCTGGCTTGATTCCGACCGAGTCCGTGACGTAAAGATCGGGGCACCCGTCGTTGTTGTAGTCCCCGACGGCGACGCCCCATGCCATAGCCGGTTGTCTTGCATGCCGCTGACCTCGGTGACGTCGGTGAATCGCTTTGACGTGGGCTCCATCCGGACGGATCGTCAGATCGTTTCGAAACAGACCGGCCGGTGGCAGGCGGCTGGGACGATTGAAGAGGAAGATGCGGTTTGCCACGAGCCAAGCTTCTGTCCCTGTAGTCAGGAATACGTCGAGATCGCCGTCGTTGTCGTAGTCGAAGAGCGCGACGCCCGGGGCGATGACTTCTGGGTAGTAGAACTCGCCTGTCATGCCGTTGAAGTGAACGGAAGTCGAGACCTGTCGAGGCGGTGGCATCGGTGAACCACGCAGGTTCAACTGCGCGATCGTGCTGAGGCAGCGAGCCGGTCCGCGGGCCACTTCGGTCGCTGCCGCACGAAACCAGCCAGACGCACGCCCCCAGCGCCGCAAACCCGCGTCGCAACGGCGGCGAAATCGAACCGACCATGATCCGGCATCATCATCGTTGTCTGCCGCCCGCAAAATCAAAATCGCGGCGATCCAAAAGTGTGCATTTAGCCCTGCACCGCCCGTTGGCGTTTCGCAGAAACTGTGACTTTCCACTTGCAGGCCACTGCATGCCGTGGTAGCGTCCCGCGCAAGAGACGTCAGTCCGCATTGATCCGGGAACCCCTCGCAACTTCCGCAGGAGAGGGCATGAAGCCACTCAGGCTCGGGTCGCTCGTTGTCGCAGTTCTCCTCCTTTTCAACGCTCGCGCGCGCACAGGGATCCATCGCAGGCGTCGTCAAAGACTCTCCGGGCGCACTGCTGCCGGGCGTCACGGTCGAGGCCTCCAGCCCGGCATTGATTGAGAAAACGCGCACGGTCGTCACCGACGGGAGCGGACAGTGCTAAGATCGTCGACCTGCGGCCCGGCACCTACACGGTCTCTTTCACGCTGACCGGCTTCAGCACCGTCAAACGGGAGGGCATCGAGATTGCCGGTGTCGTTTGCCGCCAACGTGAACGCCGACTTGGCTGTCGGCTCACTGGCGGAAACCGTCACCGTATCAGGCGAGTCGCCACATCGTGGACGTTCAGAACACGAAGCGGAGCAACGTCATCCCGGCCTCCGTCGTGGATGCGCTTCCGACGTCGAGAAGTCAATACACGTTGGCCGTGCTCGTCCCCGGCGCCACGCGGACCGGCGGGCTCCAGGATGTGGGCGGCACGCGCACGATGCAGATCACGACGTTTTCGATCCACGGCAGCCGCCCGTTCGACCAGCGGCTCATGGTCAACGGCATCACGTCCCGGAAACTTCCTCTCGTCGGCCTGGGCCAGCAACTTCGTGCCCGACATGGGGACAGCCGCAGAAGCCGTCGTCGACTACTCATCAGGGACGGCCGACTCGGTCGGCGGCGGTATGGGCATCAACGTCATCCCGAAGGAAGGCGGCAACAGATTCGTGGGGTCGTTCTTCATCACGGGCGCCAACGGCTCGTTTCAGGGGAATAACTACACCGGACGAGACTGAAGGCCGCAGGGTTGTCCTCGCCAAACGAGCTGAAACGCGTCTACGACATCAACCCGTCGGGCGGCGGGCCGATCGTTCGAGACAAACTGTGGTTCTACGGGTCGCTGCGCTGGCAGGAAAGCTCGTACTACCAGGCCGGCGGCTTTGCCAACCTGAATGGCGGCGATTTGACGAAGTGGACCTACGTCCCGGACTCGTCGACACCCGGGTTAAGCCGGTTGACCGTCAACCCCAGCGGGAGTGTGCGGCTTGACCTACCAGGCGACGCCGCGCAACAAGATCGCGTTTTCGGCCGAGCCGCAGAACCGGCATTGGATCAACGGGCTGAGCGCGTCGTTCTCGCCCGGGATCTATCCCGACTGGCAGTTCAACCACGAGATCGTTGACGACCGTCACGTGGCAGTCGCCCGTGACGAGCCGGCTGCTGCTCGAGGCTCGGTTCGCCGATCACGCCGAAGGCTTCGTGGACAAAGTACCTGAAGTCGGCGACCCCTACCGCAAGCGCGATTCCCGTGCGGGATTTGAATACAGGGTTCCTCTACCGCGGAAAGGGCTATTGTTGCCTGCCGGTCTTTTTCGGCACGCAGAACGCGCCGTTCACCATGCAGGCCTCCGCCTCCGCTTCGTACGTCACCGGCTCGCACGCCCTGAAGGTGGGTTTTAACAACGACTTCGGCACCATCTACGCAGGAGCAGTGGGACAACGAGTCTGGGCTCTTCTATCAGTTCTCGGGAGGGATCCCGGATCAATACGGTCGGTCGTCAACCCCCATCTCGCTCCAGCAGCATGCGCTGCCGTTCGCGCAGAAATACGCATGTGTCGGCGGACATGGGCATCTACGCGCAGGACAGGTGGACGATCCAGCGGGCGACGATCAACGCGGGCGTGCGGTTCGATTACTTCAAGACCGTTTTTCCGGAACAGGTTCTCGGACCCGCGTCGTTCGTTCCCGACCGCAATCTCGTGATCCCGGAGACCCCTTACGCCAACACTGAAGGACATCACGCCGCGAGTCGGCGTCGCGTACGATCTCTTTGGCAACGGAAGACCTCGCTCAGGAGCGCTGGAATTTGTCCTGATGGCTGTCCCTGGCTTGTCTGTTATCTTCACGATCGGAAGCTGGAGTTGGCCTCGCTGGCTGTGCATTTTATTCAATTCGGCACCACGGATCCTCTCTGGCCATCGACGATCAAATCCTGTTTTCCGGTTATTTTTTTCTGAATAAATACTTTAACGCAGTATGTTAGGTTTCTCACCACATTTCCGAGGTTTCCTGTTTCCAAACAATTTCGGAAATTATAAATGTCAGCTCGGGAGGCACCCGATTCTCAGCTGATTATCAGCCACTGGGCTGGATGGGGAGACTTTGGTCAATGTTATTGGGGCTGGTGGGGTTCGGCAGGCTTTACCTTTTGATCATGGTTCAGCGTGGATCTCCTCTCTCTCTCTCAGCTGGACTGTGGCGGGATGAGACCATCCTAGAAGGATCCTGCAGATTGGAGCTGGACAAAAACAAGCGAGCTCTGGGAAACGTCTGGACTGAAGAGAGAGGAAGAGAGAAGCTCTAAATTTGACAACAATAAGGCTAGCTGGATGTTTGGATGAAGACTCCTGTTTCTTGTTTTTAGCATTTTAGCATAATACCCCCCAAAGTCCCGGTTCAGCATCGGCTGTTTGGCGATCAAATGCTGACCTGGGCATCTCGAAGTCACCAGTTGAGCTGGCGCTCGCAGATCGCGACCGAACCAAGTAGATCACGACTGTTTGCCACGCCATCCCGGACTTGGCTCGTTGCGAAATCGACTTTGCGTTTACTCGCGCAAATACGGATTACTGGACATTATCGAACGCTTCGATCCTACCCAAACGACGATTCAGCGCTGACATATCAAAACCTTCCAGGAGCAGATCTCGCAGCTGGCCACTAATGACACCGCTGCGAGCTTCGACTGCTTTCTGAGAGGAGTACCACTGAGCGGAGGCTGGTTCGTTCAGCGTCAGTCAGTCCGACCCAGAATTTCAGAAATCAGCACATCCAGCCAACTTTCAAACACGAAACTTATCAGAAGGTTACCTCCGAATGGTTCGGACTCAGACATGGAGCAGTGATTAGCACCTGGCCTGCCCTGGATCTGACTTCCACACAGGAGCTAACTCAGCATCTCTGATTTTGCTCCTAGTAAAACCTGCTGGATGAAGCTCAGTTCACCTGCTCGAAACTCAACTTTGGGTTGGTTTCCTAGATATCGTCTGGTTTCCATGTAATTCTCCCAGAGAATTTATCTCTTGAGGCGGCATGTATTTCCCAGGTACCTTACTGGGGGAGTGGCATTCGCTAAGCCGTCAGGCCACAGAATGGCAGATCTGTCCTTCCAGGATCTGGTGATCTGGCACTCCTCTGGCCCTCAGGCATGCAGCTGGAAATGAGTGAGATCCATTTTTTACTGATTCAGAACAAACCTGGGGCTGAGAACCTAGATAGCCACTCCCAAGTCCTGCCCAGGTAGGGATACTGCACATTTCAGCACTCAGGCTGGAAGAATTGACTCTGATTCTTGGGGTTCCGGACAAGGCTGCCTCATGTTTTTACAAGCACCATGGCACAGGGTTAGACTCGGAAGCCCGGCTGGCTGGGTGCTCCCAGCCAGGCGGTCCTGGCAGCTACCAGGGTTTGAGGCAGGCTGCCGCCGCCAGGGTCGGCTTTCGCTCAAAGAGCTGGCTCGCTGGAGGTCATCAGGGCGGTGTCAGTCAAAGGCCACAACTGTCATACTTATCAGGTGGGGACTCATCCTGACTTTGACTATGTCTCTCTCGGGACTGCTGCATGTGGCTTTAGCTGCTAAGCAAGCTTCAGTCGGGACCAACGGTTGCCTTGAATGCGATGTCGGCTTTCGCCAACTGCGGACGTGCCGTCGCACACGTCCGGGGCAGCTATGTGCCCAAAAGCCGACATTCCTCTCACCGTGAAGCTGAGTTAGTGTGAGCAACGGGGCTGCCATCGGCAGCATTCGTGCCATCAGGTAATTCGGAGCAAAATGATGCTTCAACTATATGGTAACTCCAGATCTCGAGCGATGCGATGCTTGTGGATGCTCGAGGAGGTAGGCGAGCCATATCAGTTGATTGAGAAGAGTACCCGAGCGGACGATCTGCAAAGCGCCGAGTATCTAGGACTCAATCCGAATGCACGGATTCCGACCCTCGTGGATGGTGAGGTCGTATTATGGGAGTCGATGGCCATCAACCTCTATCTCGCCCAAAAGTACGAAGGGCCGATGCACTGCGCCAGCCCCGAAGTCTTGGGTCTGGCTGCCCAATGGAGCTTTTGGGCCGTTTTGGAAACGGAGGCGCTGCTACTTGATTTGCTGCAGCATCGCGCAGTGCTGCCGGAGCATGCGCGGGATGCCTCGTACGCGGAACGTGACGAGTTGCTTCTAAGAAAGCCACTAGAGGTCCTCAACGATGCTTTGGCTGGGCGCGAGTATTTGGTCGGCAAGAGCTTTACCGTCGCCGACTTGAACGTGGCCAGCATTCTCACGTGGGGCAAAATGGCCCGGTTGGATATGTCGGCTCATCCGGAGGCGAAACGATGGCTTGACGGCTGCTTAGCTCGCTCCGCCTACGGCCGCGTGCGTGATCGGACCAGCCGCAAATAATGACCCACTCTCGCGTCGGGACCTTCCCATTTGCCGACGTTGGTTGGCGCATGTGGCATGACCGCTTAGGGTCCGAGGCCTGGAACTTCCTCGCTGAGGGCCGCGCCGCTTCCTGCCAGAGTGCAGACGCCTGGTCCGGGAGGAGCCAGTCCGTTGGTCAAGCTGCGCAACTTGCTTAGCCGCCATCAAAGAGCTATGCCCTAACTGAACAAAGATACAAACACCTCTATCTGATCGGCTGCCGCAACGATCAGTGCGTCGTAACTGGTTTTCCCTTGGGCTGCCGCTTTCAAAATACACTCGGCAAAATATGCCTTCGCTGCCGGGGTTGAATGCTCCAGGGGCACTCTAGTCATAATGTCCTCGAGAACCTTCTTCATGACTTGGATGAGCTCGGGGTCGAATTGGGGCATGGCGCGTAGCTCCCGATATGGCAAATCTACCTTCGGCTAGCCGAAATATCGGTCGGGCAATTGTTTTGACAACCAGGCGGCTGATGCTTCTCTAATGCCAGCCAGATCGCGAAGCTGATAAGAACGATAACTGTCACAACGAGCTTCGCCAGGATGCTGTCGCTCACGTTGCGTGCGCTCCATTCAGATCTTTGACTTCGCTTTCAGCCCGTGTCCGACCAGCCGGCGGATGGCTTCCGGCCGGCTAGGCGGATCATGTTCCTTGCGGCGCCATTCGTCCAGCCGCTTTAAGCAGGTCTTCGCCGATTCCAGCCTGCAAGCAAGCCGGACGGGTCGAGAGGCCGCCCCTTCGATGATCGACGAGGGTTGCTGATCGGTCTCGGTATGGCGGTCATCGGACGAATGAGCCCATTTCAACCGGATGAACCGCACGCAACGGCGCCTGAGTGCCTGAGTCAGAGCCCAAGGGTGCACGCACCATATGGGGGATATGTCCGACCCAATCCCTTAATTGGGCGGCTTCGCAAACAAAGCAAAAATGCTGCGGAATGAGGTGCCAGGAACGTTAGGCTTTGTTAGTTGCTAGAATAGATGGAAATAGCCATGTCCGACGAAGACCTGAAAGCCGAACTTGAACGTTTGCGCAACGAAAACGCGGCACTAAAAGGGGGCTTCTACGGGTATCCGTATGAAGATAAGCGAAAAGGGAGCAGTCTCGATCTACGGCATGGGACGTTTTCCGGTGACCCTGTATAAAGAACAGTGGCTAAAGCTGCTCGATATGTCGGCCGAAATTCGGGCGTTTATCGCGGCAAACGAAGCGCAATTGAAGACAAAGGAATAGAAACGGCGCAGCCGCATCATCGGCGGGCGCCATTCGGTCGAATCAATCCGTCGAGCGTGAACGCATCAAGCGTGCAACCATCGCAAACCGCCGCGTGCAGCATGAGCTGAAGGTAGCTTAAACTCTAACCCTGATGAGCCCAGAGCCTCCCTTCTCGAAACGCCTGACAAGCCTCAAACGCTGGTTAGCTACACCTTCGTCTCGATTTGCTTCATTGTTGTAGGGCGCCGTTAGACATGGCTAAGAATGAGGACATCGCGAAAGAACTCAAGACCCGCCTTTCCGAACTGACAGGGTCGCCTTGCGGAGATTGACAGCGAACTGCGCAAACCACTGTCTGCTGATTCCGAGGAGCGGGCAACTGACCTCGAAAATCAAGATGCGCTCGAAGGCATCAAGAGTTCTGAAATTCAGGAAGTCCATCAGATTCAGGGGGCGCTAAGGCGCATCGCCGAAGGTACTTACGGGGTCTGCGTGCAGTGCGGTGCAGACATTGACCCCAAACGCCTAGAGGCGCTGCCGATTGCGACTAGATGTATTTCATGCGCTGCGTGGATATGGCGGGCGGAGCGGCGGATGCGCCCGATGCCCAGATTGTCGCCGGCCGCGTTGTTGAGCTAAGGAGCTCACTGCGGCTGCTGTGAGCCTTGAGCCCGCGGCGAAGTCCATGCCTGATCCAGCAATCCCTGCATCGCTGCGGCTCGAAAGCGGAACTGCCAAGGCTGCAAATCCGGCGCGCGCACCGGCCACAGTTTCGCGACGGTCAGTCACCGCGTTGCCTATTAGCCCGGTAACAGCATTCGCGCCGTTCGATAAGCGTGCCCATCCGCTATCGGCGAGCGGCGACATCCACATCAAAGGTTCAAGCGAGTCGCCGGCCACCGTCGTCAGTGGCCGACGCGCGAAATTCCAGGAGTCCGTCAGGTGAGGCTGGCAATAGGAAGACGGCGCTGCTGTTGGCCTCGAGGAAGTGCTCGATCGTGCGGGGATCGCGACGCAAAATACTTACGCCGCAAGGGGCTGCGTAAAAGCAGCGCAAGGACCCTCGAAGCACAGGGCCGCAAGAGATTCAGCTTCCTGGATTACAAAGGATCACAGCTGGCGAAAGAAGGAAACGGTGATCGCTTTGGCGGCGTCGGCCATTTCCGCTGGCGCCGAGCAAATACGGCCTCCAACCGGAAGATCCGGGGCCGCTATGCTTTGCCTGCCGCAAATGGGGGGACCCCGGCAGGCAGGACCGTTACTACCTGAGCATCCCATCCGGTCTTGTTACTGCGCGCCAATGATTTGCGTTTTGGTGCCAGAAGCGGCAGGTTTGCAGCTGCAGTGAGCAGCCTGTCGCTGTGGATAGCGCGCACAAGTAGCCGCCCGTCACATTGCCGCCAACCGCCCGCAAAGACTTGCACGCCGAATTAAGAGCAAAGAAACATCGGAGGTGTTGCATGGACGGGCGTCACACCTGGAGCCGGGCCGATATCGAGCGGCTGATGCGACTGCGACCGCAGCATTCGCTTGCCGAGCTCGCTCGGGAATTCGGCACCACAAAAACGCGGTGGGCGCCGTGATCTTGCGGGAACGCCACGGCGCTGGTTCATCGGCGCCATTCCGGATGACCCGGCGAAAGCCGAAATATCAGTCTGCATTGAGCCTGCGCGAGCACCCCGCTGCTCGGGCTCAGGACGACTGCTGCCATTGGCCGCTCGGCAATCCGGGCGAGGCGGAATTCCGTTTCTGCGGTGACAAGGCGGTGCCGCAGCGGCCCTATTGTGCGCACCACTTGCGGATCGGGCGGCAGTAGCGCCCTTTATTCCCTGAGCAACCTGTTGAGCTTGGCCTCGGCGGTACGGCCGCAGGCGGATTGCCGTAGTTATACGGGTTAGTATTTTGGAGACAGCGGGCTCGATCCCGGTTACCGCTATGGATTGTCGATCTTGGATATATTTCGATCAGCCCGGCCCTGAGTGGCCGGGCTTTCGTTGAGGCGTCTGTATCCATGCGCGCCTGCGCAAATGCCGGGGCGAATCCGCATGCTGCTGTACACTTTGACCGACACCCTCGGATGATCGCGCAAGGCTAGCCGGGCGGCGTGACTGCCTGCCTCGACATCTCCGCGCCGCCCAGGGGAACACCCGGTCCTTGATCGGAATGGTTCCTTCCCCATAGGACCGTGGGTGTCCCCGCGCGGCTCAGTCGACGCCCGATGCGCCTGTTCGGCGACGCTCGCTATCTCAAAGCGGTGAAGGCGCCCGGCACCAAGGACACCGAGGTGGTCGCGGAAAAGCTGGAAGGAGTGAAGTTCGCGAAGGGCACGGTGCTGGAAACGGCCGCATGGTGCATGATCTCCATGGTGCCGGTCGACGAGGCTTTTCCGGCGGCGAAGGATTCCGGCTGTCTGCTGGTGAAGTGAGCGCCGCAGGCGTTGTTGCATTATCGGATGACGTGAGCGCGTCGGACAGCAGCCCTCGCGCTCATGTCTTGTCGGAACCAGGCGTGATGTTGGAAAGTGCCTTCCCTTGTGGAGACGGTGGCGCGAAGTGCCGGATGAGGGGTACGTCCCGCGAGAGGGATGTGTCTGCGGAGCGAACCCTCACCCAAGTGAGTTTGTTGCCGGCGACAGAGCTGCCTCTCCCACACGGGAGAGGGCGCAACAACGGACACCGTCCTGTCGCTTTCGTGGTCCTGGCCGCTTCAGAGACCGAGGCTTTCGCGCAGCCGCTTGAGCTGCGGGCGGATCCGTTCGCAGCCGAGTTCCCGCTCGAACCGGGTGATGGCATCGGCGCTCGGCCTCGGCGCGCAGTTGTCGAGCGAGCCGCGCCACGTCACGTGCGCAGAGGCTTCGGCAGGCGGCGCAGCCGTGCCTGACGCGCTCGACGAGCGGCGGTTTTGGGGCAGCATTGGCGGGCGCGGCGGCCGCGGGGGCCGTTGGCGACAGCCTGACCAGCACCTCCGGCCGAGGAAGGTGCCGGAGATCAGCGGGAGGATAGCAATCAGCGAGCTCTGACGGCGTGAGCGAAGGCCGGCAGTCGCTGGGGAACCATCATGGCCCGCCTGTCTACTGAATCGGATCAAGAAATGGACAGCCAAATCGCCACCAGCGTTGACGCGGACCCAAAAATAGCTGCAAAAGAAACCAATTCAGCCCGGCGGATATGTCCCGGAACAAGCAATAACGGCCAATGCGCCGACCGAAACGGAGGGAGACAGGATGTCCGGCAGACCGACTTTCCATGCTCGCAGCGCTGGCCGGCGCGACGCTGGCCTCCCACAGTGGCGCTGGCGCAACTATCCGACGATCGTCGGTCGCAAGATCGGCGTCCTCACCGACATGAATGGCCCGGCCTCGACGCCGACCGGACAGGGCTCGGTCACCGCAGCACAGATGGCGATCGACGATTTCGGCGGCAAGGTGTTGGGCAAGCCGATCTCGGTGGTCGTCGGCGATCATCAGCTCAAGGCCGATATCGGCGGCGGCATCGCGCGGCGCTGGTACGACGTCGACCAGGTCGATCTGATCGTCGACGTCCCGGTCTCCGCGGTCGGGCTCGCGGTGCAGAACGTCGCCAACGAGAAGAAAAGACTGTTCATCACCCATTCCACCGGCACCGCGGATTTCCACGGCAAGTTCTGCTCGCCCTACGCGATGCAATGGGTGTTCGACACCCGCGCGCTCGCGGTCGGCACCGCCGACGCCGTGGTGAAGCGCGGCGGCGACAGCTGGTTCTTCATCACCGACGACTACGCGTTCGGCCATTCGCTGGAGCGCGACGCCTCGACCGTGATCACGAAGAACGGCGGCAAGGTGCTGGGCTCGGTGCGGCCGCCGCTGGCGACGCCTGATCTGTCGTCCTTCGTGCTGCAGGCGCAGGCTTCGAAGGCAAAGATCATCGGCATCGCGGCAGGGCCGCCCAACAACATGAACGAGATCAAGACCGCGGCCGAGTTCGGCGTCTTCAAGGGCGGGCAGCAGATGGCGGCGCTGCTGGCGCTGATCACCGACATCCATTCGCTCGGCCTGCCGGCGGCGCAGGGGCTGTTGCTGACGACCTCGTTCTACTGGGACATGGACGACAAGACCCGCGAATGGTCGAAGCGTTATTTCGCCAAGATGAACCGGATGCCGACGATGTGGCAGGCCGGCGTCTATTCCTCCGTGATGTACTATCTCAACGCCATCAAGGAGACCGGCACCGACGAGCCGCTCGAAGGTGGCGGCGAAGATGCGCGAGAAGCCGGTCGAGGATTTCTTCGCCCGCAACGGCAAACTGCGCGAGGACAATCTGATGGTGCACGATCTGATGCTGGTGCAGGTCAAGTCGCCGGAGGAATCGAAATATCCGTGGGATTATTACAAGATCCTGGCAAAGATCTCCGGCGAGGAAGCGTTCGGCCCGCCGGATCCGGCGTGTCGCGATGGTGAAGAAATGAGTGGCCTGGTCGTTTCCGGCGAGAAGGATGGCATGAAGAAATCGCCCCTAACCGGCCTTACTTCGATCCCGAAAAAGCGGCGCGCGGAAGCTCCCGGAGATCGCCAACAGTGCCAGAGGCGGTGGCAGGACAGCCGGTCGAGTTGATCAACCGGAGTAGGCTTCTGCGAAATTTTTTTAGTCGCTGCGGAATAACAAGTCATCGACGTTGTTCGGCGGCATTCTGGGACGGGAACCGTGCGTTGGCTCCAACCGAAACGGAGGGCTGTCGCGCACAAGATCTTACCCAAGCTTCTCGTTACTCAAAATCATCGTTTCGGTCGGCGACATCGGCATTTGCGGAGCAATACGTAA
>ERZ1370068.1130-contig-11031_pt1 | contig 46635 bp, 85 predicted proteins | sample MGYA00561227_ERZ1370068 | MGnify/ENA primary metagenome ERZ1370068 (study PRJEB38410, sample SAMEA6850437) | metagenome | study: Metagenomic assessment of the ecological functions of the soil: analysis of the soil microbiota associated with the... | reverse complement strand
GTATGCTTCGTTCAGTTACGTATTGCTGGACCGCGGCTGGCTGCACCTCGAGGCTCGCTACAACTACGAGAACCTGGAAACGGGATCGGCGTGGGTCGGCTACAATTTCAGCGGCGGGAAAAACTAGAATGGGAATTCACGCCGATGTTGGGTGGCGTGTTTGGCAACACCACCGGCATCGCGCCCGGCTACAAGCTTTCGCTTACGTATTGGAAGTTCGAGTTTTCCAGTGAAGGCGAGTGGGTCTTCGACACAGGCAATTCGGAGGGAAGCTTCTTCTACAACTGGTCCGAGTTGAGTGTCTCACCGGTGGATTGGTTTCGATTTGGACTGGTGGGCCAGCGCACGCGGGCCTACCAGACGGATGTCGACATCCAGCGCGGATTGCTGGTGGGTTTCTCCTACAAGAAAATGGATTTCACAACCTACGCGTTCAACCTGGACCGGGATAAACCGACGTGGGTCTTTTCGGTAGGGGTGAGTTTTTGAGTTATGCTCGTTATCACCATTTCCATCGTGCCTGCTTTTCTCCACCGTCTATCCCATCCGCGAACGCCGGCGCCACGTTCCATCACGCCATGGCGCAAGATGGCATCCAATCATCTGTTGCCACATCGAGGACAAGGGCATCTGACTACTGCCAGGGGACTAGCATGGGACCGATGGTTATTCGAGTTCTTCTCATTGCCCGCGGCCTGACGTGCCAGGGAAACATTTCCTTTCGGAAACTCCAAAACCAAACGCATCCCTTATCTTGGCTGTTTTGACGTTCTTGCAGCGTCCCCTTCTTTTGAGATAGAGGGCAGTAGTGCGTTTCAGACCGGCGCACTTTCCGCCATGCCGCACGAACCGATCGAAAACTATGGAGTGATAGGAGACCTGCAAACGGTTGCTCTGGTCGGGATGAACGGGTCGATCGATTTCATGTGCTTTCCGCACTTCGATTCGCCTTCGATTTTCGCGGCCTTGCTCGATGATCGAAAGGGCGGCCGCTTTCAGCTCGCGCCCGTCCTCAGGGGAGAGCGCCGCAAGCAAATGTATTTCCCTGATACAAATATGCTTCTCACGCGGTTTCTCTCGGCCGGTGGGGTTGCGGAAGTGTCCGATTTCATGCCGATTAAAGCAGAGGGACACGCCCACCACTTGGTCCGGCGGGCCAAGACGGTGCGCGGCGAGTTGAGCCTTCCGCATGATCTGCGCCCCGGCGTTCGATTACGGACGCGCCAGCCACAAGGTCGAGGCGCAACGCGGCGAGGTGCTCTTCACCAGTGAGGCGGCGGACGCGTCTCGCGCTACGATTGCGGACGAGCGTGCCTGTGAAAATCGAGAACGGCGCGGCCGTTGCCGAATTCAAGCTGGCAGCGGGCGAGACCGCGGCCTTTGTCCTGGAAAACGCCGCGGAAAGCCATGGAGCGTGCGGCAAATCCGGATTACGTCGCCGCGGCTTTCAAAGAGACAATGAACTTCTGGCGAGGATGGGTTCGCAAATCTTCCTACAAAGGCCGCTGGCGCGAGATGGTGAATCGGTCGGCGCTCACTCTCAAACTTCTGACTTATGCGCCGACCGGCGCAGTCGTCGCCGCGCCGACTTTCGGCCTGCCGGAGGAAATCGGGGGCGGACGCAACTGGGACTATCGATTCACCTGGATCCGCGACGCTTCATTCACGGTCTACGGCTTGATGCGTCTCGGCTATACCGAGGAAGCGGCGGCGTTCATGAGCTGGATCGAGGATCGCTGCCACGACTGTAGCCCGGATGGCGCTTTACAGATCATGTACGGCCTGGATGGGCGCCGCGAGCTGATCGAAGAAACGCTGCCGCATTGGGAAGGTTACGCCGGCTCCTCTCCGGTTCGGATCGGCAATGGCGCTGCCGGGCAGTTGCAGCTCGATATTTACGGCGAGCTGATGGATTCGGTTTACCTCTACAACAAATTCGGCCAGCCGATCTCCTATGATCTCTGGCAAAGTCTCGTCCGGGTAACGGACTGGCTTTGCGCCAACTGGCAGCAGCCCGACGAAGGTATTTGGGAAGTGCGCGGCGGACGACGCGAATTTCTCTACTCGCGGTTAATGGCCTGGGTGGCGGTGGATCGCGCAGTCCGGCTGTCGCTAAAGCGATCGTTCCCCGCGCCGCTCGCACGCTGGCTTCGCGTGCGCGACGAGATTTACACCGATATCTACCGGAATTTTTGGAACGCCGACCTTCGTTCATTCGTGCAATACAAAGGAGCGCAAACCGTCGACGCCTCCACGTTTATTGATGCCGCTGGTGAAATTCAGCGGCCCGACGGATCCGCGCTGGCTCTCGACTTTGCGAAGCGATCGAAAATTCGTTGGTGGAAGATTCACTTGTCTATCGCTATAACATCGGCGATGCGGCTTCCGATGGTCTCTCGGGCAAGGAAGGGACGTTCAATATGTGTTCGTTCTGGTTTGTGGAATGCCTCTCGCGCGCCGGTGATCTTGAGAAGGCGCGCTTCTTTTTCGAAAAGGCGATTGGCTACGCCAATCACCTCGGCCTTTATTCGGAGGAACTCGGTCCAAGCGGTGAGCATCTCGGAAATTTTCCGCAGGCGTTCACCCATCTGGCGCTGATCAGCACGGCTTACAACCTTGATCGGACCCTCTCCGGTCTGAAGTAAATTGTCCGACCAAGCGGCGGGGAAGTTTGAGCAGCCATGAGTGCCGGCTCTCTGCCGCGGCCTTCGCCGTGGCGGTGTTCGTTTTCGCCGCCATCTGCGTGCGTCTCATGCCCGCCATGGAGTGGACAAACCTATCAACCGAAAAAAGACACAACGATGAAATCAACACCCGATCACACCGCGCCCGCCCGCTTCCCATTCCTGCAAGGGGTGTTGCCGATCACAGCCGCTCGGATCCCGGCTGAAATCCTTGCCGGTCATCACGCTTGCCGCCATCGCCGTCCCCGAGGTGATGGGCTACACCAAGATCTCCGGCACGCCGGTGATCACCGGTCTCTACACCATGCTCATCCCCACGGCGCTGTTCGCCGCTGTTCGGCTCCTCACGGCACTCTGGTGGTGGGCGCCGATTCGGCGACGGCGGCCATCCTCGCCAGCCGGTCTCGTGGGGATCGCAGCCACCGGCTCCGAGCAATACCTGGCGTTGGCCGGCGTGCTGGCGTTGATGGCCGCGGGTTTCCTGATTCTGGCGCGCCTCATGCGCCTGGGATTCCTGGCCGACTTTCTCTCGCGCACCGTGTTGATCGGGTTCCTGACCGGGGTCGGCGTTCAGGTCGCGCTGGGGCAGATCGCTGGCATGCTCGGCCTGAAGGGTGGCGGCCACGGCACGCTGGGGAAGCTTTGGCACGACCTTGCAACAACTCGGACAGGTCAACCGCTACGAGCTGACGATCGCGCTCGCCGTGCTGGTGGTCATCGTCGGCCTCAAGAAGGTTTCGAAGAAAATTCCGGCGGAATCTGATCGCGAGCGATCGGCGTCCTGGTCGCAAGCTGGGCGTTCGGACTCGACAAGCAAAGTTGCACGTGCTCGGAGCCGTTCCGAGTGGTCTGCCATCACCTGGGTCTGCCCGCGGTGGACTGGAACTGGCAAGTCATCACGACCTTGATTCCAACGGCGTTTGCGATGTTCGTGGTCATCCTGGCCCAGAGCGCGGCGACCTGCCAGCGCCTATGCCACGCGCTACGACGAGAGTTTCAGCGAGAACACCGACCTGGTCGGTCTGGCCCTGGCCAATATTGGCGCCGGCCTGTCCGGCACGTTCGTCGTCAACGGCAGCCCCACCAAGACGCAAATCGTGCGACAGCGCGGGCGGCCGCAGCTCAGCTGTCGCTCCTGGCGATGGCGGCGATCGTTTTGCTGGTCCTGCTCTTCCTGACCGGACCGCTGGCGTTCATGCCCGAAGCGGCCTTGTCGGCCATCGTGTTTCTGATCGGCACCGGCCTGATCGATATCGCCGGGATGCGGAAGGTCTTCGCGCAACGGCGATCGGAGTTCTGGGTGGCACTGATCACCGCGTTGACGGTCGTGATCGTCGGCGTCGAACAGGGGATCCTGCTCGCCATCGCGTTGTCGCTCGTCGATCACACGCGGCACGGGTATCGACCGAAGAACGCGGTGCTCGTGCCGGGCGAATCGGGCGGCTCGGCAACCGCAGCCGGTGGCGACGGCCGCTCAAGCCGCGCCCGGCCTGGTCATCTACCGATTCACGCACAGCTTGTATTACGCGAATTGCCAGCAGCTCGCGGATGAGGTCTCGTTTCTCGCGAACACCGCGGAGCCGCCCCTGCGCTGGCTCTGCCTCGACGCGTCCGCGGTGGACGATGTGGACTACTCCGCGGCGGAGACACTCCGGTCGGTTCACGCGAGGTTGAAGGCGAGAGGCATCCGCCTGGTCGTTGCGGAGGTCATGGAGGACGTCAAGACCAAGACACGCTACCGGTTCACGGGAGCTGTTTGGCGCGGATGCCTTCTACGACCAGGCTGGAGGACGTCGTGAAGCAGTATCGGCAGCAGTTCAACATCGCAACTCCGGCCAAGCTATCAGACGCAACGCCAGCGGGAGGCGCGACCCGAGGCGGATAACGAATGAACGCCGCCTGATGGGAATTCTCGGGTATTCGTTTTGAACTGGAAGTTTCTCCTCCGCTGACATGCGGGAGCGCTTGTCCGCACACAGAAGCGAGGCGATTACAGCCTAACGAAAGATAGAAATTATCATGGAAGCTTCATCTGCAATCGATTCTTGAGGGCGATCTGGAAACGAGATCATGAACCCGACCAGTCGAGCGCGGCTGAATTTTCTCGATTTCGCCTCGAACTCAGGCCTTGCCCTTGAGGTGCAACTTTAGAATGCGCTTCACCTCCTGGATTCCTTCCGGGTTGCGGTGGGTGGGATGGCCGGACGGAACCACCAGAGTGCGATTGCGCGCCGTCGAGGTGAGAACTCCAGTATTCCACCACGCCGTCGCTGCTCTTCGGGCTATCGCCTCTGCCCTCGATCGCCGATGACCTGGTGATAAGGAATGCCAGCGGCTAACGGGCGCTGATTCATTGCGACCACGAAACTGCTCGTAGGTGAAAGTGTGTCGATACTGTTCGGCAAACGGCGCAGGTGAAATCCGCCTTTCGTTTCGTTCGCAGACCGCCGTCATCTCCCTCCCGGCTTCGACCATGGTTTTCGGGAGATGGACCAGCTTGGTCGCAATCTTTCCGATCCAGTTCGAGGCCATGATGCTTCCGCGATGCGGGGTGGAAAGGAAGATGGCGCGATTGATGTCGGGGCGGTGCCGGAAGATGAGCGCGCTCGCGAGCAGCTCCCTTGTCTTCAGGCGACATCTTCGTTTCGGCGAATGACTCGTTGAAAAGATAACGCCACATATCGTCACCGCCGCTATCGGTCAGCATCAGGCGAGTAAGTAGTCCGCCCATGCTTATGGCCGATGATGACGATGGGTTTATGATCCGGATAAGCTTCGTGGAAGCGATCGAGATCGTGCCGCAGCAGTCCGGCCGAATAAGGAAATGGATAACCGCTTGGGTAAGTAAAGAACCAGAATTGGTAGTGGTTGCGAATCTGCGGGTCTGCCAGCAGTTGGTTGAACATCGGCATCAGGTTGCCGACGTATCCTGCAGGCCGTGGACAAAGAGGATGGGGATTTTCTTCGGATCGTGCGGTTGCAGCCGATAGAGCAGAGTCGTGTCTTTCCATTTGTCCGGGTGAAGGAGGCGAGTGAAGCCGAGCTTTTCCGGTTTCTCTGTGGCGAGAACATCGCGACCGAGGTGCTGAAGTCTCCCGCAAGTGGAAAGGTGCTACCTGCTATCTCCAGTCTTTCCATTTCGAGCGGATCCTCCATGGTGATTTCGCAGTGATGGCCCTCGAATCGCGCCACCGCTGTGACCGAGTAATAGATGTGAGCAGTGCGGTAAAATAACTTCGCGTAATCCGTCAGCGGGATCTTGCGAACTCCGAGCAACATTGCTCCGATCCCATCCCGATGCGCGCGCTCGGTGAAGGCCGTTCCGCCAATGGTCAGTTCATCACATGGAGTGAATTCGTATTCCGACGGCTCCACAGCCTGTCCGTGACTTTGGGATGAGTGATGGTGTAGCCCCGAACCGCGATCGGCTTCGACCAGGCATCAATTCCGGCGGCGCGAATGCACGAAAGACTCGCGCGAGCGCAAAATTGCTAATCGCGTAACGCCGCCTCATCCTTCGGCTCTGCGCGCAAACGAGTGGAGGCGACATCTACGGCGCTGAGATACTTTCCGATGGCCTCGAGCGGAGCGCTCCGCTGTAGCTTCTGCCCGGCGGCGATCTCCTCTTCGGAAGTCGCGAGTCTGCTTTCCCCGATGGCGCAAAGCGCGCGGGGGTGTTCTTAATCGTGGCCAGCGGATGCGCGCATCCCGCGCAGCGCGAGCGCGAAAATCAACCAGGGGCGCTCGAGTTCTCATCGCGTTCAAACCCTAATACCCGAGCCATTGAGAGGCGACTATGAGGCTTTAGTCCCACTCCTTTGACGCGGATGGCGGGGCGAAGCTATCTCGTCGCACGAACATGCCTAACATTGCGGCGAATGTGGCAGAGCAGGACGCCCGCGACATTGCGGCCTGTCTGTATTGGTTCGAATAAAAGCGACTACTTCCGGCCGACGGCGACGGACGATTTGTTAGGAATGGGTTCTGCGGCGGCCGGTGGTGGCGGGCTGGATATGCAAAGTATCCTCGCCAACGTCGGTGGCGGTGGAGTGGGTGGCGCTATTCTCATGGCCGTCATCGGCATCATCAAAAGCCAGATGTCAAAGCAGTAGCCGGGCCGGATGCGGGCAAGGCAGCAATATCTTATTGTGCCTGACTCGCTCGGGCAAAGGCCACTGCGCTAATGCCGACGTGTGGGACCAAAGTCCCATAGCTAGTGAGGTTCCACCTCTTTTGATCATCAGGGCTCAGCCCGACGGATCGTGCTTTGCTTATCAACAATGAGGTCGCAACGTTTCACCTTGTCCAGGCGCTGGGAAGCGCAATTCGCGATGGATCGGGAGTGTGATTTCGGAGAAGAATCCAGATGACCAATGAAACTGCCGTCTGACGTCGAGTTTCGCGAAGACATTCGTCTGCTCATCTACCGGCCGAGCGGAGTGCTCGATGAGGCGTCGGTGAACAAGATCGTCGAGATCATCGGCGAGCTGGAGGCAATGGAGAAGGAACCTTTCAATCGGTTCTGGGACACTTTCGCGCTATGATCGATGTGAAGCTGAACCTCCGGTTTGCGACCAACGTCTCTGTTTACCGTCGTCTCGCTTACTCTGATCGGCCTCCCGTTAAGTCAGCCATCTTTGCAACGGATCGGAGGGTGATTCATTATGGTCGCTTGCTTGCGCTGTTCACTTCAAGGTTCCCCCATCAAGATCCGGGTGTTTCGGGATCCGCGCGAGGCAGCGGAATGGTTGGAAAGTGTCGCTGGAGGTGCTGATGCGTAAGACCGCGGACGATAAGAATGCGCTGACCCAGTGACTACGGGAATTGTGATTCGAAAGTCACGATGGCGAACGAAACCAGTCCGGTAGAGAGCGATCAAATTCCGCGAGTCGAACGACCCGACTCCTCGCCCTCCTGATCGCTCTCACGCTTGGCGCTGCGGTGGGAATCACCGGCTATACTTTTGTTTATGCCAAGGGCGCGTCCTATCTCAGCAACGATCCAAGAGCCTGCGCCAACTGTCACATTATGCAGGATCATCTCGACGGCTGGGATCAAGTCGAGTCATCGCTCCGTCGCCACTTGCAACGACTGTCACACTCCGGCCGGGCTGATCCCGAAGTATTTCACCAAGGCCGATCACGGTTTTTTCCATTCGCTTGCGTTCACCACCGGCGAATTCCATGATCCGATCCAGATGAAGGCTCGCAGTCGGCAAGGTCACCGAGGGCGCCTGCCGACGATGTCACCAGGATATCGTGCACGATATTGAAATCATTCAGACCGCCGGCACGACCCTTTCTTGTCTGCGTTGTCATGCAAATGTGGGTCACATGGAATAGGAGTTCAAAGCAATGAATCAATCCAGGTTTCAAAGATCGTCTGCTGAATCTTTTATCGCGGCTCGGCCGTTGATCGTCTTCAGCATCGCTGGTGTTACTGGCGGCAATTGGCTCCAGTCCTGGGCGTGTTCCTGCTTGTCTCCGTCTTTGAACACAAACAGGAAGCTCGCAATCCTTTCTTCCGCGTGGTCGAGCTAAATGACCAAATCGATGACCCCGCGGTCTGGGGCAAAGATTTTCCCGATGCAATATGATGGTTACCGCCGCACGGCGGATCAGGTCCGGCACGCGTTACGGCGGGAGCGAAGCCGCGTCCGCGCACACCTACGCAGGCTGACCCGCGTTCGGTCGTCGCGCAATCGCGACTCGAAGAAGACCCGCGCCTCGAAGACCATGTGGGCGGGTTACGCCTTCGCGAAGGATTTTCGCGGAAGAACGCGGGCACGCCTACATGCTCGACGACCAGACTTACACGGAGCGCCAGCAGGTTGGCGAACACAACCGGGCACTTGCCTGCACTGCCACGCTTCGATCGCTGGTCCTTACACCAAGGCCGGGCGACGGCGATCTGATCAAAGGTTTCGAGAAGTTTAACCAGATGTCCTTTGCCGAGGCGCGGAAGCTGGTCACGCATCCGGTCGCCTGCATCGATTGTCATGACCCGAAAACGATGCAGCTTCGCGTCTCACGGCCGGGATTCATCGAAGGAATGCGCGCGATACAAAGCCGGCGCGGGCGTGAAGGACTACGACGTGAACCGCGATGCGACCCGGCAGGAAGATGCGCAGCTTTGTCTGCGGTCAGTGCCACGTGGAGTATTACTTCAAGGGACCGGAGAAGCGGCTGGTCTATCCCGTGGGCCGAACGGATTGAAGGTCGAACAAATCCTGGCCTACTACGACGAGGCAGCAGTTCAAGGACTGGTCGCACGCGGAAACCGGCGCGCCGGTGCTCAAGGCGCAGCATCCGGAATTCGAGTTGTGGAACCAGGGCATTCACGCGCGCTCCGGCGTGGCCTGCGCAGATTGTCACATGCCTTACAAACGCGAGGGCGCGCTCAAGATCAGCGATCATCATGTCGCGCAGTCCGCTGCTGAACATCAACCGCGCCTGCCAGACTTGCCACAAGTGGCCGGAATCGGAGTTGAAGGCTCGAGTCGAAGCCATCCAGGAGCGCACGCAATCAATGCGCAATCTCGCGATGGACGCGCTCGTGGAGCTTATCGGCGATCTCAAAGCGGCGCGCGCACGGCAAACGCGCCTGCCGAACGCAGTGACCGCGGCGCCAGGACTTCCAGCGCAAGGCGCAGTTCTATCTTGATTTTATTGAAGCGGAAAACTCTTCCGGTTTTCACGCCCCGGAAGAAGCGCTGCGAGTTCTCGGCGAGTCGATCAACTTTTCCCGAAAAGGGCAGCTCGAGCTGCGGGCTTTGGCCGGCGCAGAGAGCCACCGAGCAGCGGCCCATGAACCAAGGCAAGGCACCGAAGCAAAGTCATGAAACTTCCGTCCGACATTCAATTTCTCGAAGATGTTCGCCTTCTTATCTATCGGCCCAAAGGCGTGCTGAATGAGGCTGCCGTGAACAAGATCGTTAGAGTGATTGGCGATCTCGAATTCTCGATGAAAGAGCCTTTCAATCGATTCTGCGACACCTTTGGAGCAGGACGAAGTGGAGATAAACTTCAGCTATATGATTCATATCTCGCTTTACCGGAGGCTGTCTTATTCGGGTCGCCCGCCGGTGAAATCGGCAATCCTTGCGACTCATCAGACCATCATTCACTACGCCAAGTTGCATGCCGATACTGACCCAGGGTTCACCGATCAATGTCCGTATTTGTGCGGAGCGGGCCGAAGCGGCCAAATGGCTGAAAGTGCCACTGGAACGAGTGTTGGTCGACCGCATCAGAGCAAGCAAATTCCTGAGCGAGTGATGGAGTAGGTCTTGGCCAGGTAAGAGCAAGTCATACCGGTCTGTGGACAATAGAGATGACAGATCATCGGTGCTGAGCATGGTGGTTCTTTGGGCTCTGGCCTTTGGTGCGTCTCCTCTTCCTGGCCGAGGACGAAGATTCCAGCCGAGGGCACTTTTACAACATCGCGGTCACGCCGACCGCCCCGCTTGACCCTGGACTTGCAGGGTGGTGAATTCGGTGGTGAGAGAGGTTGAGGCCGCCATGGTGCCGAGGCTTGCGAGCCGAACTTTAGCTTTTGAACGAGGCGTTTCCTCCGAGGGCACAGGCCCGCGGCGAGTTGTCCGCCTTTGGTCTTATTCTCAATTCAAATCGGAAAGGACAAAGAATCGGTGCTGCGTCACAGACGGCTCTGAACAATAATGATACCACAAACGCCAAGTCCTCAGATTTTCAAGGCCCGCGGCTTCGCGCCGAAGGTGTTCCGAACATTTCTGCCCGTAGTGCTCGCCGGCTGCAGTCAGATCGCCACGGTTAAGCAGCATGAGGCGGTGTATGTCGCCAGCGGCAGGCCCGAGCGCTATCGGCCGCGGAAAGTGCACTGGGGACGGCCCGAAAATCGAATCAGTCCGAGCCACTCGCGGCCCTGGGCGCGTATCTGAGCGCAGCCGATGAGGCATCGAATCTGTTGAAGCGTGATCCGCACGATCTGGCCGCAATGCATACGTATAACTATGCCGTCGGTCGAAGCATAGAATTGATTTCGGCACAGAAACTCGATCCGTGGCATCATCCGTTCACGGTCGTGGGATCACGCAAAACCTACACCGTCACGGGCCCAGTTCCGACCGGGCCTGATCGGGACCCGTCGACCTACGAGATTATCCCTGCGGATACGCTGACCGAGGGGGCACTTACTTCGAGGAAAAGACCACTCGCGATGGTCTGGGCATGCCGGTGGTCGCGGTCGGCCGAGAGGAGGCACAGGATTATCGCAAGACTTTTGCGCTCAAGCGGCTTTATGGAACCGCGACCGCGTTGATCCGATTTAACGGTCAACATGCAAGCATCCGAGTTTGGCCTGCCGCTTAACCAGGAGAAGGTTGAGTTTAACAATCACAGTTACCCGCTGGCGGCAGACTTTACCGCGCCCCTCGCACTCGGGCTTACTTCGCGAACGCCCGGAGAAGCTGGGGCTTATTCGAATGTTACAACCCGAGAAATACGCCGACACCGCACGGCTCTCGCGGCTCCAGCTTTACGATCCTAATCGAATTCCGGTCGTCTTTGTCCATGGCCTCCAGGATACCCCGGCGAGCTGGTCGCCAATGATTAATAACTTGCTCGGCGATCCCGAGATTCGGGCCCATTACCAGTTTTGGGTCTTTAGCTATCCCAGTGGTTATCCCTATCATGTATTCGGCGGCTCTCTTTCGAGAAGAACCTCGACGAAATCAACAGCGTTTTCCCAGATCACAAACGGATCGTGCTCGTTGGTCAGCAGCATGGGAGGAATCATTAGCCGGCTAATGATTACGGATGTCGGCGATAAGATCTGGCTCAACTACTTTGGCAAGCCGCCGGCTGAAACACATCTTCCCGGCCCGACCCGCAAGCTGCTGGAAGAAAGCCTGATTTTCAACCATCGGCCAGAAGTGTCGCGGGTGGCATCTTCGTTTGTGCGCCGCATCGCGGTGCTCCAATAGGTGCAAACTGGATCGGACGCGTCGGCTCGAGCCTGATCCGGATGCCAGTCTTCTTCCGCAGTATCCCGGTTCACGCGATCGAGGGAGCGATGACCAATGACCCTGGGGCGGCTCCGCTCACGCGAATTCCCAATAGCATCGACACGCTTTCGCCGAACAATCGGTTCGTCCGCGAGGTCGAGAAGTTCCCTACTACCCGGGGATTCCATTTCACACCATTGAAGGCGATCGTGGACGCGGCGATGCACCGAACAGCAGCGACGGCGTCGTCCCCTACTGGAGTTCCCATCTGGAAGGCGCGCAATCAGAGCTGATCGTGCCCTCTAATCATAGTGCTCCGCTTAATCCACAGGCGATCGCCGAAGTGAAACGGATTTTGAAGCTGCACCTGCGCGCAGGCTCCGATCGAAATCCAAGACAGCTGACTCATAAGCGGGAGACTGCCCAGCTCGTAACCGGTAATGGCAACTGATTCACAAAGCGGAACTGGAGCAAGCGGTGCACGAGCAGCAATTTCGCACCCTCGCCAATTCGATTTCGCAACTTGCCTGGATGGCTGACCCCGAGGGTTATAGATTCTGGTATAACGATCGCTGGTACGACCTACACTGGGACGACGCTCGAAGAGATGCAGGGCTGGGGGTGGCAGAAGGTCCATCACCCGGAGTGAGGTCGAACGCAGTGGTTGAACGGATCAAGATTGCCTTTGCCGCGGGGCAACCCTGGGAAGATATCTTTCCCTTGCGCAGTAGAGCGGAGAATACCGCTGGTTTCTCACGCGCGCTGTTCCGATCTTCGACCCCGAAGGCAAGGTGGCGCGCTGGGTCGGCACGAACACCGATATTACTGAGCAACGAGTTAGAGCAGAAGCTTCGCGAAAGTCATGACGAGTTAGGACGCCGCGTTGCCAATCGGACAGCGGAATTGTCGCAAGCGAACGAGGTCCTGACTGAAGAAATTGCCACCCGCCGCCGCATTCAGGATGAGTTAATCAAGCAAACCGAAATTCTGCATTCGATCCTGAAACACATGGGCGATGCCGTGATCGTCGCCGACTTGGAACAGAAGTTTCTCGTCTTTAACCCGGCGGCCGAGCGGATGTTTGGCAAGGCGCCTCCAGCCACGACGGTCGAGGAATGGTCGCATCAGTACGGCCTGTATCTGCCGGACATGGTTACACCTTTCCCGCCTAACGAGTTGCCGCTGACGCGCGCGATCAGCGGCGAAAAAGGTGGACGACGTCGAGATGTTTGTCCGTCATGCCACTGGCTCCGGGCGGAATCTGGACCCGGATCAGCGGCCGGCCCCTGAAGGATCCGCGGGGAGATCCGGTCGGGCGGGATTATCGTTTGTCACGACATTACCGGGATCAAACGCGAGGAAGTTTTCGTGCCGGGCAAAGTCGCGTCCTCGAGATGATCGCGGCGGACAAACCGCTGCGGGAGGTGCTAAACCAGTATTGTTCTCCTGATGGAAGCGCAGTCGGAAGGATTGCGTTGTTCGATTCTGCTTCTGATCGCGATGGCGAACATGTGCGTGCATGGCGCGGCGCCGCACCTTCCCGGAGGCTTATGTGAAAGCGGTCGACGGCGCCCCGATCGGTCCGCGCAATGGTTCCTGCGGCACCGCCATGTTCACCCGTAAGCCAGTAGTGGTGACGGACGTGACGACGGACCCGCTTTGGACTGACTATCGTGAGCTGGCTAAGATTTGTCGGACTTAGCGCCTGCTGGTCCAGTCCCATCCTTTCTCCGCAAGGCGACGTGCTTGGCTCCTTTGCCATGTATCGCGAGGAGAAAGCGCTGGACCATTGCCGGAAGAAACCCGACTAACTGCCATAGCAACCCACCTTGCCGGGATTGCGATCGAACGCCAGCGCCAGCAGGAGATTCTGCGCGAGCGCGACGCCCGCATCAGTCTCGCGGCAGAGTCAGCCGATCTCGCCTTCTGGAGTCTTTATCCGGATGGCAACCAGGCGTGGATGAGCGACAAAGGTCGGACCATTTATGGGTTTTCCTCCCAATGTCCCGCTCACCTGCGATTGGATTCTTTCCCGCATCCATCCCGATGAACGCGCGGAGCGTGAAAGCAGGCTTATGACCAGGCCTGCGCCACCAATGGCACTTTCGAAAGCGAGCATCGCCTGCTCCTGCCTTATGGCCGGACCCGCTGGGTGATCATGCGCGGGCGTTGTCTCCAGGACGAACATGGCAACCTTCTTCAAACCATGGGCGTAACACTCGATGTGAGCGCGCAAAAACAGGCTGGCCTGCAGTTACAAGTGCAACGTGAAGAAATGGCGCACCGCAACCGGGTCAATCTGATGGGAGAGATGACCGCTTCCTTTTCCCACGAGCTGAATCAGCCCCTGACTGCGATCGCGAACAATGCCGCCGCCGCCCGGCGTTTCCTCGAGCGCGGGAACGTCGATCCCGCGCTCCTGCAGGAGCTGCTGCAACATTTGGTCGCCGACAGCCAGCGGGCGGGCGAAGTGATCCGCGGCATCCGTGCCCTGGTGCGGAAAGATACGGAAATGAAACATAGTCTCGTTAGTCTGAATGAGCTGATCAGCGAGACCGTCCGCCTGGTAGCTCGGACGCTTTGTCCCGCGAAAGCGTGATCACGGCCGAGCTCGATCCAGAGTTACCACCGGTCAGCGCGGCGCCCGTGCAAATGCAACAGGTCCTGCTGAACCTGATCATGAATGCGCTCGATGCGGTCGAAGGATTGCCTTTACCGGAACGGCGGATCACGGTGACGAGCCGCTCAGATAGGGGCGAGGTCGCCGGGTGGTGGTGCGTGACTTTGGCGTCGGCCTTCCGAAGGATCGTCCGGAAAGGATCTTTGATCACTTCTTTTCGACGAAAGAAGAAAGGCATGGGCATGGGTCTGGCCATTGTCCGGTCGATAGTTGAAGCCCATGGTGGCACCATCATCGCGGAGAACGCGCCGGATCGAGGCGCGCGCCTCATTGTCAGGTTACCGGCCGCCCAAAGCGAAACGGAAAGAAAAAGGATGGCGGCATGAGCAGTTCTGCCGGGGTCGAGGAAAAAGAGGTTTGCCTGGTTGATGATGACCTTTCGGTCCTAACCTCGATGCAGTTCCTCCTCCGCTCGGATGGATTGAAGGTCAGGCCATTCAATAAGCCGGAAGATTTCCTGGAATACGTCGCCAATCATCCGGTCCCGTTGGTGCGTGCTCGATATCTGGATGGATCGGGTGACTCGGCCTTGAGGTGCTGGCGCGCCTCTGTGCGCTTTCGCCGCAGACGCGGGTGATTGTGATCACCGCGCGGGAAGACTTGGCGGCCCGCGCCACCGCTATGAGCGATTGGGCCGGTGGCTTATTTCCTGAAACCTTTCGATCACGAAAAATTTCTGGCCGCGGTTCACAAAGCTCTTGCGACCAACTAGCCGATGAAGCTGCCACCGAATGTGTTCTTTCGCCCAGACCTGTGGCTGATGATCTTTCGTCCGCAGGGGATTCTCAATGAGAAACGGGTGAACACGATCGTTGCTTTCCTGGAAGAGGAAGAGGAACGGAACCGGACATCCGTTTAATCGGTTCTCGGATTTGTCGAAACTCGACGCGATCGACCTGGAGTTTCGCTATGTCTTTCGGGTCTCCCTTCACCGCCGGCTGAGCTATGCGGGCCGCCCGCCGGTGAAGTCAGCCTTTACGTTCCGAACAAGGCCACGGCCCAGGTCGCTAAAGTTCACGCTTTGGTGACGGATCAATCACCACTCCAGGTGGAGCTATTCAGCGAAATCGCAAAGGCAGCGGAGTGGCTCGGTGTCTTGCCGAAAGATCTCCAGACCCGGGGTCGGGCGCGAGTCAAGGACAGCTCGAAGCCATCAGCCATCTCATGGGATCGCGTGGAACGCCGCGAAGACTGGGGAGCGCGGGCGCCACGCCCGCACTCCCCAGGTATTCTTGAGGCGTGATCTCGTTAGGGCAGGGTCATAGACTGCCGCTAACGGCTCGGAGGTCAGTGCTTCCAGCCTGACTCGGCCAAGCCGCTTCCAGCGGGTCGACCACCTCACAACGACAGGCTAGCAGTCTGCCGGCCGAGTCAGCCAGGATGGCTAACTTCCAGTCCTAGTGGCTACGCTCGGCGGTCGTGACCGCCGCCGCCGCCAGAGAAGAGCACTGGACGCTGAGAAATGGGACCAAAGTCCCATTTCTCGATGCTACGTCAGCGATTGAACCTCAATGCCAACAAACTCTTCGCCAAGGAAGCACTCTAACGCACCCGATGTCGAGCAACCGTCACGCCTACTAACCAATGAAAGTGAGACAAAACATTCTTGGCCCTGCTAACCCTGATCATCTGTCCGGCTTTGCCCTGTCGCGCTCAAACTGCGTCGCCGGCCGAGTCACCTGCATCAACTGCGACCTTCGAGGAACTGCCCGAGCTGAAGGCGAGCGATATCCATAAGCCGGAATTACTGAAAGGACCGCACTATTCCATTCGCGAGTCAGTTCCGACTTCCTCCGGAATGAATCATTTCACGATTGATTCAGATTTTGGCCTCTTTGAGGCGGACGGGCAACGAGATGCTGGTCACGCGCTTAAAAGAAATCGACGCGATCGCCCGGCTCCAGGATGTCTCCCGCACGGACCAGTTTTAAAGAGTCACTCATTGCTGCGGCCAAGAGCCCGCTCAACTCGGCCAAAAACATCGTCAAGGACCCGGCCCAGGCGATCTCAAATGTGCCCAAAGGAATTATGAAATTCATGGGTCGCGCCAAGAATACAGTTAAAGGACATCGGCACAGAAGGACGGTAGCAATGAAGATGGGAAGACGATGAAGGGATGTTCTTGGCTACTCGGATAAGAAGCGAAAGCTTGCCCTTGAGATGGGGATCGATCCGTATAGCACCAATCCTGATCCCTGCAAAAGCAGCTCGACGAAGTCGGCGTGGGCCTCATGGGCGGGTGGGTTTACCCTTAGCGCGGCCACCTTTCCCATCAGTGGGCCGGTGGGGGCAGCACTTACCGTTACATAGTCTCAATACCTCGATAGATCAGTTACTGCGCGACAAAGTCGCCCGAAGAGCTCGCGCAAATCAATCGCGCAACCTTCAAAGCCATCGGTGGCAGTTCGGCGGACGCGCCGCCAAGATCGTTGATGGCGGTGCCTTCACCCCGACGCAGGCCACGGCTTTCTGCCCAGGCACCCAAAGCAATGAAAGTGCGTGGCCGAATCGCGGCCGCGTTCATTCACGTAGCCGCGGAGAAAGCTTGACCGAAGCCGACGCGACCTTCTGCGTCCAGACAGTGATGTTGATACGAGTCAGATCAACCAGCAAACCCCGCTTACCCGGTTAACCATGCTCGAAGATTTCCCGATCTGCGTGGCGAAGGACGGGACGATTATTCTCGCGGTGCAATGGGATTATGCCGCCTGACCCCCGGTGCCGCGTGGTTGACCAAACAAGTAGAGGATCTGGCCGGGCCACTCGGGCGAGAAGAAGCCGATGATGATTGTGCTCTCCGGTCAGATGTCTCCACTCCTGCAACAGAGTTACAGAATCGTGGCTTCATGATTCAGGATAAGGCTTCAAAAGGTCCGCTCAAGAGTTAGTGGATTTGCGCGCCCGGGAGATCAGTCCTCCCGAGCGCGCTCCTATGGCCTCCTCTGTAACGGCGTGAGAGCGAGAACTATGCCTGGGGAACTCAAGCCGCGGCGAGTCCAAGCACCGATGCCAGGTTTGCCCGTGAGCCTTTCTTACTTCACCGTTGTTAGGCCAGTAGCTTTGACCCGCAGAAGCGGGGTTCCTTCGGGTTTGACTCAGGAAATGAAATCTGAAACCGGAGCCGACCAGGTGTTGCCCGACGTTGTTTTTAGATGAAGTCGCCGCCGGGCGTTGGTGTAATCGAGAAACTTATATTCGGTGAAGACACCCACTCTGGGCGAGAAGTAGCAGTCTACCCCCGCGCCCGCTTGAAAGGCGAAGCCGCCAAGCTACCATGCCCCCCAGGTTGTGATTTACGCCATTGACATTGACATCAATATCGTCGCCGGGTTTCGCCCCACCAGCCACCGACACCGCCGAGGATATGCAAAGGTTGAAAGCCGCAGCCGCCGTTCGGTGCATAACGAAAGATGGCGTTCGGTCATGAAGGCCGCGGTGTTGAAAAGAGCATCCGCACTCCCCGACCTCGACGCCGTCGACATCCACGTGCCGGGTGAGATCGACGCCATTGTAAAAGTAATCTTCTTCCAACCCCCAGCGGAAAGCGTCCCCGGGCCAAAGGTGTAGCCGAACTTGATCCCGCCGTAGCCGCCGACGTGATGGTTCGCTCGTTCGCTGTTACAGTGTCACCGTCGATGACTCCGGAAATCGTGGTTCCATTTAGGTCTTGATACACGTTCGCCCCGCCGTCGAGACCGAGATACGCCCAGCCGGTTCCAACACACTGGCGGTGGCGGGAGGAGGAATGGGCCTGGTTTGGAATCAGGGGGGCCGGGCGAAGACGACGACGGAAAAAGAAGGGAACTCGCGATAGTTAGGGCTGAATAGATTTTTCATAGTATCATTTTTGTTGGTGCGCGGTTGCGCGGATCGCTCCATGCAGCAACGCGAAGCAACATCAATCAGGGGTGATATCCCCGTGGTGACACCAAAGTGACAATTCGCTGGCGTTGAGCTTACGGGACGCGCCTCGGCGAGGACGGGAAATGCCATGCGACTGTAGCGAGGCACGGAACCAGCGATCATCTGCGAGAGTATATGCAAGCGCAGGCCTCAGTCGGGTTCGCTGCGTGCCTGGCGTGTGGATAGGTGAGATGGAGGAGATTATGACCCCAATGCCGCGTCCAATCAGGGCCACGGCCATGCCGACCGTCGTCTTCATAGTTATCGCCAGACCATCCGCCGTCGAGATAAAAGCAATCTGGCACCGTCACTTGCTTTTTTGACCGGCGAGCCAAAGGTCAGCGATTTTCTCGGATCAAGGCGACGGTCCCTTCGATCGTAGTCACGCAAAGAGGGATCGAAAAAGTCTGCGTCACTGGCCAGCTCACTTCCTTCCTGAGCATGCCCCGACGGGCCCAATCGACCAGTTCTTTCCACATTTTGCCAACCAGAATCAGCGGAGTGTTATAGAGCTTGCGGACCTGAAGTAATTGCCAGGCAAGAGATAGCTCCAAAAGAGTGCCAATTCCGCCGGGGACGACGACGAAGGCATCGGAGATGATCATGAAATGGTGCAGGCGTGAGAAAAGTGCGGTGTTCATAGGCCTGGCCGACAAAGGGGTTTATTTCTGCTCGAAGGGTAACTCGACCCGGATGCCAACCGAGCGATGTCAAAGCCTGGGGATCGACCGCGAGCGCGCCTTCGTTCGCGGCCTGCATCAGCCCGGGCGCCGCCGCCGCTCATAATGTCGCACCCCATTCGCGTGAGATCACTCGCCAGCTGTTTGACTCCCTTCATACGCGACCGAGCCGGGTTTAAGGCGCGCCGAACCGAAGATGGTCACGCGATAGTTCTGGCGAGTAGTGCGACGAAGGCGGGTAAGTTCGTTGACGACTTCCCAGAGGCCTGTGACCGCACGTCTGACGAGGGCGACGCGTGGCGTCTTCGTCACTTAGCTTAACAATGTCGGACTGACCGAAGATGGGATCTGGCTCGTTAGTCTTCATTTAGGTTTATTTCGTAGGTCTCCCTCGAGCAGGGCAAGCGATCGAGCTTGAAGCGGAAAAAGGCTCATATGTTCGAAGGAGCGCGCCGCCGTCGTAGTGATGGCGGTATCGAGAATGCAGTTCCATCGCAAATCGCGACGCGCCTGACGCCGGAGACGAAATGGAATCGTCTCATGGTGAGCGTTGAACAGGATCGCGAAAGAGTCGCCATGAATGCGTTCGCCGGTTTCATCGATCTCGGTAATCTGGTTGCCGGGCAAAACCATTCCGGAGGGAAAGAACATGGCCCATCCCCCAATCGGTCTCGGACATTTCTTCGCCATCCGATTTAATCCAGTAGAGATCTTTGATGTCGATCCCGTAAATCGCCCGGCCGAGGAAAAAATGCCGCCGGCGAAACACCGGCTGAGTCCGGCGCAGGCGCAGCAACGCGCGAGTGAAATCGAGCAACTCACACGTTGTTCACCCGATAACTCCCAATCAAGCCAGCGCAACCGGGGAATCCTGACAGTAGACATTGTTATTCCCATGCTGGGTTTGTCCGAACTCATCCCCCGCCAGAAGCATCGGAACACCCTGGGAAAGAATGAGAGTGGCGAGAAAGTTGCGCCGTTGTTGTCCGCGCAAGTGAGTTGACTTCGAGGTTATCCGTGGGTCCTTCGTAACCGCAGTTCCAACTCTCGTTATCATTCGTCCCGTCGCGGTTTCTCTCACCATTGGCCTCGTTATGCTTGCAGTTGTAGACTCACGAGGTCGCGCAAGGTGAAGCCATCATGCGCGGTAACAAAGTTAATGCTTGCACCGGGCGTGCGGCCATCATCCGCGAAGAGATCACTGCTTCCCGCCAGCCGCGAGGCCAGCTCGACCGACCACGCCTCCGCTTCCTTTCCAGAAGCGCCGGACGCAATCGCGGTATTTGCCGTTCCATTCACTCCAAAGGAGCGGGAAATTACCGATCCTGGTAACCACCAGGACCAATATCCCACGGTTCGGCGATGAGCTTCACCTCGGAGAGAATGGGATCCTGGTGAATGATGTCGAAGAACGCGGCCAACCGGTCGACTTCCCATAACTCACGGGCGAGCGCGCTGGCAAGATCGAAGCGGAAACCATCGACGTGCATTTGCGTGACCCAATAGCGCAGTGAGTCCATGATCAGCCGAAGGACCTGGGGGTGACCTACGCGAAGGGAATTACCGCAGCCGGTAAAGTCGACATAACGGCTTCGATTGAGTCATCGAGGCGATAATAGGAAGCATTATCGATCCCACGCAGGAAAGCGTGGGGCCGGCGTGATTCCTCCGCGGTATGGTTGTAAACCACATCCAGGATGACTTCGATGCCGGCCGCGTGAAGACGGCGCACCATCTCCTGAAACTCCCGGACCGCATCGATCCCATCAACGGCGTAGCGTGGGTCGGGCGCAAAAAACCGAGGGTATTGTAACCCCAGTAGTTAACTCTCCGCGCGTTCGCTCAGAAATGGTTCGTCAATGTGATAATGAACAGGAAGGAGCTCGACCGCGGTAATCCCTAACTCCTGCAAATGCTTTATCGCCGCAGGTGAGACAAGTCCCGCATAGGTGCCGCGGAACCACTTTTTAGCACATCCGGATGCAGTTCAGTGAAACCTTTAACGTGCAGCTCATAAAGGACGGTCTCGTGCCAGGGGATGCGAAGTGGGAGCATCATCGTTCCAATCAAAGCTATTTTCGGCCACGACGAGGGCGAGCGGCGCGTAAGGCGCCGTGTCAGCGTCCGGGTCGAGAAGAGCGGGATCCCAGCGGAGGTCGCGCGCGATCAATTTGGCATAGGGATCGAGCAAGAGTTTGCGTGATTAAAACGGTGACCCTGGTCGGGGAGCATCCGGGCCATGGACCCGATAGCCGTAGACCTGACCTGGCTTCAGCCCAGAGTATCAGGCCATGCCAGACCTGGTTAGTCTTGTCGGGCAATGCAATTCGTTCTGACTCCGTGGTATCGTTAGGGGAGTCAAACAGGCAAAGCTCGACCTTGGTCGCGTGTTCGGAAAAAGAGCGCAAAGTTGACTCCGGTATCGCGGACGGTTGCGCCTAAGGGCGATGGGCGACCGGGCCAGACTCTGAGCCCTTTGCATGGAATCAACGTCGTCGTTCTACCGCGTGCTTGAAAATCGAGAGACCGGTGGCCTGTAACGGCCCCAGTCCGGTCCCTGGAACAAACCAGATGCCTCGGTTCTGATCATGGCAATAAACGAATCTGATCCCGTCCTTGGTCGAGGCGTGATAAAAACTCGAGCCCGGGTGGTCGTGGATGAACTGAAGCTTATTTCTCGCGCCAGGGATCATCGAAGAATGGGAATAATTCGTCTCCAACTTTTTTGAGTTGCTCTTACGCTGATGGTTTCCTGAGCGTTTGCTCGATTCCCTTGCGGCGTTCGTCAGTAATGCTGTTTATGTCCAGGTTTTCGCGTTCCATAACTTTAGCTTGAGTTCGTTCCTTCTTTTTCCGGTCGATTGCTCGACCACTCTATTTCGTAAGTCTATGCGACCCTTTGTGCGATCGGGGTTTCGGTGGAACCTCCCAGTCCCTGGGTGTCGGGGATGCGTGCCAGCGCCAGGTCCTCAGGGAAAGGATAGAGCTTCTCGATCGTCCGATCGAGCAGCTCGGCTTCCTGTTGCAAAGCAGGGTGACGCTCGACCGGGAGGGTGTTCTGTAGATTAATAATCATCGCTCGCAGCCTGGCGAGCGATTTGGACATTGCCGGCGCCGCAGAACCGATCTCGGTGAACGCCAGCTGAACAAAGTCATTCCACCTGGCTTGCGGAAAATCACTCTTATTTCTCCGGAGGGATTCTCTGACGTAATCGGTGCGAAGGCGCGCCGGCCGGCGAGGCGGAGCAGCCTGATGCAGTTGATCAATGGCGAGGACGGCGGTAGTCGGATCGTTGATCGCCGCCGAGAGCGCCTTGATCGCGATATCGACGAGAATGCGGGGAGCAAAAAGCGGGTCCTGTTCGAGAGTTCGCTCGGAGCCGAAGATCACGGTCCCTTGCAAATCGCGGTCACTGATCTGCGCGGCGGCGCCGTGGAGCTGAAAGAGCGGTTCGTCCTTGCCGACAAAGTCTCCGACCCTCGGCACTAACTCGATAACCCTTGCGCCTTTCGGCATAGCCAGAGCGAGGGAACATCTATTGCCAGCACGATCGCCGAGGAGTGTATGATGCAGCACGGTTCGCTGAACCGGGTCGCATGGTGGCGCGACCGGCGGGTCCTCTTGCGCAGGCTCGAGGATCATCCGGATAAACACTTCTCAATACGGCCAATCCTTCCGGCCAACGCGCCTAACGAGACTAACCGGACGGAGCAACCTCGCGGCGTGAATCGATGAGAAAGAGAAAGGCTGCGAGGCAGAGAATGCCGAGGATCCCAGTGATTAGGTCGTTCAGTTGCAGGACGGTGTCCTCGCGTGTCGATTCAGCGCCTGGACCGCAAAGAGCAGGGAAAACGAAAAGACCGACAGTGAAACGAATGACGTTATCGTTTAGCAGCGTGGTGGCGATGATCCGGGGTGTGTATTGCCCGCTGGCCACCTGCACGGCGACGAGCAGGGAGCCGAAAGTGAAGACGATGAAAGAGAGGGCAAAGCGTGATCACCGTGCTGGCAATGGTGCGTGCGCCTTCAATCCTGAACCCGTGTATCTGCTCAGCCGTGGATTCGCGTCGAAGCCACGAACCAGCGCCGAGAAGATTTGCTCGAGGATAATGGCGCCAATCGAAATGATCCAGAGTGAGGAGTGAAGATAGCTTCTGGCGAGGTTCCGAGTCTTCCAATTCATATCGCGGAGCGCAGGTATCTTCTAACGAGATTGCCACGGAAAGGGCTGTCGGACTTTGGTCCTATTCGCTGGTTGAGGGACTTGTGAAAATAACGGTGGTCGCCCATGAATCTGCTCCTTAAGGAAATCCGGCGCAATCCGCTCCTCTGGCTGCTCGTTTTTGTCCCAGTGGTGCTGGTCGCCGAAGTCGTCCGGCCGCAAGCCCACAGCCTTCTTCGTCCTCTCGGTGCTCGCGATCGTGGTTCTCGGCGGCGCTCCTCAGTCACGCCACCGAATCCGTCGCCGCCTGGACCGGCGATTCCGTCGGGGGCCTGCTCAATTCCACCCTGGGCAATCTCACCGAGCTGGTGATCGCGATCGCCGCCTTGCAGGCCGGGCAATACACCCTGGTGAAAGCGCCGATCGCCGGTGCAATCGTGACGAATTCGCTCTTCATGCTCGGCGTCTCTTTCGTTCTCGGCGGGTGCCGCTTTCACGTCCAGACCTATAACCGGGTGGCCGCTCGCTTTCAGGCCGGGCTGCTTTTTCTCGCCACGGTGGCACTCTTGATTCCGTCCACGATCGGGACTCGTCTGCCCGGGGAGATGGAACAATTCAATCGTGATCTCAGTATTGCGCTTGCCCTCTTGCTCCTTCTTACCTACGGCCTCGGCCTTTCTTTTCGCTTGGAACCCACCGGGAACTATTCACCAGTGAGTCGGAGGAGATGGAAGCCGAATGGCCGATCGGGTTGGCGATTGGCACACTCCTCGGAGTTACCGTCCTGGTGGCGCTGGTCAGTGAAGTCTTTGTTGATCCGTCCAGGAAGCGGCGGTCGCCTTTGGAATGACCCCAGCCTTCGTCGGTTTCCATTGTCGTCGCCCTGGTCGGCGGAGCGGCGGAAATGGTGGCGGGCGTTCTCCGCCGCACGGAAGAATCATCTCGACCTCAGCATCAGCATCGCTCTCGGAAGCGCGACCCAGATTGCGCTTTTTGTTGCGCCCGTCCTCGTCCTCCTGAGTTATGTAATTGGACCAACTCCAATGGACCTCGATTTCTGGCCGGGTGCGGTCGCAAATGGTCTTTCTCGCCAGCCTGACTTCCACTCTTCGGTGACTAACTCCGGCCGCTCCGCCTGGTTTCTCGGTCTCCTGGTGGTCGTGATCTACCTGATGTTTGCCGCCGCGCTCTATCTGCTCCCGCCGGGCGCAAAAACTGATGAAGGTTGGAGGAACCGGAAAGCTGAGCGGATTGCCTGGAAGCACGACCCCTGTGTCGCCTCGAAATCAGACAACAACGGTGGCCTGGAATGATGTTTTAACCTGGTTAGAACAGAAACTAAGATCGGTGCCGGTCGCTTTATCCACCATGATTCGCAACCTTTTTGCCAAAGCGCCGCATACGCGGCGGTGACGCTTCTTTTTCTTTTTCGGCGGCGTCAGAATCTACGCGCAAAGCGCCGCGGTCTCTTCGGTCGCGCCGCCATCGACAGTGCTTACGACCTTGATCCGTTAGGCAAGAAACCTGAAATGGCGGAGCCGAACCCACTTTTGGACTGGCTCCCTGATTTGGGGAAAAAGCGCAAAGGATAAGGGCTTCGATCTGCCCTTGCCTCCTCGGGATTGGTTTAACCTACACCTACATCCACCAAAACATGGTCGTTTCCGACGTTAGGATTCACGATCGGCCGCTCAATTTGAATATTCGCGACGCCGCGACCACGACTCCCACACCGCGATCTTTCGGGCCGATGCCTGGGTGTTTCCGTTTCTGAACGTTTACGGTCTACTCGGGCAGACCATCGGGGATCACCAGTGCCGGCGCTCGTTTTTCCTAACGGCCAGGTCCTGGAAACGAAAGTCGATTACAGCCGGTTTAGTTATGGCGCGGGTATGACCGTAGCCGGCGGGTGGAAATCTTTTTCCTAACTTCGACGCGAACTGGACCAGCGGCCCGATTGTTTCACGGAGAAGGGACAGGTCGGCGATGAGCCTATTCAGTCACTCACCTTCGCCCCGCGTTTTGGTGCATCCTCATGAGCTCTGGCCGGCTCGGCACCGGCTCCCTTTGGATTGGCGGCATGTGTCTTATCGCTACCTCCGAGATCCACGACAAGGTGGATTTAAGCCCGCACCCGTTACTCGCCCGCCTGGTCGACATGGATTCGCTCAGTTACTCGGTTCAAGTTAAGCCAAAGGATAAGTGGAACCTCCTCATCGGCGGAAACTGGGAACTCAACAAACGCTGGTCGCTCACCGCCGAGGTTGGCGGCGTCCTGGATCGCTTCCACACCATTGGCGGAGTCATGTTTCGGTTCTAGGGAACGATTAACAGGATTTTTTATCGCGTACGGCAAACGCTTCAACAGGGCGTCAGGTTTTCTCTACGAAAATCAAATCCTGTAAAATCCTGTTAATCCTGTCTACTCTCGTCGTTTGTGAAATCGCCCGCGGAGCGGCCGATCCCACCATTCCTTGACTCGCTAGGTGGCTTTTTTCCAAGCGCATCGTCTCGATGCGATGGTTGGCCTTGGGATTACGCGGGGAAGGGCCGGCGACGGGAAGGACTCGTTCTGGCGGCGACGCCGTGCTCGCGCGTCCAGGCCTGGGCAAAGTCACGCCAATCATCCGGGTCCTCTTTGAGATCGACCGGATAGACGCCATAGGAAAGTTAGCCCCTGGCAAACCCTCGGATCAAAGCTCGGTGCGATCTGCCAGACCCGTGGTTTGCAGCGGGAGATGGTGCGCGCGGTCGTGCCGCCGCGGGTCGGGCATGAGGACGATATCGCAGGGAACAGTCGCCAGAGCGTGTTCGACCACCGAAGTCATCCGGTCGCGCCCGGTTATCGCTTCCTCTCGCTTGAGGAGTTCGCGCTGGACAGCGAGCCAGGTGCGCGGACGGTGCGACTCGGTGAAAGCCGCAATTCTCGCGAGCATCGTCACCGCTTCCTCTGGAAATCGTCCCATCGCCGATTCACCTGAGAAGCATCACACAATCGGTGCCGTCGAGGATGGCATTGGCCACATCGGTCGCTTCCGCGCGGGTGGGCAAACGGCTGTTGACCATCGACTCGAGCATCTGGGTGGCGGTAATCACCGGTTTGCCGGCGAGGTTCGCTTTCGCGATCAGCTGCTTCTGAATGTAGGCGATCTCTTCGATTGGGACTTCCACCCCGAGGTCGCCGCGCGCGACCATGATTCCATCGGCGACCGCGAGAATTTCATCGTAGTGCGACGAGCGCATCCGCGCGTTCGATCTTGGCAATGACAAAGGGTGGCCGCCCGAGCTTCGCCGCGGCTGCGCGCACCGCTTCGATATCAGCGGCGCGTTCAACGAACGACTGACTCACTGCATCCACGCCCGCCTTGATCGCGAACTCAAGACAGGCGCGATCGTTTTCGGTAAAGGCGCTGATCCCGAGATCGATCCCGGCAGGTTCAATCCCTTGCGCGAACGCAGCTCGCCGCCAACGGCGACCCGGCAATGGACGTCATGACCGTCGATCTCCTTGACCACCATCTGCACGAGGCCGTCGTTGAGAAAGAGGCGATCGCCCGGCTTAACCACCCGCGGAGGGCCTCAAAGGTCGTCGAAGCGCGTTCGGCGTTCCCAACAATTTCTTTATTCGTTAGGCATGAAGTGGTCGCCCGGCAGCAGTTGAATCGGCTCCGGTTCGATTTTCCCGAGGCGCATTTTTGGCCCCGGGAGATCGGCCATGATTGCGACCCGCTGGCCGGTGCTCTCCGCGGCCGCGCGGATGCGCTTGATCACCTCGCGCGTGATTGGAAAGGTTGCCGTGCGAAAATTGAGCCGGGCCACACTGACTCCGGCCGGATCAGCCGGGTGAGCATCTCGGGCGAATCCGAGGCCGGGCCGATGGTGGCGACGATTTTGGTCTTGTGCGATCGGAGCGACGCGTTCATGCCGCGAACATGGTCTTGCCATCGCCACGCAAATCTGTGCACAGCCCGTTTCACCCGCTCGGCCATGCCTGTTTCCGCAAGGGCGAGATAGGCTCGCGGGTCGTAGGCCTTTTATTGCCGACTTCGCCGTCCACTTTCAAAACCCCATCGTAATTCTTAAACATGTGTCCGGCGACCGCGCGGGTGAACGCATATTGCATGTCGGTATCGACATTCATCTTCACCACTCCGTAATCGAGTGACTCATGGATTTCAGCTTCGGTCGAGCCGGAGCCTCCGTGGAAGACGAGACAGAAGCGCGCGTCTTCGCCATATTTTTCACGACCGCCTCCTGGCACTCCTTGAGTACGCCCGGCTTCAGCTTCACGTGGCCCGGTTTATAAACACCGTGCACATTGCCGAAGGTGGCAGCGAGCAGGTAACGGCCGCCGATCGGATTAAGCCGGCGCGCCACTTCAAGCGTGTCTTCGGGCGTGGTGTAGAGCTTGGCCGAATCTTCGCCGACCACGTCATCCTCTTCTCCGCCGACCGCGCCGGTCTCGATCTCGAGGACGAAGGTCGTTCTTCGCGAAGCGTGCGAGCAGTTTCTCGGCGATGGCCAGGTTCTCGCCTAACGAGAGATTGCTTCCATCGAACATGTGGCCGGTGAAAAGATTGGAGCCTGCCACTCGGCGCGGCGCTTTTCCGTTTCCTCGACCAGCGGGATGACAAACTTATCCAGCTTATCCTTCAGGCAATGATCGGTATGGAGGGCGACGTAGATCGGGTAACGCTCGGCCGCGCGATGAACGTGCTCGGCAATCGAAATCGCCCCGAGGGCGGAATCCTTCAGCGCCGTGCCGGAGGCAAACGCGCCCCCGCCGGTCGAAACCTGGATGATCCCGTCGGCTTTGGTCTCGGCGAGGCCGCGCAGGGCGGCGTTTGCGGTCGTGAGTGAGGTCACGTTGACCGCCGGCAGGGCGAAGCCACCGGCGCGGGCGCGATCGAGAATCGCGCAATAAGTCTTGAAATCAGCGACTGGCATATAATCCTTTACTCGTTAGGGCAGAGCTTTCGCTCAGCGCATTTTCCCGCCGTAAATGGCCTCTTTCCCGAGCGCTTCCTCGATCCGGAGGAGCTGGTTGTATTTCGCCACCCGGTCGGTGCGGCTGAGGGAGCCGGTTTTGATCTGTCCGGCGTTGGTTGCGACTGCGATGTCGGCGATGGTCGTGTCTTCGCTTTCGCCCGAGCGATGGCTGATGACGGCGGTATAACTGTGTTCTCGAGCCAGCTCGATGGCGTCGAGCGTTTCGGTGAGCGAGCCGATCTGGTTCACTTTCACAAGGATTGAGTTGGCGACGCCGGTGTCGATCGCCTTGCGCAGGAACTGCACATTGGTTACGAGCAGGTCGTCACCGACGAGCTGGTGGTTCCCGCCCATCGCGTCGGTCAATTTCTTCCAGCCATCCCAGTCGTTTTCGGCACAGCCATCTTCAATTGAGATGATGGGAAACTTCTTCGCCAGCTCCTGGTAATAGGCGATCAACTGTTCCGCGTTCCTTTTCGAGCCATCGGACTTTTTGAAAACATATTGCTTCTTTCCATCGTAGAATTCCGAAGCAGCGACATCGAGGGCGATGAAGATTTGTTTGCCGAACTTGTAACCAGCTTTCTTCACCGCCGTAGCAATGGTTCCGAGTGCGTCATCCGCGCTTTCGAACTTTGGCGCGAAGCCACCTTCGTCGCCGACCGCGGTCGAGAGCCCGCGATCTTTCAACACGTCCTTTAGCGCGTGGAAGATCTCGCAGCCGGCGCGTAACGCTTCGGAGAAACTGGCCACACCCTTGGGCATGATCATGAACTCCTGGAAATCAATTGGCGCGTCCGAGTGAGCGCCGCCGTTGACGATGTTCATCATCGGAACGGGCAATACCTTGGCGTTAGGTCCACCGAGATATTTGAACAAGGGCAGGCCCATTTGCCTGGCGGCGGCGTGGGCATTCGCGAGTGAGACGGCGAGGATCGCGTTCGCCCCGAGCTTGGATTTATTCTTCGAGCCGTCGAGCGCGATCATGGTCTGATCGATCCCGACCTGGTCGATTGCGTCCATCCCGGTCAAGGCCTTGGCAATCGCGCCGTTTACATTTCCGACCGCCTTGGTCACCCCTTTGCCAAGGTAATATTTCTTGGCGCCATCGCGCAGCTCCCACGCTTCGTGTTCTCCGGTGCTGGCGCTGCTCGGGACAATCGCGCTCCCGCGCGCGCCACCTTGCAAGGTGACTTCGGCTTCAACCGTTGGATTGCCCCGGGAGTCGATGACCTGGCGGCCGTGAACTTGAGTTATTTGTGTTGAGGACATATGTGATCAAAAAGTTTACCGCAGAATCTCGTGTCTCCGAAAGCGCGTGAATACGACTAAGGTCGGATCAACGACTCGTCCAATGCGCTGCCAATTCGGCTCTTCTTCTTCAGTCTGGTATTCCAGCGTTGGGATCTCACGCTCGCAGTCGTGCGCTGAGAAATAGGTGGATCGGCCGCTCCATCGGGCGATTTCAATCGAGCAAGGGACTGCTCGATCCACCTTTGCGACAGGGATTAACAGGAATTGATGAGCTTGCGAGAATGAGTGTGTGCAAGCCGTGCAATCTTCGACGCAATTAGTCGATCGATAACCTTATTTCGGCGTTCGTGACTGATCCCATCAGATTACTCACGACCGTATCAGATGCGAGTCATCGGCCGCTCCGTCGGGCGATTTCAATCGAGCAAGCGGACTGCTCGATCCACCTTTGCGACAGGGATTAACAGGATTGATGAGCTTGCGAGAATGAGTGTGTGCAAGCCGTGCAATCTTCGACGCAATTAGTCGATCGATAACCTTTATTTCGGCGTTCAGTAAGACTGATCCCATCAAGATTACTTCAGGTTCAACCTTCACGGTCGGGCGCAATAAGCTCCAAGTGAGTTATTCCGATGGCGACGGCAATGATCTCACGCTCGCAGTCGCGCGGTGAGAAATAGGTGGATCGGCCGCTCCGTCGGGCGATTTCAATCGAGCAAGGGACTGCTCGATCCACCCTTTGCGACAGGAGATCCCACATCAAGATTACTTCACGACTGTATCGGGAAGAAAGGTTTGCCCGCCGCGAAGGCAAATCCAGGTTTTCCACCGTGACGCGTGCAATTTCTGACTAGCGCTTCGCGAGTCAGGAACGCCTGGTGGGCGGTGATGAGAACATTAGGGAAGGTGAGCAGTCGCGCCAGATCGTCGTCGTGTAAAATCTGACCGGATAAGTCTTCGAAGAAAACGCCTTCTTCCTCTTCGTAGACGTCGAGGCCAACGCCGCCGAGCGCGGCCGCTTTTCAAGGCTTCGATCAATGCACGGGTATCGATGAGGGCACCGCGGCTGACGTTAATCAGGATTGCGCCAGGCTTCATTAACTCGAGAGTTTCCGGCCGAATAATGTGGTACGTTTCGGGCGTAAGTGGCGTGTGCAGCGAGATGACTTCGCTTCTCGCGCGCGAGCGTTCGCGCGTCGAGTGTACTCGACCCCATGTTGCTTCGCCCAATCGGGAAGCGGGAACGGATCGTAGGCCAGCACTTTCATTCCAAATCCGCGCAGGATTTCCGCTGCGACTCTCCCAATCTTGCCGGTGCCGAGAATACCGGCGGTTTTGCCGTGAAGATCGAAACCGACCAGGCCATGGAGAGAAAAGTTGAGGTCGTGCACGCGATTGCTCGCGCGCGGGATCTTGCGATTGAGCGCGAGCAGGAGGGCGACGGCATGTTCGGCGACGGCATGAGGCGAATAGGCGGGGACGCGCGTGACGGAGAAATTCAGCTCCCGGGCCGCGGCTAGATCGACGCTATTAAACCCGGCGCAGCGCAGCGCGATATGCCCGATGCCTAACGACTGAAGGCACTCGAGCGCGGGCCGGTCGGCGCGATCGTTGACGAAAACGCAAACCGCCTTTGCCCCGCGCGCGGCGGGCGCCGTGTCCACCGAGAGACGCGACTCAAGGAAATGCCAGGCAATCTCACCACTCGAACTGGCACCCTGGAGCGACTCGCGGTCGTAGGGCTTGGTGTCGAAAACAGCGGTTTGGAGCATCGCAAAATTTCTCAGGCCGCCAGTGAAAGCGCCAGCTGCCCTTTCATTTCGGCCGCGTACTGGTCGGCGTTCAATCCCACAAGCAGGTGCAAGATTTTGTTAGGCAACCTGATCACCGCTTCGATTCCCTCCTGGTGAAGTTTCGATTCATCGACCATCGCGTCCTCGCGGATGACAACTCGAAGGCGGGTCTCGGCGCAATCGTCAACGCGCTCGATATTGTCCGCGCCGCCAAGCGCGGCGATCCACGCAGCCGCTTTGCTGCGCGGCGTCCGGATCGCGTAATTTTGAAATGACCCCAGCCGCGGCCGGAGCGTGCACGGGCGAGGCGCTTCAACCTGATCGGCCTCTGGCCCGGCGGTCTTCAAATATTCCTCCATCTCGGTTTTCAAGTTCTCGCTTCGCGTGCCGAAGATCGCCTGCACGCCATCGCCGAGTATGACCACACCGGCCGCGCCGAGCGCCTTTAGTTTCTCCGAGTTCGCCTTGGTTACGTCGTGCAGCTTCACGCGCAACCGCGTGATGCAGGCGTCGAGGCTGGCGATGTTGTCCGACCGCCAAACGCGCGCACGAGCTGCAGGGCAAAGCTTCGCTCGCCAGCACTCACGTTTGGCTTTCGTCCAGGTTCATCTCCAGCTTCGCGTCCCGGCGTGAGCGAGGTTGAAGCGGCGAATCGCGAAGGTGAAGATACGCCATAATACATCAGCGCCCAGATCGGCCCGAGGACGAACAGCCAGAGCGCGCCATGCGATTTTGGAAAGAGCACGACGTAATCGATGAAGCCGTGCGAGAAAGGTGAATCCGTGCTTGATCCCGAGCACGATGCAGACGAAATACGCAGCGCCAGCGAGGAGCGCGTGCACCGCGTAAAGCAGCGGCGCGACAAAGAGGAACGCGAATTCGATTGGCTCGGTAATTCCGGTGAGGAATGCGGTCAGCGCGGCCGAGAACATGATCCCGCCGACTTTCACGTCGATTCTCGGGACGCGCGGCGCGCCACATGGCTAAGGCTGCGGCCGGCAGGCCCCACATCTTGAAAAGGTAGCCGCCAGTCATGTTGCCTGCGGTCGGATCGCCGGCAATGAAGCGCGCGATTTCGCCATGAATCACCGGCCGGTCGCCGGGATCGGTATAAGTCGCCCGCCTGGAAAAAGAACGGCACATTCCAAACATGATGAAGGCCGAAGGGAATCAGCGCGCGCTCGACCACTCCATAGATGGTGAAGGCGAGCGCCGGGCTGTTCATGCGACCGCCCAGTGCGAGAAAGCCTTCGATGGCATTTCCAATCGGCGGCCAGATGAAGCTCAGCACCGCGCCGACGGCGATGACGACGAACGCAGTGATGATCGGGACAGAGCGTTTCCCGGCGAAGAATCCGAGATAGGACGGAAGTTGAATTTTGTAGAAACGGTTGAAAGCCCAGGCCGCAATCGAGGCCGACAATGATGCCACCGAAGACGCCGGTCTCGATCGAGGGAATACCCATGATCGGTTTCACCTCGATCCCTGCGAGCTTCGCGCACACCCCATGGCGGCTAGGAAACGACACAACCGACGTTGTGCCCGCGAGCGCGGCCACGCCGTCATTTTCCGTCAGGCCGATGGCGACGCCGATGGCGAAGAGGAGCGGCAGATTGCCGAAGATGGCGTCGCCCGATTTCGCCATGATTTGCGAAACGATCTCGGGCAACCACGGAAAGTTAGCGCTGCCGACGCCGAGCAGGATGCCGGCAACCGGAAGGACCGAGACCGGCAGCATCATGCACTTGCCGATCTTTTGGAGGAGCGAGAAGGCGTTCTTGAAGTTGAACATGGCGGATCAGTCTTCTGGTTTCGGGAGCGAGCGGCGCGAACTTCTTCGACCGTGGCGCAGCTCGAGCGCGCGCTGGGCGAGTTCGCGACAGGTCGTTAGGCTAAGACGGCGGATTTGCGCTTTCACGGTTGGGATTGCCGGCAGGCTGACGCTCAGTTCGTCAATGCCGAGCCCGACGAGAATCGGAACCGCGTGCGGATCGCCGGCAACGCCGCCACAAATTCCGACCAAACGCTGGTGCGCGTGCGCGCCTTCGACGGTCTGCGCAATCAGGCGAAGCACGGCGGGATTCAGGGCGTCTACCTTTGGGGCAAGCTTCGGGTGCCCACGGTCCATTGCGAGGGTGTATTGCGTTAGATCGTTGGTGCCGATCGAGAAAAAGTCGGCCTCGGTAGCGAAGGTGTGCGCCATCACGGCGACGGCGGGCACTTCGACCATGATTCCGCAACGAATCGCCGGCACCCCGAGAGAGGCGGCTTCTTCGATGAGCACGGCCTTGGCGTCGCGCAGTTCCTGGATGGTCGCGATCATCGGGAACATCACGAGCAGATGTCCTCCGCGGGCGGCGCCGGAGCATGGCGCGCGAATTGAGTGCGCAAGACTTCCGGGGCGGTCGAGCCCGACGCGGATGCCGCGCTCACCCAGGAACGGGTTGTCTTCGCGTGGAATCGGAAGGTAAGGCAGCGGCTTGTCGCCGCCGACGTCGAGGGTGCGAATGATGATGGGCAATTCCGATCCGGCCGCCTGGACAATCGCGAGGTAGCTTGCGGCCTGTTCATCCTCGTTAGGCGCGTAAGCTCGATCCATGAAAGAAATTCGGAACGGAGCAGGCCGACGCCTTCGCCGCCTAACGAGACTAACTGTTCGGCGTCCTTTAGCCCGCCGATGTTGGCGAAGACGGCGATGCGCTGGCCGTCGGTCGTGACAGCAGGCTCGAGGGCGTGCGCGATGTCTTCTTTTCGCTGCGCTTTGTGCCTGGTTTGTCGCTCCCGGATGCGCGCCACTTCCTCGGGCGGCGGGTTCAGTCGCAGCGATCCTTTGGCCCCGTCGAGAATGACGGATGTGCCATTGGCGATCTCGAGCACGCGCGGCTCGGTGCCGGCGACCGCGGGGATTTCAAGGGAACGGGCGAGGATGGCGACGTGCGAAGTTGCGCCGCCGCGGACCGTCGCGAAGCCGACGACCGCGCCGCCTTCCATCGTCGCGGCGTCGGAAGGCGTGAGATCCTCGGCGATGAGGATCGAACCCTCCGGATATTGTGGCGGCATGCGGGTCACGCCGGTGAGCAATTCGAGCACGCGGCCGCCGACGTCGCGAACATCGTTGGCACGCTGGGCGAGGAGTTCGTTGCGCAGCGCGGCGAGTCGTTCCGCGTGAAGCTTGGCGGCATTCTTCCAGGCAAACGCCGCGCTCTTTCCCTTGGCCATGGCCGAGTTCGCGATCTCGAGGAAATCGGGATCGTCGAGCAGCTCGGCATGCGCGGCAAAGATCGCTGCCTTGCCTGGGTCGGCTTTCGAGTGGAGCTGCGCGCGCAAGGCCTTCGAGCTGGCCGCGCGCTTTGTCGATGGCGTCGACAAGCTGATGTTGCTCGCGCTTCACGCCGCGCCCTTCCTCTCGACCATGATTTCCGCTCGCCGGACTTGAAAGACCGTGCCGACAGCAAGGCCAGGCGAGGCGGCCACGCCTAACAATAGATTAGGGTCGGTGCTCTGCGGACGTGACACGGGCTCGGCGATCCTGGCGATCGTCGTGGATCGCGGGCGCAGGCGCAGGCATATGACCTTCGTCGCCCAGTCCTGCCGGCAATGAGCTTGCTCAGCTTTTCGACCGCCTGCTTCGCGTCCGCTCCTTTGGCGATCGAACACGACCTTGTCGCTACGGCCGACTTCAGGCCCATCAGCGAAGTGATGCTGCGCGCGTTGGCGAAACGCTCGCCCAGTTGGAGCTTGATTTCGCTCTGGAAACTCTTGGCGATGTTCGCCAGCACGGCCGCCGGGCGCGCGTGCAGTCCGGTGGCATTTGGAACGATGATGGCGTCGGAGGTAACGGTCGCCCCCGCTGCTCCGGCGGAGTCAGCTTTCTGCCTAACGAGTGTAAGTTTGAGCAGAGTATCGGCACCCGCTTTGACGGTGCCGGAGGCGCGCTCGACGATCTGCGCCGCGTCGCCGTTCGAAAGGACGACTTGGGTGAGCAGGCTCTTGGCCTGGGTAGCAATCGCGTCGAGATCAAACTCAATCAGTGGCGCGCCGGTCTCGACGCGGTCACCGATTTTTGTTCTCGGTGTGAAGCCGGCCCCTTTAAGGTTGACGGTGTCGATCCCGATGTGCATGAGCACTTCCACCCCGCCAGCCGCGCGCAGTGTGACCGCATGGAATGCCGGATGAAGCTGGATAATTTCGCCGGCGCAAGGGGCGACAAGGATGGAATCCGTTGGATCGATCGAAAGCCCGTCGCCGACCAGTTTCTGGGCAAAAACAGGATCAGGGATGCGTTCCAGCGGGTAAACCACTCCGGAGAGCGGCGCGCGCAGAATGAGAAGTTGGTCGTTCACCTTAACGGAAAAAGTAAGTGACAATGAAGTTCATCCGGAACTCGTTCTCCCCGGAGTCGAATGATCTCGGATCGAGAGAACCAGGCTAAGTGGGATATTTTCGAGTTCCTTAGCCACCAGAAGCTTGGCCGAATGAGTGACATAATTGTTGTTCTCGAAATCGGCCTTTAAGCTCGCACTGAGTAGCGATCGCCCATTTGTGGGGAAGAATGAATGTTATCGGGTAAAAGGTTTCGATAAAATGCAATGGCCGCGCGCTGCCTTCCTCGGCGAACGATTGGTTGTATTCGAACGACGGACTAAAAGTGAGCCATGGGGTCAGGTCCCACGCCATCGCGCCCGTCTCCTGGATGCGCCAGACATTGTCACTCACCTCATGACGGCCAGTTGGCATCTGCAACTCGAGGCCGCCGCCAACCCGCCACGCCTTGTTGATCCGATAGGCTCCCCCAATCGCCGGCCTGATGTCACCAAGGCCGGCGACATCGAAGCTTCCGGGTCGTCACTCCCGACGCGAAAACTTGGCAGGCAATTTTAGGCGCAGCGCCCAATCCATGGAATCCGTCAGACGCCAGGCCCAAAGCGCGCCTAACGTTTCCTCCACTATGCTGGTTCCGTCGGTGAACTTGTTCCATTCGGTCTCCAGCCAGACGCGGCGCGTGAGCACGGTTGGATCAGAGAGCTCTTTGAGGTCAGCGGCGCTGATCTGATCACTCCAATCCGTGTCCGTTAGGCTCGGCCGCGAAAGCGCCGGCGACGAAGCCGACCGCGCTCGCGCAGATCGCCGCGAGAAAGATCGATTCATGCTTGGTCTTCCTATCTGCGGTGCCGATCAATTACCTGATCCGCTCTTTTGTCCGGGTTCAATCATCCAGATCCGTTCGCAGTAATCGCGGATCGAGCGGTCGGAGGAGAACTTCTCCCATGCGGGCGGCGTTAAGAATGGAGCGGCGGGTCCAGGCCGCCTGGTTTAGCCAGAGCGCGCTCACTTGTTCCTGGGCGTCGACGTAAGCCTGGTAATCGGCCAGGAGCACGTAGGGATCGTCGTTAAGCAGGTTCTCGACGATCGGGCGGAAGAGCTCCGTGTCGCCACGGCCAAGGCTGCCGCTGGTCATGAAGTCAATCACCGCCCGCAACTTTTGGTTCTCCTGGTAATAGTCGCGCGGATGATAGCCGCCGACCTAGGTTTCGCGATTTCGGAAACCGTGAGACCAAAGAGGAAGAAGTTCTCGGCGCCAACCTCTTCGCGAATTTCGACATTGGCGCTCGTCAGGGTGCCGATGGTAAGCGCGCCGTTCAGAGCAAACTTCATGTTGCCCGTGCCGCTGGCCTCCTTGCCGGCAGTGGAGATCTGTTCGGAGAGATCAGCCGCAGGGTAGATAAAATGTGCATTAGTGACATTGAAGTCGGGGAAGTAGACCACTTTGAGCCGGTCACGGACGGCGGGATCTTCATTCATCATCTCGCCGATCGCAGTGATGAGTTTGATTATGCGCTTGGCCATGAAGTATCCGGGGCCGCTTTCCCGCCAAAGATGAAGGTGCGCGCGGGAATGTTGGCATTGGGATCGCGTTTCAATCTTAAATACAGGGTCAGGATATGGAGAGCGTTGAGGTCTTGCCGCTTGTACTCGTGAATGCGTTTGACCTGGATATCGAAAAGGGATTCCGGCGAGACCGTAACTCCTGTTCTCTGTTTAATGAGCGCGGCCAGGCGAGTTTTGTTAGCCAGTTTGACCTCGCGCCACCGGTCCTGGAACCCGGGATCATCCGCGAGCGGCTCGAGGCCGCGAAGCTGATTGAGATCTTTCAGCCAGGTATCTCCTATCCGTGAAGTGATAAGTTGACTAAGCCCGGGGTTGCTTAGTCCGACAAAGCGGCGCGGGGTAACTCCGTTCGTTACATTGCAGAATTTTTCCGGCCAAAGCTCGGCGAAATCGCTCAGGACGGTCTTTTTCAGTAACTCGGAGTGCAGCTCAGCGACCCCATTGATCTTATGACTGCCGAGGCTGGCGAGATGAGCCATGCGGACATAGCGCGGGCCAGTTTCATCAATCAATGAGAGGCGAGCCAGCTTGGCGTCATCGCCGGGATAACGCGCGCGCACTTCCTCGAGAAAGCGGCGATTAATTTCGTAAATGACCTCGAGATGCCGCGGGAGGAGAGATCCGAAAGATCCACGCTCCACTTTTCGAGCGCTTCGGGGAGCAAAGTGTGATTGGTGTAGGCAAAGGTGCCGCAGGTAACTTCCACGCCTCCTCCCAGCCAAGGCCATGCTCATCGACGAGCAAACGCATCAGCTCTGCGACGGCGATGGCGGGATGAGTGTCATTCAGCTGCACGGCCCACTTCTCCTGCAGGGTCGCCGGGGTGCCGCCCAAACGGGAATGGATCTGGAGCATGTCCTGAAGGGAACAACTTGAGAAAAAGAACTGTTGTTTCAGCCGCAGCTGTTTGCCGACCGTCACCTCGTCGTTGGGATAAAGGACCTTGGTGATGTTTTCCGAGGCGAGCTTGTCCTGAACCGCGCGGTAATAGTCGCCATGGTTAAAGGCCTCGAAATCGAAAGATTCGACCGCTTCCGCTTTCCAAAGCCGCAGAAGATTGCAGGTATTAACCCGGTAGCCGAGGATGGGTGTGTCATAGGCGACTCCGACCACCTGGGTCTCAGGAATCCAGCGGACGCGATACCGGCCCTGGTCATCGGTATAACTCTCGGTGTGTCCGCCGAAGTTGACGTCGTAGGTGGTTTCGGGCCGGGCGATTTCCCAGGGGTTACCGCAGCGGAGCCACTTATCGGTGATTTCCTGCTGCCAGCCATCGACGATCACTTGATCGAAGATCCCGAACTCATAGCGAATGCCGTAGCCAATGGCCGGCACTTCGACGGAGGCGAGCGAATCCATATAACAGGACGCCAGCCGCCCGAGGCCGCCGTTGCCGAGACCAGGTTCTTCCTCCTGGGCTATGAGTTTGTCGAGATCATGGCCTAACGAGTCTAAGGCTTCACGGGTTGCTTCGGTAATCCCGAGGTTGAGGAGATTATTCGCCAGGTGCGGACCGGGGAGATACTCCGCCGAAAGATAGCCCACCCGACGCGCATTCTTTCCGCCGTAATTTTCCAGACTCTCGACCCCGCGCTGAAAACGCGATCGCGGATGGTTAAAGCGAGCGCGAAGTAAAGGTCATGCGGGGTCGCGATCCGTTCCGAACGGCCAAGAGCAGACCGCAGATTCTCCGCGAACGCTTGCCTCAGCTTGTCGCTTGTTAGGCCGGGTACGGATGGAATCCGGATTTGCTCATGGAAGTCAGAGTGGAAGGATGGCGATTCGGACAGCTGCAAAAGTAAAGACCGCGACCGCGAAGAGGAAGGCCAACACCCGCACTCGGCGCTGCTCGAATTTGCTGGCGGCATTGGCAAAGAAAAGAACGGTCGCGAAAGGACAGTGTTGGCGAGGTAACTGCCGGAGACATTGCCGGCGGCACGGGAATCATCCAGTTTTTGCAGCGGCCGCGGTCGCCGCATGCCGCTTCCTTGCGCCTCGAAGCTCATACAGAGTTCGGCACGAAAGGATGTGGATCCGCCTTTGGATTTTCAAATGGCTTTGCGCCATCCAGGCATCATATGCCTGGCGCACGTCGGGCGGGAAACGCTCGACATAAAAGCCCGCCAGTCTCTCATTTCCGGCCTGCTTCGCGGCGAGTAACTCCATAAACATCGCGGTATGAATCGTTGCCGCCTGCATCCCTTGTAGAGTCAATACTCCGGCCCGTCGTTCCAGGGAGTTATATTCATTCAGCAGCCGATTGGCTCGCCGGGTCCACGAAGCCGATTCATAGGAACACCAGGCCGTGCCGAGTGTCGCCAGCGCCATCAGAAATGCGGTTACTGGCTCAACCCACCGCTTCTTGGCAGTTCCTTGGAGGGATTCGAACGGATTCGATCAGTGTTGAGCGCAGGTTCGGGCTCCGTCCCACCGGTGACGATTGAGTGCAGGGAGAGGTTCCTCCAGCGGGACGTCGCCAAGATCATGCACCATCAGCCTCCTTTCGGATAGCCCTCCATCATTTTGTGCACTCCCTGGCGGATCTTCTCGGCATTGCTTTCCGGGCCACTGATCACCGCCTGGCCAATGCCGCGGAAGACCAGTCGCTTGGTCTTGGCATCGACAAAGTCGAGGATCATCGTCCCCTCATGGTATTGGTCGACCATGGTGTAAGTGGTAGGCGCACCCGGCCACATCCCGTAATAGCCGTAGCCATAAGGCCAGGCCCCGCCATGGTAGTAACCCCAGTCAGTATATTGCTGGACCGAAACCTTCTCTTGAATGAAGACGTGGCGCACGATATCAAGGTTGGCTTTACCTGGCGGTGCCTCGGTCATTCCGCGGGCTGCTAACTCGGTTCTTAATGAGTCGCGCAGGGCCGCCTCGGAAGAAAGGCGAGCGTTTCACCCTTGCGTGGAGGCGCCAGGGTGTAGGTCCTGTAGTTGGCGAAGTTTGCCGACGGATCGTGATCCGTGGTGACGGTGACGGTCTCGCAAGCGGTGAACAGGCAGGCGAGACAAAACGTAGTGAGCAGACCAGCGGTGGTTTTCATAGGCAGAAGTGGGCTTTCGAAGATTTGGTTCAGGAAACGATGAGGATGAGAACGGCAACTTCCCATCGGACGTTGGTCTCATGTCCTGCTTGAGCCCGTGGAATGAAAACTGGCCACGAGGTGGAGGCGAGATCGAGTCACACGAGGATTGTTGTTGTGGCGGCCCTGATGGCAGCGGCGAGCGGCCACTGGCTGCTGGCCCAGGATCTGGAGCCCCGCAGCTACAGCAATTCACCGACCGGACTTAACTTTGTCCTCCTGGGTTACGGCTATACCACGGGCAGTGTCCTGACCGATCCCGCGCTCCCGATTGAGAATGTAACCAACGAGGCGCACATCGGGATTTTCGCTTTTGCTCATGTGCTGAATCTGTTTGGCCAGTCGGCAAAATTTGATTGCGTCCTGCCGTTCGCTGGAATCACCGCCAAAGGCCTCGTGTTCGGTCAAGCGCACACTCGAGAAATCTCAGGTCTGGGCGATCCATTTTTCGCTTCTCAATCAACTTCCTGGGGGCACCGGCGCTGACCGCAGCCGAGTTCAAGAATTACCGGCAGGATCTGATTCTCGGAGCAAGCCTTCGAGTCGGCGTTCCGCTTGGGCAATACGACGACACACGACTGGTGAACGTCGGGAGTAATCGCTGGTCAATCAAGCCGGAGATCGGCGCTTCAAAAGCATTTGGGCGGTGGACCCTCGAAGTGGCCCCGGCTGTGACTCTATATACGGATAACGATGATTTCCTGAACGGAAAAAGCCGGGCCCAGGCGCCACTCTACGCGGTTCAGGGACATGTAACCTATACCTTTAAACCGGGTTTCTGGCTGGGTGTGGACGCCGCATATTTCAATGGCGGCCAAAGTACTCGTTGATGGAGTGAAGAATAGCGATCGGCACGAAGGCGCGCGATTTGGCGCGACCCTGGCGTTACCTCTTAATCGTTATCAGTCGATCAAATTGCATGGGCGACCGGGTATAATGCCGATCGCAATCACGATTTCGATATAGTTGGGATCGCGTGGCAATATCGCTGGGGCGGCGGTTTCTAGCGCGCTACCCCGACGAATCCGTCAGCCAGGCGCGGGCTTCGGCCAGTTGGTTAGAAGGGAAAAATTTCACCGGTGCCTTTCGCGTGCCCGCGCCGGCAAACGCCAACCCGTGCACTTCCCACTTCGGCTCGGCGAGGATGGCGATCTTTTCGATCTTGTTGCTGTAGGAAAAAGAAAAATCAAGATCATCCCAGTCAGTCCCCTTTTCCCAGCCCTCAAAATTTTCCACGATCGCGAGGAGCCGTGGTTTGGCTCCGGCATCAATCTTTCGCGCGAGCTCGTCCTGAAGAGCGCCAAACTCGGCCTGGCGAAGGAGGCCGCTGAAACGAAGGACGCAGATATCATCGGGTTCGTATTCAATCGATGCAGACATTCAGGGCATTTAGAAGCTTGGATACCGCATCGACCTATCGGACGTTGGTCTTACTCCTCCTGACAAGCGACTTGTCCGCCGCGCGGCTCGGCTGATTCCACGCATCAGAAATTGCCGCAAAAAAGCACGAATGGCCGGGAGACTTTTGCGTCAGTTAATGGTATGTTAACCAAAATGAAAGCAGCGGGACTGCGATCGGCTTTAGCTGCTGGCGGCCATCGTCCTTTCAGCTGCGGTTGCCTGGTCGGCAACATCATCTGGCAAAGGCGATAAAGGCTCTTCCGGGTCTAGCGCGTCAACCTCGAGTGATGGGCATGGTAGCGGCGAAGGCGGATCCTCAAGCAGCGGAGGCGGAAGCTCGGGGACATCTGGTGGCTCATCGTCCCATTCCGGCGGTGGATCAGCCTCGTCCAGTGCTTTCCGGCCGGGATCGCAAGGAAGTTCCGGACATCCGAATCCTTCTCATTCGGCCGGTCCATCTTCGAAAGGAACCGAGCGTGGGGCGATTCGACCCGGTGCAGGTCAGGCCAGGGTTTCCGCGTCCATGAGGAGTAATCGCTCCCGGCAATTGGAAGGCGGGGATCAGCCGCGGATCTCACCTAAGACTAACGTTCTCCACCACCGCGATGCGACCAAAGGAAATGTCCTCACGACACGGGATGGCAAACCGCATGAGGGCAACTGGTCGCGAAATAATCCTGCAAACCGGACTCGATTCGACCGCCAGACCGAGAATCGCCTGCGCAATTGGCAGGGCCGAAAGTCAAACTTCGCCGAGGCTTGCCATCGTCACGACGATCATCATCGCAACCACCATGGTCGTGACTGGTGGCATCATCATTGCCCGGTAATCGTTTTTGGTCGATTGGGGTTTTGGGGCTGGAACGATGGCTGGTGGTATCCGGCCTGGGGTTATGATCCCGGTTATTCCTACTATGAATATGATGGGCCGATTTACGGCTACGGCGAACTTTTGCCCGACGAGATTGTGGCCAATGTGCAAAGCGCTCTTCAAGATCTCGGATATTACCTATACGAGGTCGATGGAATTTTCGGCCCCATAACCCGGGAGGCACTGGCCGAATTTCAACGCGACCGGGGAATACCGGTGAGCGGTGTGATTGATCCCAAGACCCTGGGTGCCCTTGGTCTGGTCTAAGTAGTTGCGACCTGCCGACTACGACCTGGCGAGACTCCTATTCTCGTTAGGCAAACCGCTCCGGTTGGCCGGTGGCGGCAAGAACGGAGCGCCAATAGCCGCTCGCCGGATCAAGGCGTTTGGTGTGCGTGGCGAGCAGCTCGATCGGCACGTGAATGAAGCGCTCGTGGAGAAAGCCAATCACCACCCCGGTTTTGCCTGCCATCGCCGCATGCCCGCGTGGCGTGCGAATAAATCACAAAATAAGGCATCCTCGCTGTTCGCCGGCCGGCTGCGCACCTGGTAACTCGGATCGAAATAGCGCACCACGACCATGATCCCCTCGGCGTCGAAGTAGTCGTTGATCTTGTCGCGCAGCCATCGCCCGATGTTCTTCAATTTCACGTTCCCGGAAGAATCGCGTTCCTTACTGTCGGCTTCGAGCAAATCCTGACCTGCTCCTTCAGCCACGGCGATCACCGCATGCGATTTCTCCATGATCCGTTCTTTGAGCGCGGCCAGGAAACTGTCGAGTTTGAACGGCACCTCGGGAATAAGAGCGGAAATTCACATCCTGGCTCGCGACCGTCGCGGCCGCGGTAATGAATCCCGCGTGACGTCCCATCAATTTTACCAGGCCAACGCCACGCGGAACGCTGCGGGCTTCGGTGTGCGCACATTCCAGAACGCGCTTCGATTCTTCAACCGCACTGAAAAATCCAAACGTGCGGGAGACGAAACCGACATCGTTGTCGATCGTTTTCGGAACGCCCACGACCGAGAGCGGATAGCCGCGCCTCTTCGCTTCCTGGTAAAAATCATTCGCGCCCCGCTGGTGCCGTCACCGCCAACGGTGAAGAGGATGTTCACTCCGCGTTTGATCAAATTGTCGACCGCGACGCCGACATCGACCGGGCCGCGAGAGGAGCTGAGGACCGTGCCGCCCTGTTGATGAATACAGTCGACAAACTGCGGCGTGATCTTGACCGGCTCGAACCCAAACGCCGGGTCCAGGCCACTGTAACCGCCACGGAAACCGATGACTTCCGCGACACCATAATCGTAGTGCAACTCGAGAAAGAGCGAGCGAATCACGTTGTTGAGTCCCGGGCACAATCCGCCGCAGGTTACAATCCCGGCCCGGGTGCTTTTGCCGTTGAAAAGAGCTTCTCTCGCGGGCCGGCGAGCTCGAAGTGGTGGCCAGGGTCAGCGCCGATTTCTATGCGCTCGGGAATGCAAGCGCCTTCGGGGATGGTGTGGCTGAGTCCGGACGGTATTCGCGCTTCACCTAAGTTTGGCGTTTGCATACTTAGAGGCGCACAATCGCCTCTCATTCGCGGTCCCGCGCCATCAGACCTTGGTCCCACGGTTAGGAAGAATTCTCGATTTTCGATTTTCGAATTTCGATTGCTCTTGGCTGCTGCGGGAGGTGGCCTCGAAGGGACGATTCGCCGTCATCGCTCTCTTCGCGATGATCGCGTTACTCGGTTGATCGGCATCCTGCCCGGTCGGCCTCACACCCAGAGGCTGGGATCCTGTGCCACGAAGGTGCGCTAGAAGCGGCAAAACAAGGAACGGCGGTTTCCCGTAACGGATGCGTAGCAACGGCCGGGTTTTCAAAGCTGATAGCTGAAAATAGGCCAGCGACTGTAAAGAGACTGCGCGCTAGAAGCGGCAAGACAAGGAACGGCGCTTTGAAAGCGCGCGGCAATAACCGCCGTTCCTGAATCTGCCCTAAGAGCTCGAGCGGTGCGAGCCGAGCGGGGGTAGATCGGGATCGAGAAAACCAAGCGCGTGCGGAGGTTTGATCACACGCACTCCAGCGGCGCGTTGTTGGTCGACAATCTGGTCACGGAACTCTTGCATCCGAGTCCAGTGCACCTTTGGCCGGAAATGATGTTCGGCGTGATACCCGTTATAGAACCAGATCCAGTTGTAGAGTCGGTCGTAACTGCTCACACCCCAGGCGATGGGTTCCTCTGGATTGCCGCCGTAATGCCGATAGTAGCCGTTGAGATAAGAAAGGCAGTGGCCGAAATACCAGAAGCCCACCAGGAAAATGATGTAATGCCAGTTGAGTATGCCTAACGAGACAAAGGTTCCGACAAAGAGCACCAGCTCAGTCACGCCCCAGAAGGCTTCGCGCGGATTCTTGCGCTTCAATTCGCGATAGACGGTCTTGGGATCTTCCCGAAAGAAACTCAGGAACGTGTAGTTGAGCGGATGCTCCGCTTCGCCGTCGTGGCCGTGTTTGTAGATTGAAATCCAGTCGACGGTTTCGCCGTCGTTATCCGGGCGATCGGCATTCCCTTTGTGGTGCTGCATGTGAATGCACTCGTAGAACACCTGGCTGAAACCGACGGTGACCGATTCCAGGATGCTGAAGAGACGGTTCAGGAACGGGGAACGGAAGTAAGGGTTATGAATGAAGTTGTGCGAGATGCCGTTGATGTTCCAGGAGATGCTGACCGAATAGATAAACCCAAGGATCAGCATGACCCAGAGTGGCACCCGGGGAAAAGCCAGAACATGCCGAAGAAGTAGGCGCAATGAAGAATCGCGGCGATAACCGGGACCGCGTCCCAGCGAGTAAAGGCAAAGATCCGGGATGTAGTCCGGAGGCGTTCCGTGGCGACATCGTGGGTGGGGAGTTCAGCGAGCAGAGGCATGGTGTAACTTGCGATTTTTAGCGGAAAAGACAAATCGCGAGGATTTGCGCCGCCAAGATTCGCATCAAGGTGGTGAGCGGATAAACGGTCGCATAGGCGACGGTCGGCGCGTCTGATTGCGCAATGTTAGAGGCGAAAGCGAGGGCGGGTGGATCAGTCATGCTCCCGGCGAGCATTCCGCTGAGATCAACGAAGTTCAGTTTCAAGAATAGGCGCCCGATGATGCCAACAATCAGCAGCGGCAAGACCGTGACGCAGGCGCCGGCGAGCAACCATTGCAATCCGTTCGCGCTGAAAACCGTGGCGAAAAACTTCGCGCCCGCGCCCAAGCCAACCGCCGCAAAGAAAAGGGCGATGCCAAATTCCCGGAAAGCGAGGTTGGTATTTGCCGGCATGTGCCAGACCTGGCGACGAATTCGTCCGATCCGCCCAAGAATCAGGGCAACAATTAATGGTCCACCCGCGAGACCGAGCCGGATCGGTTGTGGCAAGCCGGGGAAAGGAATCGGCATGGTGCCAAGCGCGATCCCGAGGACAATGCCGATGAAAAGGGAATGAAATGGGTCTCGTTTAGCTCTTTGAGCGGAATCGCCAACGGCGTCGGCCGCTTTGTCGAGATCTTCCTTGCGGCCAACAATCTGCATTTGATCGCCAAACTGCAGCCTCAGGCCGCGGCACAGCGGTCATCTCGATATCGGCGCGGGTAACGCGGGTGACGGCACACACCGAAGCGATCATCGAGGTCGAGTTCACCGACTGTTTTCCCAAGCACGTTCCGGTCGGTCACGGCCACGCGGCGAAAGGTCAGGTCGCTTTCCTCGAGGACGAGGTCTTCGTCGCTCCGTCTGCCGACGACGCGTTCAAACTGCTCAAGCGCCGCAGCCGTGCCAACCACCGCAAGACGATCTCCGGAATGAATCACGGTGGCGTCTGTGGCGGCGACGATTTCGTGGCCACGACTAACCCGCGAGATCGTCACCTTTGCTTCGATGGAACCGGGAATGGAATCAACCCGAAGGCCATCAAGGTTCGGATTCGTGATCAGCAGCGTCCGGCGTTCAAGCGCTTCGGCGGAAGGTCTATGCCTGGCCGCGAACTCGGCCGCTTCCTTTGCCGGATCAATGCGAAAGATTGCCTTCAGTAACAGGAGCGTGCCGATAATCCCAACAATCGCGGTCGGGTAAGTCACCGCGTATGCCAGTGCCGGCAGGCTAAGACGGTCCGTGCCGATATCTGGAAGTGTAGTTAGTGCCTGAGTCGCTGCGCCCAGTGCGGGTGTGTTGGTGGAAGCGCCGGAGAAAATCCGAGGACCGCGGCGTTATCGAGCAATACGTAACG
>ERZ1370068.2025-contig-11992_pt1 | contig 46643 bp, 61 predicted proteins | sample MGYA00561227_ERZ1370068 | MGnify/ENA primary metagenome ERZ1370068 (study PRJEB38410, sample SAMEA6850437) | metagenome | study: Metagenomic assessment of the ecological functions of the soil: analysis of the soil microbiota associated with the... | reverse complement strand
GTAGCCACTTCGTTCAGTTACGTATTGCTTGTGTGGGGGAGGGGACGAAGCTCGCGCAGTTCCTGCTCGACGCCGACAAGGAGTACGACTTCACGATCGCTTCGGGCGTCGAGACCGATACCGTACGACGCGGCCGGAGCGGTCACGGCGACGTCGCGACGCCTCCGGGCGTCGACGCGGCCGCGGTCGCGCGCGGCGCTACCGGCCGCCGCTCACGGGCGCGATCGCGACAGGCTCCGCCCGCCTCACTCGGCGCTGAAGCGACGGACGCGCGGCCGGCTACGTACGCCCACGCGCGGGCAGGTGGTCGAGCTCGCGCCGCGCGACGTCACGAGTCCGCGAGCGACCTTCACGAGCTGGCAGGGCTCACGCCGCGTCGGCGCGTCGCGTGCGATGTGCGAAGGGCACGTACTGTTCGCGTCGCTCGCGTTCGATCTGGGCCGCGCGCTGGGCGTGGGGGCATGTCACGGCCGCTGCCGCCGGACGCGCTCGGGGCCGTTCGCGCTCGGCCGCGGCGCGTCCCCTGGACGCAGGTGCTGCGGCGCTGCTGACGCCGGCGCCCCGCCGAAATGGTCGCCCCCGCGGACGCGCTCCGTGGAGCACCTGCCTGCGCTGCGACCGTCGAGCGGCCGCGCGCGGGCGCTCGAGCAGGGGAAGGCCGCTGGGCAGCTCCTGCGAGGGGCGCCGCGGCGAGCCACGATCCTGCGTCGAGGAGCCTGCTGGCGAAGTCGCCGGAGCGCCGGACGGCACGGCCGGACCTGCCGGTGATTCGGTCGTCTGGCGAGACGCCGGCTGAAAAGCGTCGAATCTGCCCGGATCCATTGACTCCGCGCGCGCTTTTCTGGGATGTTTCGCGCCAACTCAAAACGAAGCATCAGAAAGAGCAAAAGCATGCCTCTCGCAGCAGAACGAAAGACCACAGTCGTTCAGAAGTTCGCCCGCAAGCCCGGTGACACCGGCTCTCCCGAGGTTCAGATCGCGCTCCTCTCGGAGCGGATCACGTACCTGACCGAGCACTTCAAGGTTCACGCGAAGGATCACCACTCGCGCCGCGGCCTGCTCATGCTGGTCGGCCAGCGCCGCCGGCTGCTGGACTACCTGAAGTCGAAGAACCTCGACCGTTACCGCAGCGTCATTCAGTCGCTCGGCATCCGCAAGTAGCGGATCGCAGAACGCGAGATCGACGGCCGTCGCGCGCCGCGTAGTGCGGCCGCGCGCCTGCGAGCGCGTCCCAACCGGGCTGCGGTGCCGGTCTTCATCCTTTTTCCCGCGATCTCGGCCGCACGCTGGACGCTCGGAGGGTCGAGAAGAGGGACGAAACGACGCCGCCGCCTCATCAGCAAGGAGCACAGCATGTTCGTACGTGAAGGAGTGAATTTCGGCGGCAAGGAGCTCACGCATCGAGACCGGCCGCATGGCCAAGCAGGCCGACGGCGTCGGTGGTCGTCCGCTACGGCGACACGATGGTGCTGGTGACGGCGGTCGCCGTCGTCGACGATCCGTCCCGGCGTCGACTTCATGCCGCTGACGGTCGACTACCTCGAGAAGACCTCGGCCGCCGGGCGCATCCCGGGCGGCTACTTCAAGCGCGAGGGCCGCATGACCGAGGTCGAGGTGCTGACCTCGCGCCTCATCGATCGTCCGTCGCCGCCCGCTGTTCCCCAAGGGCTGGCGCTTCGACACGCAGGTCATCGCGATGGTCGTCTCGACCGACCGCGAGAACGCGCTCGGACGTGCTGGCCATGACCGGCGCCTCGATGCGCGCTGCACATCAGCGACATCCCGTGGGCGGGTCCGTACGCGGGCGTGCGCGTCGGCCGCATCGACGGCACAGTTCGTCGTCAACCCGACCTTCGCCGCAGCGCGCCGACGTCGGATGCTCGACCTGCGTCGTCGCCTGCCAGCCGCGACGCCATCGTCATGGTCGAGGGCAGCGGCGCCGAGGTCGGCGAGGACGTCATCGTCGACGCGCTCATGTTCGCGCACCAGGCGGCGCAGCCGCTGCATCGACCTGCAGGAGAAGCTGCGGGCCGCCGTCGGCAAGCCGAAGCGCGAGTTCACGCCGCCGGTCAAGGATCCGGCCATCGTCGAGCCGCGTGCGCGGCGCTCGCCAACGAGAAGATCGAGCGCCGCCATGGCCATCCGCGACAAGCACGAGCGCTACGCGCGCGCTCGACGCGGCGGGCGCGGAGACCGAGGCGCTGCTCGCGCCGAGTTCCCCGATCGCGGCGCCGAGGTCAGGCGAGGCCTACGAGTCGGCGAAGAAGAAGCACCTGCGCGAGCTGGTGCTCGACACCGGCGCGCCGCATCGACGGGCGCGCCACCGCCGACATCCGCGCCGATCACCTGCGAGGTGGGCGTGCTGCCGCGCACGCACGGCTCGTCGCTGTTCACGCGCGGCGAGACGCAGGCGCTGGTCACGACCACGCTCGGGCACCAGCCAGGACGCGCAGCACATCGAGGCGCTCGACCGGCGACATCGACAAGCGCTTCATGCTGCACTACAACTTCCCGCCGTTCTCGACGGGCGAGACCAAGCCGCTGCGCGGCGCCAGCCGGCGCGAGATCGGCCACGGCCACCTGGCCGAGCGCGCGCTCGTCGCGCGATGCTGCCGGCGAGAAGGACTTCCCTACACGATCCGCATCGTCTCGGAGATCCTCGAGTCGAACGGCAGCTCGTCGATGGCGTCGGTCTGCGGCGGCATCGCTGTCGCTGATGGACGCGCGGCGTCCCGATCAAGACGCCGGTGGCCGGCATCGCGATGGGCCTCATCAAGGAGGGCGACCGCGTCGCCGTGCTGTCCGACATCCTCGGCGACGAGGACCACCTGGGCGACATGGACTTCAAGATCTGCGGCACCAAGACACGGCGTCACCGCCGTCCAGATGGACATCAAGATCCAGGGCCTGACGCGCGAGATCCTCGACGAGGCGCGCTGCGCCAGGCCACGCGACGGGCCGGCTCCACATCCTGGGCAAGATGGCCGAGGCGCTGGCCGCGCCGCGCGACGGAGCTGTCGCAGTACGCGCCGCGCATCCACACGCTGCACGGTCAAGCCCGACCAGATCCGCGAGATCATCGGCCCGGGCGGCAAGACCATCCGCGGCATCACGGCCCAGACCGGCGTCGCCATCGAGGTCGAGGACGACGGCACCGTGCACATCGCGTCGCCCGACGGCATCGCCGTCAAGAAGGCGCATCGACATCATCAAGGGCCTGACCACCGAGCCCGAGGTGGGCGAGTTCTACATGGGCGTGGTCAAGCGCCTGGCCGAGTTCGGCGCCTTCGTCGAGATCCTGCCCGGGCACCGACGGCCTGGTGCACATCAGCGAGCTCGACGACAAGCGCGTGCGCACCGTGCAGGACATCTGCAAGGAAGGCGACGAGATGCTGGTCAAGGTCATCGGCATCGACCGCGCGACCGGCAAGATCCGCCTGTCGCGCCGCGAGGCGATCGGGCAAGACGCCCGGACGTCGTGCACAACTTCCGCATCGCCGCCACGCTAGCGCAAGTCGAGGGTCTGACTGGCTGCGCCCCGGGTCCGCTTCCAAAGCTGCGCCCGGGGCGCTCGCGCCACGCTACATGTCGGCCGGGCGCGGCGGGGCTGGATCTCGTCGAGCGCGGCCGACGAGGCCGATCACGATCGCGCCGGGCGCGCGGCGTCGGCGGTTCCCACCGGGCTGGCCTTCGAGATCCCGCCGGGCTTCGAGGGCCAGGTCCGGCCGCGCTCGGGCCTGGCGCGCAAGTTCGGCATCACGCTGACCAACGCGCCCGGGACCATCGACAGCGACTACCGCGGCGAGGTGCAGGTGCTGCTCGTCGAACCTGGGCGACGCGAGGCCCACGTCGTCCAGCCGGGCGACCGCATCGCGCAGCTCGTCATCGCCCCCGTCGTCCATCGCCGGAGCTCGAGGAGGCGGACGTCCTCGCCGACACGACGCGCGGCGCGCGGCGGCTTCGGCTGGCCACTACCGGTCGCTAAGACCGGCATTGATCGCGCGCTGGCGCTCGTGAATAACTATTCACGAAATGGATAAGTGCGTCCGTTCACGGTCGGCATCGTCGGCGTCTCCGGGTACTCGGGGATGGAGACTGGCGCGCCTCGTCGCGGGGCACCCGGCGTCTGACGCTCGCGCTGGCGGTCAGCGACAAGTGGGCGGGCGACGCACGCTGGGCGACCACCTGCCCGTCGCGGGCGCCGGCGGCCGGCGTGCCGGATCACCGCAGAGCGAGGCCGACGCCGCCGCGGCGTTCGCGGGCCTCGACCTCGTGTTCCTGTGCACGCCGGCCGAGGTGTCGATGGCGCCTCGCGCCGGCCGGCGCTCGAGGCCGGGCGCCGCGTCGTCGACCTGTCGGGCGCGTTCCGCCTGCCGCCGGCGACTGAATATCCACGCTGGTACGGCTTCGACGCACGCGCGGCCCGGACCTGCTGCCGAGCGGCCGTCTACTCGATGCCGGAGGCGGGCGCGTCGGGCAGACGTCGCGCGAGCGCGCGGCTGGTCTCGAACCCGGGCTGCTACGCCGACGGCCGGCGACGCTGGCGCGTGCTCGCGCTGCTGCGCGGGCGGGATCATCGAGCCCGACGGGCATCATCATCGACGCCGCGAGCGGCACGACCGGCGCCGGGCGAGAAGGCGCAGCGAGGACTTCTCGTTCTCCGAGGTCGACGGCGACTTTCGCGCCTACCGCGTGCTGCGCCACCAGCACACGCCGGAGATCGAGCGCGCGCTCGGCGCTCGGCGGCCACGCCGCCGGGCCGGTGACGTTCACGCCCCACCTGCTGCCGACGCGGCGCGGGATCCTGGCGACCGTCTACGGCCGGCTGCGTGCCGGCAAGACAGGCCGCCGACGCCGGCCGCGGCCGTCGCCGCCTTCGTCGCGGGCAAGCCGTTCCTGCGCGCGCGCCAAGCCCGACGCCGTGCGCCTGCACCCGGTCGTCGGCACCAACCGCGTGCTGCTGGGCGCCGACGCCGATCCCGAGCGCGGCGTCGCGGTCGCCTTCGCGGCCATCGACAACCTGGTCAAGGGCGCCGCCGGCCAGGCGGTCCAGAACGCCAACCTCATGCTCGGCTTCGACGAGACGACCGGCCTCGAAGGCCTGCCCGGGAGCGCACCATGATGACCGATGGCGAAGACGCTTCACGCCTCCCGATCGGATTCCGGTTCGGCGCCGACGCGCGCCGGCATCAAGGCCGGCGTCGGCACGAAGCGCGACCTGGCGCTCATCGTCTCCGACGTCGCCGTGCGCGCGCGGCCGGGCGTGTTCACCGGTCAACAGGCTGTGCGCCGCGCCCGTCGACCTGGGGCGCGGCGCGCCTGCCGGCCGTGGGCATCCGCAGGTCATCGTCGCCAACAGCGGCAACGCGCAACGCGCTCACGGGCCCGGCGGCGCCGTCGACGAGCGCGCCGTCGCGGGCGGCGGCGGCCGCGCGCTGGGCGTCGACGCCGACGACGTGCTCACGCGCGTCGACGGGCGCGATCGGCATCGCGCCTGCCCGTCGACGCGATCGCGCGCGGCCGTGCCCGCGCTGCGTCGCGTCGCTGGGCGACGACGTCGCTGCCGGCGGCCGAGGCGATCCGCACGACCGACCTGCGCACGAAGCAGCGCTTCCGCGAGATCGACGATCGGCGGCAAGGCCGTGCAGCTCGTCGGCGATCGCCAAGGGCTCGGGGATGATCCACCCGCAGATGGCGACCATGCTCTGCTTCGTCGCGACCGACGCCGCCATCGCGCCGCGCGACGCTGCAGGCGGCGCTGGCCGCGCCGTCGAGGAGACGTTCAACACCATCACCGTCGACGGCGACATGTCGACCAACGACACGGTGATCGCGCTCGCCAACGGCCGGCCGGCGGCGCGCCGCGCATCGAGCAGGGCAGCGCCGAGTTCGTCGACGTTCGCAGCGGCGCTGGTCGAGCCTGTGCGGCGATCTGGCGCGCGCCATCGCCGCCGACGGCGAGGGCGCGACGCAAGCTGCTGGTCGTCGACGTCGAGGGCTGCCCGAGCGCGCGATGGCGCGCGACCTGGCGCGCGCGGTCGCGGGCGGCAGCCTGGTCAAGTCGGGCATCTTCGGGCGGCGATCCGTCCTGGGGCCGGATCCTCGCGGCGCTCGGCGCGCGCGTCGGCGCGCGCGACTGTCGACGTCGACCTGGCGCGGCGTCACGCTCGACATCCAGGGCGTGCGTGTCTATCGAAGCGGCGCGCCGGTCGCGTTCGACGCGAAGGCGCTCGTCGGCGCGCATGCACGAAGGCCGAGATCGCCGTGCGGCTCGATCTGCGGCGTCGGCAAGGCAGTCGGCGCGCGCGCTCGGCTGCGACCTGACGTTCGACTACGTGAAGATCAACGCCGAGTACTACAGCGGCCCGATCGGCCGACGGCGCGCGCCGCAGCCGGCGCCGACGCCTCGGCGCCCGGCGGCGTCAACCGGCCGCTGCGTCGTCGAGGCGCTGAGCTACATCCGCAAGTTCGCGCGGCAAGCGCGCGGTCATCAAGTACGGCGGCGCGGCGATGGTCGATCCGGCGCTCAAGCGCAGCTTCGCCGAGGAGGTCGTGCTGCTGCAGTCGGCCGGCCTGCAGCCCGGTCATCGTGCACGGCGGCGGCCCCGAGATCACGCAAGACGCTCGAGAAGCTGGGGCGCGAAGTCGGAGTTCGCCGACGGCCAGCGCATCACCGGCGCCGAGGACGTGCGGGTCGTCGAGATGGTGCTGACCGGCAGGATCAACACCGAGATCGTCGGCCTGCATCAACACGCTGGGCGGCAACGCCGATCGGGCTGTCGGGCAAGGACGGCGCGCCTGCTGATCGCGCACGAAGCTGGCAGCCCGCGCCCGGCAAGCCCGACCTCGGCTTCGTCGGCGAGATCGAGGCGGTCAACCCGAGCGTGCTCGGACATGTTCCTCGACCGCGGCTACATCCCGGTCATCTCGCCGGTCGGGCTTCGGCGCCGACGGCGCCAGCTACAACATCAACGCCGACGTCGCGGCCGGCGAGATCGCGCGTCGCCTGCGGCGCCGAGCGCCTGATCTTCCTGACCGACGTGCGCCGGCATCCTCGACGGCACGGGCACGCTGATCTCCGAGATCCGCGCCGCCGACCTGGAGGCGCGCCTGGGCAGGGCAGCATCAAGGGCGGCATGCACGTCAAGGCGCAGGCGGTGCCTGCACGCGCTGGCCGAGCGGCGTGCAAGCCGTGCACGTCGTCGACGGGCGCGAGCCCGCACAGCATCGTCGCCGAGCTGTTCACCGACCGCGGCGTCGGGACGCTGGTGACCTGATGCGCGCCGGGACTCGCGCCGCGGCGACGCGGTCCGCCGCGACGCCATCCGCGGGATCCTGGCGCGCGGCCCGTGACCAGCCAGGACGAGCTGCAGCCGCCACCTGCGCGCGCGCGCGGCATCCGCGCGGCCGCAGGCGACGCTGTCGCGGGGATCCTGGCCGCGCTGCGGCGTCCGGCGCGCGGTCGGGCCCGGACGGCCCGCGCTACGCTCATCGAGGGCGACGACGGCGGCGCTGCCGCATCGAGCCGGTGCGCCGCCTCGGTCGAGTCGGCGTCGGCGACGCAACGGCGCGCTGGTCGTCGTGCGCACCAAGCGTCAGCGCCGCCGCCGACGGTGGCGCGCGCCCTCGACGACGCGCGCCGGCCCGACTCCCGTGCGTTGGGGTATCGCCATGGCGACGACAACGATCTGGTCGTCGCCGGGAAGGCCGAGGTCGGCACGCTCCTTGCCGGCACTCAACGGAGCAGCGCGCTTGCTCGGGCGTGTAGCGATTCCGCGACAGACCTCGCCCAGCGCCCAAGGCGATCGTCGTCCGCGAGGTCTGGCGGTCCCGAGCAGCCGTCCTGGGAGGACGTGCCCCACGCCCGAAGGCCAGGCCCGGGCGAGGCGCTGATCCGGCACACGGTCGAGCGCACCTCAACTCCATCGACGTCTACAACCGAACGGGCACGCGCGTATGCTGCCCACTGCCATTCGTCGTCGGCCAGGAGGGCGCGGGCGTCGTCGAGGCCGTGTGGCGAGGGCGTCAGCACGTCAGGCCTGAGGTGACCGCGTCGCCGACGCAAGCGTCCAGGGCTGGCGTACGCCGAGCTGCGCACGATCCCGGCTGGCGCGCCTCGTGCCGCTGCCCCGCCGACGATCGACGATCGCACGGCGGCCGCCATCATGCTCTGGCGGCCTCACCGGTCGAGCACCTTTTGCGCCGAACGTCCGCCTGAAGGCCGGCGACACGATCCTCTGGCACGCCGCCGCGGGCGGCGTCGGCAGCCCTGGGCTGCCAGTGGGCGCGCCACCTCGGTCTGCACGTCATCGGGACGGTGGGCGGCCCCGAGAAGGTGAAGCTGCCTGGAGCGCGGTGGCAGCACGCGCATCGACTACTCGACATGAGGACTGTCCTGGCGCGCGTCGGCTGAAGGACGCTCACCAGCGGCAAGGGCGTCCCAGTAGTCTTCGACTCCGTGGGCAAGGCACCTTCAACGTCTCGCTCGACTGCCTCTCGCGGCCCGCGGCATGCTCGTGAGCTTCGGCAACGCCTCGGGCGTCGTGCCGCCGTTCTCGCCCTCGTGCTGGGCGGGCTGCGCTCGCTCTACCTGACGCGGCCGTCGCTGGGCGCCTACATCTCAGACGCGCGAGCGAGCTGATCGAGGCGGCGCGCCGCGCTGTTCGAGGTCGTCGCGTCGGCGGCGCCGTCAAGGTCGACATCGGGCAGACGCTACGCGCTTGGGGCGATGCCGCGACGCGGCGCACCGCGACCTCGAGGCGCGCCGCACCACCGGCTCGACGATCACTCCCTGCCTTGAATCGCCCGCGGCGATTTCGTTAGAAGAGGCGGGCACCGATGATCGCCCGCTACACGCGCCCCGGAGCTTCTCCGCGCTCTGGTCCGGATCAGCACCGCTTCGACACCTGGCTGCGCGTCGAGCTGGCCGCCTGCGAGGCCATGGAGGCGGCGAGGTCGGTCCCCGCCGGAACGGCGGCGCGCCGTGCGGCCAAGGCCGCGGGCAAGCTCGACCCGACGCGCATCCTGGAGCACGAGGAGCGCACGCGCCACGACGTCATCGCCTTCCTCACGCACGTCGAGGAGCTCGCGGGCGAGCCGGCGCGCTGGCTGCACCTCGGCATGACGTCGTCGGACGTGCTCGACGCCGCGCTCGCGATCCAGCTCGTGGCCGCGACGAGCGAGATCCTCGCGGGTGTCGACCTCCCTGCGCGCCGCCTGCCAGCCGCCGCGCCGAGCGAGCACCGCGCCGACGCGCTGCCATCGGCCGCTCGCACGGCATTCACGCCAGAGCCCATCACGGCCGGGCTGGTCTTCGCGCCGGCTTCGTACGCCGAGGTGGGTCCGCGCGCGCGCGCGCGCTCGTCGCGGCGCGCGACCGAGATCGCCGTCGGCAAGATCGCCGGCGCCGTCGGCACCTACGCCAACCTCGACCCCGCCGTCGAGAGCGCGCGCGCTGGCGGCCCTCGGCCTTCGCCCCGAGCGGTGCCCACCCAGATCGAGCGCCTGGCGCGGGTGTCCGACGCGGCCGATTATGTTGTAGTCACGGAGAAGGACGCCGTGAAACTGCGGGGACGATGGCCCCGCGAGGCGGCCAGAGCCGCTCGTGGCCGCGCTCACGGTCCGGTGGGAGCGCAACGGGCGGCAGCTCGAGCAGATGCTCGACGCGGCGCTGCGTCTGCCGCGCGTGTTCCGACCCATAGCCAGTCGCGAGGGATATGAGCGAGCCCGCGATCAAGTCCGAGGCGCACCGCGCCGGTATCCGGCCAGACAAAGACACGTTCCTCGCCGAGGAGAACCCGTTCGAGGCGATGATGGAGCGCGTTCGACCACGCCGCCAAACTGCTCGACCTCGATCCCGGCCTCTACAAGGTGCTCCGCAATCCCGAAAAACAGATCATCGTCGTCGCGTGCCCGTGGTGCGCGACAGTGGCGAGGCTGGACGTCTACACCGGCTACCGCGTGCTCTACAACACGTCGCGCGGACCGGCCAAGGGCGGCATCCGGTTCGACCTCAAGGTGACGCTCGAAGAGGTCAAGGCGCTCGCCGCGTGGATGACCTGGAAGTGCGCGGTCGTGAACATTCCCGTTCGGCGGCGTCAAAGGGCGGCGTCGTGTGCGATCCGGCGTCACGATGTCGATGGGCGAGCTGGAGCGGGTGACGCGTCGCTACACCGTCGAGCATCATCGAAACCCTGGGCCCCGACTCCGACGTACCCGGCGCCGGACGTGAACACCAACGAGCGCGTGATGGCGTGGATCATGGACACGTACTCCATGCATCAGCCGCCACACGGTCACGGCGGTGGTGACGGGCAAGCCGGTGGAGATGGGCGGGTCGCTCGGGCGGCGCGAAGCGACGGGCCGAGGGTGCATGATCGCGACGCGCGAAGCGCTGGCCCAGCATCGGGCATGCCGCTCAGGGGCGCGCGTCGCGGTGCAGGGGTTCGGCAACGTCGGCTCGGTGGCCGCCGATCTCATGGCCAAGGAGGGCGCGCACGATCGTCGGCGTGTCGGACAAGACCGGCGGCGTGTCACAACCCGAAGGGGATCGGACATCGCAGGACCTGCTGACGTGGACGCGCAGCAGCACCGCCAGCTGCGCGGGTATCCCAAGGGCGAGCCGATGACCAACGAGCAGCTGCTCACCCTCGACTGCGACGTGCTGGTTCCCGGCCGCCACCGGAGAACGTGATCACGCGCAAGAACGCGCCGCAGATCAAGGCGAAGATCATCTGCGAGGGCGCCAACGGTCCCACCACGGCGGCCGCCGACGAGATCCTCGAGCGAGCAGGGCATCTTCGTGATCCCCGATATTCTCGCCAACGCCGGCGGCGTGACGGTGAGCTACTTCGAGTGGGTGCAGGACCGCGGCGGCTACTTCTGGGACGAGGAGACGGTGAACCAGCGGCTCGAGAGCGATCATGACGCGCGCTCGTTCGCGCGAGGTCATGGCGATGGCCGACCGGCACAAGGTGCAGCAACCGGATCGCGTGCTACATGCGTCGCGGTGGACCGCGTGGCGGCGGTGCACCGGCTGCGCGGCATGTATGCCTGATGCGCTATCGCCTTCGTCGCGGTGGGGCGCGTGAAGGACGCGGCGCGCTCCGGTCGGCGTGTGACGAAGTACCTGAGCGCGGTTGCGGCACTACGCGAAGGTCGAGGAAGCCGAAGTGAAGGATGAGGCGCGGATCCTCGGATCCATTCCCGAGGGCTCGCGCCTCGTCGCGCTTTCGCGTGCCGGGGAGGCAGTGGACATCGCGGGCGTTGGCCGAGTGGACCGCGCGCTGGGAGATGGACGGACGGGACGTCGGGCTTTCGCCATCGGCGGGGCGGACGCGTTGCCCGCCGCCGTGCTCGACCGGGCGGAGTCCACCTGGGCCTCTCGGCGCTGACGCTGCCTCACGAGCTGGCGCGCGCTGATCGTGCTGGAGCAGTTGTACCGTGCCCACACGATCCGGCGCGGCGAGCCCTATCATCGAGGACCCTAAGGGGAAGAGGGAAGGGTGATGCCCCGTGATCGCACGTGTCCCACGCCGATCGCACCGCTCGTGCCTGCCCGAGCGGCGCGTCAACGCCGCGCCGGTCGCGCCGGAGGTGGTCGCGGCCGCGTTGCCGGGTCCCGGGCGCGACAAGCTCGCCAGCGGGCGACATCCTGGCCGTCACCACCGGCCAGCAGCCGGGACTGTTCACGGGCCCGCTCTGCACGATCTACAAGGCGCTCTCGGGCGTAGCCCTGGCGCGCCGGCTCGAGGCGGCATGGGGCGTGCCGGTCGTGCCCGGTCTTCTGGGTGGCGGGCGACGATCACTGATTTTGCGGAGGCCAACCATTCATGGATCCTGGACGCCCAGGAGACCTGGCCGAGATCCGGCTGCGCGAGCGGCCGGCGGAGCGCCGCAACTCTCGCTGTCACGCGAGCTCTGCGGGGAGGAGATCCGCGCGGCGCTCGACCGGTTGCGAGCGGGGACGCCCGAGACCGAGTTCAAAGGCGCCGTGCTCGCGTGGCTCGAGGCGGCCTACCGGCCCGACGCGACGCTGGCTGATGCCTTCGCCAACGCATTGCAAGGGTTGCTGGGAGACCGTGGCCTGGTGGTGCTGCGGGCGCATGACCTGAGTGCCAAGCGGGCGGCCGCACCTCACGTGCTCAGGGGTCTCTCGACGACGCTCCCCGACGGCCACACCCGGTCCTCATCGAGGCCGGCATGGGTCGCGACCGGTTGCGGCCTGAGGGCGGCGGGTTCATCACGCGCCGCAGCGGGGAGTCATTCACTCGGGCCCAGCTCGACCAGATCGCGCGCGACCAGCCGGAGCGCCTCTCTCCCAACGTGCTGCTGCGTCCCGTGGTCGAGGCAGCGCTGCTGCCCACGGTGGCGTACGTCGGCGGGCCGGCCGAGCTCGAATATCTCCCGATGGCGGCGCCGTTGTATCAGGTGGTTGGTGGCGGCGTCGAGCGTCAGGCGCCGGTGCCCCGCTGGTCAGGCGTGCTGGTCGAGGGCGGGTGGACAAGCTGCTCACGCGTTACGGACTGGGCCTCGAGGATCTCCAGACGCCACCCGGTGCGCTCGAAGCCCGCGTGGTGCGCGAGTCGCTGCGCCGCCGAGGATCATGGATCGCTTTGGTGACCTGCGCCATGCCCTCGAGGAGGATACGCGCGCTGGCCGAAGCGGTGGAGCGCGTCGACCCCACCCTGGCGCGTCCGGTGCAATCGGCGCGCAACAGCGCGCTCGCAGGCACGCAGGAGATCGAGAAAAACTGCTCGCGAGCGTGAAGCGGGAGAGCGAAGGGTTGGTGCGACAGATCGCGCGCGCGCGCGCGGCGGTGCATCCCCGCGGGGAGCCGCAGGAGCGTGTGCTCACACTCGCGTCGTTCCTGATCCGGTACGGCCCCGGCCTGCTCGAGGAGGTGGAGCGGGAGGTGGCGCGCTGGGCGGACCCCTCGTAGAATCCCTCGCCATGTGGCTCTTCGCCGTCATCCTTCTCGTCGCGCTGATGATCCCGATCGTCGCTATCCTCGCGGATTCACCGCTCGGGGCGCTCCATCGCCCACCGGTTCGAGGGCGCGGGGAGATCGTGAGGACGGCGCGGTCCAGGTGCTCGAGCGTCGGATTGCCGTGCTGGAGAGTGACATCGAGGACCTATCGCGCTCGGTCGTCGGCATGCGGGACGAGCTTCAGTTCATGCAGCGCCTGCTGGAAGACCCCAAGAAGAAACAGACTTGACGGGGGCGGGCGGGGAGGGGGAGGGGGAGGGGAGGCCGTCACGCCGCGCAGGTCGCCGCAGGAATCTTTGTCACTCGCGTGCTGGGCTACGTGCGCGAGCGGGTGTTCGCCTACTACTTCGGCAACACGAGTGTAGGCGCCGACGCCTTCCGGGCGGCGTTGCGGATCCCCAACGCGATTCGCAACCTCCTGGGTGAAGGCACTCTGTCCGCTTCGTTTATCCCCGTCTACGCCGCGCTCAACCAGCGCTCCGACAAACAGGCTGCGCGGGCGCTCGCCGGCGCGGTGCTGGGGTTGCTCCTCGTCGCTACCGGAGTGCTCGCGGTGCTCGGAATCGCCTTCGCGCCGGCCATCACGACGCTCATCGCGAAAGGGTTCGACGCGCCGCGCCGCGAGCTGACCGTCACGCTGGTCCGCATCCTGTTTCCCATGACGGGGCTGATGGTCGTTTCGGCGTGGTGCCTCGGCATCCTCAACACGCACCGCAAGTTTTTTCTCCCGTACGCCGCGCCCGCGCTGTGGAACGTCGCGGGGATCGTTGCGATGGCGGCGGCCGGCACATGGTTCGCCAACCGCGCGCTGCCCTTGGAGGCGCAGATGCATCGCCTGTCGCTCGCTTTGGCGTGGGGGACGGTCGCAGGCGCGGTGCTCCAGGTCGGCATCCAGCTTCCTGCCTGCTGGCGGCTGCTGCACGGCATCGCGGTGCGGGTCAGCGTCGCCCCGGAGGGGTGCGTGGCGTCCTGACGGCCTGGCTGCCGCTCGTGCTGGGCGCCGGGGTGGCTCAGGTCTCCGGGTTCGTGGACACGCTCCTGGGCTCGTTTACGGGGCCGGGGGCGTGTCCGCGCTCGGCTACGCTCAGCTGGTGCAGGTGCTGCCCGTGAGCCTGTTTGGGGTGTCGGTGGCGGCGGTGTCCTTGCCGGAGCTGTCGCGCGACGCCACTGCCGCCCTGCCGAACGAGCTGTTGCGCGCCCGCATCGCGACCGCGTTTCGGCGCGTGACGTTCTTTGTGCTGCCGTCGGCGTTCGCCGTTCGCTGCGCTCGGCCCCGTGATCGTCGGCGCGCTGTTCCAGACCGGCCGGTTCGGCGCGGACGACACGGCGCTCGTCGGCGGCGTGCTGGCGGCGTACGGCGTCGGCCTGGTGGGGCAGGCGACGGTGAAGCTGTTTGCGTCCGGGTTCTATGCGCTGCGCGACACCCGCACCCCGTCAAGATCGCGACGCTGTCGCTGCTCGTGTCCACGGGGCTCGCGGTCGTCCTGATGCGCCGCTATGGGCCCGCCGGGATCGCGTTCGGCTCGTCGCTCGGGGCCACGCTCAATGTGGTGTTGCACCTGCGCGACCTGGACCGGCGCATCGGCGCGATCCTCTCGCCAGCCGAGTGGCGGGCGGCCGCAGTGAGCGGGGGTTCCGCCGCGGTCGCCGCGGCGGCGGGCGTGGCGGCCACCCATTTCACGACCGGAGCAGGACCGATACCCCTGGCCCTTGTCGCCCTCGGTATTTTTGCAGTGACATACCTCGCCCTGGGTCTGGCCCTCAAGCACCCCGACGCCGCGCGCCTGTGGAAACTCGTGAGCTGATCGCTCGCAAACTCGAAGCACTGCCCGACAAGCCCGGCGTGTACCTGTGGAAGAACGCCGCCGGTGAGATCCTCTACGTAGGCAAGGCCAACAACCTGCGCTCGCGCGTGTCGAGCTATCTCGGCCCGGACGCCGGCGCCACCCCCGAGCGCGCTGCCCTGGTGCGCCAGATCGCCGACGTCGAAACGATCGTCGTGCCGAGCGAACCGCAGGCCTTGCTGCTCGAGAACAACCTCATCAAGGAGCACCGGCCCCGGTTCAACATCCGGCTCACCGACGACAAGAGCTACCCCGCATCGCCGTGACGCTGGCGGAGCCATTCCCCCGCGTGCTGGTCGTGCGGCGGCTCAACATCCCGGGCGCGCGCTATTTCGGCCCCTACACTGACGTCGCGACGCTGCGCCAGACACTGAAAATCATCCGCCGCATTTTCACCGTCCGTTCCTGCACCTGGAACCTGCCGGACGACGCCCCCGACCGGCCCTGCCTCGACTATCACATCGACCGATGCAAGGCGCCCTGCGTGGGATATCAAGCCCAGGCGGACTACCGGCGGGATGATCGACGACGTGCTGCGTCTTTCTCGAAGGCAAGACGGTGGATGTCGGGCGCGGCTGCGCGGGCGCATGCAGGAGGCGTCCGGGACGCTCGCGTTCGAGCGGGCCGCGCAGCTGCGGGACGCCTTGAAATGGCTCGACCAGGTGGAGCAGCCTCAGGCGGTCGAGGTGGTGGGTGGCGGGCACGCCGACGCGATCGGGTTCGCGCGCGACGGGGATGACGCCTGCGGAGTGATCCTGCGGATCCGTGACGGCCGGGTGATCGCGCGGGAGCATCGCTTTCTGGAGAATGTGGAGCCCGAGAGCGATGGCGCCATCCTGAGCGCGTTTCTGGTGCGATTCTACCTGCCGCTCGAGCAGCGCGCCGACCGCGTGCTCATGCCATTCGCGCCCGACGATATCGAGGCGCTCCACGCGCTGGTGAGCGGCGTGGACTGCGCACGTGCCGCAACGTGGGACTGGCGCCAAGCTGGTCGAGCTGGCGGACCAGAACGCGCGGCATCTGCTCGAGAGCCTGATGATCGAGGCTTCGACATCGAGGAGCGGGCCGCCGATCCGGTGTACGCCCTCGGCCGCGATCTCGGCCTGACCGTGGTGCCGCGCTCGTTCGTGTGCATCGACATCTCGACCAACCAGGGGCGCGATACCGTGGGCTCGCTCGTGTGGTTCGAGGCGGGCCGCCCCAAGAAGTCCGAGTACCGGCGGTTCAAGATCAAGGCGCCGGCGCAGCGGGACGACTATGCGGCGATCCACGAGGTGGTCACGCGATACCTCACCCGGCGGCAGAACGAGAACAAGCAACTGCCCGATCTCATGGTGATCGATGGCGGCAAGGGACAGCTCGGCGCGGCGCTCGAGGCGGCGCGCCTGCGTGGGGCTCGACGCTTTGCCGATGGCGAGCCTGGCGAAGCGGGACGAGGAGATCTTTCTCCCGGGACGGAGCCGAGCCGCTCAAGCTGTCGCGGCGCAGCCCATCGCTCAAGCTCGTACAGCGGGCGCGCGACGAGGCGCATCGCTTTGCCGTGACCTTCAGCCGCAAGCGCCGCACGCAGCGCACCATCACCTCCGAGCTGCTCACGATCCCCGGTATCGGTCGAACCGGCGTCGGGCGTTGCTGGAGCGCTTCGGTTCTCTTGCCGGAGTAAAGACTGCTACGCCCGCGGAGATCGCCGCGGTGCCCGGGTTCTCGGTCACGTTGGCCGAGCGGATCCTGGACCGGCTACGCGACCCCGCGCGCCGGTGACCTTCTCCTGGTCCCTTGAATGCTCGGCGTGCGGGCAGGTCCGCCAGCCGGACGGTTTGCCGGGGGTGTGCGATGCCTGCGGCCAGCCCTACCTCGTTCGCTACCGTACCACCCCGGCACCCGAAACAGCGCCGCCGCTGCGTGAGCGCCCCTGGACCATGTGGCGCTATCGCGAGTGGTTGCCGCTCGGACCCGACGAGTCCCCGGTCACCCTGGGCGAGGGTGCGACCCCGCTGCTGCGCGTCGCGCGCATCGGCGCGCGATACGGCTTCGACGACCTGTGGGTGAAGGACGAGGGCAAGAATCCCACCGGCTCATTCAAGGCGCGGGGACTCGCCGCGGCCGTTACGCGAGCGGTGCTCGCGGGTTGCGAGCGATTCGTCGTGCCGACTGCGGGAAACGCCGGGATCGCCCTCGCCGCGTATGCGGGACGCGCCGGCGTTGCCGCGCGCGTGTACGCGCCCGCCACCACGCCGCCTATGATCCTGTCGCAGATCCGCGGTTTTGGAGCGGAGTTGATCCTGCTCGAGGGCCACATCGGCGACTGCGGCCGCGCCGCCAGGGGCTACGCCGCCGAGTCGGGCGCGATGGACGTCTCCACCCTACGAGAGCCGTATCGGATCGAGGGAAGAAGACGCTCGGGCTGGAGATCGCCGAGCAGTTCGGGTGGAGCCTGCCCGACGTGATCGTGTATCCTACCGGCGGCGGCACCGGACTGATCGGGATGTGGAAGGCGTTCGGGGAGCTGATCGCCGGAGGCTGGCTCGAGGGCCCGCCACCGCGTATGTACGCCGTACAGGCTGAGGGATGCGCTCCTGTCGTCCAGGCATTCGGGCAGGGGCAGCCCAGTGCGTTGCCTGGCCGAGCCCCGCACGGCGGCCGCGGGCCTGCGGGTGCCGGCTCCGCTCGGGGATCGCCTCATGCTCTCGGTGTTGCGTGACAGCCACGGCGGAGCCGTGGCTGTTTCCGATGCACAACTCATCGCCTCGCGCGCACGAGCTGCAGACCACCGAAGGCGTTGATGCCGCTCCCGAAGGGGGTGCCACGCTGGCTGGTGCGATCCTGCTGAAACAGCGCGGGGAGATCAGGGTACCGAGCGGGTGATCCTGCTGAATACCGGTGCCGGGTGGCTGTACCGCAGCTAATATTAGGCCACTTGCCAATGCGCATCGCGATTCTCGATCCGGCGGCCGGTATCAGCGGCGACATGACCCTGGGGGCGTTGCTGTCCCTGGGCGTGCCGGCCTCGTGGCTGGAGCAGCTCCCCGGCCGGCTCGGCTTGACGGGGTCGGGGTGACGATCCGCGACGTCAGCCGGTCGAGCGTGGGATGCCGCCAGGTCGAATTCACCATTCCCGAGCAGCCACATGGACGCCACGTCGGCGCGCTGGTGAAGCTCGTCGAGCGGGCTCCGCTCTCCGATTGGGTGAAGGAACGCGCGGTGCGCGCCTTCCGCCTGTTGGGCGAGGCGGAGGGGCGCGTGCATGGTGTGGCGCCGGAGAAAGTGCATCTGCACGAGGTCGGCGCGGTGGATGCCGTGCTCGACATCGTCGGGGCGATCGAAGGGTTCGAGCAGCTGGGCGTGGACGCGGTGTACAACTGGCCCGCGGCGCTCGGCAACGGCTGGGTGGAGGCGGCGCACGGCCGCCTGCCGGTCCCGGCGCCGGCGACCGCCATTCTGCTCGAGGGCGTGGAGACGGTCAGCGGCGGACCGGTGGAGGGCGAGGCGACGACTCCCACGGGCGCAACCCTGCTGCGCGTCCTGTCCTCCGGAAAGCCCCCGGCACAGTGGCGCATGGTGAGCAGCGGTTGGGGCGCCGGGCACCGCGACCCCAAGCACTATCCCAACGCGTTGCGTATCCTGGTAGCGGAGCAGGCGGCCGAGGCGGCGCGCGTGACACTGCTCGCCACTGACGTGGACGACATGAGTCCGGAATACGTCGAGCCGCTGCGGCAGGCCCTCATGGCGGCTGGCGCGCTCGATGTGCAAACGTGGCAGGTGCAGATGAAAAAGGGACGGTCGGGGTTCCGTGTCGAGGCGGTCGTTCCCGAGGAGCTGGCCGACCAGGTGACGGCCGCGTTGTTCCGGCACAGCACCACCGCGGGGGTGCGCCGTTGGGTGGCCGAGCGGGCCACGCTGCCGCGGCATCAGGTCACCGTGCAGCTCTCGGCCGACGTGTCCGTGCGGGTCAAGGTGCTCGATCAACCCGACGGGATCCGTGTCAAACCCGAATACGACGATGTCCTAGCCGCGGCGCTGGCGCTCGGTCGGCCGCCGATCGAGGTTGCGCGCGAGGCGCAGCGGGACGCCGAGCTGCTCGTCGCTAAGACCAAGGAGTGAGCGTGAGCCGAGGCATGCGGTTGGGATTGCTGGGTGTAGTGAGTCTGGCTCTGGCATCGCCGGCGGGGGCGCAGGAATGTGATCCTCCCAAAGTGCGAGCTCGAAGGCCGGGCACTACCTCGTGAACAGCAGCGTCCTCTATCTCAAGAGCGCGAGCCGAAACCAAGTTCCCCGATCAGCGCGAGAAGGACCTGCGCGATGTCAATCGTGTGCTGGTGCAGGCACTGGGGAGCCGGAGGGCAGCAGGAGAAGAATCCGGCGGCCTGGTACTATCTGGGGCGCTACTACGTCGAGATGAAGGACGTGGCCGGCGCCGATACGGCTTTCACCAAGGCGGTCGCGCTCGCGCCGAAGTGCGCTCAGGACGTGAACCTGTGGCGCCGCAAGTTGTGGGTCCCGATCATCAATGCCGGCGTGGCCGCCTGGCGAGGCGGGCAACACCGACTCGGCCATTGCGACCTTCCGGCGCGCCAACCAGGTGTATGCGGGCGAGCCAGACGGATTCGTCTACCTCGCCACCCTGCTCGGCAACAGCGACCAGCCCGACTCGGCCGCCAAGTACTTCAAGCTCGCCGTGACGGCGGCACAGGACCCAAGTTCGCCAAACAGAAAAAGGACGCGATGTTCAACGTGGCGCGCGTGTATCACGTCGCCAAACGTTGGACAGACGCTGTGCCGGCGTACACGGACTATCTCGCCGCTTATCCCGACGACCCGCAGGCCACTGCCGGCCTCGCGTCCGTGTACGTCGCGCTGGGCAAGCGCGACGAGGCCATGGCATTGTATGCGCGGATGCTGCAGCACGCGGACGCGGCAGAGGCATCCGATCTGTTCCGCGCAGGCTCGCAGATCTTCAACGGGCTCACCCCACCCGACACCGCGGCGTTGGGAGGGCAGTGCAGGGCTCAGACGCACAGCGCCAACCGGGCCCTCACAGTGCGCCAGATCGCCGCGCACTGCGATTCGACCGCGCGGCAAGCGCTGCGTTCGTTCGAGTCAAGCGTACAAGGGCAGTACCACATCGTCGAGCAGCTGTACGAGGCGGGCCTTGCGAAGGTGCCCTACGACCGGGAAGCGTTGTTTACACTCGCGGGTGTGGCCATGCTGGCGGGTGACACGGCGATGGCGCTGACGACGGCGCAACGACTGTACGCGGTGGATCCCCTGAATCGCGGGACGTTGCGGATGGCCGCCCAAGCCTGGCAGCTGGGTGGGAAGCCCGACTCCACGCTGCGCTACCTCAAGCTCGCCGACTCGCTTGCCGTCAGAAGTCACGGCGGGGACATTCACCCCGAGCGACACGGGTGCCACGTTGAGTGGCTTGCTGACGAACGTGCGGTCCAAGCCAAATCCGGTGTTCGCCCTCACGTTCGAGTTCCTCAGCGCGCAAGGGCGAGGTGGTGGCCACCGCGAATCTCAACGTGACGCCGATCACGCCAGGCGAGAATCAGCCGTTCGAGTTGACGGCGAAGGGGGCGCGGATCGTGGCGTGGAGGTATAGACGATAGAAGACAGTCGAGGACGGTCGCGGACTGTCGGTAAGTGCCTGGTCCATTGAGCTTTACATCTGCCTGTGACGGCCACCACAGTGTTCCGGCCCGCGTGCAGCCATCTTAAGGGCGTTCGGCTGAGGCTGCAGCGCCCCTCAGTTCGGCTGTCCACCTTCACTGAACTTTGGAGGAATGGAAATGCGAGTGCTACTGGTGCTGCTCGCCTTGGTCCTGACGCCGTTCGTGGCGGGCGTTGCGCAGGGCAAGGTGAAGAAGCATGAGGCCGAGCATTGCGCGAAGCGCCTTGCGAAGCTTGCCAAGAAGGGCGACAAGAGAATTAGGAAAAAGACATCCAGAATTGCGTTGAGCCCCGCCTCCGCCGCTTCCGCCGCCAGCAGCGTGTGAACCGAGCGCGCCCTGGAACTGGGATCGGCACAGGTCAGCGGGGAAGTGTACCTCGATGCCAACCCGTGGGGCGGTTTTTCGTCCTGGTGCATCGAAGCTGATCGGTCCGGTCACGGTAACGGCGGTAACCGATCTCAATGGTTACTACGCGTTCACTGGTGTGCCCGCCGGAACGTATACCGTGTGTGAAACGGTTCAGAGCGGCTGGGTGGAGTCCTTCCCCGGCGCCGGGTTCGGCGGTCCATGCCCACCGGTTATGGGTGGTCGGTGACGGTCGCAGACGGGAAATCGCTGATTACTACAACTTCGGAATCTTCCCGCGACCCGTAAGGGAGCTGGCGAGGACGACGAAAACCACGGCCGGCGTCGCTGAGACGCCGGTCGTGCTGTTTTGGGGTCGCATAGAGCGCTGCGGCGTGTAGAATGTGACTACGCGGGCGTAATTCAGGGTAGAATGCCAGCTTCCCAAGCTGGACGTCGCCGGTTCGAATCCGGTCGCCCGCTCTACCACGAAACACCCTCCTTGGCTGGATTTCCAGCGCTCGGCAGGTCATATTTCGCCGCTCGGAAGTATCAGCCGGCGTTGAGGTTGCGGCGCCTGGTTTCACAAACTCCTTGAACTCCTAGGCGGCCGGTTGTGATTCGCGTGCAGGCGGTGGCGCCGGACTCCCTCGGCGCCGCAGTGGGGCTGTCCCGAGGAACGGAGCTGCTCGCGGTGAACGGCCGCGCGCTCGAGGATTTCCTCGACTGGGAATTCCTCACCGCCGACGAACACTTCATGTTGCACGTGAAGTCCCCGGACGGTGAGGAGATCGAGTACGACATCGAGCGTCCCGAGGGGATGCCGATGGGCGTCACGCTCGAGCCGCCGCGTATCCGTCGTTGTGCCAACCACTGCGACTTCTGCTTCGTGGACGGCAACCCGCAGGCGATGCGGGCTCCGCTCTACATCCGCGATGACGACTACCGCTTGTCGTTCCGCTACGGCAATTTCGCCACCCTCACCAACCTGAAGCCCTGGGACGTGGAGCGCATCGCGGAATACCGGCTTTCGCCGCTGTACGTGTCGGTGCACGCCACCGACCCGACGGTGCGTCGCTGGCTGCTGCGCAACCCCGACGCGCCCGAGATCGTCCCCCAGCTGCGCGAATTCGGGGAGCGGGGGATCACATTCCACACACAGGTCGTGCTCGTGCCGGGCGTGAACGATGGGGCGGAGCTGGTGCGCTCTCTGGGCGACCTCTACAGCCTGGGAGACAAGGTCCTGTCGGTGTCGATCGTGCCGGTCGCGCTCACCGAGTTCAGCAAGCACAACCTGGTGCGCCAGCCCACGGCGGACGAATGCCGCGCCGCGCTCGCGAGCGTTGGGCGACTTCGCCGCGCGGGCCCTCGAGGAGCGCGGGGTCCCATGGTGCTTCGGCGCCGATGACCTGTACCTCCAGGCCGGTGAACCGTTGCCGCCCGCGGCCTGGTACGGTGATTTCGAGCAACGGGAGAATGGCGTCGGCGCCGTGCGCTACCTGCAGACCCGCATCGCCGCTACCGCTGGTGGATTCCGCGAAGACTCGCCGGCAAGCGGATCGGCGTCGTCACCGGAGCCGCTATGGCTCCGCTCATGCCTCAAGTGCTCGAGCCCCTCGCGGCCGCGACTGGGGCCCGCTTCGAGATTGTGGCTCTCGAGAATTCCCTGTTCGGTTCGTCGGTCACGACGGCGGGGCTGCTCCCGGGGAGGCGTTCCGGAGCGCGCTCGAGCACCGTGCCGACCTCGATCTCGCGCTGCTCCCGGCCGAGGCGCTGAACGACGATCTGTTGTTCATGGACGATCTGCACATGGAAAAACTCGCCGCTCAGGTGCCTATGCCGGTAAGTCTGTCGTACGATTTCGTGGACGTGTTGTCAGAAAGCGGAATGGGGAATGCGGAATTCGGAATGGACACCCATTCCCCATTCCGCACTCCGCATTCCGAAACTGAGCGAGGGGAGGACGGGAATGACCTCGCGCGGCGCCCCCACGGTCGCGATCATCGGCCGGCCCAACGTGGGCAAGTCCACCCTGTTCAACCGGCTGATCGGTGGCCGCGTGGCGATCGTGGACGCCGAGCCCGGGGTGACGCGCGACCGCAACTTCGCCGCCGCCGAGTGGAACGGGCGCCGGTTTTGGCTCGTGGACACGGGCGGATTGGTGCCCGGGGCCGAAGATGCCTTGAACCGCGCCGTGCGCGCCCAGGTGGAGCTGGCGATCGCCGAGAGTGACGTGCTGCTGTTCCTGGTGGATGTAGATGCCGGGGTCCACCCCGCCGACCTCGAGATCTCGGAACGGGTGCGCAAGGCGGGGCGGCCGTTTGTGCTCGTCGCCAACAAGGCGGATCACCTTCCCGTCGACACACGCCACCTCGCGTTCTACGAGCTGGGCCTGGGCGATCCATTTCCTGTCTCCGCCGCGATCGGGAAAAGCAGTGGTGACCTGCTGGACGAGATCGTCCAGCGGCTCCCGCCCACGGGTGAGGCGGCCGACGAAGCCGCCATCCATGTGGCGGTGGTGGGCCGCCCGAATGTCGGGAAATCGAGTCTGGTGAACCGCTTGCTCGGTGAGGACCGGCTGGTGGTCGCTGCGGAGCCGGGCACCACGCGCGACTCGATCGACACACCGGCGCTGTACGAGGGGCACGCGCTTGTCTTCATCGACACGGCGGGCTTGCGCAAACGCAGCAAGGTTGCCGAAGACATCGAGTTCTACTCGACGCTGCGTACCGCCCGCGCCATCGAGCGCGCGGACGTGCGTGCTGGTCGTGGACGCGGTGGACGGGATGCACGTGCAGGACCTGCGGATCGCGAACGAAGCGTGGGAGGGTGGGCGCGGCATTGATCATCGCCGTGAACAAGTGGGATCTGATCGAGGAGAAAGAGACCAACACTGCGGTGCGGGGCGAGCAGGAGCTGAAGGAGAGCGCACCGTTCCTCGCGTTCATCCCGTTTCTCTACATCTCCGCGAAGACCGGGCAGCGGGTGACGAAGCTCTTCGAGCTGATTGTTCGGGTTGCCGAGGAACGTCGCAAGCGCGTGCCCACGGCCGAAGTGAACCGTGTGCTGGAGGATGCTCATTCAGCGCCAGCAGCCGCCGCAGCCCGTCGGGGAGTCGGTCCGGCTGCTGTACGCGGCACAGATCAACACGGCGCCGCCGCGCTTCGCGATCATCTCGAACCGGCCGGAGGCGATCCCGGAGTCCTACACGCGCGTATCTGTTGAACGGGTTCCGCGAGGCGTGGGCGTTCACCGGCGCTCCGGTGACCATCAAGTACCGCCGCGCGGCGCGGTCGCCAGGCAGTCGAGCGGTGATCAGCGGGCTGTGGATCGCGCCGGCGTACCTCGTGGGTGCGATCCCCACGAGCTATTTCGCCGGCAAGCTCGGCCGAGGGATCGACCTGCGGCAACACGGCAGCGGGAGCCTCGGCGCCACCAACACGTATCGCGTACTGGGATGGAAGTACGCCATTCCCGTCGGCCTGTTCGACGTGGCGAAAGGCGCGGCGCCGGTGGTGTTGGTCGAGCGTTGGTCCCAGGGGGCAGAGTGGCTTCCGGTCGCCGTCGGGGCGGCGGCGGTGGCGGGCACATGTCTTTCCCCTACGTGCGCTTCAAGGGCGGGAAGGGCGTTGCCACCGCGGCCGGGATGTTCCTGGCGCTGGCTCCGCTCGCCATCGCGGTCTCGATCGCGATCTGGTGCGGCGTGCTCTGGGTCTCGGGCTACGTATCGGTCGCTTCGATCGTCCGCGGTCGGCCTGTTCCCGGTGTGGGCGCGTCTCACGCGGCCGGACGCTCCATACACGGTTCTGGGCGGGCGTCGTGCTGGCGGTGCTGATCATCGTCTCACACCGGCCCAACATCCGGCGGCTGCTGGCGGGCACCGAAGAGTCGGTTCCGTACCAGCAAAAGGCGCCGCTGCGTGACCCGCATCGCCGTAATGGGCGCCGGGGCGCTGGGGCACCGCGCATCGCGGATCTGCTGGCCCGCAAGGGCGACTGCGGTCACCATCTGGGCCCACGAGCCCGAGGTGGTCGAGAGCATCAACCGTGAGCACCACTAATCACCTGTTTCTCCCCGACGCACCGCTCGCCGAGAGCCTGCGCGCCGGCGGCGAGATCGCCGCGGGTAGTGCGCGGCGCGGAGGTGATCGTGTCGGCGGCGCCGTCGCACGTGGTGCGCGCCGTGATGACTCGCGTCGCCGCCGCCCTGCCCGGACGGGGCGGCCGCTCGTGGTGAGCGTGTCGAAGGGGCTCGATCCGGAACGGCTCAACACGCCCGTGCGGCGTGCTGCGGGAGGTGCTGCCGCCGCAGACGCCCGCTGGCAGTGCTCTCGGGGCCGTCATTCGCCCAGGAGGTCTACCAGCGGCAGCCGACGGCCGTCGTGGCGGCTGCGCAGGACCACGACGTGGCGCTGCAGGTGCAGCAGACCTTCTCGACCGCCGTGTTCCGCGTCTACTCGCTCACCGACGTGGTGGGCGTGGAGCTGGCCGGCGCGCTCAAGAACGTCATCGCGCTCGCCGCGGGCTTCCTCGAGGGCCTGGGCCTGGGCTACAACACGCGCGCCGCGCTGATCACGCGCGGCCTGGCCGAGATCACGCGCCTCGGCGTTGCCCTGGGCGCCGAGCCGGCGACGTTCGCCGGGCTGGCGGGAATGGGCGATCTCATTCTGACCGCCACCGGCGGCGCTGTCGCGCAACCACACGCTGGGCGTCGATCTGGGGCGCGGTGTGACCCTCGAGAAGGCGCTGGGCGGCCGGGCCACGGTGGCGGAGGGCGTCAACACCGCGCGCGCCGCCGTGACCCTGGGGGAGCGTCACGGAGTCGAGCTCCCGATCGCCCAGCAGGTCACCGAGGTGCTGTTCAACGGCAAGGCGCCGCGCCAGGCGGTCGCCGACTTGATGGAGCGTGAGCTCAAGACGGAGCAGTGGCGGTGAGCGCTCCGCATCCGGTGCAGGAGTTCTTCTCGATCGGCGAGGTCTGCCAGCTCACCGACCTGAAGCCGCACGTGCTGCGCTACTGGGAGAGCCAGTTTCGATTCCTCAATCCGGCCAAGAACCGGTCCGGCAACCGCGTGTACCAGCGGCGTGAGATCGAGCTGATCATGCTCGTGAAGCACCTGCTCTACACGGAGAAGTACACCGATCGAAGGCGCGCCGCCAGAAGATCGAGCAGTACCGCCGGTCGGGCGAGCTGAAGCCCGAAGCGCGGCGCGCCCTGGCCCTCGAGACCGTCAAAGACCTGCGCGCTCGAGCTCAAGGCCGTACTCGCCATACTCGAGGGAGCCGCCCCGCCGCATGCCGGAACCCGCTGGAGGTGCCCCTCTCGGAGCCCGCAGCGCGTCCCAAGATCCTCCTCTCGAACGATGATGGCATCCTGGCGCGGGTCTCGGCGTTCTGGCCGAGGTGTGCGCCGCCGTCGGTCAGGTCACCGTTGTGGCTCCCGATCGCGAGCAGAGCGGGACCTCACACTCGCTCACGCTGCACCGCCCGCTGCATGCCACCCGGCGCGCGGACGGCGCGTTCCAGGTGGATGGGACCCCGACCGACTGCGTCCTGCTGGCGCTCGGCAAGCTGATGCCCGAAGAGCCCGACTTCGTCATCTCCGGGATCAACCACGGCTCCAACATGGGCGAAGACGTGCTGTATTCGGGCACCGTCGCCGCCGCGTTCGAAGGGCTGGTGGCGGGCATTCCCAGCATCGCCATCTCGTTCGCCGGGGGCGATCTGGACATCCTCGATTCGCATCGACCGGGGCTCGAGCGCCTGGTGCGCCGGCTCGTGGCCGTGAAAGACTTCTCCGAAGGAGACCCTCCTCAACGTCAATGTTCCGGGGATCCCGCGGATCAGGTGAAAGGCGTCAAGATCACGCGCCTGGGCAGCCGCGTGTTTCACGAGGAGATCGCGCTGATGAAAGACCCGTGGGGCAAGGACATCTATTGGATCGGTGGCGGTCACGTCACCTGGACGGGCGGAACCGACTCCGATTTCCAGGCCACCCGGGACGGCTACATCTCGGTGACGCCGCTGCACATGGACATGACCAACTACAAACTCCTCGAGGTGGCGCAGTCGTGGTTTCCCGAGGAGTGACCGGGCGCAGCGGCGACCCGTTTGCGGGCTATCGCGCGCGCTGGTGGAGACCCTGCGCGCCAAGGGCGTCCGGAATCTGGCGGTGCTGCGGGCGTTCGCCGACACGCCGCGCCACCTGTTCGTCCCCGAGGCACTGCGCCGCAAAGCGTATGACGACGTCGCCCTGCCGATCGGGGGTGGGCAGACCATCTCCCAACCCTTCACCCAAGCCCGCTACCTTGAGGCCCTGGCCTGCGCGGGTCGGAACGCGTGCTCGAGATCGGCACTGGCTCCGGATATCAGACGGCCCTGCTGTGCGTCCTGGCGGCTCAGGTGTTCAGCGTGGAGCGTGTGGAGCACCTGGCGCGCCAGGCGCAGCAGGCGCTGCGCGCGGCCGGCGTGACCAAGGCCTCCGTCCTGATGGGCGACGGTACGCTCGGGTGGAGCGCGTACGCGCCGTACGATGCCATTCTGGTTGCCGCTGGAGGCCCGGAGATCCCGCCGCCACTCGTCGAGCAACTTGCACCGGGGGGCGCCTGCTGATCCCGCTGGGGGACCGGGGCGCGCAAACCCTCACGCTGGTCGAACGCCAAGGAGAGCGGGCTGCGGCGCACGCCACTGGGCGATGCCCGGTTCGTTCCTCTCCTTGGGGAGCATGGCTTTGATGCTTGAACGCTTCATTGAGTGGCTGCTGAACAGTCTGCTCGCGCTCGGATATCCCGGGATCATTGTGCTCATGGCGATGGAGTCGTCCATCCTGCCGGTGCCCGCGGAGCTCGTGATGCCGCCGGCGGGCTACTGCGGTGGCCAAGGGGGAGATGGGCGCCGTGGCTGCGGTGGCGAGCGGCGTGCTCGGCAGTATCATCGGGTCGCTCGCGAACTATTTCTTGGCCCTCTGGCTCGGCCGCGGACTCGTGCGCCGGTTCGGGAAGTATTTTCTGATCTCGGAACGGTCCTCGAACGCTCGAGCGCTATTTCGCGGCGCACGGTCGAGATCAGTGTGCTTCCTGGGCAGGATGCTTCCGGTCGTACGCCACCTGATTTCGATCCCCGCCGGCCTGGCGCGCATGTCTCTGGCGGCGTTCGTGGCCTACACCGGGGTGGGGCGTTCTTGTGGTGCAGCATCCTTGTGTGGATCGGATACTTCCTGGGCCAGCACGAAGGGGTCTTGCGGCATGCGGACGTGCAGCGCTACGTGAGCCGGGCGCTGCTGATCCTGCGTGCCGGTCCTGGCGCTCGTCGTGGGGATCTACGTCTGGCGCCAACGGCGTCGTCCGGTCGTTGGGGAGGGGAGGAGCCTAGGCTGTGGTCGTGCGATACCTGGTACGCGGCGCCGTTCAAGGCGTCGGGTTTCGATGGTTCGTGATGCGGGAGGCCCACCGCCTGAGCATGCGGGGCTGGGTGAGCAACCTGGCCGACGGCTCAGTTGAAGTGGTAGCAGACGGGCCGGCGGTCCTGCTGGCGGACTTGGAGCGCGCGTTGACCCAGGGCCCGACCGCCGCGCGGGTCAGTGGTGTGGAAAAGGCAGATGTTCCACATGATCTGGTCATTCCTAACTCATTTCAAATAAAATAGATGCCAGCAACAATGGGCGAGATGTTCTCGAAGTGATTCGCGCTCGTATCCGGGATATTCCGGATTTCCCGAGGCGCGGGATCGTCTTCAAGGACATCACGCCGCTGTTGCTCGACGCCGGGTTGTTCCGGCAGGCCGTCGGAGCGCATGGCCGCCCCGTTCCGCGGGCGTGGTGTCTCGCGGGTCGTATCGATCGAGGCGCGCGGCTTCCTGCTGGGCGCGCCGATTGCGATGGCGCTCGAGGCGGGGCTGGTTCCCATCCGCAAGCCGGGAAGCTGCCGGCGGCGCGGGACCGCGTCGAGTATGCGCTCGAGTACGGCACGGATGTGCTGGAGATGCACCACGACGCCGTCAGGCCCGGGGATCGGCGTGCTGATCGTCGACGACGTGCTGGCGACGGGCGGTACCGCTGCGAGGAGCCGCACAGTTGGTGCGCGGGCAGGGGCGACGCTGATTGGGTTCAGTTTTCTGATCGAGCTTGATTTTCTGCGCGGCAGAGCGAAGCTCCAAAGGAGCGGGTGGAGGCCTTGCTTCACTACACGTAAGCTCGCTAGCTTTAAAAGCTTAGCTGTTCCCGAGCGACGCCCCTGTAGCTCAGGTGGATAGAGCAGCGGTTTCCTAAACCGTTGGCCGGGTGTTCGAGTCACCCCAGGGGCACTGGGGTGCAACGAGCCGGATCAGGTTACGCACTGAAGAGGACGGACATGGCAATATCCGCACAGACGCCGCGCCGTGCCGCGGCGCTCCGCCGCCGGACGATTCACCGGCCCCTGACATGGCTTGTGGACGTGGATCAAGGGGCACCGCCAGATCGCGAGTACGATCAGGGCGGTCCTCGTCGTTGGCGCCGGGCTCGTGTGGTGGAACATGATTTCCGAGAGCCGCACCGAAGCAATCGCGGGAGAGCGCTTGGCCCAGGCGCGCCTCGGGTTCGAGTCGCGCAACTACCCGCTGGCCGCCAGCGAGCTATCGCAGGTGGTGGAAAACTATTCGGGCACCGTGCCGCTGAGGAGGCGCAGCTGCTCCTCGCCGAGGTGCGCATGTCTCAGGGTCAGGGCCAACAGGCGATCGAGTTGCTCAAGCGATTCGCTCCCTCGGCGGGCGCGCATTTCCGGGCGCAGGCCTACGGGCTGCTGGGCGTCGCGTACGAGAATGCGGGGCAGTACAAGGAGGCCGCGGAGGCATATGAAACGGCGGTACCGTTTGCCGAATATGCCTTTCTGAAGGCACAGTACCTGTCGGATGCGGGGCGCAGCTTGGACGGCGCTGGGCGACACGGCCAGAGGCGATCGGGGCCTACCGCACGATTCTCCACCAAGATGGACTCGACAGCCACGGTGGAGAGGCGGAGGTGCGGCTGGGAGAACTGACCAAGGGTGCGGGGGTCCCATGAGCCAGCGGATCTCGCTATTGTAGCCTGTAACTTCGTATAATAGATGTTATGTTAAGTTGAACCGCATGCGGATGTGGATAAGGTGTCTAGATCATGAGCCCCCTAAACACCATCCGTGCCTCCCCCACCAGCCACACACATCGTCGTAGGCGCCCGCTGCCCCCGCCGCGCTCTGATCTCGAGAGGCGGCCGCTGCGAGTCCAGAGCGCCACCGGCAGCTGGCGCCAGGCCCCACAGGTCCAGGGTGCAGCCAGCTGCCACCGCGCCAGTGCCACATGCCAGTGTCTCCGCCTCCACGCCACGCTCGTAGGTGCGAATCCGCCAGTCCGAGGGTCCCGTACCGGGGCTGACGAAGTTCACATTCGCCCCTGCGGCACCAGGACGGGATCGATCCGGAGCGCCCTGCCACGGTGCTCGACATCGACCTGGTCCACGTCCGCCACGAGCACCACCAGATGCGGGACCCCCACGACGCTGAGCGCGGCCCGCTCCTCACCCGGCTCGAGGCGCAGACGCGGGACGGGTCCGGCGCGGTCACGGGTGCGAGGTGGAGCTCGGGCCGCCCATCGGCGCCGGCGGTGCGGACTTCGTACCTACCGGCATCGGTTTCGAGGTGCATCGCGTGGCCGTTCGCGAGACCGATGTGGCCCGCGAGGCGCGTCGTGCAGAGCGCGGCGTTCCCGCACAGCGCGGCGCGTGACCCGTCGCTGTTGAAATAGATCATCCGGATGGCGTCGGGGCTCGCGCCTGGCGCGATGAACACGAGGCCATCGGCCCCCAACCCGGTTCCGCGGGCGCAGACGCCTGGATATCGCTCGGGGTCCAGGCGTCCGGCGAGGACGTACGACCATCGATCATGACAAAGTCGTTCCCCGACCCCGTCATCTTATAGACGGGCAGCCGCTCAGATCTTGCCGGACCATGCCATCAGCCGGAGGCGCGGCACCATCCAGATTGCCTCGCGGACGATCGTCCGGTTCATCTTGCTTTGCCCCTCGCTCCGGTCGACGAAGACGATGGGGATCTCTTTCAGCCTGAACTTTTTTCGCCATGCGCGCACGCTCATTTCAATCTGAAATGCGTAACCGTTCGAGCGGACCTGCGAGAGGTCAATCGCCTCGAGCACCCGCCTGCGAAAGCACTTGAACCCCCTGTGAGGTCCCAGATCCGACAGGCCGATGACCCAGCGGGCATAGATGTTCGCCGCGTAGGATAACAGGAGACGCGTCATCGGCCAGTTGACGACCGTCACCCTCCCCCAAGATAACGGGATCCCAACACCAGGTCGGCGTCCTGGATGGCCTTGAGAAAGTCCTTTAGGTGGGCGGGATCGTGCGAGAAATCGGCATCCATCTCGAACAGGTAGTCGTACCCGTGCTCGAGCGCCCAGCGGAACCCGGAGAGATAGGCGGTGCCGAGGCCGCGCTTTCCTTCCGTTGCAGCACATGCACCCGCGGGTCGCGCTCAGCCAGGGCCACCGCTATTTGGCCGGTGCCGTCGGGGAGTTGTCGTCCACGATCAAGACTTCGAGGCGCGGATCCTGGGCCAGGACCAGGGGCACGAGGTTGCCGATGTTCATCGGCCTCGTTGTAGGTCGGAATGATGACCAGAGCCCGCTCAGCCACCCTGTCCCGTTCCTTCGCCCACGCCCCCTCGCGCGACGCCGCACGACGTCCGCGCCGACGGTCGCCAGCACCAGCAGCAGCGCCAACAGGGTGATGATCGCGCCCCGCCGGAAGCCCGGGGCCGAAAACCGACAGCTCGATCGACCGGGCCCCGGCCGGCAGGGGCACGGCGCATGAGGAGTGCTGCGCCCGGATGACGCGCGCCGGGTGGCCATCCACCGTCGGCGTGCCACGCCGGATGATAGTTCTCCGACACAAACAGGTAGGACGGGGTGGCGCGCGGGGCGGCGAGATCGAAGCGGAGGGCGCCGGGGCGCAGCTCGTGCACGGCAACGGGCGTGGTCAACGCTTCAGGAATTTCGTGCTCCTTCCAACGACGCGAGACCGATGTGCTGGTCGGGCGACACGAGCAGCATGCGCCGCAGATCGAACCGGCGATCGACCAGCGTCGGAACGGTCTGCGAATCGGCCATCTGCAGGGCCTCCTCCACGAGGAAGGCGTAGGGCACCGGGTCCGTGACGCGATAGAGATACGCGGCTTGGCCGTCCGCCGTCATCGAGCGGTCCGCTCCCCACCGCGGTCAAGAGCGTCGTCTGGACCGGCTCGTTGATGATCACGTACCGCACGGCCAGGAGTTTCAGCAGGTTGGGGCTTCCGATGTTGCGCCCACTCATTCTTGCCGCCCAGCAACTCATCGTAGCGTTGCAGCTCGTTGCCGTGGTAGCCCAGCACCGCGCGGACACGCTGCGACATCATGTAGTTCTCCAGCCCCTGGTACTCGTTGATGGACAGCACGCGGTAGACACCGGAGTCGGCTTGCAACGTCCTGACGATCGAATCGGGCGCGAAGCTCTCCGGGCCGGCGGGCTGAACTGGATGTAGCGGCGCTCGACGCTCCACAGGTCGAGCAGCACGAGAGGTCACCCACCAGAAAACCCCACCGGGCTCCGCCGATGCGGCTCGCGAAAGCGCAACGTTGCACAGGGCCGCGGCCGCGACGATGAGAACCAGGACGCGTACGGTGTCGGCCTGGAAGGCGGGGTAGTTCGCGGTCACGGCGCCGATGCGCTGAGGATCAGCGAGGCTCCGCATGATGCCCTGAAATGCACCCGCGAATGCCATGAGCACGGCGACTCCCGCGCCCCCGAGCCACCACCAGAGGGGAGTCTTGCGGGTCTCCGGTGCGGCGGTCAGCAGGGCCTGGGTCCCGAACGCGGCCAGCACCCGCCGTACTGAACGCCGTGAGGAAGAAGATCATCGACGGCGCGCGCGTGAGCTTGATGCCGGGGAGGATTGCGTAGGGGATGTGGTAGAACGGGTGTGGCCCCCAGCGCGAACAGGATCCCGTACGCTCCCAGGAAAACGAAGAACCAGGCGAGCCGGCGCTTGTCCCTGAGGTATGGGGCGAACGTCGCGAGCACGAGCACCACAACGCCCAGGTACTCGCTGTGCAGCTTGAAGAAATTGCGACCCCAATACTGGCCGAGAATCCCTGAGAAGGCCGGCCAGACCGTATTGAGGAGCTCTTCGGGCGGCATGGCCCACGACGTGGCGTACGCCCAACGGTCCGCCGTTTCCTTGGCGGCCCCGCGCGCCGCGAAGGCGAGGTATTCCTGAAACGGCACCAGCTGGACCGCGGCGATGCCGAAGGCCACGCCCAGCGCGAGCGCAAACAGCAGCGCCGAGCGCCACCAGGGGACCGCCGGCCGTGCATCGCTAAAGAACACCAGGAACGCCCAGAAGAACCCCGCGGCCATCAGCAGGTAGTACGTCATCTGGAAGTGGGGCGAGATCAGGCTCAACCCGACGGTGGCGCCGAAATACACATAGCGGCGCCAATCGCTGCGGACCACGGCCTGGTACAGGAACAGCAGCGCCAGCGGCAGCAGGGCGCTCACGAACAACTTGCCGTCGTGTCCCGGGCTGACGAGCGAGACCACCTGCCCCGTGAACATATAGGCCGCGCCGCCCACGAACGCCGCGCCCCACTCGAGCTTCAGGGTCCGCAGAAACAGGAACGTGAACAGCCCGGCCAGCACGATGTGGAGCATGAATCCCAGCGTGATTCCCATGTCCACCGGGAGCACGAGACGCAGCAGGAAGGTCGGGTAGAAGACGTCGCCCCCGATCGCCCCGATGAACGGCATGCCGCCGAAGATGTAGGGATTCCACTGTGGGAAGCCGCCCACGTGATGCAGGTACTCGGCCTCGAACAGGCGGAACGGATAGCCGTTCCGCATGTCGCTCATCGAGTTGATCAGAAAGTGGCCGGTCCAAAACGGCCAGAATGCCACGGCAACGGCCAGCGTGTAAACCAGCGCCGCGCTGAGAACCGGGAAGCGCTCGCGCGGCGTCATACGCTGCGCGGCGGGACGCCGCCCGGGAGTGCCATGACGACTCCTCCCGCGGCGAGCTCCAGCAGCGTGAGCCACACGCGCGACGCGACGGCCAGGATCACGGCGTCACCTCCGCCTACGCCAACGGTCATCAGGGCTTTCACGAGCGCTGCCTCCCGCACGAGCAGTCCGGCGGGCGCGAAGACGGCGATGATGCCGGCGACGTAGCTCCCGGTGAACGCGGCGACGTAGTCGGACCACGATCCCGCCGGGCTGTCGAACAGGCCGAGCGGCGAGGAGGCGGAACGCGGTGCCGTACACGATCCAGGGCAGCACCAGCATCAGCGGTGAACGCCGCGAGCTGCGCGGGCCGAGCTGGGACCAGAGCAGGCTCACCGCCGGCACCCGGGATTCGATCCACCGCCCCAGGCGCCCGCCTAGGCGGGGCAGCGCGAGCCCCACGACGGCCAGCACCGCCGCTACCACGAGCGCCGCCTGCCACCACCGCGCGTGGAGCACGGACGGCGTGAGCGCGGCGAGCACGAGCAGGCCGGTAAAGAGGAGAACGACCTGCTCCAGCAGCATCGTCGCCGTGGCGGCCATGGTCGAAAGGCCATAGCGCGCCGACATCACGGCCAGGCTGGCGAACTGCCACACGGCGCCGGGGAGGAAGCGCGCGAGGTTGGCGGTGAACCACACCCGGGCCGCATCGGCGTAGCGGATCCGCTGGGCGCACCAGCGCAGCGATACCGTCCACGCGGCGAGCAGGAGCGCCAGGTTGGCCCAGACGAGGACGGAGCCGGCGAGCAGCGGGATTGCATGCCAGGAGAGGCGGCGGGCCTGAATGGCCGGCCAATGCGGCGCTGCCACCCGCACCAGATAGTATCCCGCGCCGACCACGAATCGCGATCTGCGCCACCCGCACCCACCACGTTGCTCCCCTGCCGGCCACGCGCGTCGTTGCGGGGATTCCCAGTGGAACCTCGATTGCCGGGGGTTTGGGGTGAGGAGTTCCCGGAGCGGCGTACCGACCAAAGATACCACGCCGCCGAACGGTGCGCGACAAGGGGTTTGCCATGGTTTGGCGCGGGGCTATAGTACAGCCCCGATGCGCATCCTGCACGTCCTCACCGCCTTCCCCGCTCCACGGACGACGTCATCGTGCCCTGGCTGGTCGAGCTGCTGAAGCACCTGCGGGCCGCGGGGCACGAGGTGGAAGTGCTGACCTCAGCGTACAAGGGCGGGGCAACCGCGAGTTCGCCGGGATCCCGGTGCATCGGTTTCGCTATTTCCCGCGCGCTGGGAGGACTTGACACACGACGAAGCGGCACCTGACCGGATGCGGCACTCGTGGCGCTACCGCGTCATGCCGGTGTTCTACGTGGTGTGTGGCGCGTGGGCCGCTTGGCGTCTGGGCCGGCGGCAGCGCTACGACGTGGTGCACGTGCATTGGCCGGTGCCCCATGCGCTGTTCGGCTGGCTGATCCGGCGGGCGTGCGGGGCGCGTCTGGTGACGTCCTGGTACGGCGCCGAGCTGCGGTTGGTGAAGGGTCCCCTGCCCTGGCTGCGTCCGTTCGTGCGGTGGGCGCTCGGCACGTCGGATCAGGTCGTGGCGATTTCGTCGCACACCGCCCGCGAGATCGCCGCAGTCTCCGACGTCCGCCCGCGGGTCATCCCCTACACGATCGGGTTCACTGGGGCGGGCGCAGCCGTTCGCCCGGTCAGCGCCGCGCGACGGCCTCGGGGTGCTGTTCGTCGGCCGGCTCGTCGAGCGCAAAGGGGTGCGGTACCTGATCGAGGCGGTGCAGCGGCTGTCTCCCGCCCGGCGCGCCCGTCTGGTCATCATCGGTGATGGCCCCGAGCGGCAGCGGCTGGGGAGCAGGCGCAGCGCAGCGGTATCGAGGGCCAGGTCGAGTTGCGGGGTCGCGTGTCCGACCGCGACCTGCGGCAGGCGTACGCGGACGCGAGTGTCTTCGTCTTGCCGGCGATCGTGGACACGCGGGGAGACACGGAAGGCCTGGGAGTCGTCCTGCTCGAAGCGATGAGCTATCGGGTACCGGTGGTCGCGAGCGACCTGGGCGGGATCACGGACATCGTCACCGCAGAGGAGACGGGCCTCCTCGTGCCGCCGGCCGACGCCGCTGCCCTGACGGCCGCGCTCGAGCGCCTGGCTGGCGATGCCACACTGGCCGAACGGCTCGGCGATGCCGGATACCGCGTGGTGCAGGAGCGCTTCAGCTGGCCGGCGATTCTCGGCAGTGGGAGGCGTGCTACGCCGACGCAGCACGAACACGAGCTGGTATTGCCAGCGCAGCGGATCAGGCGCCAAGCCACCTCGGCCGGGGGTCCGAGGATGAAACGAGCCGGGGGTGCCGCCGCGCATCGAGCGCCACTTCACAGCGTGCCAGCGATCAGGCACGACCCGGATGATCTCCAGTCCGTTTCTTTCGAACAGGTCCCGCCATGCGGCGAGCGACAGCAGATGTTCGTTGATGTCCTGCTGCGCGGTGCCCTGATGCCCGAGCAGTCGCCATCCAATGAAATCCTGATTCGGGACCATGATGCACAGGCGTGCGCTGGGCGAGGCGACCCGCAGCATCTCCCGCAGGCCCCGGCCCATGTCGAGGAAATGTTCGAGCGACCCGAGGCACGTCACGTAGTCGAACCGGCCGGCGGCAAAGGCGAGAGGACTCGCCGGCGCCGACCGCGACCCCGCAATCCGGACATACGCGGCGCGCGAGGCGCACCGCTTCGCTCGAGAGGTCGACTCCGAACGCGTTGCATGCCCCCGCGCGCGCGCTGCGTGGAGGAGAAAGCCCGGCCCACAACTCACGTCCAACAGTCGGGTCCCGGGCCGTGCGTCCAAGAGGTCAGAAACAACGGATAAGCTTCGCGGGGTCGCATGCTTTGCAACCCACGGCCGGCGTAGTGCTGGTTGTACCACGCCTTCACTTCTTCGACGCCGGGCATGCCGCTGGCTCGTGGAGGGAGGGAGTAGGATAGCCCTGCAGGTTCTACTTGAGGAAGTCCACCCACCCTGCTTCGTTCGCTACGAAGCCTACGCTGCCGGAGGCGTTGAACACGACGCGGCGCGTTGAGGCCCCGACGGTAATGGACTTGAGTACGGTACGGGTCGTGGGATTGATGATGTGGATATTCCGTCTCCGACCGCGGTGCTGACGTACAACAGTCCGTTCGCTTGATTGCGGGCGATCCCATATCCACCGCCGCCCGGCAGCGGAAGGTTCGAGCCGATCTGCGCTCCGGTCGTGAGGGTTCCAGAACTGCACGTAACCCGCCTGATTCGCGATGTATAGGGTGTTCCCGTCGGGTGAGAGGTCGACTTTCTGCGGCACGCCGCCCACGGAGAACGTGCGGGAGATGGTGCGTGTTCGCAGGTTGAATTCGATCCACGGTCCCGCCCTGTCGGGTACTGACATAGAGTAGGGTATCCCGAACTGCCAGACCGTTCGCCGTGCCGGGAACCGGAAAGGCAACGACGGCTGCCTTGGTGGTCAGCCGGATACCGTACACGCTGTCCACGTTGGTGGTCACGTACAGGAACGAATCCCCTGGCGCCACGACTACCTCGAAGGGATCTCCCGTCACCGCAATGACATCAGTTTCCGTATTCGTGGAAACGTCCACGACGCCCACGTTGTCATCGAACTGATTGGTGACGTACGCTCGTGTGCCGGCGGAGTTGAACACAACTTCGGTCGGGACGTGTCCCACGGCAACCGATGATCCAAATAACGCGGAGGGCAGATCCGTGCGGCCCAACTTGGCGAGGTCGAGTTGGGTGACGTATGCAACCCCTCCAGGGGAGATTGCCGCACCGTAAGGCCGGCCCCCGAGCGCGATACGGGCGGCCAGATTCGAATCGTGGACGGTAATCGTGGCGAGTGCTGTGAAGAGGAGTGTATCGGAGCCCGCGAGCTCCTTGAAGCTCGCCGTGATCGTTGCGGAGCCGGCGCGGCTTCCCGTATGCACGATCCCGAAGGGTGTTACCGTTACGACGCTGGTATCACTCGAGGCGAGCGCGGGTCGGAGCCCCCGATTGCGTTCCCCGCGCTGTCCGTGATTGCCGTACGAACCTGAACGGTCGCGCCCTGCGGTATGCTCGTATCGGCCGGAGCAATCGTCACGGCCGTCGGGCGCCGGCGGGTGCGCTGGGCTCGTTGCTGCACGACGCGGCCCACGTGACCGCCGCAAGCGTGAGCAACTGCGTAGCGCGCCGGATGTGGTGTGAGGCAGGATGTGCCACGCTCACGACTCCGAAGGAGGGGCACAATCATGGTACCGTTGAATTTTGAGGCTCGCAAGCGTTTGGTGCGTGTCCGCGCGGCGTGCGGTGTTGCGTTCACGCAACACGACTTCACTCTGTCCGACGAACGATCCTCCCGCAGCTGCTCCACCTCGCGCCGCAACGCCCGCGTCTCCTCGAGCGCTCCCGCCACCATCTCGCCCACGAAGCCGAACCCGAACAGGATCAGGCCCGCCAGGACGAGCAGCATGATCAGGTTGAGAATCGGGCGGAATCCCACTCCGTAGACGTAGCGCTCGACCAGCGCGTAGATGCCGACCAGGAAGCCCAGCAGGAAGAGCACCGCCCCGACACGCCGAAGAAGAGCATCGGCTTGCGGCCGAACCGCAGCTGGAACCACACCGACAGCAAGTCCAGCACGCCGACGGGATGCGGCTGATGCCGAACTTCGATCTCCCGGCGCGGCGCGGGTGGAGCGGGATCGGCCGTTCCGCGAGCCGGAAGCCTTGCGTCGCGGCGATCACGACCATGAAGCGGTGCCAGTCGGGTCGGCTGGGGATCGCGTCCATGACCTCCCGGCGGAATGCCTTGACCGAGTTCAGGTCGGTCACGCGGACGCCGAAGAGCCAGCGGCACAGGCCATTGTAGACCCAGGAGACAAAGCGCTTCTCGTAGTGGCCCTGCTTGGCGCCGGTGACGACGTCCGCCTCGCCCGCCAGGATCGGCGCCAGGAGGCCGGGGATGTCGGAGGGCGCATACTGCAGGTCCGCGGGATAGAAGACCAGGATCCTGCCCCGGGCGGTCTCGGCGGCCGATTTGAGGGAATCGGCGATGCCGCGCCGGCTGCGGTGCGTCACGACCCGCAGGAAAGGGTTCGCCGCCGCGAGCTCGTGCAGCACGGTCGCCGACCGGTCCTCACTGCCGTCGTTCACCACGATCAGCTCGGCCGCATAGGGGAGCGGCCAACAGCGCCTCCCGGGTTTGCCGGACGAACTCCGGGAGGTTCTCGGCTTCGTCGTTGGCCGGGGCGAGGATGCTGACGTCGGGCATGACGACCGGCGTGGCGAGGCTCATATCCGCTTCCGCATCCGCGCCGGCAGGATCCCGAGCTGGTCACGGTACTTGGCCACCGTGCGCCGGGCGATCTTCACGCCCTTCTGATCGAACAGCTCGACGATCTGCTGGTCGGTGAGCGGGCTCTTGGGGTCTTCGTCCCCGACGAGCTTTTCAATCTGCGCCTTGATCGAGCGGGCGCTGGCATCCTCGCCCGTCGTGGTCGAAAGACCGCTCGAGAAGAAGAACTTGAGCGGCAACAGGCCCCGCGGGGTCTGCACGTACTTCTCGTTGGTCACGCGGCTGACGGTGCTCTCGTGCATGTTGATGACGTCGGCGACTTCGCGGAGCGTGAGCGGCTTCAGGTACTCGACGCCCTTCTCGAAGAACTCGCGTTGCCGGTCCACGATGAAGTTCATCACCTTGAGCATCGTCTGCCGGCGCTGCTCGATCGCCTGGATCATCCAGTGCGCGCTGTTCATCCGCTGGTTGATGAACTCCTTGTTCTCGCCCTGGAACTGCTTCTTGTCGCGCGCGATCTCCTGGTACACCTTGGAAATGCGCAGGCGCGGCAGGCCGGTGTCGTTCAGGAACACGTGGTACTGCGCCGTCGATCTTGTCGACGACAAGGTCGGGGATGATGTAGTTGATCGGTGGCGGCGGCGTGCTGCAGGCCGGGCTTGGGATCGAGCTTCGCGAGGTCGTCCGCCGCGGCCTGCACCTCGACGCGGCGAGAGCCCGAAGCGCTTGGCCAGGTCGCTCCAGCGGTGGGCGATCAGGTCGTCGAACGCCTCCTTCACCAGCCGGTACGTCAGGGTCTCCGTGAGCTTCGCGTCCTCGAGCTGCAGCAGCAGGCATTCGCGCAGATCGCGCGCTCCCACGCCGGGCGGATCGAGCTGCTGAATGACGTGCAGCATCTCCTCCGGCCTCGGCGAGCGTGTACGGCTGCACTTCGACCTCGATCTCCGACTCGACCGCGAACTCCTCCAGCAGCTGGTTGGCGCCACGCACGATGTCCTCGAGGGTCGCGCCGAGGTAGCCGTCCTCCGCGATGTTCCCGAGGAACTCATCCGCCAGCAGCCGCTGGCGCGGGGTCAGGTCCAGCATCTGGACCTGATCCTTCAGGTAGTCGGAGAGATCCTTGGCCTCGACCGGCACCGGATCGACGTATTCCCGGGCCTCGCTGAAGTCGCCGCGGCGCGCCGTCGGAGCCGTTGTCGAGCAGCAGCTTCTCCCAGTCCGGCTCATCGTCGCCCGCGGTCTTCGCCTTCTCCTTCTCGGCCTTCGCCTCGTCGACGAGGGGAACCTCGGTCTCTTCCTCCGGCTCCACCATTTCGAGGAACGGGTTCCCGAGCAGCTCCTGCTTCAAGTGCTGCTGCGAGGTCGAGGAGCGGCATGTACAGGCAGATCCATCGCCTGATACAGGCGTGGATTGATCCGCAGCTCCTGGCGCATCGCCGCGTGCTGGTGCAGGCCGGTCTTCATGCGGCGGGCGTCAGGCGCGCACGCAGCCGCGCCGTGAGGGTGGGGCCGAAATACAGGTTGGCGACCTGGTTGTCGAACACCAGCTCGCTGCACCGTGCCGGCGACCTGCACCTTGCCTTCGAACATGATGTACGCGCGATCCACGATGTCCAGCGTCTGCTCGACGCTGTGGTCGGTGATCAGCACGCCGATGCCGCGGTGGCGCAGCCCGGCGACGATGGTCTGGATGTCGTGCACGGCGATCGGGTCCACGCCGGCGAACGGCTCGTCCAGCAGCATGAACTTCGGCTGGGTGACGAGGGCGCGGGTGATCTCGAGGCGGCGCCGCTCACCGCCCGACAGCTGGTAGGCCTTCTGGCGTCGCAGGTGCTTGATGGTCGAGCTCCTCGAGCACGCTCTCCAGGCGGGTCGGCCCGCTCGTCGTCGCTCAGCGGGAGCATCTCGAGAATGGCCAGGACGTTCTCCTCGACGGTCAGCTTGCGGAACACCGACGGCTCCTGCGCCAGGTATCCGAGGCCGCGCCGGGCGCGCCGGTACATCGGCTCGTGCGTGATGTCCTGGCCGTCCAGGGAGATCTGTCCCTGATCGGCCCGGATCAGGCCGGTCATCATGTAAAACGTGGTGGTCTTCCCCGCCCCATTCGGGCCGAGCAGGCCCGACGATCTCGCCCTGCTCGAGCTGGATGCTCACGTCGTTGACGACACGGCGGCTCTTGTAGGCCTTCACGAGGTGGTGTGCCTCGAGCACGCTGGCTTCCGCCGACGCGCGTGCGGCGGCGGTGGCCGCCTCATCGCGCACCAGGGCGCGCCCGGCGGCGTCACGAAACAGCCGGATGAGCTCGTCGCGGTCGTCGGGGATGTCGAACCACACGTCCAGCGAGAACGCGACGGGCGCCTCGCTCCACAGGCCGCCGACGGGCAGCGTCACGATATCGAGCTGCGCCAGCCGCGGCAGCACGGAGTTGCCGAGATGGGTGCGCACGTCATCGCCGGAGAGCTGCGCCGGGTCCGGCGCCCGCGCCCCCATGGTTTCCTGCTGCAGGCGCAGGTAGTCCTCGCGATAGGCGATCGCCAGCTCCGCGAACGACGTGCGGCCGAGCGAGTCCGCGATGCGCGCCAGCGCAGCGACACCGAGCGTGAGCGATGTGCTGCCCACCGCCAGCAGCTCGGCCAGTCGAGGCGTGAGTGGCCGGGCGGTCACCGGCGTGCCTTTCGGTTTGTGGTGCGCGGCCTTCCGGTCTTCCCCGCCTTGACGCTGTCGGTCGCGGTGCTGTCCTTGGGCGCGGCGCGGTGGCACGGGCTCGAGCTGTACGCCGTCGGCCTGCCCGGTCACCATCACGCGATCGATCTTGTCGCCCTTCATCGCGATATCGATCACGGCACCGCGGGAGTAGTTGAGCGACGGTGGCGCCGTGGAGTCGCGCTGATTGCGGAGGTGCGTGAAGGCGCGGGCGGAGCCCCGGCCACCAGGCGGTCCAGGGTCCCGCGGCCTTCCCGGCGCGGCAGTCGTGTGCGTCCAGTGGCCGGTGATCGTGTCGCCGGCGATCCAGTCTTCCTCCGCGGTGCTCGGTCGTATCCCGCTTGGAGGTGGAGCGTGCATCGCGGTAGGCCCGGGCAGCCGGTGAGCACCTCGTCGGGGGCGTCGAGCGCGAGTGAGTCGGCCTCGATGGAATGCTGGCTCGACAGCGCATCGCGGACGGGACGAGTCGCCCCAGGCGAACACCTGCTGCAGTTTGCGATTCCCCATCACGAGGTGGATGGTGTCGCGCGGTGAGCCGCCAGTCCGCGCCGATCGCCTTTCCGGCGCCGAGCGCCTTGATCACGCGCACCTCACGCTGCTGCAGCGCGAACTCGATGCGCCGGCCGAGCAGGCGGTAGCTGCGTACGCCCTGGCCCCGGACCTGCGGCTTGCCGATCAACACGGCGATCCCCGCGGTCTCGTTGCGCATCAGGAGTCGGCCTGGGCGGAGAGGTCGCTGCGATCGATCGTGACGTTGCCTCCCGCCCACATCCGGTCGTTGCCCTTCATCCGCACCCGGTCCCCCACGATGATGTAGGGCTCGCCCGAGTCGGCGACTGGGCCGGTAGGTGATGGTGGGGCGCGTGGTGGCGTACATCTCGGCGGTGTCCCGGATGCCGTGGGCGACCCGATAGTAGGTCAGGTTGGGCCCGCGGAGCACGGAGCCGCTGGGAAGCGCATGTCGGCGACGACGTCCTTGTGCGCTTCGAGCCGCTCCTGGCGGACAAAGTACGACGCCGTCATCGCGTCGATGGAGAAGGCGGTGTCGCGGATCTCGACGTTGACCCAGCAGGTCGAGGCGCCCCACGCCCGCAAACCAGGCGATGCTGTCCGCGGCGAGCGTGCTGGTCGTACCCTGGCAGTGCGCGCGAACGCCGCCGCCCGCGAACAGGTTGGTCTCCCCTTGCGCACCTCGACCTGGCGCCCGGAATGCCCGACCGTATCGATCACCACGTGGCACGGCGACCCGGCTCCCGTGTCACGGGCGCGGTCGGCGTGCGCGGCGGACGGCGTCGAGGCGCCGGTTGCTGGATCAGGGCGAGGGCGAAGCATGGCCAGGATCATTGGTCCGGGAGCGAAACTGGCCGCCCGTTCCCGTTGGGTGCCGGGCCACGACATCTCTGAAGTCCGGGTCGGAGACGAACCCCTCGCCCGAAACGTGGCGGTCGGGGGCGTCGAAGACGAACGGGACATCGGATGTGACTTGGTTCTTCGTTTCGCTGTAGTGCAGCGTCGCAGTCTTCAGGGTGCGGCCGTCGGTCGTGACGACGGAGACATTGCCGCGGCGCTTCCATGTCCCCGTTGCGCCAGTTGTACGTGCCTTCGCGCGACGTCAGCGATGGACGACTTCCCGCCATCCGCTTTGTAGAACGTGATGTGGACGTTGCGCAGTCAGGAGCGGTCTGCGTGGGCGAGAAGAAGTAGGCGGTGTCGGCGCGCACGTCCGCGCCCGCGGCACGCCGGCGCTGCCGTGACGTATATGTGACATGCCGATGCAGCACCTGGTCGGCTGTGTCGGCCAAGCGCCGCGGTGCGCGATCGAGCTGCCGCCGTCCCGGCACGCCAGCATCGCGGCCCCGATGCCAAGCAGCACCGAACACGCGCCCGTTCATGCGAGCCTGGCCTTCATGAGGTCGTGCAGATGCACCATCCCCACGACTGCTCGCGCCGCCGTCGAGCACCGGGAGCGCCATGATCCCGTACTGCTCCATCACACCGATCGCCGCCCCCGGCGAGCGCGTCGGCGGTCGTGCACTTGGGGCGCGGGTCATGACATCGGCGACCGGCGTGTCGAGGAAGCGATCGGTCCGCTCCATCAAACGCGTCAGGTCGCCCGCGGTCACGACGCCCACCAGGGCGCCCTTGTCATCGACAACGGCCACGGTGCCGCGCCGCTTCGCCAGCAGGACGACGCACTCCCGCATTGGCCGGTCGGGGCGCAGCATGGGGACGTCGCGCATGATCATGACGTCGCCAACCCGGACGAGCAGCTTCCGTCCGAGCGCGCCGCCCGGGTGGAGGGCGGCAAAGTCATCGCGACGGAATCCCTTGTCCTCGAGCAGCGCGACCGCCAGCGCGTCGCCGAGGGCGAGCGCCGCCGTGGTGCTGGCCGTGGGGGCGAGGGTTTCGGGACAGGCCTCTTCCGTGACGGCCGCGTCGAGCACCACGTCGGCCTGGCGCGCGAGCACGGAGTCAGGCTCGCCCGTAATGGTGATGATTGGCACGCTGAAGCGCTTCAGCTGCTCGATCAGGCCGAACAGCTCGTCCGAGGCGCCGCTCTTCGAGAGCAGCACGGCTGCGTCCTCGGCGACCGACGATGCCAAGATCGCCGTGCAGGCTGTCCACCGGATGGAGGAAGGTCGCGGGCGTGCCGGTCGAGGTGAAGGTCGCGGCGATCTTGCGGGCGATCAGGCCGGACTTCCCGAGGCCGGACACGATGACGCGTCCCTTGACCCCCGCCAGCAGGCGCAACGCGGCGGCGAAGCTCGGCCCGAGTCGCTCGGCGACCCGGCGGATCGCCGCCGCCTCGAGCAGCAGCACCCGCCGACCGCGCTCAATCGGATCCGCGGCTTCGGCCGGTGCCACGCTGCGTCTCGAAGTATTGCGCCAGCAGCCCCGGCCACTCGCCGCGGGCCTTGAGCAGCCGCTCGGCCACTTCGCGGACGGCGCCCTGCCCGCCCGGAGTGGAGGTCACGTAGCGCGCCGCTGCTTTCACTTCGGGCATCGCGTTGGCGGGCGCGATCGGCGAGACCCACCGCCCGCAGCACGGGAAGGTCCGCGAGGTCATCGCCGACGTAGGCGCACTCCTTCGAGCGTGACGACCCCGGCGTGCCAGCAGATCCAGCCAGCGTGGCGAGCTTCTTCTGGGGAGCCACCTGCAACAGTTCATCGACCTCCATCTCTTTCGCGCGCGCTTCGGATGCTTCGGACTCGCGGCCGCTCAGGAGCACTACCCAGAGGCCAACCGTCCGCAGCAGCTTGACGCCGAGGCCGTCCAAGCACATGAAAGCGCTTGAATTCGAGCGGATGGTCCGCGACCAGGCCGACGTACAGGCCGCCGTCGGTAAACACGCCGTCGATGTCGAGCCCTACCAGCTTGATGCGCTTGGCGAGCGCGGCAGGGATGGTCCGGGACTTAGGCACGGACCGCCTCCCGGGCGCGCTGCCAAATCTCGAGCGCCATGCTCACAAGCCCGGCGAAGCTGGTCCAGCGGCACCATGTTCGGCCCGTCGCTCGGAGCGTGTTCGGGGTGGGGATGTGTCTCGAGGAAGAACGCGTCAGCACCAGCCGCGGCGGCGGCGTAGAGGAGCGGAGGAACGAACTCCCGCAGGCCGCCACTGGCGCCGTCGGTTCCCTGTCCCGGCTGCTGCACCGAATGGGTCGCGTCGAACACCACCGGCACGCCGCACGCAGCCCGCAGCCGCAGGAAGTTGCGCATGTCCACGACCAGGTCACCGTAGCCGAAAAACGTCCCGCGCTCCGTCACGGCGATTTCGGGGCCCCACCCGCCCGCACTTTCCAATCGAGCCGGCCATGGCTTCCGCCGACATCCACTGCCCCTTCTGACGTTGACGGCCCGGTTCGCGCGACCCACGGCGACGAGCAGGTCGGTTTGGCGGCAGAGGAACGCCGGGACCTGCAGCACGTCGGCGATCCGCGCGGCGGCCGGGACCTGAGCGGCTTCGTGCACGTCGGTGAGGACCGGCAAACCGGTGGCGGTGCGCACCCGGTCGAGGGCGGCGAGACCCCGCTCGAGCGCCGGGCCCCCGGGCCCCGGCGAGCCGGGAGCGATTCGCCTTTGTCGTAGGATGCCTTCGAAGATGACGTGCAGCCCGAGCCGCGCGCCCAGCTCCGCCAGCGCCTCCGCGACGCGGAGGTTCAGGTCGTCCGATTCGACTCACGCAAGGCCCCGCGATGAGAAACGGGGCTACGGCGAAGTGGAGCGACACGCTCAGTCGAGCAGGCTCGCGACGCCCGGCGCCTGACGCTGCCGCGCGCCGGCCGCCGGGGCATTCCGGTGGTGCTGGCGGGCGGCCCCAATGAATCCGGCGAAGAGGGGTGTGGCCGCGTGGGCCGGGACTTGAGCTCCGGGTGGAACTGGCAGCCTACGAACCAGGGATGGTCGGGAAGCTCGATCATCTCAACCAGCGAGCCGTCGGGCGAAAGGCCGGAACAGCGCATGCCGAACTCGGCCAGCACGTCGCGATAGGCGTTCGAGACCTCGTAGCGGTGACGATGGCGCTCGCTCACCTCCGCACTGCCGTAGATCTGCGCCACGCGCGATCCCGGGCGCAGCTTGCACGGGTAGGCGCCCAGCCGCATGGTGCCGCCCATCTCCTGGATCCCTTCCTGCGACCGCATCAACGCGATGACCGGGTTTTCACACTCGGGCTCGAACTCGCTCGAGTTCGTGTTGGGGATCTTGCACACGTTGCGCGCGAGCAATACGTAAATCTGAACGAAGTAATACC
>ERZ1370068.8626-contig-7465_pt1 | contig 46656 bp, 74 predicted proteins | sample MGYA00561227_ERZ1370068 | MGnify/ENA primary metagenome ERZ1370068 (study PRJEB38410, sample SAMEA6850437) | metagenome | study: Metagenomic assessment of the ecological functions of the soil: analysis of the soil microbiota associated with the... | reverse complement strand
GGTTACGTATTGCTAAACAAAGTGGCGAGGCCTTCTGTCTCGATCGCGACTGGCAATCGGTTGAGTCGTGCAGTACGGAAAAGAGTGAGACGGCCGTAACCCCAAGTGATTTGGCGTACATCATCTACACCTCGGGGTCGACCGGCCAGCCCAAAGGAGTCCTCATCGAACATCGTTCTTTAGTGAATTTCCTCTGGTCGATGAAACAGGAACCTGGCCTCACCGCTGCGGACGTACTCGTTGCGGTTACCACGCTGTCGTCGATATCGCTGGTCTTGAACTCTATCTACCTCTGATCTCCGGAGCCCGTTTGCAGATTGCGCCGCGGGAGGCGTGTAGGTCGCGTGGACGCGGCGGCCTTGAGCGAGCTACTGCTTGTCTCGGAGCGACCGTCATGCAAGCCACGCCGGCCACGTGGCGGATGCTCGTAGAATCCGGCAAATCAATACCGCGATTGAAGGCCCCGTGCGGCGGCGAGGCTCTCACTGAGCATTGGCCTGCCGGGGATTCGGCTTGAGCGAGCAAGTAAGTTGTGGAACATGTATGGACCAACAGAAACAACTATCTGGTCCAGTGTGCATAGAGTGATCGCAGACGGCCAGGCGCCGGTAGTGGAGTTGGGCCACCCGATCGCCAACACTCAATTTTACGTTCTGACGAACAGCGCAGTTGGTTCCACCCGGCGCCCGGCGAGTTGTATATCGCTGGCGATGGCGTCGCTCGTGGCTACCACAATCGGCCCGCACTCACTAACGAAAAGTTTGTTCCTGATCCTTTTGCGCAAAAACCAGGAGCACGCATGTACTGCACTGGTGATCGCGTTCGCCGCCTGAGTGCGGGCAGTTTGCACTACCTGGAGAGAGTGGACTATCAGGTCAAGATTCGTGGCTACCGCATAGAAATTGAGATGTTGAGGCCGCCATTAGCAAACACGAGAACGTCAAGCAAGCTGTGGTCGTGCGAAGATGAGCGTTCGGGAGAAAAGCGACTCGTCGCCTACGTGGTGGAGAGCTGGCGACGTGGCCGGCAACGGTAATGGGCACAGCGCTGCGAGGAAGACTGGGCTGGCGGCAACTAATGGTGGGAATGGACACCACGTTCCAGCGGTCGCACTAATGCCGTCGCAAGGTGAATGGCGCATCTTTTTGAAAGAGTTTCGCTGGACTACATGGTGCCTGCCCAGTTTGTTGTTTTGATGAACTACCGCTTACCCCAAACGGCAAGATCGATCGTAGTGACTGCCAGCCCGCGGACTGAGATCTGTGGTGACGATTTTCTGGCTCCGCGCGACAGCCTGAACTGCAACTGGCAAAAATCGGGAGAAGGTGCTTCGGGAAGCAACCAATCGGTATCCGAGACAATTTCTCTCGACCTGGGCGGGCATTCGCCAATGGCCGTGCGCCTATTTATGCAGCTCAACAGGTTCGAACGGAGTCTTCCCCTCGCGGTACTTTTTTCAGGCGCTGACCATCGAGCAACTGGCAACCGTCCTGCGTGAACAAGGTTGGGAGTTCATCCTGGTCCTCGCTGGTTCCCTGCGCGCAGGCGGCTCGGCACCGCCGTTCTTTGTGTACATTCGTTGGGCGCCAACCTGGTCAGCTATCAATCACTCGCCTCGAGAATGACACAGATCAGCCGTTCTTTGGACTGCAACCTGCTGGTTCGACGGGAAGGAAGAGTCGCATACCCGCGTTGAGGAGATGGCCGCGCACTACTTTGAAGGGAGATCCGAGCACTACAACCTGAAGGCCCGTATTTGCGGCGGCGTCTGTCTCGGCGGCACCATCGCCTTCGAGATGGCTCAACAACTGCAGCAGGCTTGGTGAGGAAGTGGCCCTGCTGGCCCTCATCGACAGTTATCGCCCGCTCCAATTTAGGGACAACATGCCCAGAGTACACTGGCAAGGTTTGGCACCACTCGCCGATTATCACTCAGCCATATGCTGCTGCGTAATCCAGGAGAACAACTCAGCTATCTCCAGGAAAGGGCGCGAAATCTCTATCTCAGATTGCGTCAGAGCCTTGCAACATGGTCGGACAAACACGCCTGGAGTCCAGGCCGGTTCTTTTGAGCAGAACTTGCGGCGCGTCTTTGAGGCACCACAGGCAGAACGACATTACAAACCAGCGGTCTATCCTGGAAAGGTCACGCTGTTCTGGTCCAGCGCAACACCACCAGGATCTATCTCGATCGCAGATTGCACCGGGGTGAGCGGCGGCGAAGGGATTCGTGGGAGGTACATGCAAATCTGGGGATCGAGTATGTCCATGATTGTTGTTCATCCAAGTGCTCGCCAAATTGCAGGCTGTTATTCGAAATTCCTCAAACTAATGCGAGGGATACTTGGTTCTAAACCTTTCAATTTTCCGGTCCTGAGGAAAGATCCCGCAGGACTCGGTTTTTAGCCCCACTCGCAGCGCGCCCTCGCTACGAGCTAAACGGTGCAGAGGCCCACAAATTGATGAAAATGGGACAAAACTGGAAGTCACGCTCAAACCTGAATTGCCGGGAGTAGCGGATGGCCATCTTCTGTTTCTCGTCCGATCGTTGAGAGCCTATGGCGCTCGAAGATGATGAGGTGCACGTCTGGCTCGCTACCTTACAGTCTCTTCCTCGGTGATTCTAGATCTGGCGCACGTCTGATGAGAAACAGCGAGCTCTCAAATTTCACTTTCAACGCGAATGTGATCGTTTCATCGGTCGCGCGGACTACTGCGGGCGATTCTTGAGTTGTTATTTGGCCCAGGCCCCGGAGCAGATCCATTTCTCGTACAATGAATTCGGTAAACCTGCTCTGCTAAATGGACTGGCTGACAGCTCACTGGAATTCAATCTCTCGCATGCAGACAAATCGCGCTCTGTTTGCTATTAGCCGGCACCGGAGAGTTGGTATCGATATTTCCGAGAGAATATGAGCGACCTTGCTAATGAAACAGTAGCAAAGTGATTTTTTCTCCACCCGTGAACAGAAGACCCAGTACCCTGACTCCCGAGGAAATTTATGCGCTGTTTCTTTACTTGTTGATGCAAAGAGGCGCTCGTGAAGGCACAGGGAGAGGGTCTTTCAGTTCCGCTAAGCGAGTTTGATGTGTCTCTTCTCCCCGACGAGAGACAGCCGCCCGGCTTGGCGTCAGAGCGGGGAACGAATGCTACGGACTGGTCGCTCCACGAACTGGCGGTAGGTTCTGACTATACTGCAGCGCTTGGTGGTCGAAGGCCACAATTGGCAACCCACCGCTGGCAACCCTCATTGTGAGTACAGTGCTCCGTCGAGGAGGTCACTAATACCGTACGAAAAGTTCCTGCCTCGACCGATAGATATCGTTGGATACTCTTCATCCGATAGTTGACGCTTCAGGAAATATTCTACTTTTCCGGTAATAGAGATCATTTTTCTTCGATTGCATCCTGATTCCACTGACGCTTTTCGAGGAAACCGCAGCATCAGGAAACGCCGGATTTTGTCTGGCGCTGGATCGCGGGTCCCCAGACAGGTGCGCACGGTCCCGTCCGTCCATTTATCCGTCCAATTCAGGAACGACGACACGTAACGCGGCGTGGGAGTCTGATATTTAAAGAAACCGGACGGCGACCTGACTTGAACGGTATCCGGCGCGATGGCGAACCAGCTGTCACCAACCTGAGTCACGCCGGCAACAGGCAGATCCTCGCGCGAGATGCGCTGAAAACCAGTCAATCAGCATATGATCGTTACTGGCCAGCAGTCGTAACACCACGCGTGTTCCAACCAACAGCCGGCGATACAGCTCAAAGATATCGATGGTGGCGAATGGTCGCACAGGCGCATATGATGGCGCTTCTCGCTGGTCGCCGGCACGATCAGCCGAGCTGAAGCGCGGTTGCGCAACTCAGGGTGGAACCTGAATCGAGCTGGACCGGCTTTTTTCAGAACCTGCCCAATCGTTGACCGACGTAGGTCGTGGATCAGCGTGGCAACCAGATCATGTGGTGCTTCATCGCCAGCCACGGCTGCCGAGGGGAGGAGCTGATCGGGCCCCTGCTCAATCCACCGGCCGCGTGTTGTGCTGCATTCCGGCGCCGCCGCGGATTCTCGAGTTCGATCAGAACGGCGGCGTCGTCACGGCGTGGGCAGCCAGTAAACGATACGAGTGCCGACGACGGAGCATGGCATCACCGTCGGCTGGCTGGAAACAACGTCTGGTCGCGGGCAACGGCAAGGGCGACCACATCGCCTTGAATTTCGAGCACCGGGGAGATTCCTGCCGTGCAGATCGGCAGAAAAAATCAGAGCAAGGGCAGCAACGACACTGCCAACCTGAATGCTCCGCCAGTATTCGTCTACGCGAAGACCAACGAAGTGTTCGTCGCCGATTGCGTCGAACCGTCGCGTGATCGTCTTCGATGCCGACACCGGCGTACAAACGCCATTGGGGCGTACGGGAAACGGCCGGACGATGCGTTCACGTTCCCGGCCCGCAGCAATGATTCAGGGACCGCCGCAGCAATCGTTCAGCACGCTTGCACGCGGTGAAGGTCGTCTCGAACGACGACCCAGGTACGTCGCCGACCGCAGCAACAACCGGCTGCAGGTATTCAGACTCGACGGCACATTCGTGCGGGAAGCATTTTTGTCAATCGGAACACGCTTCAGGCAGAGGGGACGGTCCACAACTTCGCGCTGTCACGGGATCCGTCGCAACGATATCTCTGTCGCCGATGATCTGAACAAGGCCATCCACATCCTCGATCGGTAGACGCTCACGCTGCTCGATTCGATCGGCGGCCACGGCGGACACAACGCGCGGAAATTTCTTCACCTGCACAGCTTCCAGCGTCGCAGCCGACTCAAAGGGCAATCTGTTTGTCGGTAGAGGTCAACGACGGCCAGCGCCGCCACTACCGGGTCCGCATACTGCGGAATGGGAAACCTGGCGAACCCCGCCATGGAACGTGACGACGCAGAATGAGGGCGCCGCCCCGCAGAGCGCAGCCTGCGAGGCGGCGGTGACTTCAATTCAGTGCTTGCCGTGCACGCGCTACCTGCGTTGTCCAGGACGTATTCCGCCACCGATGCCCCAGCACCTGACCATCGTCGGTCGCGGAGCGGAAATGGATGCCGGCAAAGATGCGCGTTCTTCACTTCGTTGAGCGCAGAGTAAAAACTCTTGAACGAGCGAGACGCCAGGCATCAGATCGTTGTCGGCCTTGAAGTGTGTTTTCTCGCCGAAAATATCAGCCAACAATCGCGCCCGCGGCGCCGCTCATGACAGGAATGTCCCGACGGGCCCGGGGTGTGCCGGCGTGGCAAAGAGGGGAGTCCACGACGCATCCTCGATTGCAGTGGCGGATTGCCGTCGGTGGCCGCGAGCGGAATCGCCGTGATCGGTCCTGGTAGAACACGTAGGTATTTCGCTTCCCAGCAGCCAATGGCTGCATCAGCTATCGACAGATTCACGAGGGCGAGGATCCGTGCGTTTTCGAGCACCGACGATCCGTGCCAGCCACGGCCGTCGATCCCGTCGCGATCCCTCTATCGTTCCCTTTGTCGTCATCGCGCTGGATCAGTTCGACGGCGACGTTGTTCCAGATATAGCTGGCCGTGCTGGCCGCCCAGAACCACGCGGCGATCGTCTGTCATGCATGGAGCGCACCGGTGGCACCATGGTCTTCGTTTCATTGAAATCAAAGGTGTAGCGCGCGCTGTTCAACGCCGGCGGCCCGGCCGGGTGGAATTGTCCAGGGTCGTGATGACCCATGGTCATACGCGAATTGCGAACGGCGCCCGGTAGAAATCCAGGCGGCGTCGGACGCCATTGCCCGACGTTCATGCCACCGAGGAATGGCGGCGGCGCGGGTGAAGCCGTCGCCGTTGCGCCAGGTGACGATCTGAGTGGCGACCGAGGTGCGCCCCCACGCGGCACCGCTCGCGATCGCAGCCGCACTCGCGAGTGCCAATGGCGGTCATCGATGTGGCGAGGCGTGCGTCGAGCGCCGCTTTCTGCGTCGGATACAACGCCAGCAACGCGGTGTATGCGGCCTGGACGGCTGCCGCCTCGCGCGATGCCCGGCCGGTCCTGCCGGCGCGACATGAATCAAAGCGGCGTTCGATGCCGTTGACCGCGTCGTGAAGACTGATGCCTGAACGATCGCCGTCACCCGGCTCATGTTGAGTGGTGACGTCGCGGCGATCAGCCCCTCTCGAAACATCATTTGATTCAGTTGATCACTTCATCGGCTTTCTCGCCGACGCCGCCGACAAGATGGCGGACAAGCGCGAGGCATGGCCTGGGATCTTTCGCATCGAGGACCTCCTGGTGTTCAGCCACCGGGAATCGATCGCCAGTAAAGAGGGAAGTACGTCCTACATGGAAAGTTGCCGCTTCGAAGCCAGATACCGACGAGGTTTGCGGGGAATCCGCCGACCGGGAGAGGGCGCCCTGGCGAGGCGCCATCATTTCACCGGAATTGGAGGCATTGGCATGAGCGGCATCGCGGAAGTGCTGCTCAATCTGGGCTACCAGATCTCGGGCAGCGACGTGAAACTGTCGCCGATCACCGAGCGCCTGGCCGTCATGGGCGCCCGTGTCTTCGAAGGCCACGCCGCGTCCAACATCGCCGGGCGCGCGCGCTCTGGTCGTGAGTTCCGCGGTGGACGAACAGAACCCGGAAGTGCAGGAGGCACGCCGCCTGCAGATCCCGGTCATCCCGCGCGGCGAACTGCTGGCCGAGCTGATGCGCCTGAAGTACGGCATTGCGGTGGCCGGCAGCCACGGCAAGACCACCACCACCTCCCTGACCGCCACCATCCTGAATTTCGCCGGCCTCGACCCCACCGTGGTGGTGGGCGGACGCGTCGGCACCATGGGCGGGTCGAACGCCCGCGTGGGCCGCAGCGATTTTCTGGTGGTGGAAGCCGATGAGAGCGATGGCTCCTTCCTCAAACTCGCGCCCATCATCGCCGTCGTCACCAACGTGGATCGCGAACACCTGGACCACTACCCCATCGCTCGACGACATCCGCGCCGCCTTCATCGAGTTCGTCAACAAGGTGCCGTTCTTACGGCGCCGTGATCGTCTGCCTCGACGATCCCAATGTGCAGGGCCTGCTGCCCGAGATCCGCCGCCGCACCATCACCTACGGCACCACCGCGCAGGCCGATGTGGAAGCCACCGATGATCGTCTGCGGCCCGTTCGTCAGCGAGTTCAATATCCGCTATCGCACCACCGATCTGGGCCGCTTCACATCTGCGCATCCCGGGCCGCCACAACGTGCTCAACGCCATGGCCGCGATCGCCGTCGCCATGGAACTCGAAGTCAAGCCCGACGTCATCCGCGAAGGTCTCGCCACCTTCAGCGGCGTCGACCGGCGCTTTCAAATGCGCGGCAAGGAGCGCGGAATCACCGTTGTGGACGATTACGGACATCACCCCACAGAAATTCGCGCTACTCTCGATGGAGCCCGCCTGTGCGGGTTCCGGCGCATCCACGTGTTGTTCCAGCCGCATCGCTACTCACGCACGTTTCACCTGATGGACGAGTTCGCGCGCTCCTTCCTCCAGGCGGACAGCGTCTTCGTGATGGATATTTACGCCGCCTCGGAAAAGCCCATCGAAGGCGTCACCGCGCGAGTCGCTGGTCGATCGCATCCGCCAGTTCGGGCACCGCGGCGTGGAGTACGTGGGCACTCTCGATCGCGGCGTGGACGCGCTCCTCGCCGCCGCCGGCGACGGACGACCTGGTGCTCACGCTGGGCGCTGGAAACGTCTGGCAGGCCGGCGAAAAAGTCCTGAGAACGCCTGCGGGCGGGAGGGCCGAACTGATGGCGCGCGAGTCCGCAGCTAGCAAAGAAGCCGCAGCCGGGCCGTATCAACTGGCGCCTCATCTTCGGCATCCTCGCCGTTGGCGCTGTCGGAGTCTCCACCGCCATGGCCGGGCTACAAGGTCAGCCAGTACGCCATGCGCCGACGCGCGAATTCATCCTCTCGCGTGAACGCAAGGACGCGCATTACCATTCTGGGCCTGACCTACGCCTCGCGCTGGAAGGTGCAACGCGTCTTCGCCGCCGGATTTCGATCGCAGCATTTTTTCCGTGCCGCTGGCCGAGCGCCGCCGCCGCCTGCTCGCCATCGACTGGGTCGAAGACGCCTCCGTCTCCCGCGTCTGGCCAGACCGCCTGGTGATCCGCATCCGCGAGCGCAGGCCGGTGGCCTTCGTCTCTTCCGGTCCGGCCCGCTGCTGCATCGACGCCCAGGGCGTTCTCCTGGAACAGCCCGCCCAGGCGCAGTTTTCCTACCCGGTGCTCTCGGAGTGCGCGAAGGGGAGACCGAAGCCGATCGCCACCGCCAGGGTTCGCACTTTCCTGCAGGTGCAGGAGGAGATGGGGTACCTGGCCAAGCAAATTTCAGAACGTCGATGCCTCCGATCCGACAATCATCCGCATCGTTTCCCAGGTGGACCGCCGCGTGGTGACCCTGCTCCTGGGCGACGGCAACTACGCGCAGCGCTTGTCAGAATTTTCTCAATCACTATCCGGAAATCCGCAAAGGCTCGCCCCAGGCGAAGGTGTTCGATCTGCGGTTGGATGGCCGCATCACAGTGAAGGATTAGGGTGAAGGATTAGAAGGGCAATGGCAGTGAAACCGATTTACGCAGCAGGACTGGACACCGGCAGCCGCCGCACGCGGCTGGTGATCTGTGTCCTGGAGAACAGCCGCATTCGCTTCGCCGGCGCCAGCGTCCGTCGAATCGCAGGGCTGGACCAAGGGCGGATCGCCGACCAGCAGGCCGTCGCCGAATCCATAACCGCCGCGCTGCGTGAGGCCGAGCAGCAGCGCCGCCTGTGCGCTTCAATCGGTGGTCGTCGGGCATGGGCGGCCCCTCCGTTCGCGGGCGCCAACGGCCGCGGCGTGCTCGAACTCGGCTACGTGCAGGAGATCCAGCATGTCGGATATTCGCCGCGTCATCGAGCGCGCCTCCCGCGTGCAACTGATGGAAGACCGCATGGTCCTCCAACTCTTCCCGCAGGATTTCGTGGTTGACGACCATCCCGGCCACCGCGACCCGCGCAAGATGCTCGCCTCGCGCCTGGAGATCAACGTCCACCTGGTCACCGCATCCATTCAGGAGCACAACGCCATCATCGGCGCGGTCAACGCAGCCCACCTCGCGGTGGAGGAGTCGGTCTTCGAAGGCGCTCGCCGCCTGCTACGCCGCCGTTCTGCCGGAGAACCGCCGCGAGGGCATCGCCGTGGTCGATATCGGCGCGCACTCCACCGAACTCGTGATCTACTACGGCGACGCCATGCACCTCGCCTCCACCGTCCCGGTCTGCGGCGATCACTTCACCCGCGATCTCGCGCAGGGTCTCTGCCTCAGCTTCGAGGACGCCGAACTGGTCAAAACGGAATTCGGCTGCGCGCTGTCCGAAGAGCTCGCCCGAGAATATTCTGGTGGAACTGCCCACCACCGGAGATCGCCAGCCCACGCGAGGCGCCGCGCCAGATCGTCAACCGGATTCTGGCGGCACGCACCGAAGAGCTGTTCCGCTTCGTACGCGGCGAATTCGCGCGTGTGCGGCATGGAACGCGCGCTCATCGGCGGCGTCTTCCTCACCGGCGACGGCGCCAAACTGCCCGGCCTGTGCGATGCCGCCGAGGAAGATCCTGCAATGCCAGACGCGCTTCGGCTTCACCGAGGGCATTCAGGACTGGCCGCGTCGAATTGAACGACCCCGCGTGGTGTACCGCCGCGGGTCTCGCGATGTACTCGGCAAAGTTGAAGCAGCACGCTTTGTTCAAGCAAAGAGCAATGCAACCTGGATCGGGAAGATGTTGAAGTGAGGAGGTGACCATGGGACTCATCGACGGCGAAATGGATATGGACGATCTGAAGTACGCAATGGAAGAAGAAGCGCGCACCGGCACTCGCATCAAAGTGATCGGCGTGGGCGGCGGCGGCTGCAATGCCGTGGCCCGCATGGTGGCGGAAGGTCTGGAAGGCGTGGAGTTCTACGCCATGAACACCGACATCCAGGCGCTCTCCGCGTGCCAGGTGCCCAACAAACTGCAACTCGGCGCCAAAATCACCAAGGGTCTCGGCGCCGGATCCAACGCCGAGATCGGCCGTCAGGCCGCGCTCGAAAACACCGATACCATCGTCGAACTGCTCCAGGGTGCGGACATGGTCTTCGTCACCGCGGGCCTCGGCGGCGGCACCGGCACCGGCGCCGCGCCGGTCATCGCCTCGCTCGCCAAGGAACTCGACGCACTCACCGTCGCCGTCGTCACCAAGCCCTTCGGCTTCGAAGGCACCGCGCGCATGCGCATGGCGGAAGAAGGCCTCGGCCGCCTCGCGGGCACCGTCGATACCGTGATCGCCATCCCCAATGACCGCCTGCTGAAACTCGTCCCCAAGGGCGCCAGCTTCTTCGAGTCCTTCAAGGTCGCCGACGATCTGCTCCGCCAGGCCGTGCAGGGCATCAGCGATATCATCATCACACCCGGCATGATCAATCGCGATTTCTCCGACATCAAAGCCACCATGATCGGCATGGGCTACGCCATGATGGGCACGGCCATCGGCCGCGGCGAGAATGCCGCCGTCGAAGCGTGCCCGCCAGGCCATCAGTTGCCCCTTGCTGGAAGACAGCCGCATCGCCGGTTCGCGCGGCATTCTGATCAACATCACCGGTTCCAGCACGCCTCGGACTGCACGAAGTCAACGAAGCCTGCAACATCATTCGCGATGCCGCCGGCTGCGACGACGTGCAGATCAACTTCGGCGTGATCTTGAACGAGTCGCTCGGCGACGCCGTCAAGATCACCGTCATCGCCACGGGCTTCCAGCCCGAAAACGCGCCGCTTCCCGAACGCCGCGGCAGCGTGATCCCCGTGATAAAAGTGCAGCAGCGCCCGCCGGACCCCGAACCCCTTTCGGAACCGTATCCACGTTGCCGCCGCACCGCCGCCCGAACCGGAACCCGCTCCCATTCCGATCGTAGAGCCCGAGGCGGTCTTTGACCCTGACGACTTCGACACCCCCGCCTATTTAAGGCAGGGAACGCTTTTGAATTAGAAGCCGACGCCGATCAGCACCATGCCGAGCGCGCGCTGATCGCCAGGGGCGGTGAAGGTCCGGTCCACGCGGACCTCCACCGTAGAGCCCTGCAGCGGTTCGGCGGATGTGAGCTTGTATGCGCCCGGTCCGGGTACGTGTGGGTGGCGACTTCGCGGCCGTCGAGCAGAAGCGTCACCTGGCGCGCCGGGGCGTTCGGCGGAATATAGAACTCGGCGCTCAGCTTTTTGGGGACTGCGGGGCTCTTCAGGACGACGATGCCGCGGCCCCCGACATCCAGCGATCGTTGGGAAAGATGCCGCTGACGATCTGCCCGGCGGCCGTCGGGCGAATTGGTGGTCACGTACTCCAGCGTGGGATGCCGCTCCATCGACCATACGTGCGTGGATGCGGTCGATTGGATCGGTTGAGACGCCGAAGGGGAGGTAGCCTTCCTCCACGGTGGAGTACCCCGAATGCGAGTTCAGGCCGATGAGGCGCAACGGAATCGCAGACTGAATCATCGGCATCTGCGAGGCGCGAAAGCGGAGCGGTGAATTCCACGTTATGGCCCGAGTCTCGCTGCTCACGATGATGTCGCCGGGGCGCACGTGCTGGCCCTTGCGCGCGGGCAGACCATGGTCGCTTTCCAGGTAGTAGCGCAGGCCCCAATCGTTATCCACCCACACGCGATGTCCGGCTGGACGGTGCCCGCGCAGCGCGGCGGCGAAAGCGCGGTAGCCGTCCCAGTGCTGGTAGTTCACGGTGGCGAGCGCGAGTGCGAAGCGCGAGTTGGGCGGCGAAGGCGGGCGCGAGCCATTTGACGGGAAGGCGCGAGGCGAGGATGGCGACCGGGGCGGCCATCGGCAGCAGGTAGCGGGCTGACCCGGCAAAGAAGATGGCGAGCGCACAAGCGAAGAAGATGCCGATCCAGGCCAGCAGGAAACGAGTATCGGGTTCGCGGCGCCGCTTCCACGCGAGTGCGGCCGTGGCGGGTACCAGCGCGGGGAAAACAATCCACCAGCTATGGATGAAGAGCATCAGCGCGTTCTGAAGTTTGTGCTGGATCGCCTGGAGCGCGTAAGTGGAGAAGTACTCGGCGAGCTTGCCTGCCGGCATGGTCCCAGTGGTGAGGCGGGTGAAAGCCTGCCAGGCGATCGAAGACGAGGAGCGGTGTGAGAAGTCGCATGTAGACGCTCCTGGTCCGTCTGCGACCGTCGGGACGGTTGCACAGCCGAGGCCTGCATCCCACAAAACAAAATCGGAATCAGAAATACCGCCTGGTACGCCATCATCGCCGCTACCGCCATCGCGAGCGCGGCAAGCAGCCATGCGTCCCGACAAAAACAGCGCGATCGACGCCATCCAAAAGCGCCAGGAACGGAAGATCGGCCTCCAGCGATCCGCCGTTGACCACAAACGCAGGCACCGCGATAAAGAGCAGCGTGGCCCACACCGGGCGCTCCGAAAAGCGGCAGGCCAGCGACCACATAGCCCACACCGCGATCATCGAGAACACGATGTAAGCGGCGTGAAACGGAACTTCCTTCACGTCACCGAACAGCGAGAATCAACCCGCCAGCGGCCACGCATTGCCCGGAGGGTGCGAGTGCCCGCGCAGATCCACCTCGTCGCCGAGGAAGACATACTTCACGTCGCTCGGGATGCAGCGGATCGATCAGCGCGTGCTGCGCCTCGGTGAGATAAATATGGTCGTCGCCCTGAATCGCCTGATTGAGGAACGGGAGCCGGATGAGCAGCACCAGCCCCAGTAACAGCAGCAGGGATTTGCGCGCTACGCGGGCTTCCATCGCAACACCGGCTTGCGCGCGGCGGTGACTTCATCCACGCGGCTGGTGCGGGTGTTATGGGGCGCGTTCTTCACCATCTGCGGATCGGTCTCGATCTCGTGCGCGATCGAGATCATGGCGTCGATGAAGCTGGTCGATCTCGAGCTTGCCTTCGGTCTCGGTGGGCTCGATCATGAGCGCGCCGTGGACGATCATGGGGAAGCTCACGGTGTACGGGTGGAAGCCGTAGTCGATCAGGCGCTTGGCGATATCGCCGGTGCGCACGCCGAGCTTCGCCTGCCGGTCGTCGCTGAAGACCACCTCGTGCATGCTCGGCGATTGGTACGGCAGGTCGTAGTAGGGCTCCAGCGCCTTGCGGATGTAGATCGCGTTGAGCACCGCGTCCATGGTGGCGTTGCGCAGTCCGGGACCGCCGTGCGCCAGGATGTAGGCCAGGGCGCGCACCAGCACGCCGAAGTTGCCGTAGTAAGCTTTGACGCGGCCGATGGAGTGCTTGCGCTTGTAATCGAAGGCCAGCTTCTTGCCGGAGCGCTTGCAGGCGCGGCGTGGGCAGAAATGGCTCGAGCACCTTCTTGACCGCCACCGGGCCCGCGCCCGGACCGCCGCCGCCGTGGGGCGTGGAGAAGGTCTTGTGCAGGTTGAGGTGCATCACGTCGACGCCGAAATCGCCGGGCCGCGCGATGCCCACCAGCGCGTTCATGTTGGCGCCGTCCATGTACAGCATGGCGCCTTTCTTGTGCAGGATCTCGGCCACGCGGACGATGTTGTTCTCGAAGACGCCGAGCGTGTTCGGGTTGGTCACCATCAGCGCGGCGACGTCGCCGGTCACCAGTTGTTCCAGGGCGCCGAGATCGACGCCGCCGGTTTCGCTGGACTTGATATTCTCCACCGCGTAGCCGGCGATGGCCGCGGTCGCCGGGTTGGTGCCGTGGGCCGAATCCGGAATCAGAATCTTCTTGCGCGGGTTGCCGCGCTTCTCGAGCAGTGCGCGGATTAACAGGATGCCGGTGAGCTCGCCGTGCGCGCCGGCCGCGGGTTGGAGCGTGATCGCGTCCATGCCGCAGATCTCGGCCAGCGCCGATTCCAAGGCTCCATGATCTCCATGCAGCCTTGCGACAGCGACTCGGGCTGATACGGATGCGCCCAGGCGAGGCCTTCGGTGCGCGCCACCAGTTCGTTGATCCGCGGGTTGTACTTCATGGTGCAGGAACCCAGCGGGTACATGCCGTAATCGATGGCGTAGTTCCAGGTGGAGAGGCGCGTGAAGTGGCGGATCGCCTCCACCTCGCTGACTTCGGGAAAGCCTTCGATTTCGCCGCGCACGTTTTCGGCGCCGAGCGCTTCGGCGGCATCCACCGCGGGGACATCGAGTTCGGGTAGCTGGTAGGCCTTCTTGCCCGGCGAACTGCGCTCGAAGAGCAGCGATTCGTTTTGGGAGATGTGGCTGGTGACTTTCTTGATCATGCCTGCACCTCCACGGCTCCGGGATGTGGCCACTGCTGAGGATGCCCCGCCAGCGTATCCATGTCGGCGCGCTTCGTGGTCTCCGTGGCGCAGAGCAGCATGCAATCGGCCAGTTCGGGGTAGAAGCGTCCCAGCGGCAGTCCGCCGATGATCTTTTCTTCAGCAACGTTTTGTTGATCTCCTCGGGCGATTTGCCCTCGGCGCGCACCACGAATTCGTTGAAGAATTTTCCGCTGAAGCGCGGCTTCAATTTGCCGGCCAGGTAGTGCGCCTTCGGCCAGGTTCTGTTCGGCCAGTTCGCGCAGTCCCTGCTTGCCGTAGACCGTCATGAAGACCGTCGCCATGAGGGCGATCAGCGCCTGGTTGGTGCAGATGTTGGAGGTCGCCTTCTCGCGCCGGATGTGCTGCTCGCGCGTGGAGAGCGTCAGGCAGAAGGCGCGATTGCCGCGCGAATCGGTACTCTGGCCGACCAGGCGTCCCGGCATCTGCCGGATGTACTTTTCCTTGATCGCGAGGATGCCGGCGTACGGTCCGCCGTAGCTCGGAGAGATGGCGAAGGATTGCAGCTCGCCCGGCGATGATATCGGCGTCGGCGGGCGGTTCCAGCAGACCCAGCGATACAGCCTCGGTAAACACCACCAACCAACAGCGCACCGTGACGGTGGGCGATTTCCGCCGCCGCCTTCACCTGCTCCACGATGCCGAAGAAGTTCGGCGTCTGGATGATCACCGCGCCGGTGAGAGCGTCCATCTTCGCGCTCCAGGTCTTCCAGGTCGAGATAGCCGGACTCGGCCACGTAGCCGAATTCGGCCACCGGCATGCCTTGATGTTTGGCGTAAGTGGCGAGCACCTCGCGATACTCGGGATGGACGCTCTTCGCGATCAGCACGCGGCCCTTGCCCGTGGCGCGCACCGCCATCATGGCGGCCTCGGGCACGGCGGTGGAACCGTCGTACATGGACGCGTTGGCCACGTCCATGCCGGTGAGCTGGCAGATCATGGTCTGGAATTCGAAGATGGTGGTGAGCGTGCCCTGCGCGATCTCGGCCTGGTACGGCGTGTACGAAGTGAGGAACTCGCCGCGCGAGACCACGGTATCCACCAGCACCGGGCGGAAATGGTTGTACACGCCAGCGCCGAGAAAGCTGGCGTAGCCGTTGGCGCACTCCGCCGCGCGATCGCGGAAGTACTGCACGATTTCGTATTCGGAGATGCCCGGCGCCAGATTCAGCGGCCGGTTCAGCCGCACCTCTTCGGGCAGGTGGGCGAACAACTCTTCAGGCGTGCTCACGCCGCAAGCGTCCAGCATGGCGCTGGCGCTCGGATTCGGATTTCGGGAGATAGCGCAACTACTTCTCGGCTCCTACATAGGTTTGATAATCCGCGGCCGACATTAGATTCTGAATCTCTCCCGGGCTGCTCAATCGAATCTTCACCAGCCAGGCGTCGCCGTGAGGATCGGAGTTCAGTTTCTCCGGCGCATCAGCCAGCGATTCGTTGATCTCCGTGATCTCGCCAGCAGACCGGCGAGTAGATGTCGGACACCGCCTTGACGCTCTCCACCGAGCCGAGCGATTTCCCGGCGTCGATTTTGCTTCCCACTTTGGGCAGATCCACGTACACGATATCGCCCAGTTCCTGCTGCGCGTGGTCGGTGATGCCGACCGGTGCCGGAGTCGCCATCGGCGAGCACCCACTCGTGTTCCTTCGTATACCGGAAGTTTTCTGGATACATGATTTATTTCGCTCTCTTGTAAAACGGGGTTTCGACTGTCACCGCATCCACTGGCTGGTTGCGGATCATAATTTGAATGCTGGTTCCGGGAACGGATTGCTCTGCCGGCAGGTAACACAATCCGATGTTCTTGTTCAGCGTGGGCGACGGTCCGCCACTGGTGACCCAACCGGCGGCGGCGCCATTGAGAAGACTTCGTAGCCATCGCGGCCGATCCCGCGAGCGCGCATTTCGAACCCGGCCAGCTTGCGCCGTATGCCGCTCTCCTTCTGTTTGAGCAGCGCATCGCGTCCCACGAACTCGCCTTTATCGAGTTTGACGATCCACTCGAGGTCGGCCTCGAGCGGCGAGATCGAGGCGTCGATCTCGTGGCCGTAGAGCGCCATCTTGGCTTCCAGGCGCAGCGTATTGCGCGCGCCGAGCCCGCACGGTTTGATGCCGAATTCCGCGCCCGCGTCCATCACGAGTTTCCACATCCGTTCGGCATCCGCCGGAGGCACTGTAGATCTCGAAACCATCCTCGCCCGTATAACCCGGTATGCGCGATGCGCGCGGGCGTGCCTGCGACATCGCCATCGGTGAACCAGTAATACTTGATGCCGCTGAGATCCACCGCCGTCAGCTTTTGCAGCGTCGCCTTGGCCTTAGGCCCCTGGATGGCGATCTGTGCGTACCGCTCGCCGTTGTTCTCGACGGCGGCGTCGCAATCGTTCTGCGCGAGCGATGTGCTCGAAATCCTTGTCCTGATTGGAGGCGTTGACGCAGAGGAAGTAATGATCGTCGGCGACCTTGTGCACCAGGATATCGTCCACAAAACCGCCGTGCTCGTATAGCAGGCCCGAGTAATGCGCCTGGCCGATTTTCAACTTTGTGCACGGCGTTGGTAGTGACGGTATCGGTGAGTTTGGCGGCCTCCGGTCCGCGAATCTCGATCTCGCCCATGTGGCTGACATCGAAGACGCCGACCGCGGTGCGCACGGCGCTGTGCTCCTCGAGGATTCCGGAGTATTGGACCGGCATGTCCCACCCGCCGAAATCCACCATCTTGGCGCCGAGGGCACGATGGACAGAATTCAAGGGTGTAACGCGGAGAGCGGGCGATACTGGCATGAAAATTCAGGCTAACAGCACCGGATGGGGTTGTCAATTCATGCGAGTCCAGCCGATCAGCTCGCTGCCCGTTCAATGAGTCATCGTATAAGGACGTGAGTTGACGCCGAGACGGAATGACCAGCCCGCATACTTTTCCGGATATTCGGGCGCGTCGGCCCATTCCCAGGCGTCGCCGAGATCCATATTGAAGCAGATTGCCACCTGCACCTTGCCATGGTCGTCCATCGATGGCGCGATAGTAGCCGCCGATACCGCCCCGCTCCCACTCCTGGCCGTGGTAATCTGGTAGCCGGGAATGTGGAAGGGGCGAGCGCGTGTCGTACCCGCCTAAAGATGGGATGATCGTCGGGGATCTCCACCGCCTCGCGATCGGAAAGATCTTATGAATACCCGACATGAAGGTGGCCCACTCGCGTTCGATGTATGGAAGTCGTCCACCATCAGGAAGCCGCCGCGCTCGAAGTACTGCCGGAGGCGCGCCGCCTGGGAGTCGCTGAAGACCCAGATCGCCCACGCCCACCGCATAGAGAAACGGCCAGTTGAAAACCTCGTCGCTATCGATATCCGACGATTTCCTCGACGGGCGAGTGTGGACGCGCGTCAGCCTGCGAGAATCGAGCCTTCATGAAGAGACGTTCCGACTTGTTGGAGTCGGTTGCCCCATCGGGCAAAGCGGCGGAAGTAGCCATCGCGCGGTGACCGGAGCATCGCAGGCGGGCGAACGCGAACTCACGTCTGCTCCCAGGCATCCGGCGGGTCGCATCGGTCAGGTCCTGCATTTCGGTGCTCGTATTGCGCCCAGCGGTTCTGACGAAACGTGTGCTGGGCGGCGACGATCGGCGGTGCCTGCGGCACGTGGCGAGCAGGAGCGCGAAGATTCGCCGCGTGGGCCATGTCGATATTCTACGACGCGGGAAGGCGAAAAAGCCAACCGTCGGCCGCCCTGCCGACCGTCATAACTGCCGGGGATTCCGCATGCATCGATTTCTGCAGAACCGGAAAGACGACTCTGCGCTACGCGGTTCGGACCATGCGCAACAACCTGGGATCTCCACCGCGATCGCAACCGCTTTCGCTGGCCCTGGGCATCGGCGCCAATACCGCTATCTTTTCCCTGGTAGACGCGCTCCTGCTGAAGATGCTGCCGGTCAGCGATCCGCAACGCCTCTTTGTGGTCTGCCGGCGCGTGCCGGGAGCGGACCAGCACTTCCTGGACATATCCGGACTACCGGGCGTTGCGCGATTACAACCGCGGCTTCTCCGGCGCTAGATCGCCTATAGCGGAGGGTCACAGGCATCCAGGTTCGCGATGAACTCCACCGGCGAAACGCGGACCGAACTGGCCAACGCACTGACCGTCTCCGGCAACTATTTCGACGTTCTCGGCGTCTCCCCGGCCATTGGCACGCTCTTCAACGGCGAACACGATCGGAGGATGGGGGCGGCACCCTACGTGGTCCTGTCCTACGACTTCTGGAAGCGTCGATTTCGGCTCGGACGTCTCGGTGATCAGGAGGACCGCACGCGTGAACGGGTATCCGCTGACGATCATCGGCGTTTCGGGCGCGGGATTCCGCGCGCGTCGAGGTGGTCGCGCCGGATTTCTTCACGTTCCCATCCTGATGCGTTCGGAGGTCACCGGGCGTACCGGATGGAATAACCGCAACAACTCCTGGCTGTATCGTCGTGGGCAGGCTGAAATCCGGGCGTCGATCGCGCAGGTGGAGTCCGAACTCTCGGTGATTTCGAAGCAACAGGAGGAAAACGAACGGCGCACCGCGGCCAATCCACGGTTTGTCAATACCGGCATGCCCGTGAAACTCCTGCCCGGAGCGCAGGGGTATTCGGGGCTGCGCAACCGCGCTCTCACAACCGCTGATCGTGCCGACGATCATTGTGGGAGTCAGTCCTGCTCATCGCCTGCGCCAACGTTGCCAATCTGCTGCTGGCGCGAGCCGCGGCGCGTCGTCACGAAATGGCGGTGCGGCTGGCGATCGGCGCGAGCCGGGGCGGATCGCCGGGCAACTCCTCACCGAAAGTGTGCTGCTCCGGAATCATGGGTGGCGTTGGCCCGGCCTGCTTTTCGCCTTTGCGGGTGTGCGGGGGCTGGTGGGTCTGATCCCGCTAAGCGGAGGATGCCCGTCAGCGCTCGACGTGACGCCGGATGTGCGTCTGTTTGCCTTCACGTTAGCCGTATCCTTCGTCACCGGAATTCTGTTTGGGCTCGCGCCGGCGCTGGAGGCGATCCGGCCCGACCGCGGTGACGACGCTGCGCGAGGAGACCGGCTCCACCAGTCTCCCGCGCCCGTGGTTACCTGCGCAAATCGCTCGTCGTGCTGCAAGTTGCGCTATCGCTGATGCTCCTGGTGGGCGCCGGTCTTTTTGTCCGTAGCCTCGGAAACCTGAACGCGCTCGAAACCGGTTTCCGCCGCGAGCGAACTCTCATCGTCGACTTGGATCCCACCGCGGAACGGCTACACGGTACAGCGCGCGCGCGACTACTACGAACGCCTGCGCCAAAACGTCGAGGGAATTCCCGGCGTGCGGTCGGCCGCCCTTGCGCGCATCATCCCGCTGGCCGGAGGTCGTTGGAACCAGTTCGTAACCATCCCCGGCTATGACTATAAACAGGGCGAACGCAGGGTTATCGACATGAACGCGGTCACCGCGCTTCTTTGAGACTCTGGGTATTCCGATCGTGGCGGGGCGCGATTTCGCACGGAAGACAGCCCCGCCTTCACTCCAGCGCCGCCCACCGGTCCCCCTCCGCCCGATGGAGCGCTGCGTCCCGAAGAGCTCGCCGGTCCGCATGTGGCCATTGTGAACGAGAGCCTCGTGAAGAAGTACTTTGCGGGACACAGTCCGGTTGGCAGCCGGTTGGCGCTGACCGAGCGATACCGCGAAGAGGGTTCGTATGAAATCGTCGGCGTCGTGAAAGACGTGCGCTATTTCGGGCTGCGTCAGCCCACCGAACCGATGGTCTACGTCCCGGCCTGGCGGGCAGGGAGCGGATCGACTGCGCTTTGCATTGCACGGGCGCCGGGGCGGAGACCGTCGTCGAAGCAGTCCGCCGTCGAGGCGAACGCCATCGACAGCGCGATTCCCATTCTGCGCACTCGCACCATGGAACAAAACGTGGACAGCAACATCCTGCAGGAAAAGCTGGTCGCGACGCTGGCGGGCTTTTTCGGACTGCTGGCGCTGCTGCTGGCCGCCGTCGGACTGTACGGCGTGATGGCGCATTCCGTGGCGCGGCGCACGCGCGAAATCGGTATCCGTATGGCGCTCGGAGCGGCGGGCCGCGCCGTCTTGTGGATGGTGCTGCGCGACGCGCTCATCATGGTAACGGTTGGCGCCGCGATCGGAATTCCGGCCGCGCTCGCGCTTGCCAAATTCGCGTCTTCCTTGCTCTTTGGCATCGCGGCGGGCGATCCGTTCAACGCCCTTATGGCCACTCTGTTTCTGGGCGGTGTCGCGGTGGTTGCAAGCTTTCTGCCGGCACGGCGGGCCAGCCGCATCGATCCTGGAATCGCACTGCGGTATCAGTAAGTTGGCGCCTGCCTAACAATGAACAGGTTCGGGAGTCTATAGCCGTATGCCCTCACTAGCGTCCGATTTGAAGTATGCCGCGCGGGAAATGCGGCGGCGGCCGGGGTTCACCCTCACCGCCGTACTGTCGCTCGCGCTCGGCGTGGGCGCCACTACCGCCGTTTTCAGCGTCATTTACGCGGTCCTGATCAACCCGTTCCCCTACGGCGGCGCCGGACCGAATGGCGCAGCTCAGCCTCAAGGACAAGGCCGGCAAGTATCGCTTTCCGGGGATGGAACGGCGCACAGCTGGAGCAGGTTCGGCAGGCCAAAAGCATCGAAAGCGCCGTCGGGGAGGATGGATGGAATCTCACCACCACCGATGGCGACCTTCCGGAAGATGTCGTGGCTTGCTATATCTCTCCCAACGCTCCCAATCACTGGGCGTATGCCCGCGCTGCTGGGGCGCTGGCTGATTCCATCCGATGCGCCCGACCGGGCAGGAACCGGAGCGGGTGGTCGTGCTGGGTTACCGATTCTGGCAACGATACTTCAACGGTCGATCCGGCCATCGTAGGGCGCAACATCCAATTGGTGCACAAGACCTATCGGATCGTGGGCGTGATGCCGCCGCGTTTCCGCTGGCGCGAGGCGGAGATCTACGCTGCCTCTCAAGGTCACGCTCGATCCGAACATCTACTTGGGTGGGACCCTGAAGATCCGCCCCGGGGCAACCCTGGCTCAGGCGAGCGCCGAGCTGCAGCCTCTCTTCGAGCAGTTCGCGAAGCAGACGCCGGCCCGCTTACCCCGACAGTTTCCGCGTGGGATTGCGCAGCATTACAGATCTGTATGCCAAGCCCATGGGGCCGACGCTCTACCTGCTGTTTGGCGCGGTCGCGTCGCTGCTGACTCATCGGATGCGCCAATGTGTCCATCCTGCTGCTGGCGCGCGGCGCGCAGCGGCAGCACGAGCTGGCGGTGCGCGCGGCCCTGCGGCGCGGCCCGCGGCCAGATCGTGCGGCAATTGCTCACCGAGTCGCTGGCGATCGCCGTCGCCGGCGGAGCTCTGGGCGTGTTTGATTCGCCTGGCGGGGCCTCGGTGTTTATGGCTGCCTGGCTGCCGTCCAGTTCCTTCCCCGCGGAATCGGTGATCGAGATGAATGTGCCGGTTCTGCTCTTCAGCCTCGGTCTGGCGGCGGCTACGGCGGTTGCGTTCGGCATCTCGCCCGCGCTGCAGCTCTCGCGGCCGGACATGGGCCGAGGTCATGCAGGCCAGCACGCGGCGTCGTGATGGGTAGCGCGCACGGCAAGCGGCACACATCGCGTGATGGTGGCGCTTCAGGTGGCGCTGACGCTTTTGATCCTCAGCAGCCGCCGGTGCGGCAAGCAAGGATTCCTGCGCCTGGTGAAGACGGACCTCGGGTACGACCCGCACCAAACCATGTCCCTGCCCATCCCGATCCACGAAGGCACCTACCCATCCTGGAAGGAGCGCAGCGAATACTTCGAGCAGATCCGCTCGAGGATTGCCGCCATGCCGCAAGTGATTGCGGCCAGGCATTTCAACCAACGCGACGCCGCCTTCGAATGGAAGCGACAGCCGCATCGAACTCATGGGCGAGCAGCGCAGGCGGAGCAGCAGACCGTGCGAGTGAACTTCATCAACCAGGATTATTTTCCAGTACTGCGAATTCCGCTGATCGCAAGGGCGTCTTTGGGATGAGCGCCGAAACGCGCCGCGGCGCGCAACTCGCGGTGGTCAACCAAACCATGGCGCGCCAGTACTGGCCGAAGGGCGACGCGATCGGCCACAAGCTTCGGATTCATGGGCTGAAGAGTCAACCGCCCTACTCAGCCCGCGGCGTCGGGAAGCGACGGCTGGCTCGAGATTGTCGGAGTGGTCGCCGACGCGCGCAACGACGGGCTGCGCAATCCGATCAAGCCCGCCGTCTTTGTGCCTTATACGCTGCAGATGCGAATGTTCACGCAGATCCTCGTGCGCACTCGCGTGCCGCCGCTTGCCGTCTTGCGCGACGTGCGCACCCAGTTGAGTTCCAGATCGACCGGGACCAGCAGGTGATGCGTGTGCGCGACCTGGAGAGTTGGATCACGGGACTCACCGAAGTACTCGCAGCAGGGGTTGTAGCTACGTTGTTCGGCGTCTTCTCTCGGTACTGGCGATGCTGCTGGCGGGAGCGGGGCCTTTACAGCGTGGTGTCGTACGGCGTCGCGACTCGTACCAATGAGTTTGGCATACGCATGGCTCTGGGTGCCAAGGCGAGGGATGTCGTGCGAATCGTGCTGGCGGCCACGGCAGTGAACGTGGGGACCGGTCTGGCGGCCGGTCTCGTGCTGAGTCTGATCTTCGACAAGCTGGCGGTGAAGTGGGTGACGGAGAGTTCGCAGGATCCCCTGATTCTGGCGGGAGTGACGGTGTTGCTGCTTACGGTGGCGGCGTTGGCCTGTCTGGCGCCGGCGCGCCGGGCGGCGTCTAGTCGATCCGATGGAAGCCCTGCGGTACGAATAGCGTGGGACGGTCAGCGAGCTCAATCCGGAGCCACGACCGTCAGGGGGTGTCGTGACTTCCGTCCTTAAGCGCTGAGTGCGATCGCCGGCTTGACGGTATGATGCGAAAAGAATCGCGGGGCATGGAACGGCTGGAAGCGGTATCCGATACCGAAGATGGTCTCGATGTACTGATCGGCATAGCCGCCCAGTTTCTTGCGCAGCCGGCGCACGTGGACGTCCAGGGTGCGCGTACGGATCTCGGCGCTGTAGCCCCAGACCTGCATCAGAAGCGCTTCGCGCGGGATGATTTCGCCCGCGTGCTGCACCAGTAACGCCAGCAAATCGTACTCCTTACGGGTCAACGTCATGCGTTCGGAATCGAGTATTACAGCCTGTTGAGCGAAGTCCATTGCGAGGTGCTCGTCGCGATACGGCATCACTTGATGATTATTCCCTGCCTGCAACATTCCCGTGTGCCCCTCCTTGATTGGGCATCTATGGTAATGCTACGGGCGGGCGCTTGTTAGGTGATGGTCAGACTTGTAAAAACTTTGTAAAAGGGCCGAGCGAGCTCTTGCCTATTCGACAGGATATGGTCCAGGGATTGGCCACGCGCAGCTCTTTCTCATGCGTGTCGAAGGCTCGAAGGGTATAGCGGACGGCGCGTGCGGAGTCTGCCATTTCGGAGCGAAAGACGCCTTCCCGCCCGGTTTCCATGCGTCTCTTCGTCGATCACGGCCTTTTGGCTGGTCACGACTTCTTTCTCCGGCGAGCGGAAATCGAAGACGATCACCAACCCGTGCAGCGGCTTCTCCCCGGTGACGCGGACCTTGCCATCGACCTTGATCTTCGCACCGTCGCGAACAGCTTTGGTTTCCAGAATCTGGACGTCCGCCGGTTTCTTTCCCCTTCTGCTGTGCGGCCGCGGCGAACAAGGCCAGGGACAGGCAATAGCGATAGGATAGTCGAGACCCTCATGGGCCATAGTGTATCAGGTGCGTTACTTCACGTCATAGATCAAAATCGAATACCCGGCCCGGGCGCTGGGAGTGTGCCGGCAGAAAATACCCCAGGTAGTCCTCGTACCCCTGCGGGAAACAGGAAGCCCGCCAGGAAATTCACGCTGACCGCATAGACGCCCGGCTGCGGGCTGGTAGTCATGCACTAACGTCGCGTTGTCCGGGGGCCGGCAAAGTCTGGGGATCCATGCTGCCGGGTTTGAGATAAAAGAATGGGTTGTCGTAACCGAAGATGAAGGTCTTGATGCGGCCGATGCGATTTCGTTCCATGTAGACGCCGAGGTCGGGCAGGTTCTGACCCCAATCGATATTGCTGTCCGCGAGGTATCTCCAGCCCTGCGTCGGACCGCCAATCCATTCGTTGAAGTAGGAGATGCCCTGCGGATAGGCGCGCAGCGAAGAGACGCGCGAGGCCAGACGAGCGAGCGCAAGCGCCACGCGAGCGGCGCGGTGTCCGCCCAGCGTGCCAGCGCGAAGCCCCGCCAGAATGAACAAGGGCAGGGGCAGGCAGCACATGGCGAAAGCCGACATGGAAATTCGACAGCACGGCCGACCCAAAGAAGAATGCCGCGAGCCCCCATACCAACAGGTCGGCGACGACCGGCTTCACGCCGCCGAATCCGAATGCCAGGAGCGATCAGTCCAGCCACGGTGAGCAACTGCAGGGGGATTGGGAACTTGATCGCCAGGCGAGCGGAAAACAGAGCGGAACCCGACCTGGATCTTGTGGCCCAACATATATCCCGTAAAGCCGTCGCCCTGCAAACTGCCGCCGACGCTACAGCAGGCCGCGCGACGAATTGGAGCGGCCACGGCAGCGCGGGCCAGCAGTTTCACTCCCGGGAGCGCCCAGTGGGGCACGCCCGCGCCGCTGAATTGTTGGATTTCCACCGGCGGGACTGGCTGCGCCTGAAACTGCGAAGCGGCCAGGATTCCGACGTAGACGGCCAATGGAATCGCGATCGCTCCGCAGGCGCGGGCCCTTCCAGAGAGCCAGCCCGAACCCGCGGCCGCCAATGGCAGCAACGTAAATTTGATCAGCACTGCCACTGCACGTGGCCAGCGACAGAAATCAGCAATCCGCGGCAGATTCGGCGTGCACCAATATTTCCACGCCGCGTAGGCAAACCAGAGAGCGCCGAAAGCGGCAGGCACGTCCGAGTTGATAAGCACACCGTGGCCGAAGATCGTCGGCTCCAGCGCGCCGCACGCGGCAGAAGCAGCCCAATCGGTTCGCCGAACAGCTGGCGGCCCCAATGCCAGAGCAGGAAAACGATCAGCAGCGGGAAGAACAGAAACGGCAGGCGCGTATAGAACAGCAGGCGGCGCGCGCGTATGTTCGGACGATCCAGAATCTCCCGCGCCGATCATGTAAGCGTCCCGATCGCTTCCAACCGTTGGTGTCGCGCAGGATGCGGCGCTCCCAACAGGCGGGGCACCCAGCCGCCAAATCGCCCGCGTGAGCGGTGGCGCGTCCGCCGGTTGGAGCACATCTTCGCCCAGCCAGTACAGCGTACGCCGCGGCGAAATGGGAGGTCTCATCGACGGTCAAACCGAGACGCCGCGTCTGGTAGGTGAGTGCGGCCGCGCAACCCACCATCAGAAGTCACGATTCCGGCATACCTTCGCATGATGAAGAGTTCCCCGGTACGCAACGCCGGGTAGTTCATTAGAGCATAGGATTGCATTCGCCCTATACCGGACTACTCCTCCCGCTTCGCCTATGACATAATGTGAAATCTTTCGCATCTCTTGCACACCGTTGGTGTTCGGACTCCAGGGGCGGCCGTTGTGCCGCCGCAAGCGGAAGGGGAATCCTCATGAAAGACATCAGTCTGAGCAGGCGGGCGGTAATTTTGGGCGCGGCTGCGCTTCCGGTTGTGCAGGAGGCGGTCGCCCAGGCACGCCCTAAGCCCGTCGTATGGTGTCCAGCGCCAACGCGTTCAACGGTGGCATCAACTGCTGCGCCAAGGCCATGGAACTGATCAAGGGCGGCGGCGACACGCTGGACGCCGTGATCGCCGGCGTCAATATCGTGGAGCTCGATCCGCGCGATACCAGCGTGGGGTACGGCGGTCTTCCCAATGAAGACGGCGTAGTGGAACTGGATGCCAGTTGCATTCACGGACCCACGCGGCGCGGCGGTGCGGTGGGCGCACTGCGCGGCGTCAAGACGCCTTCGAAGATCGCACAGTTGGTGCTCGCGGAAACCGAACACATGATGCTGGTGGGCGAAGGCGCCCAGCGCTTCGCCAAGGTCTTCGGCTATCCAGGAAGAAGATCTGCTCACGGAGCGTTCCCGCCTGGCGTGGCGCATGTGGAAGCGCGAAATGCGCGACAAGAACGGGCACACCAATTGGGGAGTCGATCACCGACGCTCCTCCGAAGAAGAAAATCGCCGAGTGGCAAAGAAAGCGTTTCCCGTGTGGACGACGATACGCTCGCCTGGGCGTACCAGGTGGCGGTCGATCCTCCTCACGGCACCATCAATTGCATCGCCTTGAACGAAAAGGGCGAAATGTCGGCGGTCACCACTACCAGCGGCATGGCGTGGAAGATCCCCGGCCGCTGCGGCGATTCCCCGATTATCGGCGGCGGTCTGTGGTTGGACCAGGATGTCGGCGGCGCCGGATCCACGGGCCGCGGCGAAGAGAATTTGAGAGTTTGCGGCGCGCACACGGTGGTCGAGAACATGCGGCACGGGATGTCCCCGAAGGAGGCCATTCTCGACGCGTTGAAACGGGTGTCGCGCAATTTTGACAATGATCTGCAGCGGCTGGCGCAAATCGATCTGAGTTTTTACGCGCTGCGAAAGAGACGGCGAATACGCTGGCGGGTCGCTATGGGATCCGTGTCCGTCCGGGTGCGCACGGCCGCTCAGTTCTGCGGTTTGTACCGTGGATGGAAAGAGCCGGCACGAAGATTCTATCTCCTTATTAGTGCGCAAGTAATTTGTGGGGAAAATCGGCGTCGCACAAACCACCAAGTCTTGTGGGGCGTGCCTCGTGATTCGATAAGATGAAACAAACGCTTCATCAATGCATCACATATACGATTGTGATGTTCCGGGGACAAACTCCTTGGGCTACGAGAACTGGGCTAGTTGTCTTTCCTGATGCGAAACAATACATTTTTGATGCTGGTACAGGGACACTGGTAAGCCATGTCCCAAATCTTTCGCCACAGCACGAACACGTTCACGCGGGTCACTATCTTCGGCGCCGTGTTCATTCTGGGATTTGTGGTTTGGGCGCTCGACCGGCTGAGCCGGTCGGACTACGTCACGCGCGCGACGCAGGCGCGCGAACAGCCCGTGCCCTTCAGCCACGCGCATCACGTGGGCGGCCTCGGCGTGGACTGCCGCTACTGCCACACTACGGTGGAAACCTCGAGCTTCGCCAACATCCCGCCCACCAAGACCTGCATGAACTGCCACTCGCAGATCTGGAGCAGCGAGTCCCACGCTGGAGCCGGTGCGCGCCAGCTTCCGCACCAATGAATCGATCCGTTGGACGCGGGTCAACGACCTGCCCGACTTCGTCTACTTCAACCACGGCATTCATGTCAACAAGGGCGTGGGCTGCGAGAGCTGCCACGGCAGGGTAGATCGCATGCCGCTCACTTACCAGGTGAACTCGCTCCAGATGGAGTGGTGCCTCAACTGTCATCGCAATCCCGAAAAATATCGTAAGACCGCGCGAATTCATCACCACCATGGGCTACCAGCCCGCCGGCGATCAGGAAGAGATCGGCCGCAAACTCGTTGCCGGAATACAAGATTCAAGACGCGCGCACGCTGACTAGCTGTTCTACTTGCCACCGATGAGTGATCCACAAAGAATACCGACCTGGCCGCGGTACGGAGCGCCCTCTGGGCGCGGCTGGAAGGCGCTCGCGGGCGCGACTACTGGCGCAGCCTGGACGATCTGGCGGCCACGCCCGAGTTCCAGGACCTGCTGGAGCGCGAGTTCCCTCGCCAGGCCGTCGGCTGGAGCGAGGATGAAGATCCGGTCGCAGGGCCGCCGCAATTTTCTGAAGCTGATGGGCGCGTCGCTGGCGCTCTGGCCGGCATGACGGCCTGCACGCGCCAACCCAACGAACACATCATGCCTTGCACGTGCGGCAGCCGGAAGACCTGATTCCGGGGCGTCCGCTATTCTTCGCCACGCGCGGCGACGCTCAACGGCGTCGCCAACGGAGTCCTCGTCGAAAGCCACGAAGGCCGGCCCACCAAGATGGAAGGCAACCCCGAGCATCCCGCCACGCTCGGCGCGCTGCGACGCCTTATTCGCAGGCCGCGATGCTGCCAACTCTACGATCCGGATCGCTCGCAGGCGCTCAGCCGCAACGGCGAGATCAGTTCCTGGGGCGAGTTACACCGGCGCCCTGCGCGATGCGCTGGCGCAGCAGAAAGCCAAGAACGGCGCCGGCATCCGCATTCTCACCGGAAACCGTCACTTCGCCCAGCATGGCGGACGCAGCTGCGCACCATCCAGCAACTCTACCCGGGCGCCAAGTGGCATCAGTGGGAACCCGCCGGGCCGCACAGCGCGCGCGCCGCGCGCCGCGCAGGCATTCGGACAGCCGGTCAATACCTACTTACGATTTCACGCAACGCCAACGTCGTCGTTTCGCTGGATGCCGACTTCCTCGGCGTCCGGGTCGGCCAGCCTGCGCTACGCGCGCCAGTTCGCTGCAAGCGCCGCCGCGTGACGCGAGCACGACGACGACGATGAATCGCCTGTACGTGGTGGAGCCCATGCCCACCCGACAGGCACCAAGGCCGATCATCGCCTGCGCGTTGCGCGCCGGCGATATCGAAGAATCTCGCCCTGGGCGCTGGCCATTCTCGCTTGGCATCGCGCAGGGTCCCGAAGACCGGCGAGAATCACGATATCTACAAGTGGCTCGGCCCCATCGCGCGCGACCTGCGAACGAACAAGGGCGCCAGCATCGTGATCGCCGGCGAGCAGCAGCCGCCGATCGTTCACGCGCTCGCCGCCATCATGAACGAGAAGCTGGGCAACGTCGGCAAGACGGTGTTCCACACCGACCTCGCTGAAGCCAGCTCCGTCGATCAACTGGCGTCGCTGCTGGATCTGGTGAAAGATCTGGATGCCGGCGCCGTGGACTTGCTGCTCATCCTCGGCGGCAACCCGGCGTTCACCGCGCCTGTGGAACTCGGCATGGGCGACCGCTTGAAGAAAGCCAAGCTGCGCATCCGCCTCGGCCTGTACGCCGACGAGACCAGCGCAGGTTTGCCAGTGGCAGGTCCCGGAAACGCACTTCCTGGAAACCTGGGGCGATGCGCGCGCTTCGACGGCACGGTCACCATTCAGCAGCCGCTGATCGCAGCCGCTTTACGGCGGACGCTCGGCGATGCAGGTGCTGCAATCGTTCACCGAGCAGCCCGGAGAAACATCCTTACGACGATCGTCAAGAGCTACTGGAGCAGCCAGCACACCGGCGCCGATTTCGAAGCCTGGTGGCGGACGCGCCGTCCACGACGGCATCAGTGCCCGACACGGCGCTGCCGGTCGAAGACGGTCACCGGTACGCGGCGAAGCCTCACCGGCGCGCGCCGGAGCTCGAAAACTCGGGGCAAGCTCGAAGTCATCTTCCGCCCCGACCCCACAATCTACGATGGCCGCTTCGCCAACAACGGCTGGCTGCAGGAACTGCCCAAGCCGATCACCAAGCTCACCTGGGACAACGCCGCGTTCCTCAGCCCCGCCACCGCGCACCGCTTCGGCGTGCAGACCGGCGACATGCTGAAGCTCACCTACGACGGCCGCATCGCTCAACGCGCCGGTGTTCATTCAGCCCGGTCACGTGAATCGGCGCCGCTACACGCTCCACCTCGGCTACGGCCGCGCGCACGCCGGACGCGCCGGCACATGGAATGGGCTTCAACCCCTACGGCCTGCGCACCGCCAAAGCGCTCTGGCAGGATGTCGGTCTGGACGCCGTGAAGACCGTCGGGCAAGTACGAATTCGCCTCCACGCAGAATTTCCACGATCTGGAGACGCCTGATCGCCGCCACATCATTCACACGCGCCGACGCTGGCGGAGTTCAGAAAGAACCCGAAGCGCCGCACGAAGGCGCGGAGAATCCGCCGCGCGGACTCACGCTGTATCCCGAATGGAAGTATGAAGGCTACGCCTGGGGCATGGCGATCGATCTCAACTCCTGCACCGGCTGCGGCGCCTGCGTGGTCGCCTGCCAGGCGGAAAACAACATCGCCGGTCGTCGGCAAGGACCAGGTGCGCCGCGGACGCGCGATGCACTGGCTGCGCGTCGATTCCTACTATCAGGGCGACGATCAACGATCCGGCGATCTATCAACCAGCCGGTGCCTTGCATGCAGTGCGAGAACGCGCCCTGCGAACTGGTCTGCCCGGTGCAGGCCACCACGCACAGCGCCGAAGGCCTGAACGACATGGTCTACAACCGCTGCGTGGGCACGCGCTACTGCTCCAACAACTGCCCCTACAAGGTGCGGCGCTTCAACTTCTTCCTCTTCAGCGATTTCGAAACGCCCAGCCTGCAAGCTGCTGCGCAATCCCGACGTCACGGTGCGCAGCCGCGGCGTGATGGAGAAATGCACCTACTGCGTGCAGCGCATCAACTCGCGCCAAGATCGATGCGCGAAAGCGAGGACCGCCCGGTGCGCGACGGCGAAATCCAGACCGCCTGCCAGGCCACCTGCCCGGCCGAAGCCATCGTCTTCGGCAACATCAACGACAAGAACAGCCGCGTGTCCAAACTGAAAGCCAATGAACGGAACTACTCGCTGCTGGCCGACCTCAACACGCGGCCGCGCACCACGTATCTTGCACGCCTGCGCAATCCCAACCCGGAGATCGAGGCGCTAAGCCATGGCGGATGAACCACAGGTAATCGACACGCCGGCGTCGAAGAAAATCATCGCCCCGGCTATACGTTCGGCACCGTCACCGACCAGATCGCCACGCGTCGTTCTCACCAAGAAGACGCCGTACGTTCGTGATGGGCACGTTCGCGGTGGCCATCGGGCTGCTGCTGCTGTTCTTCCTGCTGGCCGTCGGACGTGCTGTTCACCAAGGGCCTCGGCATCTGGGGTCTGCGCGGCCCCACGCATGTGGGCCTGGGACATCACCAACTTCGTCTGGTGGGTCGGTATCGGGCACGCCGGCACGCTGATTTCCGCCATTCTGCTGCTGCTCAACCAGCAGTGGCGCAATTCCATCAACCGCTTCGCCGAAGCCATGACGCATCTTCGCGGTGGCCTGCGCGGGCATGTTCCCGATTCTGCACCTGGGCCGTCCCTGGCTGATGTACTGGCTCTTCCCGTATCCCAACACCATGGGAATCGAGCCCAACTTCCGCAGCCCGCTGGTGTGGGACGTGTTCGCGGTCTCCACCTACGCCACGGTCTCGCGTCCTCTTCTGGTTCGTCGGCCTGCTGCCCGATCTGGCCACGCTGCGCGACCGCTCCGAGCAATCGCTCGCTCAAGGTCACTTACGGGATTCTCGCCATGGGCTGGCGCGGTTCGGCCAAACACTGGGCGGTCTACGAAACCGCCTCGCTGCTGCTGGCCGGCCTGGCGACGCCGCTCGTGCTCTCGGTGCACACCGTCGTCAGCTTCGACTTCACCGTCGGCATCGTCCCCGGATGGCACAGCACCTTCTTCCCGCCCTACTTCGTGGCGGGCGCCATCTACTCCGGCTTCGCGATGGTGCTGGCGCTGGCCATCCCGCTGCGCGCCGTCTACGGACTCAAGGGCCTGATCACCGACCAGCATCTGGATAACGCGGCCAAGGTCATGATGGCCACCGGCCTGATCGTCGGCTACTCCTACATCATGGAGGCCTTCAGCGCCTGGTACAGCGGCAACGTCTTCGAACAGGCCGCCATGCTGGAACCGCATGACCGGTCCTGTACAGGTATCAATACTGGATTCTGATCGCCTGCAACGTGATCGCGCCCAACGCGCTCTGGTTCAAGAAAGGTCCGCAGCAATCCGGTGGTCCTCTTCATCTGGTCGCTGATCGTGCTGGTCGGGCATGTGGCTGGAGCGCTTCGTGATCATCGTCAGCCAGCCTGGCGCAGGACAACCTGCCCTCCTCGTGGGGCATCTTCCAATCCACGCGCTGGGATTGGGCCGACCTACCTCGGCACCATCGGATTGTTCCTGTTCCTGTTCTTGCTGTTCATCCGCCTCCTGCCCATGATTTCGATCTTTGAAGTCCGCACCCTGCTGCCGCAGGCCAAAAGTCAAGGAGGAAACGGGCGAGATGACCAAGCCGATCTACGGCGTGATGGCCGAATTCGACAATCCCACCGCACTGGTCAACGCCGCCCGGGCGGCGCGCGAGAAAGGCTATCGGAAGCTCGATGCCTATTCGCCGTTCCCCATCGAAGAGTTGAGCGACGCGCTGCACCTGCACAAGAACAAACTGCCGCTTGATCGGTATTGATCGGCGGCATCATCGGCGGAACCGCTGGGCTACCTGCTGCAGTATTACATCACGGTGATCTACTATACCCCATCAACATCGCCGGACGCCCGCTGCATAGCTGGCCGCCGTACATCATCATCACGTTCGAGATGACCATTCTCTTCGCGGCGCTCACCGCCGTCCTCGGCCTGCTTGGCGCTGTGCGGCCTGCCGATGCCGTACCATCCCGCGTTCAACGTGCCGCGATTCGCGCTGGCCAGCCGCAACCGTTTCTTCCTGTGCATCGAATCCACCGATCCGCTCTTCGATCGCGACAAGACCAGCCGAGTTCCTGGAGACCCTGGAGCCCAGGGAGGTATCCGAAGTTGCGCACTAGAATCAGGCGCACAGGGCAGGCTGGCTTGTCGTTTCGCAATCGCCAGCCGGGGAGTCACTTGTCGCCCTCGTGCTGTCCTTCGCCGCCTCTCGGCGTGCCGCCAGGACATGCAGGATCAGCCAGAAGTACCTGCTCCGCTGCGCTCCAGCGATTTCTTCGCCGATGGACGCCCGCGCGTCCCCTCACCGAAGGCACCATCCCGCGCGGCCACCTCGATGACGACCGATTGTTCTACACCGGCAAGGGGTCCTGACGGCAAACCCGCCAAACCAGTTTCCGATGCCCGTCACTAAAGACGTGCTATCCTCGCGGCGCAGCAGCGTTACAACATCTACTGCGCGCCCTGTCACGACCGTACCGGCAGCGGCGACGGCATGATCGTACGCCGCGGCTACCGGCCGTCCCCCCACGTTACCACAGCGACCGCCTGCGACAGCAACCCGACGGATACTTCTTCGACGTGATCACCAACGGATTCGGCGCCATGCCCGACTATGCCACGCAGGTTCCAGCGCCCGATCGCTGGGCCATCGTCGCCTAGCATTCGCGCGCTGCAACTCAGCCAGCAGGCCATCCATCAACGACGTGCCCGCCGAGGCGCGCGCCAACTGGGAGGCGCCAAATGATGGCCAACGCCGTGGATTACAACATCACGCCGCAGTTGCGGAGCGACCTCGCGCAGTGGCGTACGCGCGCCCTGATCGCAGGTGTTGTGGGCGCCGCGATCAGCGCCGCCGGCGATTCTTCGCTCGCCGGGCCCGACCAGTTCTACCGCTCCTACCTGTGGTCCTTCATGTTCATCGTCGGCCTGACCATCGGCTCGCTGGCCTGGCTCATGCTGCAATACGTCACCGGCGGTGCCTGGGGCCTGGTGATCCGCCGCTCCTGCGAAGCTGCCACCCGCACCCTGCCGCTGGTGCTAGCTGATGTTCCTTCCCATCGTGATCGGCATCAACAACTCTCTATCCCTGGGCGCATGCCGCCAAGGTCGCTGCCGATCCGCTGCTGCAACACTAAGGCGCCCTACCTCAACGTGCCCCTTCTTCATGCCGCGCCGCCTTCTACTTCGCCGGCTGGATGTTCTCTCGCCTGGTGGTTCAATCGCTGTTCCGCCAGAGGAAGATGCTCGAAGGCCACGACGCGGTACCACGGAAAATGAGCGCCATGGCTCGGCCCGGGCTCCTGTTCTTCGGATTCAGCACCACCTTCATGGCCGTGGATTGGATCCTATCGGTCGATCCGAAATGGTTCTCCACCATCTTCGGCATGCTCTTCATCGTCAACCAGGCGCTCACCGCGATGGCGTTCCTGATCACCCTGATGGTGATCCTCTTACCAGCAGCGGCCCATGTCGGAAGTGCTGACCCACCGCCACCTGCACGACCTTGGCAAGTTCCTGCTCGCCCTGGTGATGGTCTGGGCGTACTTTTCCTTCTCTCAGTTCCTGATCATCTGGGCGGGCAACCTGCCTGAAGAAATTCCCTGGTATCATCGACGCGCCTCAATGGCGGCTGGCAGTTTGTCGGACTCCTGCTCGTAGTCTGGACATTTCGCCTTGCCCTTCGCGCTCCTGCTCTCGCGCGATCTGAAGCGAAACTTCAAATTGCTGGCCTCGATCGCCATCTTCATTCTGCTGATGCGCTTCGTCGATCTCTACTGGCTGATCACTCCCGAGCTTTCGCACCGAGAGCTTCTGGTGTCAGCTTCCTCGATTTCACGATTCCCGTCGGCTTGGTGGGTCTCTGGCTGGCGTACTTTCTGACCCAACTCGAGAAGCGCCCGCTGATGCCTGAAGAACGCCCCGCACCTGGAGTGAGGTTTTGGAACATGGACGAGACTAGGCACCCTCGCAGACTCCCACCCCGGTCACGAGACGACAGATGTCAACATCTGGGCGGTCGGCAAGTTCGGCATTGCTCTGGTAGTCGTCGTGCGCTGGTCTCCGTCGCGCTGCTGTGGGGACTCTTGAAATATTTCCAGTCGCAGGAAGCCACCAGCGTCGCCATCACCATAGAACCCACCAAGCTGTTTCCCCAGCCTCAATTGCAAAAGACTCCGATCCTGGATCTCCGGGCCATCCGCGCCGAGGAAGACAAAATCCTGAACACGCTACGCCTGGGTCGATCAACCCAAAGGCGTCGTGCGCATCCCCGTATCGCAGGCCATCGAAATCCTGGTCGCCCGCGGACTGCCGGCGCACAACCGCGCCTCCGCCAACCAAAGAGGTACCCAAACAATGAAATCAATGTTCTTGGTGGGGCGGGCCTCAGCCTGCCAACTGGCACGCGAAGCTCGGACTCTTCGCGACTCATAACTCTGCGCTTTCTCTGCGTTCGCTCCTGCGCCTCTGCGTTGAATCCGTTCTCCGCCGCCTTCGCCCAGCCCGGCCAGCTACTCAGGCCCCGCGCAGCAATCCAGAATGCAGGACAGCAACCTGAAGCCTGCCCTCCCCGGCGCGCTCGTCGGCATCGGCATCGATCAGCGCCTGCGACCAGCAAATCTCGCTCGACCTCACCTTCAAGGACGAAGCCGGACGCGACGTCCTCCTCTCCTCCTTCTTCCAGCGCGGCAAGCCGGTGATCCTTGCGCCCGTCTATTACCGCTGCCCCATGCTCTGCACTCAGATCCTGAACGGCCTGGCCAGCAGCCTGAAAGCCGTCTCCCTCGATCCCGGCAAGGACTTCGAAATCGTCGCCGTCAGCTTCGATCCCAAAGACACCCCGAAACCGCCGCGAGTAAGAAGCAGCTCTACCTGCGCCGCTACGGACGCCCCGGCACGGTCAACGGCTGGCACCTCCTGACCGGGAACGAGGCCAACATCAAATCGCTCATGGAGGCCGTCGGCTATCGCTATAAGTACGATCCCGCCACGGACCAGTTCGCGCACGCCAGCGGCATCATGGTGTTGACTCCCGAGGGCCGCCTCTCGCGCTACTTCTACGGCGTCGAGTACTCGCCGCGCGATGTCCGCCTCGGCCTGGTGGAAGCCTCGCAAAAACAAGATCGGCAGCGCGGTAGATCAAATTCTGCTGTTCTGTTACCACTACGACCCGGCCACCGGCAAGTACGGCGCCGTGGTGATGAACCTGATACGTTTCGCCGGCGCAGCCTTTACGCTGGTCTGCGGCGTATTCCTGTTCATCTTTCTGCGCCGCGATCTGCGGCCGTGACCGGCACGCTCTCAGGCGGGTTGGATAGCTCACGATGGGTGAATTCAGACTATTTCCGGTACAGGCCTCCACGCTCGCTCCCGAGGTGGATCACCTGCTGTATTTCTCTGCTCGCGATCACCGTGTTCTTCACGCTGCTGATCTTCGGCGCCATCTTCTATTTCGCGATCCGCTACCGCCGCCGTTCGGAACGCGAGTTGCCGCACGTCGTCGCACACCGGCTTACACGCTGGAGATTTCTGTGGAGCGTGATTCCCTTCGGTCTCACCATGGTGATGTTCACCTGGGGCGCGAGCATTTTCTTCACCGCCAGCAAACCGCCCAACGACGCCATCCAGATCTACGCGGTCGGCAAGCAGTGGATGTGGAAGCTGCAACACCTGGAAGGACAGCGCGAGATCAACGAACTGCACATCCCGGTGGGCACGCCGGTACGCGTCACCATGGCCAGCGAGGACGTCATCCATAGCTTCTTCGTTCCTGCCTTCCGCACCAAGCAGGACGTCGTGCCCGGCCGGTATACCACCACTGTGGTTCAAGCCCACCAAGCCGGGAAAGTATCACCTCTTCTGCGCCGAATACTGCGGTACCAACCATTCCGGCATGATCGGCTGGGTATACGTCATGGAGCCGCAGATTATCAGAACTGGCTCAGCGGCGGCGCCTCGAAGGCTCGCTCGCGGAAAACGGCAAGAAACTCTTCGAACAACTCGCCTGCAGCAACTGCCACAAGGAAGACAACTCCGGCCGCGGTCCCAACCTGGTCGGAGTTTTCGGCAAGCAGGTGCAACTCGCCGGCGGCGGAACCGTGAAGGCCGACGAGGCCTACATCCGCGAATCCATCCTCGAACCGCAGGCCAAGATCGTCTCCGGGTTCGAGCCGGTGATGCCCACCTTCCAGGGACTCGTGACCGAGGAGCAGGTCGTGCAGTTGATCGAGTATGTCAAATCGTTAGGCCCGAAACCGGGAGACCGGCGCCGGCCGATGACGGGCGAAGGCCGGCAAGAAATTGAACACCACGGGATCCACTCCCGCCAAGCGTTAGAACCATATGATTACCGCAGCGGCACAAGAACGCGAGACATTACTTAAACGCCAGTTACGGCCTCAAATCGTGGCTCCTTACCAGGACCACAAGCGCATCGGACCTGCTGTACCTCGCCACCATCACCCTCTTCTTCTTCATAGGCGGCGCGTTCGCCACGCTGATTCGCGTGGAACTCCTGACGCCCGCAGGGCGACCTCGTGAGTTCGCGAGACCTACAACAAGCTGTTCACCATGCACGCCGTGGCGATGATCTTCTTCTTCCTCATCCCGTCCGATCCCGGCCGTGCTCGGGAATTTCTTCCTGCCCATCATGATCGGCGCGCGCGACCTGGCGTTCCCCAAGCTCAACCTGCTGAGCTGGTACTCTCCTCGTGATCGGCGGCGCGTTCACGTCTCTTCGCCATGATCGCCGGCGGCGTCGATACCGGGCTGGACCTTCTACACCCCGTACAGCACGACGCTACTCCAACAGTTGGGTGATCGCGACCGCGCTCGGCATCTTCGTCGCCGGGCTTCTCCTCGATCCTGACCGGGCTCAACTTCATCGTCACCGTGCACCGCATGCGCGCGCCGGGCATGACCTGGTTCCGCATGCCGCTGTTCGTTTGGGCGAACTACGCCACCAGCCTGATTCAGGTGCTCGGCACGCCGGTGCTCGCCATCACCATCGTGCTGCTCGTCGTGGAGCGCGTGTTCCATCTCGGCATCTTCGATCCGGCGCTGCGGCGGCGACCCCGTGCTGCTTCCAGCACCTCTTCTGGTTCTACTCGCACCCGGCCGTGTACATCATGATGCTGCCCGCCATGGGCGTGGTCAGCGAAGTCATCAGCACGTTCTCGCCGCAAGGCCGTATTCGGCTACCAGCTTCGTGGCGTTCTCCAGCGTCGCCATCGCGGTGCTCGGCTTCCTGGTGTGGGGCCACCACCTGTTCGTCAGCGGTCAGTCGCTCTATGCCGGCATGGTCTTCAGCTTCCTGAGTTACTTCGTCGCCATCCCTTCGGCCATCAAGGTCTTCAACTGGACCGCCACGCTTTACAAGGGCTCGATCTCCTTCCAGACGCCGATGCTCTATGCCTTCGGCTTCATCGGGCTGTTCACCATCGGCGGCCTCACCGGCCTGTTCCTGGCGCGCCCTGGCATCGACGTCCACGTCACCGACACTTACTTCGTGGTGGCGCACTTCCACTACATCATGGTGGGCGGCGCCATGATGGCGCTACCTCGGCGGCATGCACTACTGGTGGCCGAAGATGACCGGACGCATGTATCCCGGAGGCTGGGCCAAGCTCTCCGCGCCTGATCATCTTCCTCGGCTTCAACCTGACCTTCTTCCCGCAGTTCATCCTGGGCTACCTCGGGATGCCGCGGCGCTACCACGTGTATCCGGACGAGTTCCAGGTGCTCAACGTTCTGTCCACCGCGGGCGCCACAGTGTCTCGGCCGTCGGCTACGTGATTCCGCATGATCTACTTCATCTGGTCCCTGCGCTACGGCAAGCGTGGCTTCGCATAATCCATGGGCTGCCACCGGGCTGGAATGGCGAACCAGTTCGCCGCCGCCGGTTCACAACTTCGACGAGACCCCATCGTCACCCACGAGGCGTACGATTACAGCACCGTGCGATGGAAGAGGAGATGGAAGTTGGCTGATCACGCGCACACCGAAACCCTCTCGCTTCGCGTGCAGTTCGATGACGAAGCACAGCAGCAGGACGCCTCCACGCTCGGCATGTGGATCTTCCTGATCACCGAAATCATGTTCTTCGGCGGCATGTTCGCCGTCTACACCGTCTACCGCAACTTCCATCCCACCGTCTTTGGCGATCGTCCTCGAGCAGCCTCAACGAGGCTCATCGGCGCCCTCAACACCGGCGTGCTCCTGCTCTCCAGGTTTCACTACGGTCATGGCCATGTACGTGCTCGGCCAGCTTGGACAGAGCAAAGCCATCGTCTGGTTCCTGATCCTCACCCTCCTGTTCGGAGGCGTCTTCCTCGGCGTGAAGGCCTACGAGTGGAACGAGAAGTTCGAGAGCACCACATTCGGGTCAGGCGGCCTTCCATTTGGAAGGGTGTTGCGCCGAGCCGACCAGGGTCACGCCCAGTTGTTTTTCTCCATCTATTTTGCGATGACCGGTCTGCACGCGCTGCACATGATCATCGGCGTAGGTATCTCTGCTTACCCTCATCGTGCAGGCCAACAAAGGCAGGTTCTCGGCGTCCTACTTTACACCCCGGTTGACGTGGGCTGGGCTCTATTGGCACTTCGTCGATGTCATCTGGATTTTCCTGTTCCCGCTTCTCTACCCTGATTGACCGCCACCTGGGGAAATAGTCATGAGTGATCCGAACGAGCACACACACATCGATTCCGTCGGAACCTACGTAAAGATTCTGGTGGTGCTGCTGATTGCCACCGGCCTGACTTCCTGGGTCGCTAATATCGACTTGGGACCCTTCACGCACCATCGTCGCGCTTGGCATCGCGACGGCGAAAATGACTCTCGTGGCGCTATACTTCATGCACATATCTGCCACAGTACGGAAGCTCACAAAATTGGTAGTGGTAGGCGGCCTGCTATGGCTGGCGATCCTGCTCCCTCCTCACCATGACGGACTTCGCCACCCGAGGCATTCTAGGCGTCCCCGAAAATGAAGGTGGGACAGGCCTCCCGGCCTGTCAAATCCGAGCGAAGCTCGGACCTGCAACTGTCGTTTTTCGGCTCGTAGGACGAGAGGACGATGGGAACGAAGGGCGGAGAAGGTCGCCGTCGAGACCTTCCTCTATGGAATTTAAGCAAGAGATTCGGTGTAACTTTTGCTCGCCTCGGCAGTATTTATCCTGAGCGGCATTCTGCGCCCCGGCGTGCGGCGCGGTTCGACCCGATGAAATGCCGTCGGAGGAACAATACTTGTTTGACGACGTGCTTCAGGATGTCCTCTACGCGCTCCGCGCCTTGCGCTCCAGTCCTGGGTTTGCCGCCATCGCGATTCTGTCGCTGGCGCTCGGCATTAGCGCCAATACGGCCATCTTCAGTCTGATCAATGCCGTCATTCTAAAAACGCTGCCGGTGAGCCATCCCGAACAGCTCGTCCAACTCGTCATGAAGACCGAAGGACGGCACTGACGTTTACGAACCCCATTTGGGAGCAGGTGCGTGACCGCCAGGATGTCTTCCTCGGGAGCCTTCGCCTACAGCCCCATTCGACTCAATCTGGCTGGGGGCGGCGAGGTTCGCAACGCGAGCACCAGCTGGGTCAGCGGGGATTTTTCAGCACGCTCGGGGTGCACCCGCTTCTTGGGCGAACGTTCACCGCGGCCGACGATAAGCGCGGTTGTCCGGCGATCGCCGTGCTCAGTCACGACTTTTGGCAGAGGGAATATGGGGGCGCGGCCGATGTCTTCGAGCGGCGGTTGACGCTTCAGCAGCCATCCGGTTCGGATCGTCGGTGTCGCTCCGCCCGGATTCAACGGCATCCAAGTTGGCGAAGCCGTTGAGATCTATACTGCCTCTTTGCGCGGAAGGGACTCCTCGTTCGTGAAAACTCCGCACTTGATAAGCGCGCGAATTGGTGGCTATGGGTTTTTGCGCGGCTCAAGCCGGGTATCGGCGAGCAACAGGCCTTGGCGCGCATGAATACGCGCTTGCCCCGCAGCTCTTTGCCGCGACTATGCCCTCCGGGTACCCGCCCGACGCGCAGAAATACCATCTGAACCGGCGGTTTGACCTGCTCCCTGGCGCCACTGGATACTCGAGCATCCGCCGCGATTACACGGCCGCCCTCTACACGCTGATGGCCGCCGCTGGCGTGGTGCTGCTGATCGCCTGTGCCAACGTCGCTAATCTCCTCATCTCCCGCGCTTCAGCGCGGCGGAAGGAACATTGCGATTCGGATTGCAATCGGCGCAGGACGCGCCCGGCTGATCCGGCAGTTGCTTACCGAAAGTCTGCTTCTTTCGTCGATGGGCGCGGTCCTGGGCGTCTTATTCGCTGAGTGGGCGAGCCGAATGCTCGTGCGGTTTCTGGACACCAGCAACTCGACCGTCGTTCTCGATCTGTCGATTGACGTTCGCGTACTCGCTTTTACCATGGGGATCGCCGTCGCCACGGGTATCCTGTTCTGACTTGCGCCGGCATGGCAGGGTGCGCATCGCACGAACCGCACTCCGCCATGAAGGCCAATGCGCGCGGCGTGGTGGAATCACGCGCCCGGTTCGGTCTCGGAAGATGCTGGTCACGATGCAAGTCGCTCTGTCGCTGGTCCTTCTGGTCGGTGCCGGACTCATGCTCAAAACGTTCGCGAAGCTCGCCACGGTCGATACAGGCTTCGACAAGAACCAGGGTTCTGCTCATCCGTGTCGACCCTCGCTACGCGAGTGTTCCACTTGACCGCCGCCTGCCGCTTTACCAGGAATTGCAGCAACGTCTCGGCGCTATTCCCGGCGTCCGCTCCGCGAGCTTCGCCGATGTCACGCCCATCAGTGGAAGTTCCGCGAACCAGATCGTCCATGTCGAAGTGGTATGTGCCGAAATCGCGGAAGGATATGGTCGTGTGGAACAATCCTGATCAGTGCTGGGTTCTTCGCCGCGCATGGAGACGCCATTCATCGCCGGCCGCGATTTCAATCAGCACGACACTGCTGCACGCGCCGCTGGTCGCCGTGATCAACGAATCGATGGCCGAGCAAGTTCTTCGGCAGCCCGTTGAGCGCAGTCGGCAAGACGTTTCGGAACGGATGGAACGAGATCAGCGGTCCCATTCAGATCATCGGCGTCGTCAAAGACACGAAGTACAGTAGCTTGAGAGCGGAGGGAGAAGCGATCGCGTATTACCCGCTATCGCAGTTGCCTCCGATGCGCTGGGCCAATTTCGTGCTTCGCGCCAACGGACCTGCCGCCTCACTCATTCCAAGCGTCAAAGCGACCGTCAGACGAAGTGAATCACGATATCACGCTGCAATTCCGCACCCTTGCTCTTCAGGTTGACGAGTCGCTGGGCCGGGGACGGCTTCTGGCAACGCTCTCCGGATTCTTCGGCGCCCTTGCGTTGAGTTTGGCCGTCATCGGGCTCTACGGCGTCATGTCGTACAACGTCGCGCGGCGGCGCAATGAAATCGGCATTCGCATGGCGCTTGGCGCGGAGCAGGCTCGCGTGCTCCGCATGGTCTGGGCGAAGTCGCGATTCTCATTGTGGCCGGCCTCGCGCTTGGATTGGCGGTCGCAGATCTCCTCCACGACGCCTCCTTGCCAGTTTCCTTTACCGCCTGGAGCCCAACGATCCCACAACTCTGGTCACGGCCTGCGTGGTTTCTCGCCGTGTCGGCTGTCGTCGCCGGTCTTCTGCCGGCCCGGCGCGCCGCAAATCTGGATCCAATGACGGCTCTACGCGAAGAATAAGCTTTGTTCCTTCGGCGGTTACTGCCGTTAAGCTACGCACGACCGTCGAAAGCTCACGAATTACAGCGGGGTAATCTGGGCAGATTATCCGACCCCATACGGAGACGTATGCGTGGAAGCCAGGCCCGGCGGCGGCGTGATCAACTGCGGACGCAACGGGACCAGCACCTGGCCCTCGTCGAATTCTTGGTATGCACGCTGGTGAGCGGGCCCAGAACGGGAATGCGCGTGATGCCGGCCAGCCCGGCGATCGTGCGCGCCTGATCGCGATCCACCAGGCCCGCCACCGCCGCCCACTCGCCGAAGCGAAGGTCGCCTTGTTCTTGATCACGCGGCTCGAGATCACGGGAATGCCGTTGACCGCTGATCCGGCAAGCACCTTAAACTCCGAATCGATGTCCAGCGTGACCGAATCCATCCCGTGCACCGTCGGCGTCGGTTTCAGGCTGAGGCCGAGATCTTCGAAAGTAAACGACGGCGGCGGGAGCTACTGCAGTGCCGCCCTGGCTGCAAGCTCTGCGGTCCGAAGCAGCCGGCGAGTGAGGATCGAGGTACGTCGCCCACGTGGAACGTGGCGGGCTGATTGTCCACGGAACGTGATTTCGGCCTCCAGCAGCAGTCTTGCCCGAGGAGTTGGGACATTTCGAGCGACCAGCGCACGGAACTGAGTGATATTGATCCCCATCAGGCTGCGAACTGGTCACGCTGCGCGCCGGGTTGGCGAATGTGAAGAGCTGTGCCGAGCGGCATCGACCGTAAACGTATTCGGCCAGATCGATTCCGTAGGTGATGGCGTCGTTGCGGCTGATTTCGAGGAACTTGATCTGGACGGATACCTGGCGCGCGGCGACGCTCAGGATCCTCGAACATCAGGCGCGCAGGAAGACTTTGGAGACGCGATCGGCGCAGGATCACGCTGTTGTTTTTGCGTGTCGAGGCGACCTTCTCGATGGCAAAGGCCTGCTGCACGGCCGTGACAATGGCATTGAACTCCTGCGGATTGCTGGCTTCGGGAAGATGCAGTTCGGATGGCGACGGTCGGTTCACGCTCAGTGCGCTTCTGCGGCGTATCTCTGAGTACCAGAAAGACACGCTTGCTGGGGGGACGATGGAAGCTGCCGGTGGCGGCTTCGAGACCGTGCAGGGCGTCGCGGTAATCCGACGTTCGCCATCTGGAAACGGGAAACTCGCTCCAGCCTGATAATCGTCGTCGAACAGACAATCCAGGCCGAAGGATTTGGGCGACCTTTTCGAGCAGCGCTTTTGGCATCGCCGTGCAGGTCGGTCACCGCGCGTCCCACCCTGCGCCTGTAGTTCGGCGGGGAAGCAGTTGCGGGCTTCGGCACGGTCGTCGGCAGTGGCGATCGGGAGGATCCGCGGGGGCGTTGCGTCGGGAGCGTCGTCCGGCTCTGTCGAGGGCGGACGTGGGGGAGTCCACTTTGGCTTCGCAGCGCCGCGCGCGCGTGCGTGCCGCCAGGTCTGCGCTGCCAGTAGGTCTTTATTCTGCGGGACATGGCGGCGCGCCTGGGAGTACAGGAGATAGCCGCTTGGCCATCTGGCCGGCGCGCTCCGCCCTGCGTCCCCTCAGGTACAGGTCGTTGGCGGAGGGCCCCTGTCCCGACAGGACGGCTGCCAGGGCCAGCCAGGCAATAGCTACACGTGTCCGCACATACATTTGACGCGGCGCCGCCCTCCGCGTGCAATCGATTTACTGTGCGAATCTGTTGCTATGAGCAGCGGATTCGCCAGGTTCCAGCAGTTGATGCAGTCGATCGCGAAGAATCCGATGCAAGCAATCGTGCCGCTCGCGATATTCGGTGCCACCTTTCTCGCGTGTTGGGTGGTGCGGCACCTCGTGCTGCGCGCTCTTTAACCGCATGGACGGCGCGCAGCCGGAGCCGCACAGGCACGTTGTTGTTCGAGGCCCTGCGCGGCCCACCCTTATCTGGGCGCTGATCCTGGCCGTCCACCTGGCCTTCCAGGGTCCGAACTGCCCGTGAAGGTTCACCCAGTGGGGATCGAAGCATTCTGCTGGTTGCTGTGGATCAGTGTCAGCTGACCTGATGTGCATGCGGATTGTCGGCGACCTGGTGCGGTATAGCGGCAGCCAGGTCGCCGGAGCGATGCCGGTCACCACGCTGACGCCAGAACCTGGCCCAGATCTCGGTGGTGATTCTTGGGCGGCCTGATTCTGCTCAACCATTTCAAAGGTGCTCTCTCACGCCGATCCTTACGGCCTTGGGAGTCGGCGGTTTGGCCGTGGCTCTGGCGCTGCAGGACACGCTGTCGAACCTGTTTGGCGGCTTCTACGTGGCAGTGGCGGGGCAGGTGCGGCTGGGGGACTACGTCAAGCTGAACACCGGCGAGGAGGGCTACGCGACCGACATCGGTTGGCGGCGCACCACGCATCCAGTGTGCCGGCGAACAATCATGATCATTGTGCCCAACGCCAAACTGGCGCAGGCCATCGTGACAAACTACTCACCTGCCGGAGAAGCGGCATGGCGGCAAATCTTTGTGCGTGACCGTGGGTTACGACTGCGATCCCGACGCTGGTGGAGCGAGTTGCTCGGCGGAGCGTGGTCAGCACATGCCGCCGGCGAAGGTGCCGGGAATGCTGCGGGCCGCAGCCGTGCGGTGGCGTTCGAGCCCGGATTCGGCGACGTCAGGTATGGCGGTACACGGCTCACCTTCCACGTGACCGAGTTCGCCAGACAAGGTCCGGTGCGCAACGGAGGCTGAGAAGACGGGTGTTCCAGCCGTTTCCGGGCGGAAGGAATCGGGATACCGTACCCGTCCCGAACGGTGTACCTGCGCGGGTTCTGGACGCAACGCGCGGAATCGGCAGAGCCCCGGAAGATCCCAAAGCAAAAGATACTTGATGGGCCCGATCGAAGTTTTTCTCAGAAGCTTGCCAAGCCGTGATCGGTTTGTTGCTCTAATTGAAGTCGGCCGAAAGCAACCGACCGAAACTCTGGTCGAACGCAATCAAAAAACGAAATTCTCCGGCTCGGTCCACTCTCTGCTAGAGACGTGTGAGCAACGAGTCGAAACAAGTTTCGAGGCCTGCCATTATTTCGATATTACGATGTCGAGGTGGTATGAGCGCAGATCATTGACAATCTGGTTGGATGCAGTAAAGAAACACTTCGTCAGAACTTTGAGTACAACCGGAGCGATTTAAACTCACAACATCAAACGAGAGTTTGATCCCGGCTCAGAATCAACGCTGGCGGCGCGCCTAACACATGCAAGTCGAACGAGAAAGTGGAGCAATCCATGAGTACAGTGGCGTACGGGTGAGTAACACGTGGGTGATCTACCTTTTAGTGGGGAATAACCCTGGAAACCGGGGCTAATACCGCATAAGCCCGAGAGGGAAAGCAGCAATGCGCTGAAAGAGGAGTCCGCGGCCGATTAGCTAGTTGGTAGGGTAAGAGCCTACCAAGGCAGAGATCGGTAGCCGGCCTGAGAGGGCACACGGCCACACTGGCACTGAAACACGGGCCAGACTCCTACGGGAGGCAGCAGTGGGGAATCTTGCACAATGGGGGAAACCCTGATGCAGCGACGCCGCGTGAGCGATGAAGCCCTTCGGGGTGTAAAGCTCTTTCGGCAGGGAAGATAATGACGGTACCTGCAGAAGCAGCTGCGGCTAACTACGTGCCAGCAGCCGCGGTAATACGTAGGCAGCAAGCGTTGTTCGGAGTTACTGGGCGTAAAGGGTGTGTAGGCGGTTCTTTAAGTTTGGTGTGAAATCTCCCGGCTTAACCGGGAGGGTGCGCTGAATACTGAGGGACTAGAGTACGGGAGAGGAAAGTGGAATTCCTGGTGTAGCGGTGAAATGCGTAGATATCAGGAGGAACACCGGTGGTGTAGACGGCTTTCTGGACCGTAACTGACGCTGAGACACGAAAGCGTGGGTAGCAAACAGGATTAGATACCCTGGTAGTCCACGCCCTAAACGATGCATATTTGAGCAATACGTAACTGAACGAAGTACAAT